>OQWM01003525.1_pt1 | contig 10413 bp, 9 predicted proteins | sample 1691531 | NCBI WGS metagenome assembly OQWM01 (sample SAMN03418257, study PRJEB22391) | human gut metagenome | biome: human-gut; feature: organic feature; material: feces | host: Homo sapiens | place: Tanzania | collected 2013-01 | reverse complement strand
CGACGGCAAGCCGTATTCATACGGACTGAAGGCGTTCCGCTGCTGGTTTGAGCTGCCGAGCGACACGCATGTCGGAGGCTCCCTCTCGCTCATGATCGACGGCGTGGAGGATAGCGCCACGAGCATCGACGACATCCACGGCAGCAGCAATAGCACCTCCTACAAGCGCGGCATAGAGGGCGTATTCAACATGCACGGACAGATGGTGCGCCGCGACAATAGCCTGGAGGGCTTGCCCAAGGGTATGTATGTAGTAAACGGAAAGAAAGTCATTATCAAATAACAAAACGACAATAACAGCGACACAAAATGAAGAAGATTTATATCGCTCCCAAGATAGATGTGATCATCCTCGACTCCCTCTGCGACGCAACCTTACAGACGTGCAGCGTCTTCAAAGGCAAACTCAACGAAGAGTGCATCAGCCACTTTGATGTGGTCGGCGAGGAGAAGACCAAGACCGAAGCCGAATACACGGGCTTGTGGGGACAATCGAACAGCAAAAATTGGGGCGACGATTAATACTCCCCTCGGCTGCCATAGCAGCTGATCATCCTTAAATACAAAGGGCTGGATTCCGAATCGGGATCCAGCCCTTTGTCGTGGGAGGGGAATCTATGCGGGAGACCCGCAAACGTTAAGGACAAGAGGCCCTACTCGTAGTGCATGCTCTTGGCGGGATGGATACGGGAGACGAGGAAGGAGGGGACGACGAGGGCAGCAACGCAGACCAGGAGCGTGGCCACGTTGAGGGCCAGGACGATAGGCCAGGAGATCTCCACGGGGACCGTGCTGACGTAGTAGGTCTGGGGATCGAGGCGCACGAAGCCCGTAAAGTGCTGGAGGGCGATGAGGCCCAGGCCCAAGGCGTTGCCCCAAAGCAAGCCCTTGGCCAGGACGAACGTGGCAAACCACAGGAAGACGTGGCGCACTTGCTGGTTTTTGGCTCCCAGGGCCTTGAGTACGCCGATCATCTGCGTGCGCTCCAGGATGATGATGAGCAGGCCCGAGACCATCGTGACGATCGCCACAGCGATCATCAGTCCGAGGATGAGCCAGACGTTGAGGTCCATCAACTCCAGCCAGGAGAAGATCTGCGGATTCATCTCCGTGACCGTGGAGGAGGAGTAGGTCTCGCCATAGTGGTCGGTGGTGCGGTTGACGCGCTTCACGACCTGGCGCTCCACCTCGTCGATCTGTCCGAAGTCGTGGACCAGCATCTCCGCCCCGCTATACTGGTCATCCTGCCAACCGTTGAGGCGGTTGGCGGTATAGAGGTCGGTGAAGCACATCTGCTGGTCATACTGCTTGAGGTTGGTCTCGTAGATGCCCGTGATGGTGAAGCGGCGCGTGCGCACCCCTTGGTGGTTGATGAAATAGGCAAAGATGCGCTCCCCACACTTCACGCGCAACTGGTCGGCAATGGTCTTCGAGATGAGCAGCCGCTGCGTGGAGGAGGAATCGGAGAAATGGGGAATCGACCCCTCCACCATATTTTGGTGGATAAAGGTCGTGTCGTATTCAGGACCGACACCCTTGAGGGCCACGCCCAGGAAGTCGTCGTCGGTCTTGAGGATGCCCTGTGTCATCGCGTAGCGCTCCACGTGGCGCACGCCCGGTATGGCGCGGAGGACGGTCGTCATGGAATCGTCCATCTGTATCGGATACTGGTCGGAGGACATTAGGCTGGCGATGTTGGCCACGGTGATATGGCTTCCGAAGCCCACGACCTTGTCGCGGATCGTATGTTTGAAACCGAGGATCACGCTCACCGTGACGATCATCACGGCCAGACCGATGGCCACACCTGCCGTGGCGATGCGGATGGCAGGCTTGGCCACCTTCTGACTTCCAGCTCCCTTGCCGTAGATACGGCGTGCGATAAACAGGGGGAAATTCATAGTGTTTCTATTGAGATGAATGCGTAGCAGACCGGACCACAATCGTCCGGCATCATATAAAGGGAAAGGAGCCGGGAGCCGCTCCTTGGGCGACTCCCCGCTCCCTATAAGGGGAATGCGATAGACTTACTTCACACGGCCGGGATAAGCCTCCAGGCCCTTCTCCAGGCAGACGAGGGCCTTGCGCAGCTCGTCGCAGCAGAGCACATAGGCCAGGCGCACCTCGTCGAGGCCGGCACTCTTGGTGCTGTAGAAGCCGCTTGCGGGGGCCATCATGACGGTCTCGCCCTCGTAGGAGAACTCCTCCAGGAGCCAGCGGCAGAACTTCTCGGCATTGTCCACGGGCAACTTGGCGACCGTGTAGAACGCGCCCTTCGGCATCGGAGAGAAGACGCCCGGGATCTGGTTCAGACCGTTGACGAGGCAGTTGCGTCGCTCCACATACTCCTTCTGCACACCCTCGATATAGCTCTCGGGAGCCTCCAGCGAGGCCTCGGCGATGATCTGACCCATCAAGGGGGGAGAGAGACGGGCCTGGCAGAACTTCAGCACGGCCTTGCGCACCTCGGTATTCTTGGTGATGATGGCGCCGATACGGATGCCACACTCAGAGTAGCGCTTGGAGACGGAGTCGACGAGGATGACGTTGTTCTCGATACCCTCCAGGTGCATGGCCGAGGTGTAGGGCTCGTCGGTATAGATATACTCGCGATAGACCTCGTCGGCGAAGAGGTAGAGGTCGTGCTTCTTCACGATGTCGCGGATCTGCTCCATCTCCTCGCGGGTATAGACATAGCCCGTGGGGTTGTTGGGGTTGCAGATGAGGATGGCACGCGTGTTGGCGTTGATGAGTTTCTCAAACTCCTCAACGGCGGGCAGGGCAAAGCCATTGTCGATGCTCGTATGGATGGAGCGCACCTTGGCGCCCACCATCAGGGCAAAGGACATGTAGTTGGCATAGGCAGGCTCGGTGATGATGATCTCGTCGCCAGGATTGAGGGTGGCCATGAAGCCAAAGAGCAAGGCCTCGGATCCGCCCGTGGTGACGATGATGTCGTCGGGCACCAGATTGATGTTGTGCTTGGCGTAGTAGCCCACGAGCTTGTTGCGATAGCTCTCAATGCCCTGGCTGGGTGAATAGGCCAACACTTTGGCATCGACCTTCTTCAGAGCGTCGAGACCACATTGCGGCGTATGCACGTCGGGCTGGCCGATGTTCAGGTGATAAACTTTCGTGCCGCGCGCCTTGGCTGCATTGGCCAGGGGTGCGAGCTTGCGGATAGGCGATTCGGGCACAATAAGGCCACGTGCTGAGATTTCCGGCATAATTCTTTTAGTTATTTAATACGGTTGCCCCGATTGCACGGGGATTGACTCTTGTGTATGAAACTTGTATTTTGCCACAAAGTTACACCAATTCGGCCAAACGGCAAAGGCAAAGGCGAAAAACTTTGCCCCCGCGGGTCATTTGTGGGATTTTCTTGCTACTTTTGCAGGTCGAAAGCGGGCTCCCCGAGGGGTAGCCACCACTTTTCGGGGCCTATCTCGGCAAGCGGGACGGGCCCACGCAAGACAAGAGATCAGATAAAAAAAAGAAAACATACATATATATAATGAGAAGCAGAACAGCCAACTGGTTTGAGACCCGCGTCCGCTACGACAAGATGATGGAGGACGGACAGAACAAGAAAACCACGGAGACCTACGTGGTGGATGCCTACACCTTCGGCGAGGCCGAGGAGGCCATCACCAAGGAGATGGGCGCGTATATCAACGGAGAGTTTGAGGTGAAGGCCATCACGCCGGCCACCTATGGCGAGATCTTCTTCAGCGACGCCGACGGCGACGACAAGTGGTTCAAATGCAAACTGGCCTTTATCACGCTCGACGACAAGACGCAGAAGGAGAAGCGCACGAGCGTCTATTATCTCGTACAGGCGGCCTCGGTGAGCGGCGCCGTGAAGCATGTCGATGAGGTGATGGGATCGACCATGATCGACTACGAGATTACCGCCATCGCCGACACGAAGGTGATGGACGTCTTCGAGCACGACAACCGCGCCAAGGCCGAGGGACAAAACGAGGAGGCGAAGCCCGAATACGAGGAGCAGTAGGATTGTTCCAGTATTCCAATATTCCAATTGGTCCAGTATTCCAATTGTTCCAGTATTCCAGTTATTCCAGTTTCCAATAAGACAGTATTCCTGTTTTCCAATAAGACAGAAGACTGTTTCATCATAATCATATAGGAGAAAGCATACGATGGTAGATGTAGCAAAAAACTTAAAAGAGGTGCTCGGCCATCTGCCCGTGGGGGTGGAGCTGGTGGCCATCAGCAAGTATCATCCCAACGAGTATATCCTGCCGGCCTACGAGGCGGGACAACGCATCTTCGGCGAGAGTCATGAGCAGGAGTTGCGACAGAAGGTGGAGACGCTGCCAAAGGACATCCAATGGCACTTCATCGGCCACCTGCAGACAAACAAGGTGAAATATATCGCGCCCTATATCTCGATGGTGGAGGCGGTCGATACGCTCAAGCTGCTCCGCGAGATCAACAAGCAGGCGGCGAAGCACGACCGCGTCATCGACGTCTTGCTCGAGCTCCATATCGCCGAGGAGGAGACGAAGTATGGACTGACCCTGGAGGCCTGCCGCGAGCTGCTGGAGGCGGGAGAATGGCGCGAGATGAAGAACGTCCACATCAGCGGCCTGATGATGATGGCGTCCAACGTGGAGGACGAGGACCAGATACGCCGCGAGATGCTCACGGCAGCCGACTTCTTCGACGAGGTGAAGGCGCGCTACTTTGCCGACGATCCCGGCTTCCGCGTCCGCTCCTGGGGCATGAGCCACGACTACCAGATAGCCGTCACGTGCCGCAGCAACCAGGTGCGCGTGGGCACGGCCATCTTCGGGCCCCGCGTCTATTGAAGCAAGCCCCACGGGTATTGACGCAAGAGAAGAGGTCAGCCCTTGCCCTCTATTTGGCCCAGCTCCACATAGCCGTGCATGACGGCATAGACGGTGAGGGCGGGGACGCTCTTCACGCCCAGTTTCTCGCAGATGTTCTTGCGATGGGTGTTGACGGTCGGCAGGCTGATATGGAGGCGGTCGGCGATCTCCTTGCTCATCAGTCCGCGGACCACGAGCGAGAGCACCTCCACCTCGCGCGGGGTGAGGGTGGGACGCGGCGCGTCGGTCTCGGCCGTCGGCAGGTTGCGACCGCCCGAGTGGCCTTGCTGCACAAGGCGCAGCACCTCGCAGACGAGCGTCTCCTCGGCCACGCCCACACAGAGGTGGCGAAAGCCAGCCAACTGGGAGTGGGGGTCGGAGGAGAGGGTCAGCACGAGGGTCTTGCGGCGACGGTCCATAAACCAAAGGTGGTGGGCCACGGCCACGGACTGGGCCACGAAATAGTGGTAGCAGCCCTCACCGCCCCCGGCAAGGAAGGCGTCGAAAGTGGGGTAAACATCCACGGCCATCATCGGCACCACGGTCTGCAAGAGCTGGCGCAATCCTATCGTGGCCAACACGTTGGGATCGACAATGGCGATATGGGGGCGGCCTGGGGTCATCTTTCCTTTCTCCATGGGGTGCAAAATTAGCGATTTATCGGCAGAAGAAAGAAGCCGCGCGCCCTTTTCTTCACCATGATACCTGCTTATAAGGGGAAAACGACCAAAACAACTCGCTTTGAAAAAGAAACGCAGCCATATTATCCTACCCGAGGGCATGGCGGGAGAAGTGTTGCTCCACGCCTGTTGCGCGCCCTGCTCGTCGGCCATCGTCGAATGGTTGATGGCGCACGACGTGCGCCCCACCATCTTCTACTTCAATCCCAACATCTTCCCGGCGCGCGAATACGAGATACGCAAGGAGGAGAGCAAGCGCCACGCCGAGGCGCTGGGCCTGCGCTGGATAGACGGCGACTACGACCACGCCAGTTGGCGGGAGGCCATGAAAGGGCTGGAGCGCGAGCCCGAGCGTGGACGACGTTGCGAGGCGTGCTTCGCCTACCGCATGCTGGCCACGGCCCACATGGCGCAGCAGACCGGAATCGGCTTCTTTGCCACGACGCTCGCCTCCTCGCGATGGAAGGACCTGGCGCAGGTGAACGCGGCCGGTCTGGCAGCAGCCGAGGCCGTCCCTGGCACTACCTTCTGGGCACAAAACTGGCGCAAGGACGGACTGCAGGAACGGCGCAACCAACTGCTCAAGGAGTATCAGTTCTACAACCAGCTCTACTGCGGCTGCGAGTTTAGTCTCGCCTCCTCCAAGGCCATGGAGCGGGAGGCGGAGAAGGAGAAGAAGGAAGAATAAAGGTTGCATCCTATATTTGGAGCAGCAGGAAGCGTCGTATTTTTACAACACGGCCAGCTAAATTGGGAAAACAACTTGAACAACTTTTACAACTTTGAACAACGCTTCGCGGGGACATCGCCTCTTCGAGGCCCATGCTGACCAAGGATTGCTGCAAGGGAAACAACTATGAACAACGCTTCGCCAGGACAGCAAGGATGCGCACTCAAGGCGAAGCTGTTCCATTTCATGGCACCCTTGTTGTATTTTGTTGTTTACCTTGCAGCAGGATTGCTACACGCAAAAGCGTGTAGGTTGTAACTTGTTGTAAATATTGTATTGGTTGTTTTCCCTAACTCAGCAGGACGTATTACCCGATCAGTTGATTTTCCGGATGAACTTTATTTTCTAAGCGAACCAGCGCAAGCTACATGAGCGGACTCATCAGGCGGACCAACGACTCCCAGAGGCGGAGGAGAAGGCCGCGGGAAGCGCCCTCGCGTAGCTGGTCGAGGGGAATGCTGTCGGCCTCATCGTCGAGGAAGACCTGCTTGACACGGAGGGCCATGGCTCGGTCATAGAAAAACACATTGGATTCGAAATCGTGCTCAAAACTACGGAAATCGACATTGGTGGAACCGATGGTCGCCAGAAGGTCGTCGCTTACGAGGAGCTTGCTATGGTTGAAGCCACGGTCGTAGAACAAAACGCGGACGCCTGCATCGGCTATCTCCTTGACAAAGGAGCGGCTGGCCCAGGCCACAAACTTGGAGTCGGCCTTGCGCGGAATCATCAGGCGCACATCCACCCCCGAGAGGGCGGCCGTGCGGAGGGCAAAGAGGACGGGCTCGGTAGGCAGGAAGTAGGGGGTCTCGATATAGACATACTGCCGCGCGCTATGGATGACGCGGACGAAGCCCTGTTCGATCTTCGGCCAGGGGTCGATGGGATTGCTCGTGACGACTTGGGCGAGACACTCCGTCTGGGGCAAGGGAAACTCGGGGTAGTAGCGGCGGTCCGTGATGAGCGTGCGATCGACGAAGAACCAATCGACCAGGAAAGCGCGCTGGAGTCCATAGACGACATTGCCATGGATGCGCACCATCGTGTCGCGCCAGGCCTGCGCGCCGAGACCCTTCACGTAGCGGAGCGCGATATTCATGCCGCCGACATAGCCCACGCGCCCGTCGAAGACGGCTATCTTGCGATGGTTACGGTAGTTGACCTTGCTGGTGAAGGCCGGGAAGCGGACGGGCATGAAGGCATGGACCTCCACCCCACCCTCGCGCATCCGCTCATAGAAGCGGGAGGGAACACTCCAGCAGCCCACGTCGTCGTGGATCACGCGCACCTCCACGCCCTCGGCAGCCTTGGCGATCAGGGCGTCGGCCACGAGGCGGCCCAAGGGGTCGTCCTCGAAGAGGAAGAAGTCGAGGTGGATATGGTCGCGGGCCGAGGCGATGTCGCGGAGCAACTGGGGGAAAAACTCGTAGCCGTTGAGGTAGATCTCGGTCTCGTTGCGATGGAAAGCGGGGGCAAAATCCTGACTGCCAAAGAGATGGACGAGGCGCTGGTAGAGCGGGGGGATCTTCAGTCTGGCCTGGGCGTGAGACTCCAGCATAGACCGACGCGAGAGCTGGTCGAGGCTATGCTGGGAGATGGTACGCTCCTTGCGCACGTTCTGTCCGAAGAAGAAGTAGAGGATGATTCCCACCACGGGCAGGAACATCAGCACGAGCACCCAGGCCATGGTCTTGGCCGGCTGGCGATTGTCGAGCAGGATGGCAACCATCGCGGCAACGGCAAGCGTCATGTAGAGGGCGAGAAATATCCAATGCAAATAGTCCATGCGCGTGGTGGGGATAGGTGGTGGCAGGAGGCTAACAGTCAGCGGGAGGCGCGAAGGGCGCTTCGTCCGGGTTGGACCGATTCCGGTCTATACGGCGCATGACCTCCCTGACGTGATCAGACAGATCGGGATATTTGCTGATCTCATGCAACTCCAGGGCGGCCTCTTTGTAGCAGGCGCGCATGGCGTAGATCGAGACGCGCGTAGCCAGGAGAAAAGCAGCAAACACGCAGAATTCGCTATCCTGGGCAGCCTGATAGACGTTCACATGCTTGCCCGTCTCCTCCTCGAAGCGGCGCTGGATGTCGTTCAGCAGCGACTCGATATAGCCGATCACGCGCGGATCGTTGTTGTTGGCGAGGTTGTTGACCATCTCGTACACGTGGGCCAAGTTGTCCGTGCCGTCAATCAGCGAGAGGTAGTAGTGGCCGGTGTCGTACTGGCTCATCTCGTCATAGCAGTAGCCGAGCATAAAGCAGACCTCATAGAACTGGCCACGCTCCTTGGAGGAGAGTTGATCGACGGATCCTCTCCAAAGGACGAAGGCATTGCGGAGCAGGAGCATCGCCTCGAAGAAGCGCTTGCTCTGGAAGAGCTGCGAGCCGCGATAGAGCGCCCCGGCCAGCGAGCGAGTCTTCACACGGGCCACGGCGCGCTGCTCCTCTGTCATCTTGTCGATCTCTCCGTGGGCCAACTTGTCCTTGGCGTCGGTCCACATATACTGGAACTCGTCGCGGAGCTGCTTCTCGCTCTTGAGGTCGTAGGCCATGAGCAGGGAGCAGGCCGTAGGATGGTCGTTGACACAGTCGGCAGGATTCTCGAGGGTGGCGAGGCGGGGCGTGAGCACGACCGTGGTCTGGAAGAAGAGCGCCTCTGGCGAGGTTTCGCGGGCCACCAGGGAGACCGTGAGGTAGCGACGCTCGTCGGGATCCTCGATCTGGAAGAAGACGAGCTGGAGGGTGGCACAACGGCGGGCAAACTGGCCGTCGGAGACGAGGGCGTCGGAAAGGACGTAGTCGGCCATCTTCGAGCGAAGCTGGGCGTCCTGGCTGGCGTCCATGACAAGGGAAAGACCGTCGCCCGAAACGCTCAGGAACGAGGGCACAAAGAGTTTGATACCCACGGCTTCTTCGACCAACTCGGAGAGCGTGATGTGATGAATGGCGTTTTCGCGCACAGGCATCCTGAGCTCGCTCTCTTCCAACTCGTGCTCGCGGATCATCAGGAGCAAGCGACTGCACTGCTCCTCAGTATCCTCAGGACTGTTCGTGCCGTACTTCTTTCCTTTCTCCTTGGCGGTATCCATCCAGCGGACAAAGGCGTCGCGCCAGTAGAACATCTCCTTCATGCTTTGCGTCAACATTTCCTTGGCCCGCGAGGGTTCGAGGTAGAGGTTGTCGAAGAAATGGACATTGACGTGGAGGTGGTCTTCGTCGAAGGTATAAACGGCACGAAGACCGATAGACGCAAGGTTGACCTGGTTGCAGATCTCGCGCACCAGTTCGACAAGCTCTTTGTCCACACTCAAGAAGATGGGGTAGCAAAGGCGCAGGAAGGTATCGTCCTTGGCGATGCGCACAAGGAAATTGCCTCCTTGGTACTCATAGCTGGCCACACGGCTTTGGTCTCGCTCGTCCTCCCAGGTGGGCGTGCAGCCGATGCTGGCAAGGGTGGTTTCGAGCAATTGGCAGAGTGCTTTCTGGTCGAGGCGGGGCGCTTCGTTCGCTTTTTCGCTTTCTGCTGCATTAGCAGGTTGCAATAGGTCTTTCAATTTGTCTATGATCATTGTGATTGTTCCTTTCCTTATTATTATATAGCGTGTGGCAATAGAGAGCGTGTGGTGCCATGGCTATCTGGCGGCTTCCAGCATAGCGTCGAGGAGCGAAGCTATACGATATCGCTGCCCAACTTGCGTGCCACGGCGTTGCGCACGGTCTGCCAGTTTTTGATCTCCTCCATCATCTGCTTCATCTCCTCGGTACTGATACCGATCGCCAGGGCCTTCTTCAGCCGGTCCTGAAGCACCTTGAGCTGGTGCTCGATGTAGTCGAGCCGGAAGTCCATGACGAGGTGGGCCACGGTATCTCGGAGCCGCTCCACGCTCTCCTTCATCTGAAGGCTCTCGGAGAGCTGGTAGGCATCGGTGCTCATGCTGGCAGCGAGGGTCTGGATCTCGATGTCGGGATGGTGGCGGAAATACTTGCCCGCATCAAAAGGCCCCTTCTCCGACTGCTCCACGGCTTCGGCGAGGCTGCCGAACTGGCGGTAAAAGCCGGGTTCGACATGGTACAGATCCACGGCGACCGCATGTGCGGCAGTTTCAGCTCCAGCGTGTTCAACCACCGCACCGATGCCTACGGC
>OQWM01003521.1_pt1 | contig 10425 bp, 8 predicted proteins | sample 1691531 | NCBI WGS metagenome assembly OQWM01 (sample SAMN03418257, study PRJEB22391) | human gut metagenome | biome: human-gut; feature: organic feature; material: feces | host: Homo sapiens | place: Tanzania | collected 2013-01 | reverse complement strand
ATTTTCCAAACCTTGCCTGGAACCAAAATCTTTCGCCGTCAGCTCTTGCCGATTTGTTCAGAGCTTCCTAAAAAATCACGGAACGGTCTTCAAAAACCGTTCCGTGCATTTTTTATTCTTCACTATACTTGCCCTTGTAGACAAACTTCTTGTAGATGAGGTTTACCAGCAGATTTCCCAGCAGGCCGAAGAGGATGCCCAGCACCAGGGAGACCAGAACGTCAGTCGGATAGTGGACGTAGAGGTACAGCCGGGAGAAGGCAATGAGGATGGCCAGGATGGTTGCGGGGATGCCCATGCGCTTGTCGTGGAGCATCAGCACCGTGCAGGCCTCAAAGGAGGCGATGGTGTGGCCGGAGGGGAAGGAGAAGTCGTGCTGGGCGGAAATCAAAAGGGTGATTTCTTTTTGAAAGTGTTCCAGCTGAAAGTCGTATGGACGAATTCTCGCCACCTGGGGCTTTAAAATGATGTTGCACACCAGAAGGCCCAGCACCAGGGCCATGCCCATGGAGAAGCCGGTTTTCCGGTACCTCGCGAAGAACAGCAGGGTCACGGCCACCAGAATCCAGAACACGCCGCCATCACCAAACAAGGTGACAATGGGCATGGCCTTGTCCAGAAAGCCGCACTGGAGATGGGCCTGGATCCATTCCAGGATGGGCAGATCAAAGGATACTGCACAGGCATTCAACAGGGCTTGCAGGGCTGCAAACATAGGCATTCTCCTCTTTCGTTCGTATTCCGGAAGCTCTGGAACGACCGGCTCTTGCTGGCCGATCCAGAGCTTCCTTCTTTATTTCAGAATTTTGCGTCTGGGTGGAATCTGCTTACTGTGCGTTTTCAAAGAGTGCGTAGAGGGTCATGGGGGTCAGGGTGGTGCCGCTGGGGATGGTTACGAGACCGCTTTCGTCGCCGGGGCCGAAGACCACCGTCAGCTGCTTCTGGCCGCCTACCATATCCTCCCGGACCCAGCCGGTGAAGGTCTTGCCCTCGGGAGCCGTGACCACGGGGGTACTGATGCTGGAGGCGTCGGTCTGGTAGAACTCGCTGGACAGGGTCACGCCGTCATTGATAAAGGTGATGCGGACCTTGCCCACGGGCTTGGTGACGTTCTCGTTGGTCATGCCGTAGCACAGCCACTTGCCATTCTTCAGCCGGAAGAACAGAGCCATATCCACGGTGTAATCCCGGGTGCTGCCGTCCTTCAGGGCCACGTTCAGGGTGACGGTGCCTCTGGCGTAGAACAGCTCGTCAGAATACTTGATGTATTCCGTGACGTTTTCATTCAGGAACCGGTGGCCCCGGTCGGAGTTCATCCACAGCTCCTTGCCCATGTTCACAATGTCCTTATAGGCATCGGAGGAGCTGTCGTAATACTTGGCCACGGCCTGCCGGGCGCCCTTGGCATTGATCATATACTCGGAGTAGGCTTCCAGCGCGCCGATGACCGCCGTTTTCTGGTCGTCGGTGATGGTGTTGGACTCGGTCTGCTCCACGTACATGCCCGCTTCCTCATCGTAGACCACGGGCATTTCCGCCCCGGACTGGTCCTTGATGGTGACGGTGGGCCGCATCATGAGGCCGGTGATGCTCTGGATGTCGGTCTTGTCGCCGGTGGTGCCGATGGGCAGGAACTCGGAGGCGGAGGTGGAGGTGGTCTGGATGGTGAAGGACTCGTCCAGCTCCACACCGTTGACATAGGCCTTGTGGCCGTCCACCTTCTGGATCAGGTAGCCCTCGGCCCGGTCAAAGTTCAGCGTTACCGTGCCCAGCTCCCAGTCGGGGATGTCCGTCACCTTCTCCGCATGGTTTTCCAGGGTGAAGGAGGCGATGCGCTCGTCATTCATCTTGACGTAGTACTTCTTGTCACCGGACAGACCGGCGGAGGTTTCCACATAGGTCAGGGGAGCATCGCCCACCTTCTGGGTCATGTAGGCCGCAAAGGCATCCTTGCCCTCGTAGGGGGAATCCTGGATGCCTGCCAGGGTGTAGAGGGTGCTCCAATCCGGATGGTCAAAGAGCTGATGGAAAACCTCCTCGCTCTTGGCATCGGGCTGGGCGGCCTCATAGTCCTCCAGCCACCCTTCCAGGTAGTTGAGGCCCAGGAAGGTGCCCAGGCAGAAAATGGCGATAAACAGGAAATACAGGGTGTAGAAGATCACGCCGCCGATCCGGGGGCCCTTCTTCTTGGGGGCCTCCTGGACTCTTGCGGGGGCAGACTTTCCGGGCTGCTGGGGCATGGCGTTCGGCCGGGGCTGCTGAGGCCGGGCCTGGGGCATCTGCTGCCGGGCGGCGTTGGCGGCGCTGCGGTGGGGCTTGTAGGCCTGCTGCTGCTCCTCCTGGGGTTCCGGAGTGAAGCCGCCCTTGGATGCGGAACGATTCTTTGATTCAAATTTTCCTTGATACATGTCGTGCCGCCTCCTTACTGAACCATCCAGAAGTCCGGCATTCTTCTGGGCTCGGACTGCAGAACGGAGTAGCTGTTGATCATCTTTACTTCGCCGGAGGTGTTCCGGTAGTACATAATGGAGGAAGAACCGCCGTCCATGTTGCAAGCATTGTATGCGCCGTACTCCTGCAGGATGTCAATGACATCTTTGTAGGTGGCGCCGATGGAACCGGCCTGACGGCCGTCGGCACAGACGAAAATCACCGCGCCGTCCTGCCGCTGGCCGATGGCGGTACGGGGGTTGTAGCCGGAGTTGCCGGAGTAAACCGCCTGGTTGACCTCGCCGTTGACGATGAGCACGGGACCAAACTCACAGCCGTCCCGGATGTTCTGCTCCATGGCCTCGTTGGCGGTCATGCTCTTGGCCACCACCAGCTTGTCATCGGTGTTGAATCCGGCGAAGCCCTCCTCGGGCACCATGCCGCTGTTAACGTTGGAAACCACCTTGCCCCCGGAAATGGTGAGGCCCGCGGGAACGGAGCCAACGGTGGAGTTGGCGGTGCCGTCATCGTTAAAGGCACCGGCGTTGATGACCGCGGCGATCTCCGGGTACTTGTCCATGACCTGGTTCAGCCGGATGCCGGGGTTGGAGGTGGAGAAGCCCGAGGCGTTGGAGCCATTATAATTATAAGAGGCTCCCAGGGAGACCCGGGCAGGGTCCCGGATGACCATAATGTGGGCGTTGAAGGTCTTGCCCTTGTAATCCTCAATGCGGATGCCGTCAGGGTAGTTGTCCCATTCGTGGCTTTCGCTGCCGGAAATGGAGCCGCCCCGGTTGATCACGATGTCATTGAGATTGGTGGAGGTGTCGATCTCCTTGTCGCTGCCTTCGTTGCGGATGCTGTCTACCACGGCCTCATCCATAAACAGTCCCGGGATCCATTTGGTGGCACTGGGCTCCAGCAGGGACATGGTCAGCACCTTTCGGGCCGCGGGGGAGGGGCCGTTGAATACCAGGTTCATCACCAGCGCCAGAGCACCGATGACCAAAATCAGGATGGTGAACAGCAACAGGAAAAACCGGCGGACGATTCTTCCGAATACGCCGCTTTTCTTCTTCTTTTTCGGCGGCTTTACGGAAACATTTGCCTGGGCCGAATAGCCGTTCTGGCTTTGGCCCCGGCTGGGTGTTCTGTTCTGCATATTTCGTTACCTCACTGTTTGTCTTGCTTCGCGTCTTGCTTTACAAAGACCCAGCGCTGCTGGATCGTATAGCTGATGAAATACAGGCACACCATCACGATGACGTACCACAATGTACGAAGCCCTCCGGCATTTTCGCTGATGTGCAGCACCCGGTAGAGCCCGTTGGTCAGCAGCATCTGGGCGGCCATCTGGGGCAGGGCCAGCAGATAATACTTGAGCATGGCCTTTCCCGTCTGCTCCTCTGACTGGAAGACCAGCTTCTTATTCATAAAGAAGTTCAGCAGGGAAGAGACCACTCTGGCCCCCACATAGGGCACGGTGTCGTGGACCATGACGGAGCTTGCCCGCAGGGCCCAGTCCAGGAAGGCAAACATCCCCGTATCCACCGCGGCACTGACCAGGGAGGACAGGGTGTAGCGGAAGAAATGCTTCAGAATCAGCTTGTAGATCCGCCAGGAGTCCTTAATGGCGTGGAAATGGGAGCTCTTGTTCTCCTCAATATAGACCGTGCGGATTTTGACCTCTTCATAGGGAATGTTCATGGTCTTCATGGCCAGGAGCATATTGGTCTCATATTCAAACCGCTCGCCGGAGACCTCCGTGAACCGCTCTACGGCACTTCTGGGAATGGCCCGGAGACCTGTCTGGGTGTCAGACAGGGTCATGCCGCAAAAGACCTTGAAGACCATGGAGGTGGTGTGGTTGCCAAACCGACTGCGGGAGGGGACATGGGGCAGGGTAAAGTCCCGGCAGCCCAAAACCACATTGCCGGTTTCCAGCATCCGCTGGGTGCAGGCCTTGGTGTCCTCCGGGTGGTGCTGGTTGTCGCCGTCTACGGTGACAACGCCTTTGCCGTTGGGGCGGTTTTCCAGGAAATAGGCAAAGGCGGTTTTGAGAGCCGCGCCCTTGCCCCGGTTGACAGGATGGTGCAGCAGGGTCACTTCCTTATGGGTGTCCGCCGCCCGCTGGAACCGGGGGAGATTTTCAGGCTTGGAGCCGTCGTTGACCAGAATAATGTCCGTAAATCCGTATTGGAGGAGCCCGTCAATCACCGCGTCCAGCTTCTCGTCCGGGTCCAGGGAAGGGAGCACTACGGAAACATCAGATATACTCATAATTTCGCCTCTTTGTCACATACTCAATATCTCCAGGCATTATAGCATATTTCCCCGGATTTGCAAAGTAGTTTCCGCTCAAATTAAGAAATTTTTCCGTTATTTCTGATTTTCTTCCATACAAATTCAGTTTACCCGACACCCTTGGACCAATTCCCGGTTTTTTCTTCCAAAGCCCCCTTCCTTTTGTGCTTTTCAACGGTAACGGGCAAAACCCGTCTTTTAAGATTTCCCTAAGATTTCCCTAAGAATCGGTTCGGTCTATTGACGGTGGGAAATATTGGCTGTATCATGTCTGTATTAATACACTTCATACAAAGGAGGGCGCCTATGCTGCACCTGGATTATCGGGACATTCGTCCCCTTTACGCACAAATCACAGACAACGTCCGGCAGCAGATCTCCGGCGGGGTGCTGGTCCAGGGGGACAAGCTGCCCAGCGTCCGGGAGCTGGCGGTGGAGCTGTCCATCAACCCCAACACCATCCAGCGGGCCTACCGGCAGCTGGAAATGGAGGGCTGGATCGCCACGGTCCCCGGCAAGGGGTGCTTCGTCTGCGGCTGTCCCCTGGGGGACCCTCAGGAGGAAGTGAAGCTTCTGAATACCCTTGAAGATACGGTGAAAAGACTCCTGTCCATGGGCTACACCCGGCAGGAGCTGGTACAAAAGATCATGGAGGACGAACCATGCTCGAAATGAACAATGTGACCAAAACCTTCGGCTCCTTCAAGGCCCTGGACGGCCTGAGCCTCCACGTGCCCAAGGGGGGCATCTACGGCCTCATCGGCCCCAACGGCGCGGGAAAGACCACCGCCATCCGGCACATGACCGGGGTCTACCGGCCGGATTCCGGCACCGTGACCCTGGAGGGCCACCCCATTGACGAAAATCTGGCCGCCAAGGAGCGCATCTGCTGCATTGCCGACGAGCCCTTCTTCTTCCCCGGGGCCAGTTTGGATGAAATGCGGGGCTTCTACGCGGGGCTCTATCCCAGATTCGACAACAAGCGCTTTGAAGAATTGCAGGAGGTCTTCGGCCTGCGGCGGAAGGCCCCCATCCGGCGCTTCAGCAAGGGCATGCAGAAGCAGGCCTGCTTCCATCTGGCCCTGTGTACCCGGGCGGAGGTGCTGATTCTGGACGAGCCGGTGGACGGCCTGGACCCGGTGATGCGGCGGCAGGTCTGGAGCCTTCTGCTGGAAGACGTGACCCGCCGGGGCACCACCATTCTGGTGTCCTCCCACAACCTGCGGGAGCTGGAGGACATCTGCGACCATGTGGGCATCATGCGCCGGGGCAAAATGCTGCTGGAAAAGAGCCTGGCGGATATGCAGGGGTCTACCGTAAAGCTGCAAATGGTGGGCCCCGCCCCCAAGGGCCTGGAGGTGCTCCACAGCAGCACCGTGGGCAGACTCTCTACTTACATCGTAAGGGGCACCCTGCCCAGAGTTCAGGCGGCGGTGGAGCGGGAAAAGCCCCCTTATTTTGACGTTTTGCCCCTTTCTCTGGAAGAAATCTTTATTTATGAGCTGGGAGGTATGGAACATGAAGCTGAAGGTTTCCTTCTGTAACCCCACGGTCCTGCGGACGGACATCAGCCGGTTTGCCCCGGTCTGGGGGGCCTATACCCTGGGGCTTGCCATGCTGGTGCTGTTCCAGCTGCGGCCCGGTGACACCGATGACGCCAAGGCCACCCTGGTGTACATGTTCAATCGGATCGCCTGCACCGGGGTATGCATCAACGGCATTTACGCCCTGGTGGTGGTGCAGGCCCTGTTTGGGGATCTGCTGAATCCCCGGCTGTGCAACAGTCTCCATGCCATGCCCATTACCCGGGACGGCTACTACGGGGCCCATCTGGCCGCGGGGCTGCTGTTTGCCCTGGTGCCCAATTTCCTGGTGCTCATGCCCGTTACGGGGCTTTTGGGCACCGGCATGGGATCCGTGGCCCTGTGGACCGCCTTTGCCCTGTCCCTGCAATACATCTTTTATCTTGGCACCGCCCTGCTGGCCGTCCAGCTGGCGGGCAACCGGGTGGGCATGGTGCTGATTTACGGCATTATCAATTTTGCCACGGTGCTGGTTTACTGGTTTGTGGCCATGGTGTTTATCCCTCTGATCTACGGCAAGGATATTTCCATCAGCTGGATCGCCCGGCTGTGCCCCACGGTTGCCATGTATGACGGCTATTATTTCAAGGCGCTGGACCGTAGCGAGATCGTCAACGGCCAGTGGCAGTATTACTTTGACGGCATCCAGTCCGGTGAACTCTGGCCCCGGGCCTGGATCTGCGCCGGTCTTGGCTGCGTGTGCATGGCGGCGGCCCAGGTGGTTTACCGCCACCGGAAGCTGGAAGCCGCCGGAGACCTGGTGGCCTTCCCCGGCCTGTCGCCCGTATTCCTGACCCTTTATACCCTGACTGTGGCGGCCTTCTTCCATGTGGGGGTCAAGCAGCTGGCCCGAGGCTCCATTTCCGTCTACTTTTTCCTGCCCCTGGGGCTGATCGCCGGATATATCACGGGCCTCATGCTCCTGCGGCGCACCAGCCGGGTCTTCCGCTGGCGGCTGCTGGTGCCCATGGGGGGCATTCTGGTTGCCTGCGCTTTGTGCGTTCTGGGCATCGTGACGGACGTATTCCATGTGATCCGCTATGTTCCCAAGGCCCAGGACGTGGCCTCCGTGACCCTGGCCCCCATTCAGCTGGTCTATTCCGGCCAGACCCTGACTTTGACCCAGGAGCAGGAAATAGAGGATGTCACCGCCTACCACCAGGGGGCCCTGCGGGACTGGCAGAGCAAGGTCCTGGGCTGCCTGGTTCAGGACCAGGACCGCTGGTCTCCGGGCAGCTACCTGAACATCCAGCTGCGCTATACCATGAAAAACGGCCGGACCCTCCAGCGCCGGTATTTCCTGGAAAAGGAAAACCCCGCCTACGCCCGTCTGGCCCCCTACCTGTCCCGGCCGGAGCTGTCCCTGGGCATGCGTGAAGATCAGTTCCGGGAGGTGCTGGATTCCGCCACCTCCGGAGAGTCCTACTTCTATTCAACCGTAGACGGCATGCCCGTGGGCGACCCCGTCCGCAACCGGACCTTCACCAATTTCCAGGGCCTGGCCGATGCCATCCTGCGGGACTGCGCCGACGGAAGCATCATGTCCCTGTCCCTGCGCGTGCGGGAAGAGGAGGAGGCTCCCACCGTGCGGGGCTGGATCAGCATCGTCTATCAAAAAAACGGGGTGGAAGAATACCTCTCCATCGACCTAAACGACAACTGCCGCCACACCCTCTATTGGCTCGCCACCCACGGCACGACCACGGTGGCGGTGGGATGATTCAACGCCCCGCTGTTTTGCGAACAGCGGGGCGTTGACAATTGACAATTGACAATTCATTTCAGTTGACAGTTTACAGTTGACAGTTGACAGTTATTGGGGAAGTTACGTTGCCTATTTGTATCCACCCGTAAAAGCCACGTATCGATTACAACCTGTTCGGTTGAATGGAACTACCCGGTACACGGAACAATGTAGCGGCGTTGACCCAACGCCATCCAGCCCCGGCGAGGGGCTGGCTCCGTTTCGAGTACAACCTGTGTCCCGCCCCTTTCCCGGATATGCAGCGTTTAGTGAAAAAACAAAGGACTTCGTGGAATTATGAAAAACAAGGCAAGCCGTTCCCTTTCTCAAAACCTGGCGGCCCAGCTGATTTATCAGATGTCGCTGTACCTGGTCCCTTTTATAACCACGCCCTATCTGTCCCGGGTTCTGGGCAGCGAGATGATCGGCCGGTATTCCTATGCCCGGTCCATCGCCTCTTATTTTATTCTGGCCGCCGGATTCGGCACCGCCACCTACGGCCAGCGGCTGATCGCTTCCTTACAGGCTGACGAGGCCAAGCAGCGGCAGGCCTTCCGGGATCTGGCGCTGCTGCGCTGCTTTGCGGCGGTGGTGGGCTGCGTCCTTTTTGGCCTGACCGTGGTGCCGGGCAGCGTTGACCCCCGGATGTATGTGTTCGTGGGGCTGGAGATTTTCAGCGTGGCCGCGGACATCACCTGGTATTTCCAGGGCCGGGAGCAGTTCCCGGTGGTGGCCCTGTGCAATGGGGCGGCCAAATTCCTGATGGTGGCGCTGCTGTTCCTCTTTGTAAAGACCCCGGCGGACGTGGCGGCCTATGCCTGCGTGTATACCGCCATGACATTGCTGGGGGGCGGTGCCCAGTGGCTGTTTATTCCGAAATCCAACCGGCTGGACAACGGGGGCATGACCCTCCTGGACCGGGAAAAGGGCCATATTTTCTGCGCCTTCCGGCTGTTTGTGGCCCAGCTGGCCATGCAGATCTATACGGTTCTCGACAAGACCATGATCGGCCTCATCACCCATTCCGAGGCGGAGAACGGCTATTATGACCAGGCCCAGAAGCTCATCCGCCTGGTGGAGGCGGTGTGTACCGTGATCTCCCCGGTGATCGCCAGCCGGGTGGCGGTGCTGTGGAGCCAGGGGCGGAAAAAAGAGGCGGCGGACATTCTGGATATGTCCTTCCGGTTCGTTTGCTGCATCGGCGTGCCCATTGTGGTGGGCCTCCAGCTGATCGCCCGGGACTTTGTGCCGGTTTACTATGGGGTTGGCTATGAGCCCGTGGTGCCTTTGCTGCGGGTGCTGTCCATTCTGCCCCTGGTCATCGGCCTGAGCAACGTCATCGGCATTCAGTTCCTGGTGCCCGTGGGCCGGGAGAACAAGCTCACCGCCTCGGTAACAGCCGGTGCCCTGGTGAATGTGTATCTCAATCTGTTTCTGATCCGCCGCATGGCCTCCACCGGGGCGGCCATTGCCTCCGTGGCGGCAGAGGTCACGGTGACGGTGGTGCAGATGTATTTTGTCCGGCAGGATATGGACATCAAAAAGGTCTTCGGAAACGTCCTGCGGTATTTCCTTTTGAGCCTTCCCATGGCGGCGGCAGGCTGCGTGCTGAATCTGCTGGTCCCCGGCAGGCTGACTCGCCTGGCCCTGGTGATGGCGGTGTGCGGTCTCATGTATCTGGCGGAGCTGCTGCTGTTCCGTGACCCCATGGTCCGGTTTGTAAAGGACCTTTGGTTTGAAAAGAGAAAGAAAAACGGGTAAAAAGAAATCTTTTGAATAACCCCTTGATTTTTGAACGGAAAAGAATTATAATCGGCATATGCCGGAAATAAAGGAGGACCTACAGGTGCCAAGACCCCAGCGATGCCGCCGCATATGCGTGATGCCCCGGGTGGAGACCTTTTCTCCCCAGGGAAAACAGGAGGATGCCCCCATTCAGCTGACCCTGGATGAATACGAGGTGATCCGGCTGCTGGACCTGGAGGCCTGCACCCAGGAGGACTGCGCAAGGCAGATGGATATTTCCCGCTCCACGGTGCAGGAGGTTTACGAAAGTGCCCGGCGGAAAATCGCCGCCTGCCTGGTATACGGCAGAGCCCTTCGCATCTCCGGCGGGAACTATCGGGTCTGCGAAGGCCTGGATCGGGCCTCCTGCGGCCGGTGTGAGCCCGGCCTGACGGAAAAAAATCAGAATGATCACAAAGGAGTATGGGTTATGAAAGTAGCAGTTACCTATGACCACGGGGAGATTTTTCAGCATTTCGGCCATACGGAGCAGTTTAAAATCTACGAAATTGAGGACGGCAAGGTCCTTAACGTAAAAATCCTGGATACCAACGGCAGCGGCCACGGCGCTCTGGCGGG
>OQWM01003518.1_pt1 | contig 10429 bp, 15 predicted proteins | sample 1691531 | NCBI WGS metagenome assembly OQWM01 (sample SAMN03418257, study PRJEB22391) | human gut metagenome | biome: human-gut; feature: organic feature; material: feces | host: Homo sapiens | place: Tanzania | collected 2013-01 | reverse complement strand
TTCTGATTTTGCCTTCTGCATTGCCACGAAAGAGAATGCCAGGAGGTAGCAGAATAACAGCCCTACCTGTATCTGCAAGATAGTGAAGACAATGCAGAATAAAAGCATAATCTGCAGTTGCTTTTGGTGGTATTGCTGGCGCAACGCTAAACCTTTCATCTGTGTCTGAAGGTTCCCATTTAACAGAGTATGGGGGATTTGCAACTATAGCCATAAACTTATGATCTTTAAATGCAGGATCTTTCAGAGTATCCCCCTGAACAATCTCACAGTTAACAAGATGTCCGCGACAAAACTTGCACATCTGTTCATCAAGTTCTTGCCCATACTTTTTTACGCTATCATCAAAGACGGACAGAAGAGAGCCACTGCCCACGGTAGGATCATAAACTTCTGTAACATCATCCAAGTTAAGTAGCTCTTTTATTTTGAGAGCCAATGCTATTGAAGTATGAAAGATGCCCTGTTCCTGATGTTGTTTTCGAGCGTCTTTTAATGACCATGAATCAACCTGTTTACTCATCTTTAACTTTCACTCCAAAAGGTCTCCACCTACGTTGAGATAAAAACTCAAAGTTATCAAGCCATTCTTGCATCGGCTTGCCGTTCATAGAAATTACTTCACTTTCGTCATACTCAAGGGAGGTAATCAGTATATTTTGACAGCAATGCTCATCGCCTTTACGTCTAATCCACAGGTGATCACCAACGGTTAGATTGTTATATTCCCAATTATTACCATATACGCTTTCGGTAAGTTCCCTCATACTTACAAAAGGTCGATACCTCTTTTCTTTTGTCTCTACTGGCTCTGTTTTCTTAACTTTTTCTAAAGGTAAAAAGTATTTAAAACTACAAGCACCCATAACATATTTAGTACTCTTGTCTGTCGACTTAATTTTGACTAATTTATATATTTGTTCGGGGAGATAAGCTATCGTATTCTCTAAGTCGTCTAAAGCATCTTCAAAGTACCCTAGTTTACCCACATAGCCCTTTGCCTGTTCTGTATCGTTGGGACCAAACACATCTGCTATGTCAAAATTCTTAAACTTCATACTATAGTTCCTTCCTGTGTCTTTTGAATCAGCCATCTTGTGTATTTCTGTAACTCGTTACTAAAAGCTTCTGTGGTATTGATACGAGGTGTTACCCAGCGCAGATTACTTGCAAGATTGTTTCTGGGATCATTATCAATATGATCAACAATTGTGTGTGTCTCTGGATCCGGATTCTCGCAAAATACGGAGGCTACTAACCTATGTACAAATACATGTTTTTGAGACCCTCCTGAATACAGCATGCATGCCAGATAACCTCTTGATCTGTGATTTGAAAAATAGCATTTGCTTAAAGCTACAGGTTTCTTGGTTTTTGAGTTCCAAACCCTGCCATAATCGCTGACGAAATACTTTTCAAAGGGAGCGGCTAAGGGCTTAAATGTTTCACCTTTCAACGCAAATTCATCAATATTCATATTTACACTCCAGTGCTGCCAAATCCACCTAATCCGCGTTCACTTTTAACCCCTGTAACATCGCCCTCGATTAGATGCACATCAGAAAGGGGAACGATGACCAGCTGTGCGATGCGGTTCCCCTTAAAGATTTTTAAGTCAAACTTAGCGATGAGAACCACTGAGATAGAGCCTGTGTAGCCCGCATCTATCACACCCGTGGGAGTTGCCACTCCGGCGCAGTTGTAGGATGAGCGCGGAAGTATCAGACCTACATACCCCTCCGGAATGAGTATATGCACACCAGTGTCGACCTTAAAGGTCTTGTCTGGACTTAGCTCCACGTCCTCTTTTGCGAAAAGGTCAAAGCCTGCGTCTGCCTCATGTGCCTTCACAGGTTTGTAAGCGCCCTCGTCAAGCTGATAGATGATCTTTTGTTTAAGCATTTGCGCTGTCTCCGTTCTCTATATGTTCGATTAAATGTTTTATATACCACTGGGCCTTTAACAGGTCCTCCTTGCCGTTTTTCTTTTTCCATCGATACAGGTACTTGATCGCATTCGCTGTACACACAGCTTCAATACCGCTAAGACCTTCTGTGGCTGATTCCAGACAGTCGATACATTCAACTTTGCCCTGATAATGCTCAGGATGGTTAACTAAATCATTCATTTTTAATAAGCTCCTATTTCTTTTTCGCAGTTGCTGTCATTTCTTTGTCTTTTCCTTTTGTCTTATAGCTGCTGCTCTAGCTTTTTTTTTAATAACCTTGCCTGATATTTATCCGGCTCATTTGCTTTTTAAGTAAGCTCTTCGCTCATTAGTCCATTGATTGATACGTTCTCTATTCTTTTCTCTGTATGCTCTCTGCTTTTCAAGAAATTCCTGATGTTTGACAGGATCAGCCATAATTTCTGCCATTCTCTGTTTTGCATATGCAGCTCTTTTGGCCTTAACCTCAGGATCATTCTTTCTGTGTTCATAATTCATTTTGTTATGTAGTCTTGTAGCTTCTTCTACCCCAAGTAACTTTGTCTTAGCACAAATCAATCTGGCTCTTAAAAGATAGATTTCTCTCTCTTCACGAGAACAATCACTTGTGCAGCCTAATGAAGACATGACTGATAACTCTCCACGCTCAACGCATTCAAGATTGTCAGGATCAAAGTTGCATTTATCACCATCCATAAAGATAATTGTCTTACCTTCAGCGCTCTGTCCTGGATGATGCTGTTCCCATACATAACGCTGATACTGCATCCACTGATTTGGCTCTGCTACCTTGATCCTTAAATAGCCCTTCTTAATTTGAAAAGAACCAACAGGTCTGTGTCTCCAATGCTTATGACCACGAGGTACACTAGAATTGCTGTAGCACAAACCTAGCTGAATGCCGTTTTCATAGCAGTGAGTGCACAGAGCTACAATAGAAAACTCTCTGCCAAATCTTCTATTGATTTCTTCAGCAAGCTCTCGTCTTGAATTAAATCCGTGCTCTCGTAAAGGGCAGACAGACTTCACAAACTCCATAATTTCTTCCGTCCACTTGCGATCTTTACGTGTCCAGTTCTTACCTGTTGTAGCCAATTTCAACTCCCAGTAAATTACCGTTTACTTTTACTTCATAGCCATTAGATAGAGCTGTCTTAACAGCATCAAGCTGTACTCTCTTAGCCTCAATCTCAGTCTTGCGCATGTCATTTAATGAGGAAGCAATATTGTTGACAGCCTCAGCACGCTTAAACAGCATGTCTGCTTTTTGCGTATCAATCTCGCCATTATCATTGGTGTAGTTCTTGGTGTCCTGAATAATGGCAATCTCATTTAAGAGCGCATTCTTAATCTGACTGTATTCTTCATTCTGTTGAGTGTTCATTGTTTCTACCTGTAGTTGTTGCTGTGCTACTGGCTTCTTTACGCTTAAAACTTGACCTTTAACGTCAAAAGGAAAAGGGCAGCCAAACTCAGCACAATAATTTTCATAAATAGCTTTTGGTGGCATAGGAGGCTTGCTGAATTTGCCGGTATCAATAAAAGACAGCAAAACCTTTTTTATTTGCTTAGCGTCAAAATCGGGAAAAGCCATTCTCAATAAATCTTTGATACCAACCTTCTCACACCACTTACTGCCCTTTAAATCTAAGCCTTCTCTTATTCCTTCAGAGGATGAGATTTTTAAACCAAAGACGTTAAGCATGAGAAAATTCCTTGCGCTGCAAAGCGTTTTTTAAGTACTCTTCAACTTCTTTCTTGAAGTAACAAACACGTCCTGAGAAAGAGCTGTCTCTGTCTACAGGCTTTGGAAAGTCAGGGTGTTTCTTCAGATAGTTAGTGAAACCGTGTAATGAGCTAAAGCCCAGTGTGGTCATTACATCCTTACGTGTTACAAGTGCTAGTTCTTCCATTTGTGATTCCTCCAAAAAGGGTGAGGCTGTGAACCTCACCAATACGCAATACTAGGAGTTAGAACGGTAAACCATCATCCTGTAGTTGAGGCTGAGCCTGTTGTTGTGCTACCTGTCCCTGTACAGCACTTAGCTTGCTTATCTGAGCTTCTGCATTAGGCGCCCATGTTCCCTGTTGTGGATATACAGGCTGTTGTGGCTGTGTTGCCTGCTGATAAACTTGCTGAGCCTGAGCCTGTTGCTGTGCAGGTGGTATCCAACCAGGATGAAATAACTGTGCGTTAGTCTCTGGTAATAGATAGTTAGTCAACAGTTTCCATGTTGTCGCATATTTCGTAGGCGCTGAATTTGCATTAACCTCTGCAGCAGACTGACCTTTCTGAGATACAAATCCTTTAACTTCAAAGATAGGATTTCCTTTGTCGGACATGCCCTTAAATTCAAGCATTGCAATGATCTTTATGCCCTGGAACTGTTTATATTCATCAATTGAGAATGAACCTGAGCCATCTCTTTTCTGACCGGTTCTTGTAACATAATCGTAAAGAACAATGTTGCCGTCAGCGTCAAACTGCTTTGTGAAGTACAGGAAGTCCTGCAGTTCCTGTGAAGTATTTGACAGGAAAATAGAGAATGATACAGAACGAATAGGCTGTTTAGTTGCAACGTTCATTACAACAGCGTTCACGATCAGCTGTTCATAATCATTACCTGTTCTGCTTGATTTGCCTTTTTTATGCGTTACCTGTGCAATCTGCAAAGGAAAGATGCCTGAACAGTCTAGTGGCTCAAAATTACTTGTGTTGATTGAATTGCCAATATTGTCATTTGGCTGCTTACCGAAATTTAACATGTTAATGTTCCTCTAAAATACTAATGGTTCGGTTGGTTGTTCTGTGTTGGTTACTGTTTCAGCTGTCTTTGCTGAACGCTTTCTTTTGGGTTTTAATGCGCTTGTAATTGCTGGATTAACTTCATCTGCAGGAAGGGCAGCACTACTCTCAACTGTTACGGAAGAGACGGTTGAAACAGTCCCTTGATCATTAAGATCTTCAGCGCTTGGTAATGCCATTAACACATCAGGATATGCAGCATCGCATGCTCTTGATACAGCTCTTACAAGGCACATGCCCTTAAAATCTTGTGCCCATGGTGAAGGTTTGCCATTGCGGGTAACACAGCCTTTAATCTGTCCTGTGGTTGCATCTCTGTAGGCTTTACCCATATTGATAGCATCTTCAGCACCAAAAGAACGTGTGATCTTCTGACCGTTGCGGTTAATTGTGACTGTTGCGGTCATGGTTGAGTTGTCCCACTCTTCCTTCTCAAAGATGCCTCCAGCACGAAGAACCAGAGCTCTTTTTGCTCTTGTATATAAGGCAGGCTGTGTACTGCCTGGAAGAATATATAAAGCGGACAGTGTCTGCATGAAGGTGAAACCGAGTTCTTTACCCATACTCATGACCATATATACTTCAGCTGTGTGGTCATGTTCTGGTGTTGAACGTATGCTTTCAGGCAGAAGAGTAGAGCGCGAAATCTTTGTACAGAAATCCCATGCATCGCCATTGATAACAGGGTAGTCAACATCTGCTGTCTTTACAGGCATACAGTGAGACTGAACTATCTGTACAGGTTCTTCAAACTGTTCTGGTTCATTCTCTACAGGTATAGCATCTAACTTCTGAAGCTCTGACTGAGCATTCTGATTTAACTGCGGTGCGTTAAAAGTCATCATTCTTATAATCTCCAATTAAACAGATATTCTTAAACAGCGGGCTGTGGTTATAGTCTTCAGATACTGTTTGTACAGTTCTGGGTTTTGTGCCTGAAAAGCTTTTGAATCAAATGATTCACGATTTGAAGATTTAAAGGTAAAAGCTGTTTTAACCTTGCCGTTCTCGTCGTGATAAGTCATCTTGGTATATGCAGCTATGTCACCGGCCAACTTGTTTTCAAGTTCCTTTCTTTTACTCTCAAGCTCATCAATCTGAAACTTAACAGCCTTGATATCTTTAAGCTGAGACATGATCTCCGGAGTTACTTCACCAACATTCTCCTGAACGTCCTCAACATCGTTTTTGACGTCATCCATTGTTTTAACAGGAGGAACATCGAGTAGCACATTCTTAGTCCAGAACTCAACACATGCCTGCAGCATCTTCTGCTGATATTCTGCGTTGGCATGTACTCTGTAGAATCTAAGATCAGTATTGCCAATCAGAACACCAACATCCCAGAACTTAAGGCCAGATACCATCATGTAGAACTGAACCTGTGGATAGTATTCAGGATCAATCTCTGATGATTCCTGTGTCAGTTCTGTTCCGTCATATAAGTTAGGCTTACCCCACTTAGAACGCTCTACATGCTCAACAATGATCTTGTTGTTCTGACCACAGGTTTTGCACTCCAGACCACAGACAAGCTGACCGCCATCTTCAATTGGTTTGGTGTAAACAATACGGTCAAAGTTACCTACTATGAACTCATAACCTGTCATTGAAATGCTGTTAGCCTCGTAGACTGTATAACCTGTCTGTTTTTCGTATCTGTCTGCTACAACCTGTTCAAGAGCATGACCTGTAGCAAAGGGGAGATAGTCTTTATTGCGAGACTTTTCCTCTTCAGTGGTTCTGAATGTCTTTTCTCTCCAAATCTGAAAAGCACTTCTCCACTTGGATAATCCAAGAATTGCAGACATATCTGAACCGCCAATACCTTTCATTCTTGAGATGGTGAAACGTTCATCCTCGTCTTCAGCCTTTGCAAGTAACTCATTGATTTTGGCTAATCTTGCATCCTGTAACTTCTGTAATTCGTTTGATAACTTCATTTATTTTTCCTAAAACGTATAAATCTCGTAAATCGTGAACCAAAGGCAGAGAATGCAAAACGTTAAGATGACATTCACTGCTAGCTGTCGTAACTTCTCTTTCATCAAGCAACCTTGACCGTAGGCCTTTCTCCAAAGGTTAAAACTCTATTGTTCTTTTGATAGGCTCTGAAAGCCCTAAATAACCTGTCTACAATCTGAAACTGCTTTACGAAATCCAAAGCGTTAACAAGCAATGCATTTGCATCAATTTCAATTGCCATTTCGTTTTGAGAGTCATCAAATACTCTGTAATGAAGTGCAGATACAACGTCTGCGTTGATTCTGGTATTGAGAATTAAAAAGTTGATTACGTCCTTCTTGTTTTTGCAGTAATCAGTTCTGATAATCTCGTCGTGAGATAGTGTTGTGATGGTGTATTTGTTCATTTGTTATGCCTTTAATAAATGTATGTTGTTTTCTATGTAATTAAGAATACACATATGTTTATATAAAAGCAAGAAATATATTAACAAATGTTTATTTTAAAGACAGTATCATTTTGAAAAATAAATGAATTTAGTTAAAAAAATTTTAAGAGGTGATTTGAGGTGAGAATTTTTAGAAAACTGTGTAGCACTGCAAGACAATGCAGCCTAATGCTACACAGCAAAGCCGTTATTTATCTTCTTTTCTTGAAATTGACCACATTGCTCCTTTAATAAGTTTATTTTCTTGGTCATAAAAGAAGTTACCCATAATACTTACTGTTTTATTATGCTTCTGCGCATCCCATAAAATATCAATATCCGATTCCTGTAATAAGTGCTCGTCGTCATTTTCAGAAAGTACACTGTCATCTTCTTCATCTAACAGTTCTGAAGATAGATTTATTACAATACTTGGATCACTAACAAGCTGCGCCCTTGCTTTTAATTTTTGTTTAGAAAAAGAACCTGATAAATTTAGTACTTTAAAATCCAGCGTTTTTATTTCTGATCTCTTTTCAATTGGATTTGTTTTCTGTTCATCAATTATCTGGGATTTTGTTAAGGTTTCTGTAGGAAATTTAATTGATTCAACTTCGTTTACAGGAGTATTTTTAATAAACGAATTACGAACCTGTTTACCAGCCTGTGATGCATATTCAAGACTAGCAGTGTACTTTTTAGAATCAACTATATCAGCAAAGATTTTACGTTCTTCATTACGATCTTGTTTTTCAGCTTTATATTTTTCTAGCTCAAGTTGAGCCATCTGCACTTCTTTTAAAGTTTCTATATCGACTTTTTTGTAGTCAAAGTATTCATTACAGATAAAACAGCCTATTACTGTTACTGCTATAATGATTTGACTTACGGGTGTTAACATTCTGAACTCCGAAACTAATTCTTTAAAGCTGTTGATTAAGTCCTCTGACTTTAAGATAGAACATCCATCAGTAACAGTAAATGACATTTGTGGAAGGTTTTTACTTTTTCTGACAGGAATATTCCCCTTGCTTAATGTTAATAACAGTTTATAAAAATTATCTTGGAGATCAATTAAAGATGCAGCATAACCAGTAGTGATTGATGAGTGAAAGTTGTCACCTTTAATTTTAATTTCATAATGGTGAATAAAATCACTGTCCAAATCAATTTTAGAAAACAAAGAGTTTACAAAATCTTTAGGAGATAACTGGGAATTTTCCTTACAAAAATTATTAAATTCTTCCCATGTTTTGATTGTTGTTACCATTTTTATTCTTCCTTTTGATTGTTAAAAGTCAGTTACAACCCACCATCACCGGACTTTTCAATGACTCTATATAGATCCTGAACGTTCTATAACCTTGCCTACAATTATAATTTGTTCAGCTGCCTCTTCTAAGGTTAATATTTCTTCTGGATAAACCGGATTTTCAGAATGAATAATCAAATTTTTAAATGTTTTAATTAGCCTTTTGACCATTAGAGAATGACCATAAATAATTGCATATATCTGATTATTCTCAATATTATCTTTTAACGTGCAGTCAACAGTAATACAGTCTCCTGACATTATCAAAGGCTCCATGCTGTCACCAACAACATGAAATCTGCGACAGTTTTTAGGATCAATTCCTCTAGAAGTAAAAAATGAGCGTCTATATATGGCCGGAACAGCATCCTCAATTTCGTCATATGTAGGCTCTTCAGCAGCACCTGCACCAAACTTAACTTCATATTCTGGAATTTGTATATACCCCTCTTTGACATTATCACCGGCATCTGCAGGAATAATAGTTTGAATCTTCATTGGCCCTTCTCCAAAAGTAAGCCATTGAACAGATACTCCCAGTACAGAGGCAAGATTAGACACAATGTCAGCAGCAGGAAGTGAAACTGCTGTGCCTTTCAATATCTTAATTAAGTATTGAGGCGTAATTTTTACAGAATCAGCAAGCTCTTTTTGTGTTTTAAATTGAGATTCTCTAAATGCTTTTGTAAGTCTGCTGGCAAAAGCAGAATTTTTTGAAACTTCAGTATTCATATAAACCTCATCGTCATAGAAAACAAAAAAAACATACACATTTGTTTATATTTTAGCTTGAATTTTGAAATAATGTGAATTAACATATGTTTATATATAAATTCACAAAGGTTTAGAATAGTAAAATGAAATCAATATATATTGAACAAAGTGCATGCTTTATTGATGAGATCGGTTATACAACTCTTGCAAAAGATCTTGATGTAACACCTCAAGCTGTCTTCAATTGGAAAACAAGAGGAATTCCCAAGTCTTACCTAAAATATCTGAATATAGCTTATCAGTCGCTTATCAATAAATACGAGTCACTCAAGGTTGTTGCATGACAAAAATCTATAACAACCTGGATGAAGAACTTTTTAAATCAGATCTTCCTCTGGCTTGTAAGTTAATTGCTGAACGTATCTGCGCTTTGACTAAAGGTGGAGAAAAGGAGTGTTTTATCTCCAATTCTTATCTGATGAACTTATATAACATGGGTGAAAGAACAGTTCAAAGAGCCATTAACCTTTTAATTAAAAAACAAATTATCAGAAGTCGAGTAACTCGCAAAAGTGATAAGAAAGTAAGGCTTGTTTCTTTTATTTATAAGACATTAGAGTCAAGACTTGATGATTTTCAAAACGGTCAAAATGACAGTATTAAAACGGTCAAAATGACGCCCCAAAACGGTCAAAATGACAGTATTAAAACGGTCAAAAAGGCAGTTTTCTCTATACATAAGAATGATCTTATAAGTAAGGATCTTAGAGAGGATCAGAAATCCCCACTCTCAGAGACGTCTAATTTAAGTTCAAACACATATTCTTTAGAAAACATCAGAGCTACATGTAGAGATTGTTTTTTAGAGATGATGTCTGATTATCCGGAATTGAAAAACATGAATTCAGACATTATTGCTGATGGTTATTTTGCCTACAGAGAAGAATACGGCTGGAAAGGTGTTAAACAGCTTAGATTGAATCTTAAGAAGTGGATCTTGCGTGATCTTGAATCTGCAGAGCGAAAGACAACTCAAAATAAAACAGGTCAGACTAAACAGCAGTCAGCTGGTGTCAGCTCTTTTCTTTTAGGCGAGATGTCGGCTGATACGAACGACCATACAGCCGACGATAACTGCATCGAAGTTGATGCATTTGTTCAAGAGGTAGAAAACAAATGAACAGAATAGATTTTACCAAATTTTCAGAACAATGGCGCATTCTGGTTCAGGTTAAATCAGGGAAAATTGCATCTGAC
>OQWM01003517.1_pt1 | contig 10430 bp, 10 predicted proteins | sample 1691531 | NCBI WGS metagenome assembly OQWM01 (sample SAMN03418257, study PRJEB22391) | human gut metagenome | biome: human-gut; feature: organic feature; material: feces | host: Homo sapiens | place: Tanzania | collected 2013-01 | reverse complement strand
CATTGGCATGTGTAATGTAATAAATAAACAATATAAAAAACGCGCCATTGGCGCGTTTTTTATTTCTTTACCATGTTGGTGCATGGTCACCTTCTTTGACAATGGGTTGTTCATCTTCCCATACTGACAGGCCAGTATTTACATCCGTCAACGTCAATTGCAGGTAATATTCCACACGCGTATCAACGTTCGAGAACCAACCTGATTTCAATTTCATATTACGCTGTAACATTTTTCCTGATAATGACAGGTTTGGCGCAACCAATGTGCCTTTTTTAGCAATGGTTGTTGCGTCATATTCATCATTACCACTGGTGGCACGTACCTGATGCGTTGTGTCATCTTCGGCGGCGACACGTTCATATTCAACCGCCGCGACGCCACGGGCCTTGACCGATGCAGCAGACGCACCCAATGCATCAACTTGCGCGGTTTTCAATTCTGCGGTTACTGGCACATAGCCGATTTCTGTTTTCTTTTTATTTTGGAAGCCAGTTGTAACCTGTGCTGTGCCAGAATTTACCAATGTTGTACGAATCTTTTTGACCAAGATATCGGTATCAAAACGCTGCATTGTGTCGTTTTCAACATCCGCAATCGCGATGACAGGATTTTTAACGCGGGTGAATGCACCACTGTCTATCATTGATTTGGTCATGCGTTCCGCAGCATTTGTCCAATCGCGATATTCCAATTCCATAACGTTTTGCATTGTTGCAACATCGCGCGCGTCATTCAAGTCGACAACGCGTGTTTCGCCACATGCGCACAGCGCGGCACACAACGCAACAGGCATCAGTTTTTTCATACGTTTTCCTTTTGGTTTTGTTATTTTATCTTTATGGTTTTTACATCGGGCGTGCCACCTGTCAAACGAACATAGACCAGATAGTTCCCTGCCGATGGAATTTCAGCTGTTACCACCAGATTACCACCGGATTTTATTTCTAGCAAGCCGGTTTTATCATTTGTCGTGCGCCACACCGATATCCGCTGGGGCAATGTCGCCCAGGTGCGAACCTCTGCATTTGTGGTGGACAATGTGTACATTGTGGCCAGCAAACCCATCAGCGGTGCAGAATCACTGTCTGAATTGTATAATGCGGATTGTAATGCCGCCTTGGACACAGCAGACGCAAAGGCACGCAAGGCCTCGTTCACGCGATACTGTGTATATTCTGTCATAAATAATGCGTCAACGTCGGCAACAATTTCTGCGCCATCAACCATTGGCATTGGGGCGGCAAATAATGGTTCTGATACAGCCACAGATAATGTCGCAGGCCCTGTTGGAAATACAACAAAGGTATCCATTCTGTCTTCGCGTAATTTTGGGGCAAAGCCGTCTTCGACAAATACCCAGACGGTGTTTTTTGGGGTGGTGCGGGCATTGGCGGCACGCAAGTCCGATTTTACATATTTATTGTTGCCCGCCATACCATCTGCGCGCCGCAGATATGTTTTTGCATTTGCATAATCGCCCACATTCAAAAAATACAGCCCCGACAAATACATCAATGCAGGATTCATAATATCGCGAAACGCACGCCACTGCGAATTTTCAAAATCCAGTCGTTCTGCCAAATCTGTATTATCAGCGCGTTCTGATTGAATTTGTTGTACCAACGCGTCGTATTCGCGCGACATGTCCTGTTGGCGGGCATATGATTGATTTATAATCACGCGCGCATCATCGTGATTCCCCAGTGCCAGCGCATTCCACAACTGGTAATATGACACAAACAGTGCGTCCGACATATACGGACGATAATCGTTCGCCAGATTACCGGCCAACAGTGCGCCAACCTCGCGTCCTAAATCGCCAGAGGTCAAATCAATGTTACGATGATTAAATTCTTCGTATGCGGCGTCTGATGCGGCAAATTCGTTTGCATGAAACAAACTGTCTGCGGTAATCAATAATTCCAAATTATTCTGGGATTCGGGGGCATTTCCTGATGAAAATTCGTTTGCTGTTGCAACATAGTTACCGTCAACGTAACCAGCGCGTACCGCGTCCAGTTGTGATTCCATCGTAGCCGCACATGCGCACAATAAAAATGACAAAGATAATACAATTATTCGGCGCATACGGCTGACCGTTTATAATGTTTTGGTTTCGCCCGTCATTGGGTCATAAAACCGCGGCGCACCGGCATAGCCCAATGCCGCATGGTGCGATGGGACCAAAAATTCAGGCAGCGGACTGGACGCGCCCATTTTCATAAACCCAGACAAGCGCGGGTCATTATATGCGTATTGCTTGTCTGCCTCAATCGGGCGATGATACCATCCTTGGAATATCACCAGTTGTTTGTTATCAGCCAGACGCATTATATCCATTGGTGTGTACAGTAATTCTTCGCTGGTGGATTCTTTGCCGTCTTTGTCGGTTTTGATTTTCATCTTGTAACCCATCATATCCGAAAAACGTTTTGCGGTGTCGGGGTCGTTTTGACGTAATACAACCTTGGCCGCGGTGGTGGAAATAATGGTAGCGGCGGCATCTGCGCCGTACTTTTCCTGAATCTGGTGCAAGTCCTGACCGATAATCAGGTATGACACCTGTTGACCACGACCCAAATCAGGCCCTTGGATAACAGCGTCCAATTTTTGCATTTTTGGCATTTCGTCCAGCACGAACAGCACTGGATACGGGCCCAGTTCGCGACCATCACGCACCTGCTTTGGTGCATTTGACAGCAAGAAATTCGTCATCAATTCAATAAAGATTGCCGTGATTGGATTCAATGCCTGTGCATCGACCATATTGATGGACAAATACACCGTCACAGGTTTAATTTTGCCATCACGCGGGTCAACCAAGCCACGTAAATCTGAAAAATGAAAGTCCGAATGGCTGGTACGGTTACGAACCGCCGAATTACGGAATATCGACAACCCAGCCAGAATTGTGGACAAGATAGAGCCACGTTCCTTGTCCGGTGTGTTTGCCAACTGGGTCAATTCCAAGACACTGCGGTGGGCATACGAATAATGTCTGGCCTCGTCCACGGCGGCCATAAACAGGTCGTGCATGGGATCTGCCATCATAACCATTTGGTCGCCACCGCGGCGGCGTTCTTCTAAATCCGCGGCCATTGCGATTTGCGATGCGTTTAACCAATCCAGAATCATGGAAAAAGATGCCTCGCGCCCAATCCATGCGGGCGGAATATTTTCCCACGTACCGACATGTACATAGTTCATTGCGTTTAATTCACCGCGCTGTAATGCCGCCTGTGCCGCATACGCATTGGTATCATTCATCATTGACAGGTAATAATCCGACAGCACCGCCGCATCATCGGCATCAAACGTACCCGACGTCAGGCGCGCATAGAAATAGTCGTCGGCCTTGGCGCGTTCAACCTTGGACACAATAAAGTGCACCAGACCGGCCAAACCGGCACGACCAGTATTACTCCAATGCGGGTCTTGGGTGTTTTCTTGAATCAAAACCTTGCACATAGAATCAACATACAGGTCGCGTTGTTCCATGTTTGCCGGTACGTGATCTGGTGACAATGGGTTCCACGATGGATAATATACGCCACGCGCGGGGTCGTCCTGACCCGCCCAGTTCATAATGAATACCGGTCCAATCGTCGAACGATAACCCGACGATTTCTGGTACAATTCGGGTTTCGGGTCATTGATAATCATTGATACGTTATTGCATTCAAAAATTGTTGGGAAAACCACCCCTTGGGTTTTACCGGTTCCCGGGGGTGCGACGCACAATGCCGACAGACATTCGTTCATCATCAATGGTTTTTTCTTGAAATAGCCCAAAACCATCATGAACCCGCCCAGCAGGCCCATTTTCTCGATATCTTCTTTGGACGCCTTGTTTGACGATTTTTCGGCAAACTTGTCCTTGCCATATGGGTTAAATTCGTCAACCAATGTGTTGTCCGCCATCAGGTAATATGCGATTATCGGCAACAGTGGCGTAATGCACATAATATCTGTACGCATCAGCGACCGTGACAGCCACGCAGGAATTTCAGCGATTGCAGACATACCGCCACTGGTAAACAAATTCGTCAAATAGACACGCGTCCACGTTGCCGACGCGGGTGACCACCCATACCGCCAGATATGCTCTATAACAAAGGATAAACTGAACGCCGCCGCACAGACCAACCAAATACCAACCGCCCAGCGCAGCGACCAGAATATCTGCGCCATGGGGGTACGCTGGTGTTCCTTGTACGCACTGGACTTGAATATATTCAGCCCCTTGGACGAACCACCAGCCGATAAAATCTTGAACTTAGCAACCATTGTGTTATGATTGTATCATATTTTTAACCGATTATAAATCAGGAATTGCGGGGAAATGAAAAATATTCCACGAATCTTTGTCGGAAATGATGTTGCAACGGGTGCGCGCGTACCTGCGACGGCGGACGTGGCACATTACCTGATGCGCGTAATGCGTCGCCACGATTGCATTGTGTTTGGTGGCGGGCGCGAATTTATGGCAACCCTGTCGGACGACGGCAAATCCTTGGCCGTTGGCGCGCAAACATCACACGATGACCCATCGGGTAATGTCGTGTTATATTTTGCCCCGATAAAGCGCGTGGACGATTTAATCAATATGGCAACCCAGATGGGTGTTGCAGCGTTTCAGCCGGTTATCACCGAACGCACAACCGCACACCATACAAACTGGAAACGTATGGAAAAAATTGCGATCGAGGCCGCCGAGCAATCTAACCGCAACAGCGTGCCAGTAATTTTACCAGAAATAAAATTTTCAGATTTGGATTTATCACATATGGTATTTGCCGATGAACGTGCGGCATATGGCAAACGAATCCCAGAATCTGCGAAAACAGAAAAAATCTTGGTCGGGCCCGAAGGGGGATTTTCAGACACAGAATTTGCAGCACTGGATGCGGCGGGCGCAATTGGTATATCGCTGGGCAAAACAATTCTGCGCGCCGAATTGGCGGCTGCAATCGCGGTGGGGCGCATATCAGAATGACGGTTCGCATTGCAAAATTTATCGCGGACGCCGGCATGGCATCACGGCGCGCAGCCGAAGATTTAATTGCATCGCGGCGCGTTACGGTAAATGGCACTGTTATTGACAGTCCTGTATTCTTTGTATCTGATGGCGACACCGTTGCGATTGATGGAACACCGATTTCTGCACGCACCGAAACAAAACTGTACGCATTTCACAAACCACTGAACACCATGACAACCACGCACGACCCACGTGGGCGCAAAACGATATATGACGTGTTGCCAGACGAATACAAAAATTTGAAATATGTCGGGCGTTTGGATTACAAGACAACAGGTTTGTTATTGATGACCAATGATGGCGCGCTGGCACGAAAACTGACATTGCCGTCGTCGCATATTCCGCGCACGTATTTGGCAACGGTGAATACAAATGACTTTTCAGGATTAGATGCGGCGCGACGTGGCATGACCGTTGATGGCGTGTCGTATCGGCCGATGCAAATTGACGTTTTGAAAAACGGTGAACTGCGCGTCACCGTGACCGAAGGGAAAAAGAACGAAGTGCGCATTGTACTGCGGGCGTGTGGCGCGCCGGTGCGCAAATTGCATCGCATATCATTTGGCAATATTGAATTGGGTAAATTACCCGTTGGTAAAATTCACATTATTCCACAGAAAACAATTGACGCGTTGTTAAATTCTTTCTAATATTCTGATTGAAACAGGAAGGGAGATTTTACAATGAAAAAACAATCCGCACCCAAGAGCACGAAATCACGCGCCACGACTACACGTCGCGCAAACAATGCACCTATCAAGGTTACGCCCATTGTGCAGAATCAAAAGGCGTGCTTTAATCCTTGGTCGCTGTCTATTTATATTTACTGGTTTATCATTTTGTTCTTTATTGCTGCAACGTTCTATATTCTGGGACGCAGCCACGATGTCCTGAACACACCAAAAACAAATGTTGAAATCACCGAAGAAGCATTGATGCAGGCATCTGATTACTATGAACAGGGTAAAACGAAATTGCTGGCGGGTGATGTAGACGCCGCAATCGCGGATTTAACAACTGCTATTGATGCGGGCAATGCATCGGTTGATACATATATCTTGCGTGGCGAAGCGTACATGCAGGTTGGCAACTATCGTAATGCGCTGGACGATTTCAACGCCGCGATTGACGCCGATTCTGTCAGTGCGGTTGCATATTACGACCGCGCGTTGCTGAACGCCCGTCTGGAAGATTACAATGCCGCACTGAACGATATCAACAACGCATTGGCGGCACAAACTGCACAGCCGAACAAGATTCTGTCTATGCGTGATTTGTATGCAAAACGCGGCCAGTTGAATTTGTGGTTAAAGAATTGGCAGGGTGCAATTGCCGATTATACCAATTCATTGTCACATGAATCTGGGGCAGTCAGCCCAACCGTATACGCCGACCGTGCCGAGGCATACACAGCAATCGGCGACTATGCCAACGCAATCGCAGATTATACATCGGCTGTACGCGTGATTTCTGAACAGATTCAGGGTGTAACCACCGCCGAAGAACGCGAAGCGTTATCCAGTCGTGCAATGTCATATTTTGAAAAATCCGCAGCACTGAACCTGCAAAACGGTGATGTAAATGCCGCACGCAGTGATTTGAATTCTGCGAATACAATCGCTGCTGCATTAAATGATACGGCAACGATGGAAAGATTGGGACAGTTGTTGGCAGAATTGCCACAGGAATAAAAAACGGGGCGTTGCCCCGTTTTTTAGAGCATAGATAATAGAGCATAGATAATAGATAGTGCGCCAAATGGCGCACTGATTTTTTACCGTTAAAATGTCAGGCGCATGCCAGCGGACACAAATGGGGTTTCTGTTGTCCAGCCCAACGACACCCAACCATCAACATTTTCACTGTACTTGTATCGAAATGAACCAACAATAGTGTGATCGTTATAATCGCGTACATCATGTTGCCAAATACCAGTATCTGAAAAGATATATGTCAATGACAAGGTATATTTCAGCAAATCATAACTGATACCCGTACCCGCGGACAGACCATCAGACACCGTGCCAATTGGATTTTCATCATAAACCACACGCGCGGTCAGCCCCCAAATCCAACTGTTGTATTGCAGGTTCATACCAGCAGACACCTGTGCGCGCCAATCAGCATAGACGTCAGGCGTGTATGAATCTTGGCTGAATCCATTTGGTTTTGACATAAATGACGCACCAAATGCATATGCGGCCTTGGTCTTGCCATGTGGACGACGGATTTTTAATCCCGCATCAACAGCATAATCGTAATCATCGGTCACACCCGCCACCGACAGACCGTATTGTGCGCCACTTTTTGGGGCGGACGCGATATTAGCACGCAGTGCGCTGCGTCCCGTGGTCAGTGATGTATCAGATATCACCGCGCCATCTGGGTGAATGCGCTTATAAAACAGCGGTTTATCATTCACGCGCAACCCACCAACATCGGGCAACCCCACCGCCAATTTGCGCGCAATAGAATCGGTAAAACCAAATTCAATACGACCAATACTGCGATCTTCGGTGAATAAAAATGCCTCGCGCATAAACTTGTCTTCGTCAATGGCGGCAGCATCAATGGCATATACCGCCCCCAACGATTGTCCCGTGCCGACTGCGTAATTCATTTGCCCGCGCACACGCCAATCGCCAACAAATTCTGGCTGGTTAAAATCGGGCTCTATCAATCCAGCAGTGCCGTAACCCGTCAATTTGAATGTTGCGCCATCATAATTATATTCAATCGCACGCGCTGATGCGGTCAACGCAATCATCGCCAGTGCAATATACGCCACGCGCAGTGGTTGTTTTGTCATTTATTTGTTCCCTTGGGCTTCTTGTAAAATAGCATTACGTAATTTATTAAATGCACGTTCTTCGATTTGGCGAACACGTTCACGCGATATACCATATTTCTGGGACAGCGATTCCAGTGTTAACGCAGGATCAGTTAAACGGCGCGCGCGCAAGATTTCGCGGTCGCGTTCTGGCAATTCTGCCAAATGACGGCGCAATAAATCGTATCCACGACGCTTGAATTCTAAATCTTCGATAGTATTTTGAATATCGGTTTTATCATCGGGCATATTAGACAGGACGTCACGCGCATCATCGTCGGCATGCGCCGGTGCATTCAGTGATACGTCGCGCGCAGACACACGGGTTGACATACGGCGAACATCGTTTTCCGGCACAGACAGGTAATCCGCAATCTGTTTGGTCTGGTCATCCGACAGATTGTTGTCCATAATGCCCAATGCCCGTTTGGCCCGCGCCAGATTAAAGAACACGCGTTTCTGGTTTGCAGATGTACCGATTTTTACGATTGACCAATTATTCAAAATCGTTTCATAAATTTCCGCGCGAATCCAGAACATAGCGTATGTGGAAAACCGGAATCCTTTTTCTGGGTCAAATTTCTGCAATGCCTGCATCAGTCCCATATTACCACTGGCAATCAATTCACCGACGGGAATCCCATAATTTTTGAAATCGTACGCAACCGAAACCACCAGACGCAGGTGGCTGGCCACCAGTTTTTCCGCCGCGTCCTTGTCCTGATGTTTTACCCATTGGGTGGCACATTCGTATTCTTCTTCGGCGGACAGAATCGGAATTTTCTGAATCGTTTGAATATACTGCGCCAGCCCCGTTTCATCACTGACCCCACGGGCAGTGACCAAACTGGTATTTTTTGTTGCCGGTAACGTGTTCTTGATTTGCTTTTTCATAACTTTTATAGTATATCAATAAAATAAGATTTATCAAGGACACCATTCAAACAGGAGATTTTTCAATGGCATCTATTTTGGAAAGAAAGAACAAGGTCAAAGCCCCAAAGAAAACACGCGAAGATTACGCCGAAGACGCCCTGTATCGCGAGGTTTGGGAAGAAGTCAACAATGACAAAACGTTGGCTTTTATCAAAAAATATTCCAAATATATGATTGCAGGCGCGTTGTCATTGCTGATTGTTGTAACGGCAGTTCAAATTGGTGTTCGCACACATCACGCAAACAAAATGGCAACGGCCGAAAATTACGAAACGGCTGTTTTGAATATGGACGCAAATGCGCTGGCGGGAATTGCAAAAAACGCATCGGGTGCAAATGCCGATTTGGCTTTGTTCCAAGCGTATGTGTTGGATAACGACATTGCTAAACTGGAAAATTTGGCAAAAAATGGTGCGACACGTGATTTCCGCGATTTGGCAAAAATGCATATTGTTGCACTGCGGGGCGATGATATGACGGCGGCAGATGTTGAAAAATACTTGTCTGATTTGAACACTAAAAAATCGCCTTTCTATTACACATCGCGTTTGGTTATTGCCCAGAAATATTTGGCATCGGGTGACCGCAACAGCGCGAACAAATGGTTAGATGTTATTATCAATGACGCGGACGCCTCTGCGGTCGTTTCCGCCAATGCCCAGACATTACGTTAAAAAACAGGAAATATAACTATGCGCAAATCTGTACTATTTTGGGTTGGCACACTGGTGGCACTGGGCGCGTGTTCTAAACACGACCCGATTTTACCAGGTACGCGCAGTGCAATATTTGCGACAAACGCGCCAGTGGTGCTGAACCAATCCATCACAGATTTGCCGGCAACAACGGTCGCTGGCGACGCAGATGCGAATTGTCCATATACCCAAGATGCGTCAAACGTTATCAAAAATGGCGACCGCAAAATATTCAGCGGTTTTCCAACCCCTAATTCCGTGCACAGCAATATGCGCCCAGTATGCAGTGGCAAATATGTGTACGCGGGTCTGACAACGGGCGAAGTGGTCAAAGTAGACACAAAGACGCGTAATATCGTCTGGATTGCTGATGTTTTTCGCCCCAGCAATATGACAGGCGGTGCATCGGTTGTTGATATTGTCGCCCCAATTATGTTGCATAATGGCACGGTTTATGCCGGCGGTTTGGGTGATGCATTCTGTGCAATAAATGCAACATCGGGCGTAAAAAAATGGTGTACATATATTGGTACAGCGCACCCATTTGTTATCACAAACGCGGCGGCATTTGTGGTGGGCACGGACAACAATCTGTACGCAGTGCGCATGCGCGATGGCGCGATTTACTGGCGCGCCGCGGTGAACGCACAATCTGCGCCGACATATGGCGATGGAACAGTTACCGTTGGCCGGCAAAAATTTGATGCCGCCACAGGACAGAAAAAATAACAAATGCCCCGTTTGGGGCATTTGTTATAAAGTTCAAAGTTCAGAGTTCAAAGTTCATCCGTCTCCGCTGCGCTCCGCCGCGATAAAAATTTTGTGCGCTGCGCGCAGCATAAAATAAACTGGATTGCCACGCGTCGCTTGCGCTTGCTCGCAATGACGTTGTTTTTTGTGCATGTGTCGCCTGCGGACTTCGTCC
>OQWM01003513.1_pt1 | contig 10438 bp, 7 predicted proteins | sample 1691531 | NCBI WGS metagenome assembly OQWM01 (sample SAMN03418257, study PRJEB22391) | human gut metagenome | biome: human-gut; feature: organic feature; material: feces | host: Homo sapiens | place: Tanzania | collected 2013-01 | reverse complement strand
TAGGAAGCGGGAACTTCCCACCCATAACATCTCCGTAATTCTGGGTAGACGGAAATTCCACATAGAAATAGCCGTTCCCGGCATAAGGCTTACAATACTCTGCCGGATAGAAGGCGAAGAACTCCTCGTCGCCCGTAATGGTCTCATCACCTTTACTGTAAGTAAACCTTCCCACGTTAGAGCCTGCGGCGTCATCGGCCAATCTGTACACTCCATAAGTGCTCGGATACGTCGCCTTAGTAGGAGTAGGAGCGGCATTCTGGGTGTGGTTTCGAGATACTTGAATGCCTATCTTGTCGTCCTTTACCCAATTAACTTTCAAGCCGTCAAGCGCAGTTTTAGTATCGACATCGTCGATACAAGCAGTGAAATCCACGCTCTGCGCGCCAGGAGTCACCACGTCATTTTTCGTACAGTTCGTAAGGCCCACCAGACCTACGAACACTCCACAACATACTAAAAACCTTTTCATCTTTAGCGACAATTAATTCCAATCCGCATCAACTGGAGTCAATTCATCAAGACCCGTCTGGTTTGACACAGGCCCCGAGGCGGCAAAACAGTGCTGCGCTTCTACGAAGATAATCTCTACCTTCGGAGCCTCATAACTCAAATTCTTCATTTTTCTACTAACTATATACTTGGCCCCTTTTAGGCCACATTTAATCTCAAAAAAAGTACGCAAAAATAAATATTTTATTTACAAAACACTTTTACGAATTTTTGGATGAATTGCGGTAAAAACCAGATAGATGTGCGAATTACTTCTTAAAGAAGAAAGACTTCTGGGCGCGCTTGGCCTCGGGACGGCGCTCCACGAAGACAGGCTTCATCGTACGAGGGTCGAGTCCGGAATAGAACATCACGGACGACGTGGTCATAGGAGTAGGCGTAAAGTCCTGCACCTGCTCCATCCAAATGCCCTTCAAGCAAGGATTATGGGCCAATTTCCTCATATCCTCCATCGTGCACCCCGGATGCGCCGAAATAAAATAAGGAACTATCTCGCTATGCCTTCCGGCCTCGGCGTTGATTCTGTCGAATTCCTTACGAAGTCTTTCGAAAAGCTTGAACGAAGGCTTTCCCATATACCCGAGCACCTTGTCTTCGGTATGCTCCGGAGCCACCTTCATACGCCCGGATATATGCTTAAGCACCAATTCCTTAAGATAAGGTCTGGAAGTCTCGTCCACAAATCCGTCCTCGTTTAGGAAAAGGTCGTAGCGGATTCCGCTTCCCACATAAGAGTGTCGCACGCCCTTCACCGAATCCACCTCGTGATAGAGCTTGAGGATATCCTCGTGCGAACGATTCATATTTCGGCAAGGAGCCGGGAAAAGACAGGACTGGCGCTTGCACACTGCGCATAAATCGGGATTCTTTCCACGCATACCGTACATATTGGCCGTAGGGGCACCCAGATCCGAGATATTCCCGTGGAACTGCGGCATAGCGGCCAATTTCTTCACCTCCCCCACTATGCTCTGGCGGCTGCGGGACTGGATGAACTTGCCCTGATGGGCGGCGATGGTACAGAAATTACACCCTCCGAAACACCCACGATGCGTGATGATGCTGTCCTTGATCATATCGTAGGCAGGAATGCGCTTGTCCTTATAGCGCGGATGAGGGAGCTTGGTGAAAGGCAAATCCCAGTACGAGTCCATCTGTTCGGTCGTCGAAGGAGGACACGGAGGATTCACCTGCACGTAACCTCCGGCGACAGGCTCCACTATCACCTGAGGGTGCATCATATTAGCCTGGAGCTCTATCTCGTGGAAATTCTGCGCGAAAGCCTTCTTGTCCTTCAGGCAAGTCTCGAAACTGCTGAGAGTCAAGGCGTCGGGCACTCGACTCGTTCCCTTTCTGAAGAAGGCCAATTGAGGGAGCGTCTCCATCTGACGCATATTGCGCCCCGCCTCTATGGCTCGAGTGAGTTCGAGCATAGGTGTCTCGCCCATTCCGTAGCAGAGCCAATCCGCTCCGCTGCTTACCAATATGGACGGGTGGAGTTTGTCTTCCCAGTAATCGTAGTGCGTAAGACGTCTTAAAGAGGCCTCCACTCCGCCTATTACCACAGGAACGTCCGGGTATAACTCCTTTAGAATCTGCGTGTAGACGGTGACCGCGCGGTCCGGGCGCTGCCCGGCACGCCCGTCGGGCGTGTAAGCGTCTTCGTGCCGAAGACGCTTCTGCGCGGTGTAGTGATTCACCATAGAATCCATAGCACCCGAATTCACGGCGAAATACAAACGCGGCCTTCCCAATTTGCGGAAATCACGCAAATCGTCCCTCCAGTTAGGCTGGGGGACGATTGCTATGCGATAACCGTATTTTTGAAGATAACGACTTATGCAAGCTGTTCCGAAACTAGGATGGTCCACGAACGCATCACCCGTAAAGAAGATGACGTCGATATAGTCCCAGCCCAGTCTTTCCACCTCCTTCACGGAAGTCGGAAACATATAAGCGTCTTGCATAAATCTTCTAAATTACATTCTGTCAGGCAAACTGATTCCCAAAAGACCCATAGCCTTCTCGAGCACCTCTGCCACCTCACCTATGAGGGAAAGACGCATAGAGAGAAGATTCGAATCCGGCTCCTTGAGAATCGGAGTGTCGTGATAATACTGATTGAACTCCTTAGCCAGCTCGTAAGAGTAATTGGCCAGAAGCGCAGGTGAAAGCGAATCGGCAGCCTCCTTAACCTTAGCAGGGTAAGAAGCCAGAAGTTTCACCAGACGCACCTCCTTCGCAGAAAGCTCCACGCCGTCATCTATGCGGGCCGTCTTGCCCTCTCCCTCGGCCTTTCTCAAGATGCTCTTGATACGAGCGTGAGTGTACTGGATGAACGGACCTGTGTTTCCGTTAAAGTCGATGCTTTCCTTAGGGTCGAAGAGCATAGTCTTCTTCGGGTCCACCTTGAGTATGAAATACTTGAGCGCACCCAGACCTATCATATGATAGAGCTTGTCCTTCTCTTCGTCTGACATATCGGCCAATTTTCCCGAAGCCTCGGAAGTAGCCTTGGCCTCCTGATACATCTTCTCGATGAGGTCGTCGGCATCTACTACAGTTCCCTCGCGGCTCTTCATCTTGCCTTCAGGGAGTTCCACCATACCGTAGCTCAAGTGATAGATTCTCTGCGCCCAATCGAAACCGAGCTTCGAAAGAATGAGCTTGAGCACCTGGAAATGGTAATCCTGCTCGTTACCTACGACATACACGTGCGAATCCAGATGAGACTCCTCGAAACGCCTTTCGGCAGTACCGAGGTCCTGCGTCATATAAACTGACGTACCGTCGCTTCTAAGCAGAATCTTACGGTCGAGTCCGTCCGCCGTCAGGTCGCACCACACGCTACCGTCCGGGTCCTTCACGAACACGCCCATCTCCAGACCCTTCTTCACGAGTTCCTTACCCAGAAGATAAGTCTGTGACTCGTAATATGTCTTGTCGAATGTTATGCCAAGCGACTTGTAGGTCTGCTCGAAGCCGTCGAACACCCATTGGTTCATCATCTTCCAGAGAGCGCGCACGTGCTCGTCGCCATTCTCCCAATCCACCAGCATCTTATGCACGTCGTCGAGAACCGAAGGATCTTCCTTCTCCATCTTAGCGTACTCCACGTAGCAGTCGCCCACCAAGTGGTCACCCTTCTGATGGCGGCTCTCGGGGGTAGCTCCGTCGAAGCGCTTCTCCCAAGCGTACATACTCTTGCAGATGTGCACTCCGCGGTCATTTACCAGCGTAGCCTTTATGACATCGTTACCTGCTGCCTTAAGGATATCCGAAACGGAAGAACCGAGAAGGTTGTTACGCACGTGTCCGAGGTGCAAAGGCTTGTTAGTGTTAGGAGAAGAGAACTCCACCATAATGGTCTTCCCCGTAGAAGGGAGAGTTCCGAAATTCTCATCGCCCTCGATTTCCTTCAGAGCCTCGTTCCAATACTTGGCCGAAAGGCAGAAATTAAGGAAACCCTTCACTACGTTAAACGAACCTACCTCAGGGCAATTAGCTATCACCCACTCTCCTATCGCATTACCGGTAGCCTCCGGACTCAAATGCGAAATACGAAGAAGAGGGAAGACTACCAAAGTGTAGTCCCCCTCGAAATCCTTACGTGTAGCAGCCACCTGCAGCGTGCTTGGCTCTACCTTTACCGAATACAGTGCCTCTATGGCTTCTGAAGCCTTCGAAGCTAACATCATCTCTGCACTCATCATTAGCCCAAATATGTTACAAGCAGCTTACTAGCCGACGGTTTTTTAAGTTTGCGAATCGCCTTCTCCTTAATCTGACGAACGCGCTCGCGTGTAAGATCCAAATTCTCGCCTATCTCCTCGAGAGTCATCTCCTGGCATCCTATGCCGAAGAAGCACTTGATGATCTCCCTCTCGCGCGGAGTAAGAACCTGAAGGGCCCTTTCCACCTCGGTACTGAGCGACTCTTTGTTCAGACCGCGGTCTGCCATAGGAGAATCGTCGTTAGGGAGCACGTCCAGAAGGGAGTTGTCCTCACCGTCCACGAACGGAGCATCCATACTCACGTGACGGCCGGATACCCTAAGAGTGTCATCGATCTTATCCTTAGGAATGTCTATCATATCTGCCAATTCCTGTGTCGAAGGCTGTCTCTCGTTCTCCTGCTCGAAGCGTCCGAGAGCCTTGTTGATCTTGTTCAGGGAACCTACCTGGTTCAGCGGCAATCTCACGATACGGCTCTGTTCTGCAAGTGCTTGGAGAATACTCTGCCTAATCCACCACACTGCATAGGATATGAATTTGAAACCACGGGTCTCGTCAAATTTCTCGGCAGCCTTGATAAGTCCCAAATTTCCTTCGTTAATCAAATCGGGAAGACTCAATCCCTGATTCTGATACTGTTTCGCAACAGACACTACGAATCGAAGGTTAGCACGCGTCAGTTTTTCGAGCGCCACCTGGTCGCCCTGACGGATACGCTGTGCGAGTTCCACTTCCTCTTCGGGTGACACCAACTCCTCTCGGCCTATCTCCTGGAGATACTTGTCCAGAGACGCACTCTCACGGTTGGTGATACTTTTTGTAATCTTTAGTTGTCTCATTATATAATAACCTTTCTATTCCTTAGCCAATGCGAAGAAGACAGAACGGCCGGCAGGGGTAATACACTCTATTACGATGGCTCTCTTAGCCTTAGCCGCTGCATCTATCACATCTTGAGGTTTAGAAACGCTCTGGTCGTTTACATATCTGATAATCAGACCATCCATAGCACCGCTCGCAGCCAGTTTGCCTTTACCGGCAGACACTATCTCGACGCCGTTCTTGATTCTGAGATCGGCCAATGTCGACTTATCCGCTGCCCTGAGTGATGCGCCATAGAATGAAACTGTGCCATCTTCCTGAGCCCATCCTGTCTGCTGAGTTTCACCCTGGAACGTTACCTTTATATTATGGACGTTCTGACCGCGGGCCACTTTCATAGTAGCTACGTCGCCTGGGTGGAAACCGTTAACAAGTTCTTGGAAATGAGAAGGATTCTCCACGTCTTTACCGTTAACCTGCAAAATGACGTCGTCCTTCTTTATACCAGCCTTATCGGCCGCGCTTCCTTTAACAACCTCAACAATATATACGCCGTCAAGTGAAGAAAGTTTCATCTCATCTGCAACTTTTTCGTCAAGTGCCCTCATAGACACTCCCAGACGAGCTCTCTTGACTGAACCGAAGTCTATGAGATCGGCCACCACCTTGCTGGCGATATTGGAAGGAACTGCGAATGAATAACCTGCGTATGAACCTGTCTGAGAGATGATGGCAGTGTTGATTCCTACCAGCTCACCCTTCTTGTTCACGAGCGCACCACCTGAATTGCCGGGGTTTACGGCAGCATCGGTCTGTATGAAAGACTCTACCTTGAATTCACCTTTGTAACTAGGCATCGAGCGACCCTTTGCGCTGACTATACCTGCAGTGACCGTAGAACGGAGGTCGTACGGAGAGCCTATGGCCAATACCCACTCGCCTATCCTGAGCTTGTCCGAATCGGAGAAGGTAAGATAAGGGAGATTCTTAGCCTCTATCTTGATGAGGGCGATGTCCGTAACCGGGTCTGTGCCAATGATGGTAGCATCGTAACTCTTATTATTATTAAGGGTGACCCTTACCGATGTGGCGTCTGCCACCACGTGGTTGTTCGTAACGATGTAGCCGTCCGGACGGATGATCACACCCGAGCCGCTTCCCTTGCGCTCCCTACTCTGAGGCACGAAGTCGTCTCCGAAGAAAAACTGGAAGAACGGGTCGGAAATCTGCGAGCCGGAGGTATTTGCCCTGATGGTGACCTCGACATAAACCACCGCCTTCATAGAAGACTCCGCAGCATAGGTGAAGTCAGGATAGTCCTGTGCCGTGGCTGACAAATTGGCAGTGGCAGCGCAAACCGCTCCCGCCACTACGATAGATTTCAAAAACTTATTCATATTCATAATAAATTATATTTACACTATTCTTTACAAAACACTTCGCCAGGCTGGCTGCACGCTCCGCCCGGATGGTCATTCCGTTTTTTATTGAAGTCAAAATATGTGCCACCGCGAGACGAAACTAATTCTGGTCTTCTGCGAGCAAAAACCGCCAAAAGCGTTCCCATCCGGCCAAACCGTCCTTTCACCGGATGAAACGGTGTCGAAATGCCTTTCCTCCGGCCAAACCGCCCTTTCACCGGACGGGATGGCATTTCTGTCGTAGGAGTCGCTAAGATTTGGACAGATCGTAAACGAAGCAGGCGGCAAAGAGATGAGCGGGATATACGGCAGGATTATTGCGCCGCGCATACGGGTAGGTTTATTCGAAGATTTTTTGTATTTTTGTGGGCGTGAAATTAACACCGATAATTTAAAAATTTTTATATATGGAATTTAGTGTTTCAAGTGCAGAATTGCTCAAAGGTTTGATGGATGTTTCTAAAGCCATTCCATCTAAGACTGTCCTTCCCATTCTTGACAACTTCCTGTTTCAAGTAAAGGACGGACTCCTTCAGGTCACGGCTTCGGATAAGGAGTTGACCTTACGCACGGAGATAAAAGTGGAAAGTATGGAGGACGGCTCTATGGCAGTTCCTTCTCACCAGATGATAGACCTCATTAAGGCCCTGCCTGACCAGCCTATCACCATCAAGACCACTTCGGACAGCTCGTTCGAATGCACCTGGAATAACGGTAATTCATCGCTTCCTTACTATCCTGCAGAGGATTACCCTGAGATTTCGAGCGACTGCGAAGGCGCGCAGAACATCACCTTCCCGGCTCAGGCCCTGGTTAACGGCATCTCCGCTACCGTCTATGCTACGGCTGACGACGAGATGCGTCCTACGATGAATGGTATTTTCTTCGACTTGGACCTCGAGAGCAGCACTCTCGTAGCTTCCGACTCGCACAAGCTCATCTGCTACACCGACCCTGAACTCAAGAGTCCCGTACAGACCTCGTTCATCCTGCATAAGAAACCGGCCATCATCCTCAAGTCCATCCTCGGAAAGGATGTGGAGAGCGTGGACGTCGCTTTCGACGAGAGCAGCGCAGTCTTCAAGTTCGACGGCACCACTATGATTTGCCGCCTTATCGTAGGCCGCTACCCTAAATATCGCGACGTAATCCCTCAAAATAATACGAACATCCTGAAAATCGACAGAATCCAGCTTCTGAACACCATCAGACGCGTGGCTGTGTGCGCTAACAAGGCTTCGAACCACATCAAGTTCGAGCTTTCCGAAGGCCAATTGGAAATCACGGCTCAGGACTTGAGTTTCGCCATCGCAGCCTACGAGAAGATCCCTTGCGAATACCACGGCGATAGCCTGAGCATAGGATTCAAGAGCAGTTTCCTCATCGAAATCCTCAGCAATATGTCTTGCGAGACCATCGTGATGAAATTTGCCGATGCACGCCGCGCTGCACTTCTCGTACCTTCGGACGAGGAAGCCGAAAAAGAAAAAATATGCGGTATCATAATGCCTATTATGGTATCTTAATTATAGTACTATGAATCTAAACCTTACCCGCCCCTTGCTCTTTTTCGACATAGAGAGTACGGGGCTCAACATTCCTAACGATTCCATCATCGAACTCAGTTTCGTGAAAGTGTTCCCTGACGGAAAAGAAGAAGTAAAGACTTGGAAGATAAAGCCGTGGGACTACGAAAAGCAGTGCCAGAGGCCCATTGACCCGTCAGCCTCTAAGGTTAACGGCATTACCGACGACATGCTCGTGGACTGCCCTACCTTCTACGAAGTGGCCGACGAGGTAGCCGATTGGCTTAAGGACAGCGACTTGGCAGGATTCAACTCCACCAAATTCGACCTCCCGATGCTCGCAGAGGAGTTCGAGCGGGTGGAATTGGCCGGAAAGAAGCTGAACGTAGACCTGCACTCCCCTAAGATGGTGGATGTGCAGAACATCTATCACACGATGGAGCCGCGAAACCTGAAGGCTGCCTACCGCTTCTACTGCGGCGGCGAAGACTTCGACAATGCGCACACGGCCGAGGCCGACACTCTCGCCACCTACGCCGTATTAAAGGGCCAATTGGCTAAATATGGCGACGCATTGAAGAACGATGTGAACGCACTTTCGAGCTTCGGAAACAAAAAGAGCATAGACTTTGCAGGATATCTCATTCAGGGCGATGACGGCGATGCCGTAATCAACTTCGGGAAATTCAAGGGCAAGAAGGCTCGCGATGTTTACAATACCGAAAGATCCTACTTCTCTTGGATTCAGAACGGGGCATTTATGCTGGACACTAAGAAGCAGTTTGCCCGACTTGAACAGGAATTTGCAATGGAAAAATTGAAAACAAAATGGGGAAAATAATAGGAGAGGCCATTAAGGCTTATTTTTCAATCGTCGGAGGAAAGGAAAAGAGAAAGATGGACAAAGCGCTTTCTCACCCTTACGAAACGTCGTGCGAGACATTAAGAAACATTCTTTCCTATAATAAAGACACAGTCTACGGAAAAGAGCACGACTTCGAGTACATTCTCGATGCTCAGACTAACGACGAGCTTATCGAACGATACAGGAAAAAGCTCAAGCCTGGCGAATACGAAAACTTTAGACCTTATGTGGACAGACAGCTCAGCGGTGAGCATAATGTCCTGGTACCGGGTAGGCCATTTATGTATGCCACTACGTCAGGTACCACAGCGAAACCTAAGTTCCTCCCTATGTCTTGGGAGTATAAGAAGGTATCGCACAGAATCTCAAATATGTGGTTCTGGATTCTTTCCAGAAATCCTAACCTGGTGGGAGGAAAGTTCTTAGTAGTGGTAAGCCCCGCCATCGAGGGCTACACTAAGGAAGGAGTTCCGGTAGGTTCCATCTCAGGATACACGCAGGCATCGGCTTCGGAGATGCTTAAGAAGAAAATCGCCGACCCTTACTACCTGGCAGAGATTACCGACTACACCGCGCGCTACTACGCTATGATGCGTATGGCGATAGAGCAAAAGGACGTTTCGTTCATTCTCACGGCTAATCCGTCGACGATTACCGAGCTTCTTAAGAATGCCGAGGAATTCTACGACGACTACGTAGACGACATAGAGCACGGAACAGTGAGCACGAAAGTGCATATCGACGATTCGATAAGGGAAAGGCTCGCGACTCGCATCAAGCCTAACCCGAAACGCGCCGCAGAGCTTCGCGCACTCAAGGAAAAGTACGGGCATCCGCTTCCGAAGCACTATTGGCCTAATTTCGCAGCCCTGAACACTTGGAAATGCGGTAACACCCAGATCTACATCGACAAATTCATCGATGCCTTCCCTAAGGACATACAGCACATAGAAATCGGTTATTTCGCATCGGAATGCCGCTTCGGTATGCCTTTCGACGGAACTAACTGGACTGTTCCTTTCGCACAGTTCCACTTCTTCGAGTTCGTGGAAGAGAGCGAATTGGATAGCCCTAACCCACACTTCAAGCTCGTGCACGAACTGGAAGAGGGCAAGAACTACTGTCCTTACATCACGACCTTCAACGGCCTGTACAGGTATAATATGAACGACCTTTTGGTAGCAGGTCCTAAATACCGGAACACTCCTACGATACATATGATTCAGAAGATTAACGGAATCGTGAGCATCACGGGAGAAAAGCTCTACGAAAAGCAATTCATCGACGCCGTCCACGGGGGAAGCAATCGTGAGGGATGCGCCGCGCGCGCCAGCGGCTACATCGTCGAGATTCTGACCGGCAGTTTTGACGTAAATGACACCATCCGCTGCTTCCGCGAAAGCAGCATGCCCAGCGACAGCGAGGTCGGGCGCGGCAAGGTCACGCGCTATGACGATGTGCTGGTCAACGCTTCTTCCGGACGCATCGCCGCCGTGCATGTCAAGGCGGGCGACAAGGTTGAAGTCGGCGACCTGCTCTTTGAAGTCATCGACGCGC
>OQWM01003512.1_pt1 | contig 10438 bp, 9 predicted proteins | sample 1691531 | NCBI WGS metagenome assembly OQWM01 (sample SAMN03418257, study PRJEB22391) | human gut metagenome | biome: human-gut; feature: organic feature; material: feces | host: Homo sapiens | place: Tanzania | collected 2013-01 | reverse complement strand
TGTACAAAGGCGGCGGGCGAACTTTGTTGCTTTTGCCGAATTGTTTTTTAAATATAACTGTAATATAATAAAATTAAGAAAATAATACCATCCGATTATCGGCTTTGCCGTAGAATTATTCTCTGCAAACCGAGAAAATTATGAACTTCATGCAAACAAACGAAAATTTCTGTTGCATATAGGCAGATTTTTTCGTCTATATAAGTGAAAATAATTTCAAGGACGGTGAATTCCCATGAAAAAGGCTCTTTTTCTTTTGCTTCTGCTTCTGCTCACGCTGCTTTGCGGGTGCAGCGCGCCGATGGCGGAACCCTCCGCCCTACCCTACACGCAGCGAACTCAGCTAACCGAAAACGAACTTTGGTACCGCCTGCTTGACGAAAACGGCAATGTCGTTTCCGATATGGCGTATAACCGCATACGCCTCACTGAAAACTTTGCCGTCTGCTATTTTGAGAATGACGGCATCGAACAGGTTCGCGTCCTCGACTATTCCGGCAAACAGCTCGGCATGGATTACGATTCCGTGAAGCAAATCAACTACAAGGACACGGCGTTCCTAGGTAAAACCTATTATGCCGCCAAATACAGCGACCTTCATCGCCGCGATTATCAAATGACCTACATTCTTAACGAATACGGCGAGCCTGCCGTTGATTTGCCGCTCAACAGCTACCGTTTCAGCCCCAAAGGCAGCGACTATAACGACGGCTATGACGCACTTTATGCCACAGTTTACGGCACAAAGCTTTGCTACGAGATAGTCAACGGCGACTTTGTGCTGCGATACAGAAACATTGCCGGAGCTTTCGGGACGAGCGTGTTCGGCGCGAAGCGAACGATTTATTATCGCGACACATACGAGCCAAGCTACGGCATCAGATGGAATCCGTATTTCGAGGATATTTATTCAAGCACCGAAATTCCTTTTGAAAACAGGTTCATCCTCGGTGAAGAAAACCCGCAGGACATTTCCGAATACATGCAGACACTCGCGGACGAAAATAAAAATGTTTTAGCGAAGTACAGCCGCATTTGGTTCAAACTTTTCTACGACGGAACGTACATCGGCGTTGCCTACGCCGCACCGGAATCCGCCGCGGAATGCACCGATTCCGATGGGAACGCTCCCGCGCCGGGATATGTGTTCATCGACCGGGACGGCAAAGCCGTCAGCCCGGTTTATTCGCAGCTTTCGCTGCCCGAAAACGGTGATATTTTTACGATTTATTCGCCCGACAACGAGATAACCGCCACCACAGGCGACAAATCGGAAGTCACCTTCTCCGCACGCAAATACACCCTGCGCGAGCCGACGACTTTCTATCTCGGTACGGTCGAAGGAATCGAAGTTTACATGAAAATCCGGCGAACCGGCGGCACGCGCCCTGATTTAGTCTATCATTTTGACGGCGAACTTAACGAAATTGCGGAAGTGCCCGAAACGGAGTACACCATAGTCGACAAAAACGGCAAAAAGTTTATCGACCACCCGTTTTATGATTTCAACTTTTGGGAGGAAGGCATTTCCGGGCTTTTTGAAATTTATGAAACTCCGGGATTTGTCGGGTGCTACAAGGGCAACGAGTATATTTATAACTTCGTTGACGGGAAATTTCAGCTCACATACTACGGCGAAGCAGGCACATCAAAAGTATCGTACGACCCAGCTCCGGACTATGTGCACACGCGGTATACCTACGCCGCATTTGAAACCCACTATGGACTTAACGATAAAGACGGAAATGTCATTCTTGAGCCGATTTTCTCGTATATCATAAATGCGCCTCTCCCCGGAAGATTTATCGCAGGCACAAATAATATCGCAAGGGAGGACGGTTATGAATGCTGCTGCACCCTTTTTGATGAGAATAAAAATGTGCTGTGTCAGTATAACAGTATCGGCTTCTATACGCTGGATGACGGCTCGTACATCGGTCTGGCTTCATATTTTGGTTTTGGCCGTGAGGGTCATGTTCTGCGTGACAAAAACGGCGAAGTGCTGAAAACCGGTCACCGCTTCATTGATAAGGACGGAAATGAATTAAGCCCCTGCTTTAGCGCTGATGATGTTGCTTACGAGGATTTTTGGAATGATCCTATTTCTGAGCATCTAAATGAACCAATCACAATAGCCGACGACGACGGCAGCGAGCTTTCCTTCACGCCCGCGGACTATGTAAGAAAGCCATAAAGCAGCTTGAGCATGCGGTTTGAGCACAGAGCTTTTGCTCCGTGCTCATTTTTTTGCTCCCGCGAAGAAATTTGAGCACAGCTGCAAAGCAGCCGTGCTCAAACCGTGCTCAAAAGCTTGCACACAAAAAAAGCCCGCTGCAAAGCGGGCTTTCTCTTCGTATAAATTCGTATAAATTCAGCAAAGAATCAGATGAACAGCGGGCTTACGGGGCGGTCGCCGTAGATGCGCTCGATTGCTTCGGCAAAGACCGGTGCAACGGGCAGAACGGTGATTTTGTTGCAGGCTGCGCGCTTTTCTTCGCTTATCGGAATGGTGTCGAGGAGCACAAGCTCGTCCAGAACGCTGTTCTGAATACGCTCGATTGCAGGACCGGAAAGCGGACCGTGGGTTGCGCAGGCGGTTACGGAAAGTGCGCCGCCAACTTCGATAAGCGCCTTTGCAGCACCGCAGAGAGTACCCGCGGTGTCAACCATATCGTCCATGATGATGCACTTTTTGCCCTTAACGTCGCCGATGATGTTCATAACTTCAGAAACGTTCGCTTTGGGGCGGCGTTTGTCGATTATAGCGAGCGGAATGTCGAGCTTTTCGGCAAATTTACGAACACGGTTTACGCTGCCATGGTCGGGAGAAACCGCAACGTACTCATCCTCGTGATGGTGAACAATGGGCTGGAAATAAGGAGTAAGAATCGGCGCGCCCATAAGGTGGTCAACAGGGATGTCGAAGAAGCCCTGAATCTGCGCAGCGTGAAGATCCATGGTAAGGACTCTGTCTGCGCCCGCAGCGGTGAGCATATTCGCAACAACCTTTGCGGAAATCGGGTCTCTTGCCTTTGCTTTTCTGTCCTGGCGGGCATAGCCGAAATAAGGAATAACGGCGGTAATTCTTCCGGCGGAAGCACGGCGGAAAGCGTCAATCATTATGATTAGCTCCATAAGATTGTCGTTGACCGGGTTGCAGGTGGACTGTACAATAAATCCGTCGGAGCCACGAACGGTTTCTTCCGGAGAAACGGAAACTTCGCCGTCTGCAAAGTGACCGACGGCGCATTTGCCAAGGGGCAATCCAAGATTTTTTGCGATATCTTCCGCTGCCTTGGGGTACGCATTGCCGGTGAAAATTTTGATGTCCTTCCCGTGGATATTCATTTTTTCTCTCTCCTATTAACTCATGGTGTTTTATTTTTAAGCTTTTTGGCTATAAAAAACTTTGCGATGGCGGCTTTTGCCGCACATTATTTAATCTTTATTGCGTCGTGCTTTTTGACCCAGTCCGCAATATTTTCCTGCTTTGCACGGCCAACGGCAAGCGCATAGTCGGGAACGTTCTTCGTGATGGTGCTGCCTGCTGCGGTATAGGCAAATTTACCAAGCTCCACCGGCGCAATAAGGTTTGTGTTGCAGCCGAGAAACGCATGGTCGCCGATTTTGGTGCGGTGCTTGTGCTGACCGTCGTAGTTCGCAATACAGCAGCCGCAGCCGAAATTTACGCCCTCGCCCACATCGGAATCGCCCACATAGGTAAGGTGCGCAATCGCTGTACGCGCGCCCACTTCGGAATTTTTAATTTCCACATAGTCACCGATTTTGCAGCCGTCGTGGATTATGCAGTTCGGGCGAACCTGACTCCAAGGACCTATCTTCACGCCGCTTTCCAATGTGGAGGAGCGTATCTGCGTGGAATTCACCTCGGTGTCGTCCCCAACGGTGCTGTCCTCAATATAGCTGCCGGGACCTATTGTGCAGTTTTCGCCGATTACGGTTTCGCCTTTGATTATCGTTCCCGGCAGAACCAGCGTGCCCGCTCCGATTTTCACCGAAGGCTCTATTATAATTCCGTCGGTGCAAATAAATCTCACACCCTCGGCGCAAAGCTTTTTGAACACGGCGGTTCTTGCGGCGGCGTTGAGGGTCAAAAGCTCCTCCGGGGTTCCCGCGCGCATATTAAGCTCCGGCTTTTCCGCAACGAAGGTTCCCGCAACGGTTCCCTTGCCGGAAATCACTTTAAGCGCAGCGGGAATGAAGCCTTTGCCGTCCTTATCCTCCGGGTCTGCCTCGCTAAAAAGCTCCGACAGAAACGCGCCCTTTACCCAGAACGCGCTGTTTGCGAGTTCCTTAATAAAAGCCGTTCTTCCGCCGGAGGCAAGAACAGTCATGTTATAATTGCTTTCGATATGGTGGCTGAGTGCGCCTTTGATAGAAGCCTCGTCCACAAACGGAGCCTCTGCGCAAAGCACAATAATATTCTTATCCTCTCGCTCTTTTACCCAGTCCTTTGCGGAAAGGATTGGGTGCCCCGCTTCTTTTGGGTGCACAAACACAGGCGAGTCTCCGGTGAGTTTCTCCAAAGCGTCCTCGCCCTCGTGTCGAATATAGCATCTGTCGGAAATCTGAAGAGCGGCAAGCGCGGTATTGACCCACTGCGCCACCGGACGAAAAACAAGCTCGCCCATGGCAGCCGGGCAGTCCTTATACAAAGCGCCGCAGCCGCTCGTATAAATTATCGCCGCAGCATTCTGCATAATAAACACCTCCGTACTTTTATCAAATCTTACATATCTATTATGCTATTTTACTCGGTATTTTGCAAGTAGAAACATATAAAAAAGATTAAAAATGAACAAATTCGTCAATTTCGCAGAATTTTCATTGATAATATAGAAAACTACAAGACATTTTGATATAATGTAGACTGTACGGATTTATATTTCCGGCATAGGAAGCAAAATGCTGAAAATTTTTAGGAGGTTATTATATGAGCAAAAAGTTTGTTTACCTTTTCTCTGAAGGCAATGCAAAGATGCGCGAGCTTCTCGGCGGCAAGGGCGCCAACCTTGCAGAGATGACCAACATCGGTCTTCCCGTTCCCCAGGGCTTTACCATCACCACCGAAGCCTGCACCCAGTACTATGAGGACGGTCGCCAGATTAACGATGAAATCATGGCGGAAATCATGGAAAACATCGAAAAGCTTGAGGGCATTGCCGGCAAGAAATTCGGCGATCTTGAAAACCCGCTTCTCGTTTCCGTTCGTTCCGGCGCAAGAGCTTCTATGCCCGGCATGATGGACACCATCCTGAACCTCGGTCTTAACGAGCAGGTTGTCGAAATTATGGCCAAAAAGTCCAATAACCCCCGTTGGGCTTGGGACTGCTATCGCCGCTTTATCCAGATGTACTCCGACGTTGTTATGGAAGTCGGAAAAAAATATTTCGAGCAGCTTATCGACGAAATGAAAGCAAAACGTGGAATCAAACTTGACGTTGAGCTTACTGCGGACGACCTTAAAGAGCTTGCTTCCCAGTTCAAAGCCGAATACAAAGACAAAATCGGCGCAGACTTCCCCACCGACCCCAAAGAGCAGCTTATCGGCGCTATCAAAGCCGTTTTCCGCAGCTGGGACAACCCCCGCGCGAACGTTTACCGCCGTGACAACGATATTCCATATTCTTGGGGCACCGCTGTTAACGTGCAGGTAATGGTATTCGGCAACATGGGCGACGATTGCGGCACCGGTGTTGCCTTTACCCGCGACCCTGCCACCGGCGAAAAGCACCTTATGGGCGAGTTCCTTACCAATGCTCAGGGCGAGGACGTCGTTGCCGGTGTTCGTACTCCTATGCCCATCAGCCAAATGGCGGAAAAGTTCCCCGAAGCTTTTGAACAGTTCAAAAACGTTTGCCGCACCCTTGAAGACCACTACCGTGATATGCAGGATATGGAATTCACCGTTGAGAACGGCAAGCTCTATATGCTCCAGACCCGTAACGGCAAGCGTACCGCTCATGCTGCACTCAAGATTGCCTGCGACCTTGTTGACGAGGGCATGATTTCCGAAAAAGAAGCCGTTGCAATGATCGACCCCCGCAACCTCGACACCCTGCTGCACCCGCAGTTCGACGCTGCCGCACTCAAAAAAGCGGAAGCCATGGGCAAGGGTCTCGGTGCTTCTCCCGGTGCTGCCTGCGGCAAAGCCGTTTTCAGCGCTGAGGACGCAAAAGAATGGGACGACAGAGGCGAAAAAGTTGTTCTCGTTCGTCTTGAGACCTCTCCCGAGGACATTGAAGGCATGAAAGCCGCACAGGGTATTCTTACCGTTCGCGGCGGTATGACCTCTCACGCTGCCGTTGTAGCCCGCGGCATGGGCAAATGCTGCGTTTCCGGCTGCGGCGAAATCATCATGCACGAAGAAGAGAAATACTTCGAGCTTGCAGGCCACACCATTCACGAGGGCGACTATATCTCCCTTGACGGCTCCACCGGCAAGATCTACGATGGAGTTATCCCCACCACCGACGCCGTTATCGCAGGCGAGTTCGGCCGCATCATGGGCTGGGCTGACAAATACCGCCGCCTCGGCGTTCGCACCAACGCGGATACTCCGCACGACGCACGCAAGGCAAAGGAGCTCGGCGCAGAGGGCATCGGCCTTTGCCGTACCGAGCACATGTTCTTCGAGGCAGACCGTATTGCCGCATTCCGCGAAATGATCTGCTCCGACACCCTTGAAGAGCGCGAAGCCGCCCTTGCAAAGATTCTGCCCATGCAGCAGTCCGACTTTGAGGGCATGTATGAAGCCATGGAAGGCTGCCCTGTGACCATCCGCTTCCTTGACCCGCCGCTTCACGAATTCCTGCCCACCGACGAGCACGACATCGAGGAGCTTGCAAAGGCTCAGCACAAGACCGTTGCTCAAATTAAGAACATCATCAAATCTCTCCACGAGTTTAACCCGATGATGGGTCACCGCGGCTGCCGCCTTGCGGTTACTTACCCCGAAATCGCCGCAATGCAGACCCGTGCCGTCATCAGCGCAGCTATCAACGTAAGCCGCCGTCACCCCGACTGGAAAATCGTTCCCGAAATTATGATTCCGCTCGTCGGCGAAGTGAAGGAGCTTAAATACGTCAAGAACGTTGTTGTCACCACCGCCGATGAGGTTATCGCGGACGCAGGTATCAAGCTCAGCTACAAAGTGGGTACCATGATTGAAATTCCGCGTGCCGCCCTCACCGCTGACCAGATCGCCACCGAAGCGGAATTCTTCAGCTTCGGCACCAACGACCTCACTCAGATGACCTTCGGCTTCAGCCGCGACGACGCAGGCAAATTCCTCAGCTCTTACTACGACAAGAAGATTTACGAGAGCGATCCGTTCGCAAAGCTCGACCAGGTCGGCGTAGGCAAGCTTGTTGAAATGGCGTGCCGCCTTGGCCGCGCCACCCGCCCGGACATCCATCTTGGTATCTGCGGCGAACACGGCGGCGACCCGTCCTCCGTCGAGTTCTGCCACCGCACCGGCCTCGACTATGTCTCCTGCAGCCCCTTCCGCGTTCCCATCGCCCGCCTTGCCGCCGCACAGGCTGCTATCAAAGACGAGCAGTAATAAAACGCCCGCGCAAGCAGCGTAGACAAAACAACTGATATAAATACGGTCACACAGTCCCTTTGGATTGTGTGACCGTTGTTTTTTGCCTATTTTTGATCAGAGCACTCGTCATAGCCCCTGTTTTCACAAGAAAGCAGGGGCTTCATTCTGCTTAGCATCACGGAGCCGGTTCAGGTTTTCCAGCACGAACGGACTGTTTACGGAGATGCGTCCCAGCGTCGGACATCCATCCATCTGTCCGCAGTCGGCGCAGGTATCCAGCCCCTTTTCCCGAACGCAGTTATGTACGAGGCAGAGTTTGTCGCAGAACGGCGTTTTTGCGCCGTCAATCCGACAGCCGGTGCAGTTTATCATTTCCGGTGTGATCGGCACGCCGTTGAGCTTTGTCCACAGGGCGGCGGTTTTCTCACGCAGGGTATTATCGTTGCTAATCGTTGCGATTCTGGCATCGCACTTTTCGCAATCCAGCCCGCAGCAGCCAATCAGTTGATTTGTGTATTTCATAGTTGCCTCCATAAACTCCGAATTTGTCCGTTTCAAATCAAAGAGAAGATTTTCATTTTGCGTTCCTCCTCGGAAATGCGTCATAACATTACTCCGTTGTTCTTTCGCTTTGGCATGGGCAATTCATCATACATCGCCTCAAACAGCTCTGTAAGAAACTCTTTGCTGTCGACCTCATCCACCGGCAGCATTTCTTTCGCTCCCTCATACGGGAGCTCACAAATTGCCGCAGGCATAAGTTCCAGAGCGGATCTTGTTTTCTTTACAAGCAGCCGATCATCATAGATCCCGCCGACGATCTTGCCGCGGTAATAGAGGATAAATTCTCCCATCATAGGACGGTAAGAAATATCGTCCAGATCGGATAGCTGTTCTAAAATGAAATGAAGATACTCTTTACCGGATGCCATTATTTCTCCTGTTTAACAAAGCTGTCCCGGCAGCTTTAGCTTTTCTTTTGCCGGAAAAGTGGCTTCAAACTGTTCAAACCCATCCGGATTCTTCTCGCAGACAAAATAGCCCTCCGGGTCTTTGTAGGTGCCGGAGATACCGTCCAAAAAACCGGGCGTCAGCTCCTTGATGAGAAAATAATCCGCCTCCGGGTCGTCGGCATAGCGCACGCCCTTGGTTTTGGCAGGCACAAAGCCGGACTTTCCGTAAAACAGGATATTGCCGGTGATGGCAAGTGCTCCTGCACCCATTTCCTTAGCTTTTTCCATGGAATAGTCGAGCAGCTTCTTTCCGTAGCCCTGCCGCTTGTATGCGGGCGCAATGCCGATGGGGCCGAAGGTCATGATCGGCACGGTTCTTCCGTCGTCGCACTCAATTTCCGACCGTACATAGATGACCTGCCCGATCAGCTCGCCGCTTCGCTCCATCACGAAGTCCAGCTCCGGCACGAAAGCCGGGTCATCCCGATAGCAGTGCAGCACATAGTGCTCCATGCAGCCGGGGCGGTAGACATTCCAGAAGGCTTCGCGGGTCAGGTTTTCCACGGCTCTGTAATCGTCTTTGGTTTCCAAACGGATGGTGATAGTCTTTTCTGACATGGTGTTTCTCCTTATTATGATTTTTGCTTCTGACAAAACCGGTGAATGCCCAGTGCGGCATTGAATCCCGTTGCGGCAAATACGCTGAAGCGCTCTACAACGCCGAAATATTCGGCAGGAACGATTTTCATGCCCATCGCACCGACAAGCATCATGGCCAGTGCGACAGCGGCGCAGACACCATAGGAACGACAGTCTTTGCTCTTGCCTCCTGCGACGATGATCATGGTCAGTGATACGATGGACAGCAGCACCACCAAAGCGGTGACGACCATGTGCATCACATCCTGAAAGGCCCCGGCATAGCCGCTGCTACTGAGCGGGAACATCCGATACCCGACCGCCGAGATCCACTCCATGATGGCGAACAGATAAATACCGATGCGGAGGAGCTTGGTTTTCTGCCCCTGGATGCTCGCCACCGGGCATGACGGTCAGATCAGCATGGTACCGCTTGGCAAATGCCGATACCGTTTCAATGGATGTCAGGTTGTCATGCTCACCGTACAGAATGCAGGTGGGAACATTCCAGATGATCGGGTGCTGCCGCACATAGCGAAGGTACTCCCAGGACAGCGTTTCTCCGAAATTCGTGGCGATTTCCCGTTTCTCGGCAAGCTCCTGTTCGGTCACATTCGACCATTGCATCATATTGCAAATCAAGTTCTCCATATCCACGATTGGAGAGATGAAATAAGCCCGGTCAACCAGCGTTTCATCCAGCGAGGATAGCGCAAAGAAAGCTCCGATGCTGTTTGCAACCAAGGTGAGATACTCACACTGACTTCTCTGTACGGCAAAAAATGCAGAAAACTCTTTCTTAGCTTCCCAAGGCGTTTGCGAACGGTAATCAAACCCGATTACCTCATCCTCCGGAAACAGCGGTTTGTAGTGCTCGGCTTCCTGCGCCGAACCGCCTTTCCCATGAACATATATCACGAAATTTTTCAATATTTATCGACCTCATTTTCTCAAAAAATGTACGGAAACAGTCTGTATGTGCCGCGCTTATAATCCACGTATTCCTTGCCGAATCGCGCTTCCAGCGCCTTTTCCTCCACTTGAATCCTTGTCCCGTAGCAAATCAGACAGCAGAAAATGACAAGACAGGCAGCGGCAATGTTCCGAAACGCCAGCGCAACACCGAACAGACTTAGAATACTTCCCGAATAGGCCGGGTGGCGAACCGTATGATACAGGCCGGATGTGACCAACCGCTGCCCGGCTGCCGTCTGTACATGAAGGGTAAACGCTTTTTTCAGAGTCAGCACAGCGCTGAGGCGAATCACGATTCCCG
>OQWM01003511.1_pt1 | contig 10439 bp, 8 predicted proteins | sample 1691531 | NCBI WGS metagenome assembly OQWM01 (sample SAMN03418257, study PRJEB22391) | human gut metagenome | biome: human-gut; feature: organic feature; material: feces | host: Homo sapiens | place: Tanzania | collected 2013-01 | reverse complement strand
TTGCAGGGTCTTGACTTGCGCTTTTGAAGCCTCCAGAATCGTGAAAATCACGATTCTGGAATATTGATTTTGACGATTCTGCCGAAAAGTTTTTCACATACACCAAACTTGGCCTGCCCAAGCCTCGACGTTTTCGTTCAATCAGACCAAATTCTTCAAGTTCCCGCAGCAGCTTGGTCGCTTTGTTGTCTGCGCAACACAATGCCCTCTTGACATCCTCAATTGTGAAGATGATAAACACCCGGCCCTGCTCGTCCAGCCAGCCATTTTTAGCAGACAGGCTCATGCGGTCGAGCAGGATACCGTACAGTGTTTTGGCATCGGTTGACAGGTTTTGGAAGCGTGACTCTAAAAAGAGTGCTTTCGGGATGCGGTAGAATGAGAAAAGCTCTCCGACTTGTCCGTAGAAGTAATCAAGGGTCATGCGACAGTACTGTGAAACGGTGGCGGTACGATGTTGGCATTGTAGGAAGCCTCCTCGCAATAGATTTGTGGAAAATAAAAAGCGCAATTCCGATTTTGAAAATCAAAATTGCGCTTTTTAGCTTAATAAATAAGAAGAATTTAACCTGTTTGGTGTCGAAAGGGGGATAAAACATCTTGACAACACCTAGAAACAGGATGTAAACTATACATCGTCAATGAAACTCGTTTAAGCAACAGCGTTGCTTTTGGGTGAGAATGTGTCTTTCTCGAAATAAAGCGTTCTAACGCCAAATATCGTCCATCCTCGCACCTTTGCGTGGGGGTGCGTGAGTGCGTGGTTCGGGAGAGCGCTTGCATGGCATGCAAGAGGTCACCGGTTCGATCCCGGTAATCTCCACCAGAAAGAAAAAGCACTACACAGAAATGTGTGGTGCTTTTTGCTTTACCCCTTCCGTCTTGCCGCTGCGCGGCAATCCACCTTCCCCAAGGGGACGGCTTTTCGTGGTGGCGATAAACTTTGCGGCATAGCTCATAAGGCGTCCCCTTGGGGGAGCTGGCGCGTTAGCGCCTGAGGGGGTGACCCGACTGAGGGGGTAAACCTTGTACCCCCTAAATTTATGCTGGACATTTGCGCAAAGTTATGGTATAATGTTTTCTGCAATTGCGGGTATAGTACATCGGCTAGTATATCAGCCTTCCAAGCTGAGGAGGTGGGTTCGATTCCCATTACCCGCTCCACAAGACCTGAACCTTGAATGGTTCGGGTCTTTTCTTTTTGCTGCTCCGGCAGAGGGGCGCTACATGAGCAAGTGACGCTTTATTCACGCTGCATCGCGCAGAATTCAGCTTTATCAGTGTGAGAAACAGACAGCGGAGGATAAAGTGAAGTCACTTTATCAGCGGCATCACTTTATCAAACGGAGAAACAGACAAATAACAACATAGCTAAATCATTATTTGGTCACTTTATCTTCGGTTTCACCCTGTGAGGGGGAGGCGCGAGAACCAGCCGCGGATGCCGTTTTTCTGGTTCAGCTGAAACTTTTCGATCTCGCCGGACTTCACCAGTGCACCGTAAGCGCGGTTATAGGTGCCTTGACTGCATCCGGTCTCACGCGTGACAGCGCTGCGCAGCTCGTTGCTTGCCATGCTGCCCAAACGGCACTCTGCCAGTGTGTTCAGGATGGCGGCGGCGGTGTCGTCCTTGGTCTGCGCCATGCGGAAACGCTTTTCCTCAATAAAGTCTGCGTCCTTTTTGTCGGTGTAGCCGTCGAACACGGCGCGGGCGGTGGGGATGCCCTCCACGGCGGTGTCCTCGATGTGCAGCAGCACGGTCTGCTGCGGGGCGCAGTAGCTGGATTTTTCGTGAGAAAGGTAAGTCTTGCCGTCATTTTTGCTGCGTCCCATCATAAGCACGCTGCGGGCGATATCCCAGATATCGGAGGAATCCGCCAGACGGGCACGGCCGGAAACGCCCTGCTTTTTGTTGCTGTGCATGGAGATCAGCGCGGCGCAGTTCTGCCGCTTGCTGATGCCGCGCAGGGGCACGATGGCGCTGCGCATCTGGTTGCGGCTGCCCATCTCCACATCTGCGGGCAGAAAGCTTTGCAGCGGGTCGATGATCAGCAAAGCCGGGTCGAACTTTGCCGCATACTCCGCAAGCGCAGCGTCCTTGATGGTCAGGATCTTGCCCGCCCGGTCGAAATACTCGTCGCTGGACAGGACAAAAACCTTGCTCACGTCTGCACCGGCGGCGATGTAGCGGGCTTTCAGCACCTTGCCGGGGTCGTCCTCGCCGGTCAGCACCAGCACGTTGCCGGTCTTGGGCGGCGGCACGGGGAAAAAGCCGGAGGTCTTGCCGGTGGTCACATAGGCGATCAGCTGCGCCTGCCAGATGCCTTTGCCTGTGCCGCCGTCTGCGCCCAGCAGGGAGACTTCTCCCAGCGGGAGCAGCCCGGGCACGAGCCACTGCACCGCCTGCGTCTGCACGTCCCCCATGCAGCCCGGCGCAGGCTTTTTGCCGAAATGCTTGTCGTGCCAGCTGTCCGCGGAATCATAGAAGGCTGGCGGGTCCTCTGCGGCACGCTTGGCGCACCCGGCACGCCATGTATCGAACTGTCTCCAGCTGATGCCTGTGCCCGGCGCGGTCACCTGACTTTCAAGGTACTCCAGCCGTTCCAGCTGCTCGTCCGCCTCTCTGCCGATAAACACCAGCAGATAGGTGTAATCGTTCAGCAGCTCGGAGACCGGCGTCTGGTTCAGGTACACCAGAAAGGGCTGCAACTTCTTTTTTGCGTATTCGTCTAGGATACTTATCACCTCATTTCAGACCAGTATTGGTCTATTTTCTTGAGTATAGCAGACACTGTTTGGTCTGTCAAGAGATAATTTTTGGTCTGGACATTTGGCGGGTTTCTTGCTATAGTAAAGGGGGAGGTGGTTCGATGACGATCGGAGAGCGCATATACTACTGCCGCATTGAAAATAAGATGACCCAGAAGCAGCTGGCGGAAAAGGCCGGCATGGCAGATTCCGCCATCAGAAAGTATGAATCCGGCCGGGTCACGCCAAAATTTGATACGCTGAACCGCATTGCCGCCGCACTTGATGTGCCATGGACGACCCTTTACCCGGACGGGGAGACCCTGCCCGGGACGGAAAAGCCCACCCCGGAGCAGACGGCAGGACCCCTGACGACCCCGCAAAGCCGGATGCTCAGCGAGCAGCTGCTGCAAGACCTTGCCGCGCTGAACCCAAAGGGGCAGGCGGAAGCGGCAAAGCGGGTGCATGAGCTGACCTTTTTGCCGGAGTACCAGAAAGACCCTGCTGAACGATAAAAGCCCGCAGGGCAGCCATCTTGCCAACCGGCGGCGGAAATGCTACAATAGAGCCATAAAACGCTGAAAGGGGAACGCTGCTATGGAATTCCGCGATAAACCGATGGAGAACCTTATCCGTTTGCAGGAGAAGGATATCTGCAAAAACATCAACGCCCTGCTGCTGGAGGGCGAGCAGATCGTGGGCGCGTACAAGACGGTGCGCGATCAGGTGGTGTTTACCAGCCACCGCATCATCATGGTGGATATGCAGGGGGTAACGGGCACGCGGCAGCAGATCTTTGTGCTGCCTTACCGCAAGGTGCTGCACTACGGCATCCAGACGGCGGGCTTTGGCGACCCGCTGCAGACGTCCCAGCTGACGGTCTGCTTTGCGGACGGCCACGAAGCCAAGTTCGGCTTTGTCGGGCAGAAAGACCTGTTTCAGGTGGCAAATGCCATCAGCGCCCGCATTCTGTAAGAGAAACTAAAAGCAAAAGCATCTGCAAGAACCGCTGCGATCCTGAAACATTCAGGAGCGGCCATTGCAGATGCTTTTTTTGCGTGATGGAACAGTTTATGTTATGCGTGCGCCGTTTTGCGCACCAGCTGCCGGTGCATCAGCGCCATCAGCACCAGAAATACCAGCAGGTAGAAGGGGAACAGCGCCGGGGTGATATTGTTGGCAAGCACGCCGAACAGCGGCGGCATGACCAGATTGCCCACATAAGCGCTGCTCATCTGAATGCCGATGACGGCCTGAGAATTTTGTGCGCCGAAATGCGCCGGGGTAGAGTGGATGATGCTGGGGTAGATGGGCGCACAGCCCAGCCCTACCAGCACAAGCCCTGCCAGAGCAAAGACCTGCGCACCGGGCAGCAGCAGGGCGGCAATGCCCACGCCCAGCACCGCCAGCCCCAGACGAATCATCTGGGTATCGTTCAGCTTTAAGGTCAGAAAGCCGCAGACGCCCCGTCCCACCGTGATGCCGATATAGAACAGGCTGGCAAAGCTGGCAGCCGTCTGGGCGGGCACCTGCCGCACAAGGGTCAGGTAGCTGCTTGCCCAGAGCCCGGCGGTGGTCTCCAATGCGCAGTAGCAGAAGAAGCAGAGCATCACTTCCTTCGCGCCCGGCAGCGCGAACACCTGCGGCAGGGTCAGCGCCTTGGGCGCGGTGCCGTCCGGGGCAGCGTCGGGGCGTTTATGCCACAGGGGCAGGCTGCAGAAAAGCACGGCAGAAAGTGCGATCTGGAACAGGGCGATGTACCGGTAGCCGCTGTTCCAGCCCAGCCCGCCGGAAAGCGCCGCGCCCATCACCACGGGGCCGATGGTGGTGCCCACGCCCCACATGCAGTGCAGCCAGCTCATGTGGCGGCTTTCGTAATGCAGGGCAACGTAGTTGTTCAGGGCGGCATCCACGCTGCCCGCGCCCAAGCCGTAGGGGACAGCCCACAGGCAGAGCATCCAGAACCGGCCGGAGGCCGAAAAGCCGAACAGCGCCGCAGCGGTCATGCCCACGCTGAGGGCGGTCACCCTGCCCGTGCCCAGCGCCCGGGTGAGCCGGTCGCTGTTCAGGCTGGAAACGATGGTGCCCAGCGAGATGATCATGGACAGGATGCCTGCGTAGGAGAAGGGGACGCCCAGCTGGGGGTACATGGTGGGCCATGCCGACCCCAGCAGGGAATCCGGCAGGCCAAGGCTGATAAAAGCCAGGTAAATAATCGGCAGCAAAAGCTGTGTCATGGGAACGATTCCTCCACAGATGATTTGATGGCGTGCTCCGCAGTGTATGCGGGTGCGCTATAAGAATAACATGACCGGACGGGAAATTATAGGGCAAAAGCGCCTGCTTTTTACAACAAAACCGGCGCTTCTTTGATTTGACCCGTGAAAATGCGTTTGCCGCAGCCCACAGGCCGCGGCAAACATGAAATAGAAATAGATTTCCGCTTTTAGTTTTCGCTGTTCTTTTCCAGATACACGGTGGTGGAGGGGAAGGCGAAGTCCACGCCGTTTTTCTGCATCACGTCCATCAGGTCGAGGTTCAAATCGTTCTGCATCTGCAAAAAGCGGGTGGTGTCGGCGGTGCGCAGGTAGGCGGACACCAGCAGGTCGATGCTGGAAGCCCCAAAGCCGCTCAGCTTGACCAGCACCGAGTCCTCGTAGGTGTAGGGGCTGGCCTTGAGCAGGGCGGTCAGGTCTGCCATCAGCTGTTCCAGCTGGGGACGGGTGGTGTCGTAGGTGACCCCGAGGGTAAAGCGGTACAGCCGCTTGTTGCGCAAAGTGCCGTTGTTGATGGTGGCAGAGCTGACCGTGCTGTTGGTCAGGATGTACACCGAGTTATCCAGGGCCCGGACCTTGGTGGAGCGGAAGTTGATGTCCACTACCTCGCCGGAAACGTCGCCCACGGTGATCCAGTCGCCGATAGAAAACGGGCGGTCCAGCAGGATGACCAGCCCGCTGAACAGATTTTTGGCACTGTCCTGCGCCGCCAGAGAGATGGTCAGACCGACAAGACCCGCACTGGCTACGATGCTGCCCACCGGCAGGCCGGTCTCCTGTGCCATGGTCATAACGCCCAGCACCACGATGAGAACTTTGTACACCTTGTTCAGCAGGGTGGTCAGGGTGCGGTTGGTGCGCACCTCCTCGCCGCAGTTTGCCAACAAAAGGTCGGTGAGATCGGCGGCGGCGTACAACCCCTGACACACCAAATAGGTGGCGACCAGCTCAAAGACCACCAGTAGAAACTTGCTCACGCCGGGAATTGCCCACGGCAGGCTGGCCGCTGCGGCATAGATGAACGCTGCAAGGGCGAGCCGCTGCACCGGCACGGCAAAGCTGCGCAGCAAAATGGGCGTACCTGCCAGCCGCCAGCTGCGGCGCAGCAGGGCAGAGCACACCCGGCGGGACAAAAGCTGCCGCGCCAGCCAGCCAAGCAGAAGCAGCAGCGCCGCGCATACCACGCGGGCGGCAAAGGCTGCCCAGCCCTCCAGCAGCAGCGAGCCCAGCTCGAAGCCAAGGTTACGGATCGAGAAAATCATGGAAAACCTCCTGTGTTTTTTCACAACGCATTTTATAATAGCATACTCTGCTGCCCGGGGCAAGGAAAGAAAGGTGAAAACACACTTTGACAAAAAATGCGCAAACTTTTCGGAAAGGGGGCTTGACAGCATTGCCCGGCTGCGCTATACTCTTGGTCAGAAAGTTCGTTTCAGGGCGGGGTGCAATTCCCCACTGGCGGTAAAGTCCGCGACCACCCGCAAGGGTGCTGACCCGGTGCAACTCCGGGACCAACGGTATAGTCCGGATGCAAGAAACGGCAGGCAAATTGCGTCTGTGCGCCCTGTTGCAGTTTTTTGTTGCAGCAGGGCGCTTTTTAGTTTGTCTTTCCGGTTCGATCCAGCGCGAAAAGGGCTTTCCGAACAAATTTGAACGGGGCATACACCCCCGGGGAGGACAACTACCATGAAAAAGAATACCACCCACAACCTGACCGTTGCTGCCATGCTCAGCGCGGTCGCCTTTATCCTGATGTTCATCGAGTTCCCGCTGCCGATGCTCATCCCGTCCTTCGTCAAGATGGACTTCTCCGACCTGCCTGCTCTGCTGGGTGCCTTTGCACTGGGCCCGGTGTACGGCGTGGTCATCAGCTTTATGAAGAACCTGCTGCACATCATCATCAAGGGCACCTCCACCGCCTGCGTGGGCGAGCTGTGCAACTTTATGCTGGGTGCGGTGTTCTCCGCAGTGGCGGGCTTTGTCTACAAGCGTAATAAGAGCCGCAAGACCGCTATTCTGGGCGCCATCGCCGGTGCAGCCGCTATGGCGGTGTTCAGCGTGCCCTCCAACTACTTCATCACCTACCCGGCCTATGTGCAGTTCTACCATATGCCGCTGGAAGCCATTCTGGGGATGTATCAGGCCATCCTGCCCTCTGCCGACAGCTTGATCAAGTGCCTTGTGATCTTCAATATGCCCTTCACGCTGGTCAAGGGTCTGCTGGACGCCGTGCTGTGCCTGCTGATCTATAAGCCCCTGTCTCCCATCCTGCACGGCCGCAAGTAAGCTGCTGAAACAAGAGAGCCGGAAAGTCCGCGGACTTTCCGGCTCTTTCTCTTTAGAGGGAATAGCTGCCGAAGAAACTCCCTCAGTCACGGCTTGCGCCGTGACAGCTCCCTCGGAGATGGAGCCCTTGGCATAGCGATGATGTTTCCGGCTAAAGTGTAAAGTTTGCGGATGCGTCAGGAGCCCCATCCCAGAGGGGGCTGTCGAGCGCAGCGAGACTGGGGGAGTTTGCGCGGTTGTTACCCCCTCAGTCAAAGCCTTACGGCTTTGCCAGATTCCCCTTTTTGTCACCTGCGGTGACATCTTCCCCCGGAGCGGGGGAAGTCTTTCCTCAAGGGGACGCCTTTTGGTGCTGCCGTAAAGCTTCCCACCACCGCTGAAGCCGTCCCCTTGGGGAAGGTGGCTTGACGCAAAGCGGCAAGACGGAAGGGGTAAGCTATTGCGCCAGCGTCTCCTCCTCATCCACCATCCGCTCATAGTCGGCGGTGAAAAGGCGCTGGGGCAAAGCGCTGGTCATGGCAAGGGCAGCGTTCCACTTTTCCTCGCTGGTCAGTTCCCCGCTCACCGGCGGGAAATGCGCCAGAATGGCGTCCAGCTCCTGCTGCACCCGCTTTGCCACCCAGATGCCACGGTCGGTCAGGTAAATTTTACCGTAGTATTCCTTTACGATCATGCCCTGCTCCATGAGCAGGTTCAAAATGCGCACCACCGAGGGCTTTGTCACCCCCAGCTTTTCCGCAATGCTGCGGGAGCTGATGTCCAGATGGGTGCGGCTTACCTCGTAGATGGCCAGCAGATAGCGCAGATGCGCTGCGGTCAGCTGCATACCGGTCACTCTCCTTTTTGTGCGCCGGGGCTTGCCCGGTGTTATCATAAGCTAACTTTATTTTACCTAAAAAAGAGCGCGAGCCGAGAGTTTCAGCCCGCGCTCCTTGCGGTCGGTTTTTATTGCTTTACGGTGCTGTGTGCACAGCCGCCGCAGCAGCTGCAATTGCCGGAGCATCCGCAGTCACAGCAGCTGCCGCCCCGCTTGAGGTTTTTCCAGATCGAGCGTCCGTCCAGCACCAGCAGGAGCAGGACGATGCCCACTACCACGATATTTACCAAATTTGCCATCAACCATGCGGTCATCATGCGCCACTCCTTTTTGTTTGATTCAGTGTCGGAAGAACCCCATCACCACGCGCACGGCGACTACGGCAAGCACTGCCAGCACCACCAGCACGATGATATCGGTCGTTCCGAGGGTAAGATTTGTTGTCATAAAGCGTTACGCTTTCTGTCCAACGCTGCGGCCAGCTTCGCACTCAGCCTGTGCGTGCTTTGCGTTCTGATCCGGGCGGAACAGAGCGTACAGGTAGCCCACCAGAACGATGACGGCAACCACGGTGAAGGCGTTGAAGGCAACTTCGCCGGTGATCAAACCGCCCAGCTGGTAGACCATCAGAGCCACCAGCCATGCCTGAATGTTCTGGTACAGCAGAGCGTAGGCCAGCTTCTTGCCGCCGCCGATCTCACGCGCCATCGTGGAGATAGCTGCAAGGCAGGGGGAGTCGAAGCAGTTGAACACCATGAAGGACACGGCTGCAATGCTGGTGGGGAAGAACTGTGCAAAGGCAGCGTGCATATCGGTGAGGTACTCCTCCACCTCGCCCAGACCGGCCAGAACACCCATGGTGCTCACGATGCCTTCCTTTGCCACGAAGCCGGACAGAGAGGAGGCAACGGCCTGCCAGGTGCCAAAGCCCAGAGGAGCAAAGATGGGAGCCAGAACGCCACCAATGACGGCAAGGAAGCTGTCCTCAGTTTCCACAAGGCCGAACACGCCATCTGCAATGCCGAAGCTTGCAAGGAACCACATAACGGCGCAGCACAGGAACAGGATGGTACCGGCCTTCTTCAGGAAAGCCCACACACGCTCCCACACATGGAGCAGAACGCCCTTGGCAGAGGGGATATGGTAAGCGGGCAGCTCCATAACGAAGGGAGCGGGGTCGCCTGCAAAGGCCTTGCTCTTTTTCATGATGATGCAGGAGATGACCACCAGTGCAATGCCTGCAAAGTACATCACAGGTGCCATCCACCATGCACCGCCCAGCAGGAAGCCTGCGATCAGGGCGATGACCGGCAGCTTTGCGCCGCAAGGGATCAGGGTGGTGGTGATCATGGTCATGCGGCGGTCCTTCTCGTTCTCGATGGTACGGGTAGCCATGATGCCGGGCACGCCGCAGCCGGAGGAGATGAGGAAGGGGATGAAGCTCTTACCGGACAGACCAAAGCGGCGGAACAGACGGTCCATGATAAAGGCAACACGAGCCATGTAGCCGCAGTCCTCCAGAATGGACAGGAAGAAGAACACGATAGCCATCTGCGGGGCAAAGCCGATGGGCGCTGCCAGACCGCCGATGATGCCGTCCACTACCAGCGAGACGACCCAGTCTGCTGCACCGGCATTTTCCAGCAGGGTCTGCACGCCGGGCTGGATCCATGTACCGAACAGGGTGTCGTTGGTCCAGTCGGTCACGATGCCGCCCAGACTGGAAACGGCGATGTAATACACCACGCACATGATGACTGCAAAGATGGGCAGTGCCAGTACGCGGTTGGTAACCACCTGGTCGATCTTATCGGAGACGGTCAGGTTGTCCTTGCGGGCCTTCTTCTTCACCGCCTTGTGCACCACGGTGTTGATGTAGGCGTAGCGCTGGTTGGTGATGATGCTCTCGGCGTCGTCATCCATCTCGGTTTCGCAGTCCCGGATGTGCTCGTCGATGTGCTCCACCAGTGCCTTTTCCAGCTTGAGCTCTGCCAGCACCTTCTCGTCCCGCTCGAACAGCTTGACGGCGTACCAGCGCAGGAAGCGCGGCTCCACCTTGCCCTGAATGCTCTCCTCGATGTGGGCAATGGCGTGCTCCACACTGCCGGTGAACACATGGGGCAGCTCACCGGTCTTAGCGGCCTTGGCGGCGGCGACCGCAGCCTTTGCGGCAGCCTCGGTGCCCTCGCCCTTCAGGGCGCTGATCTCCACTGCCTGACAGCCCAGCTCTGCGCTCAGCTTCTTCAGGTCGATGGTGTCGCCGTTCTTGCGCACCAGATCGATCATGTTCACAGCCATGACCACCGGGATGC
>OQWM01003503.1_pt1 | contig 10447 bp, 6 predicted proteins | sample 1691531 | NCBI WGS metagenome assembly OQWM01 (sample SAMN03418257, study PRJEB22391) | human gut metagenome | biome: human-gut; feature: organic feature; material: feces | host: Homo sapiens | place: Tanzania | collected 2013-01 | reverse complement strand
GTAGAAGGTAGTGCGTGGATGGCGCGCGTGGGCGCGCCCGCACGGCAATTCTGCCAGGCCTTCCGTGCTCTCTGTGTTTCTGCCTTGGCGCCCTCCCTTCCCCGCCCTGGGAGAAAAGAGCTAGCAGAATTCCAATTCTCCCTGGAAGCCATGGGGTTGCAGAGGGAGGCGGACGCCGAACTCCCGTCCGCTCCCCTGGAAGCGGTCGGCGTAGGCAGGGGAATCGGCGGCATAGAGTTCCCAGTGATTCTCCCCCTTTTTGACCAGTCCCCGTAGGTCGAAGCAGGCATTTGGGCCGCATTCCCAAGGAAGGGGCGTGCCATTGACCACCAGTCGGAGGCAATCTCCGCATTGGAGGACCCGAAGCACGTGGATCTCCTCTGGATTTGAACAGACCCATGTAGTCACGTATCGATATTCGCCGCAAGCTCGGGTAAGATTTTCCTCCCGTAGCAGATTCACGGGGGCGCTCTTTTGTCGCAGGAGTGTGAACTCCTTTTCGGTGACCTCCCTATAGTAGATGTCGAATTTAAGAGGAAGGGAGGCAAAGGGGGTGTCATCGTAGAAGAACTTGGCGCAGGGGGAGTCCATTTTTGCGGCTCCGTATTCTGCCACCAGGAGTTGGAGAGGGGCGATACGCAGGCGCAGGGTGTCCTGTTGGGGGCGTTCGGGGGCGTAGCGGCGATTTTTCCAGGGGTCGTAGAGGTTCACGCCCTCCTGGAACTCCTCCAGGGAGACCTGGAGATCCAGGGTTTGTCGTCCCTCGTTCAGGAAAAGGATGCGTCCTCCTCCTGTCGGATAGGCAACAGAATAGAAGCGCAATGTAGGCGCGGCCTGGGAGAAATGGAGATGGCGGCATTTTGCCAGGGTCAGGGGGAGTTCCTCCAGGGAGCAGGACAGGAAGCCAGAGGTGTCTTCCGTGGCATGGGGGGGCGGGGATGTCTCCCCCCTTTCCCCATCCTCAACCCACTCCTGGGGGAGTCCCTTGAGGAAGACAACAGGCAATCCCCCTTTGACGAATTGCTTGAGGCGGCGCAAGAGGGAGGCAGGGTATCGGGTGCTGAAGGGGAGGACCAGAGCCCGATAGACTTCCTGATGGAGGCAGAGGGCACCCTTTTCGTCCACCCGGGCTTCCTTTCCGCAGAGCAGATCATGGTCCAGGAAATCGAAATCCAGATTGGCCCGGGTGAGGGCGGCGGCCACTTCGTCCATATCCTGCTCCTTGCCATCATGGAGCCAATCCGCCTCGGCGGCGTAGTAGAGAGCCACATCGGGGCGGTGGAGGCCATGTTCCAGGAGTTGCGCCGTGCGTTGGACGAAGTGAAACATCTGAACGATGGCGGGATACTGGGGATTGAACCCACGGGCGTGGTAGGTGGGGGGCATATAGGTGAGGCAATATCCCGGTGGGGCGGAAGAAAAGTCCATGTCCTTTTCCCTGGCGGAAGTCTTGAAGCACTCCGGGGGGAACAGGGAAAAGGCATGGGGCACGAACTCCCCGGTGCCGTTGGCCAGGCAGAAAGAGAAGAGGTACTTCATCAGGGAGACCCCGGCATTCCAGCCATATCCTCCCATGACCTCGCAGAGGGCCCGGTTTTTCATCCTGGGGACATGGTGGGCCAGGGAGGCGGCCAGTTTGGGCAGGGTATACTGGTAGAACCGTTCGGGCACCAGGCCGCGGGGCTCGAAGTGGAAACCATTGAGGCCGTGGGGAATCATTTGCGCCAGGACAATATCCCACCCAGCCATATCCTGTCCTGCCATGGCTCGGAAGAAGTGTCCGCATCCAAATCCCAGGCGCATATGGGCGCCCTGGTCTTCCAAGACATGGCCGATATACTCCACTCCGTGGGCATGGCACCATTCCCCCAGCAGTTGGGAAAAATTTTCTCTCCACAGCCGTGTCACCACATTCATGTAGGCCAGGCGGAGGCGGGGGGAGGCATCCCGGATTTCGTCCCAGAGGGCGGGGAGAAGAAGAGTCACCTGGCGTTCCGGGAGGTGGAGTTCCGCGGCCAGCCGGGCGGGCATGGAGGGGTCCCAGGCCAGGATGCGGCGGAAGAGTTCCCCGATGCGATTGGCCGTGAACTCGAAATCATATTCTCCGTTGCAGTTGCCGAAGGAGGGTTCATCGGAAAAGAATCCAGCAAAAGCGTTTCCGAAGTATTTTCCGCAGTGAAGATAGACCTTTTCATGGACTTCCCGGAGGAGGTGGCGGCAGGACTCCCGGTTCAGCATGGTGATGTATCGGGAGAAGAATCCGGCTGCCTCCGGTGCGGCCTGAAGGACGAAATAGATGCGCCAGCGGCGGTCGGGGAGGGAGAGGGGCAGGAGGCCGTCCCGCTCCTCTCCTGTGAGGTCGATGGGTTCGGGGAGGATTTCCCCCGTTTCCTCATCCACGGGCATGGCCAATACCTGGAGGAGCCTTTCCCCCTCCTTGAGGAGAGGCAGCCGCAAGGCGCCATGGAGTTCTCCCACCCAGTCCATGGCGTCCAGCCTGAGATTGAGGGGGCGGTATTTTGCATTTTCCGGCCGTCCCAGGGAGTCGTTGGCACTTCCGGTGGCCACATGGGAATCATCGATAAGCCACAGGCGCATTCCCTTTTCCTGGGCAAAGGCCAGAGCCGCATTCAGCATTTCCCACCAGCGGTCCGTGCCGAACCAGTCCCCTCCCCGGTTTTCCAGGATGGCCTCGGTAATCCCCGCCTGACGCAGGGTTTCCAGGGCTTGGCAGACCATGGCGGGGGGCTCGTTGGCGTACCAAAGGAAAGGACGAAGGTGATTCTTGGGGGAAGCGGGGAACAAGGAATCCATGGACGCGAAAGGAAGGGATTGACGGGGACGGCAGGCAAGCGCAGCCCCTGCCGGACCAGGAGGAGAGAGGGGGGAGAGGGAGCGTTCCTCCTGGCACGATGTCCCTCCCTGCCCTGCCGGTTTTTTTGCGGGAACCCCCGCCCCCATCCTGGCGGAATAGACAGACTTTTCCTGGGGGAATGGGCTAGAGGGGTTCTTCCGCCACGGAGAGGATTGCCTTGGGGCGCAAAAGGCAGGTCACCTTCCCATCCTTGGACTCCAGAATCTCCCCGGAAAGGAGCTCCACATACCGCCAGCCTGGGCGCACGGGGATGTCCACCTGCCGGGTGGTGGTCAGGACGTTCAGGAGATTGCGCACAAAACGCCCGTTGGCTCCCTCGAAGCGGTTGACGTAGACCCCTGCGGGGAACCCATCCTCAAGGACCGTCACCTTGCCGAAGCCGAAGGCGTCGCGGTTTTTCATGAGCAGCTGACGGATGGGTTCCGCATAGCAGGAGTTGTAAGTCCCGTTGGCGTTCCAGAACCAGTATTTCCAGCGGCTCTGGGGATCCTCCTCGGTGTCGATTTCAAACTGCTTGCACTCGGGGAAGAACTCCCGGGAAACATTGATGGGCGCCGGGCGAACGGGATTCTTGATGTCGTTCTGGCAATCGTAGGTCAGCGCCCCCTCAATCTGGGAGGCCAGAAGATCATTTCCCGGAAACTCCGACAGCAGCACCAGGTCTGGCCGCACCTGGTCCATGGCCTGGTGCACGCGGCGTGCAATCTCCCTTTGGGCCGCCATTCCCTCGGTGTTGCCATATTCCGCAAACAGATGACGGTGGGACTTGCTGAGGCAGAGATAGCCGGGTCCCCCCAGTTCATCCAGCCGGAATCCGTCGATGCCCGTCTCCCGGCAGACCCGGGCGACGGTTTCCGCCAGGTAGTCCATGTATTCCTCGTTGTCCAGACATGGGCAGTACTTCATGTAATTCAGGACAATGCCTTCAGGCTCCTTGGGATCCACGGGAGTGGGCAGGGGATTCCGGAAGGCGGGATTGATGACGGCGTATTTGGGAATCCAGCGTCTGGCGGCGCGGGTGCCCGCCGAGATGCCGTTGGGCGTGAGATAGAAAATCGGGAGTTGGTCTGCCTTGCGAATGCGGTCGATGTGTTCCCTGAGTCGCGGGAGCCCCCCCCATTGGGGATTGTATTCCTCATAGTCTCCCAGGTGATAGGAGTAGGCCAGAGTGCCCGTGGCGGGATCCACCCAGCGGGGAACGCGCCAGTATCCCTCCCCAAGAATCTCATCCTGGTCCAGAGGCACTTCAAAGGGGGCAGTGCGCCCAATGGTCCACCAGCCCACCATCTCGATGATGTCTCCCGGGGAAACCCCGTTGCGCTCGTACCGTCCGATGTAGCTTCTGTCCAGTTCCTCGTTGTTGAGCAGGGGGGAGGCCAATCCAAATCCTGCCCGGAGATTCCAGCGGTCCGTCAGGGGGGAGGGGAAGGGTCGAGGCGGAGAGACCTTCCGCACCCATTGCGCATAGCGCCGGAATCCGTTCTTCCAACTCCCGCCATGGGTGCCTAGGCAGGCGGGGGGGAGCACATACTCTTCCCCTGGATTGCGGTCCATCTGCTGATAGTCGATGCTGAAGGCGGTGTACCGGGTATCTTCCAAGGGGCGGGATACCATGCGCGCCAAATCAAGAATGCCGGGCCATGGATAGATGGGATGGGTGTAGCCGGGTGTCGCCTTGCCTCCCTTTTTCATGGAAAAGGTCTTGAACTTGCCCACGGCGTCCTCGACACGCAAATAGATACCCGCCCCAAGAGAGGGGGAGAAGACATCCAGAAACTGGTGGAGCACCCGACCATCCCCGAAGTTGTCCCGCCAATCCAGGGGATGGTTCGCCACCATGCCGCCGCTGTAGGGGAAGAAGTAGTAGTCGTCTTTCGTCTCCCCAGAAAGGCGGAGGCCCCCGAAATGCGGGAAGACGATTTTCAGGGATTGGGAGGCGGGGGAGGCATTCCGCAGGGTGGTGCGGAAGGACAACTCATCCTGTTGGCAAACCACTTCCATCATTCCCGACACCGCCGGCTCCTTCCAACGGAAGAATACCCGGAGAGTGTCGTCCTCCACTCCCACGCGTTCCACCTGGGCTTCGGAGAGGTCGTGCATCCTGCCGTTGACCTCAAGGCGGAGAAGGCATGTTTCAGAGGGATTGGCCAGGACTTCGGCGTCTCCTGCCTCCGCCACCTTCAGGGAAGTCAAGGCGAAATGGGGGGAGAGGGAGAAAACCGCCCGCAAGGCCTCGTTCTGCAGCACGGCCGTATTCCCCAGCCGTTCGCAGGAAAGAACCCCTTGGGGGCGACGGCCCGCCGGCTCCGCCACCTTCGGCGTGGCGTCCGCCAGAGGTTCCGGATAGTTCCCGGGGGCAATGTATTCCAAGGTCAGGGATTCCAGGCTTCCCCGGGGCACCTCCAGGGAAAAGACCCCGGAGCCAGGGGGGATTTGAAGGGACAACACCCTACCCATCCACCGCCACGGCACCTCCACCCGGGCGCCCTCCTTTGTGGCCAGATGGGGCTCCTTCCCCTCCCCTCCCTGGACCGCCTTCAACCGGAGGAGCATGGGCTGCCCCTCGTCGGCGTATCCAGGCGTGAACTCAAAGCGGAGATTATCCCCTTCCTCTCCCACATATCCCAGAATGCCTCGTTCATCCTGGAGGCCATCCCTGGCGCTCCAGGAGGCGGAAAGGCTTCCCGGCGGCAAAGCTTCTGCCTTGAGAACACATCCCGTCAGAAGAAGGAGGAAGAGAAGGGACCGAAAAGAAGGTAGGAATCTCATGGGAACAAAAACAAGGAAAAGACAGGGTGTAAGGAAGAGAAGGGGAACAAAAACAAGGAAAAGACAGGGTGTAAGGAAGAGAAGGGGAACGGAGAGAAAAGCGGGCAAGGACGGCCTGGGGATGAGGGAGGGGCAGGAGAGGCCCTACAGCCCCACGGCAAACCCGTTATACCAGACTTTGCCATCGTAGATGTAGCCCTCGTTGGCCCAGTCTTTGGCCACGTTGATTCCCTCCAGGGACACATGGCCGTCTGCATAGCTGATGCCGCATTTGCCCTCGTGGACGAAGTTGATGTAGACTCCGCCGGCGCCGCACATGGTAATCCAGGCGATCTGCTTGGAGGTGAAGGAGTTCCAGGAATCGAAATAGACGGTGAACTGGGAAGGGGACTTGATTCCCCTGAAATTCACCACGCATCCTTCCATGAAGCCTGCGGGGAGGTTCATGTACGCCTGCCCGTCGGGCCAATAGTTGTTGGTGTAGTAGGCCGAATTGCTGTCCCCATGCTTGGCATAGTAGGGCACCCCATAGCATTCGGTGAAGCCCCGGCCTTCATTCTCGTAGCTTTTGACCGGCCCGGGACGCTTCATGGCAGGACAAGCCATGACGGCGAAATCAGGCAGATACTTGGGAAGGGTGTCGAAATCCCAGCTGCCCACGGAAATGCCCAGAGCCATACAGGGAAGCAGGCACTGAAAGCCGGCTCCGTTTCCCTTCATCCACGCCACCTCCTCGTTATCATCCAGATAGAGGATTGTGGCCAGCATGCACTGTTTCTGGTTGTTAACGCAACTGATGGCACGGGCCTTGGCGCGGGCCTTGGAGAGGGCAGGCAGGAGCATTGCCGCCAAAATAGCGATGATGGCGATGACGACAAGCAACTCGATGAGGGTGAAGGAACGATGGTTCATTTTTTTCCTTGTCACTATGGGTGAGTACTCTTATGGGACAAAAGAAGCAAGGGACGGAGGCGCAGGAAGGGACGGCAGGGGAAGGCCCGCGGCCATCCCTCCTCGACAGGCAGGGAAGCCAAACGGCTTTGGACAGGTCTACCCAATGGGATATGTCTTGAAATCGCAAAGAGGACGGAGCCATTTCTCCACGATGGCCTCGGTGATGCCCCCTTGGGCAATGACATCCTTGTAGAAGAGGGCACTGGGGCGGACCGTCCGTTTTTGGCTCTCGAAATCCACCCCCACAAGCCCAAAGCGGGGCTTGTAGGAACCCCATTCCCAGTTGTCCATGGCAGACCAATGCAAGTATCCCCGCACGTCGCACCCCAGCCTCATGGCCTCCCGCAAGGCGGTCAAATGCTGGGCGAGATAGACGATGCGAAAGCGGTCGTCGTCGGCGCAAACCCCATTTTCGCAGATCCAAATGGGCTTGTCCCGGAAGCGGGGCAACTGTTGCACCAGTCCATCGGGATAGAACTCCTCCAGATAGAAGGGCCTGTCAATCATGCGGAATCGGTTGTGGGGATAGCGTTCGCCAGACAAGTCCTCCTTTCGCGCCGAGGCATAGTGGCGGGTGTAGTAGTTGATGGCCCAGAAGTCATAGGCCCCCTTCAGTTCGGAAAGAAATTCCCCATCCATGTAGGGAAGCACCATCTCTCCCGTCTTCAGGGCATGCAGGACATAGGCATTGGTAGACCAGTCCCGCAGTTGTGCCGCCATGCGGTCCAGGGGATCGCATTCGTTCTCCGCCGCCCAGGCGACCAAGGCGTGGGTGCTGGAAACTGGGGCATCGGTATGCTGCTTCACCGCATGGTATCCATATCCATGGGCCACGGTCAGATTCTTCATCATCTCGAAATTCTTCCGGGACATTCCGTCATTTGTGAACTCGTTCATCACAATCCAGGTGTCCACGTAGTCTCTGACCTTGGGGACGATGTAATCGATGTAGTCCAGAAAATGGCGCAGGTTCTCCCGTTTTTGGAATCCCCCCTTCTGCTCAAACCACAGGGGACGGCTCCAATGGTCCAACGTCATGGAGACGCGAATGCCGTGGCCCGCCAGCCTCTCCAGCATATCCAGATAGCGTCTCAAGGCCTGTTGGTCGTGCACCCCAGGTTCGGGTTCAAGGCGGGACCACTCCATGGACATACGAAAGACCTTCCATCCCAGGGAATGGAAGAGTTCAATGTCCTGGGGATAGAGTTCCCAGAAATTGCAGGCACTGCCGCTCTTGTCGGGAAAGCGGTCGGGCTGCTTCCGTTCGTCCTCCCAAAGTTGGCTATGGATGCAGTTCCCCTCAATCTGGTAGCTGGCCGTCGCCGTGCCGAAAAGGAAATCCTTGGGGAAGGTCACAGAAGACATGGAAAGCAGGGGGAACATGACGGTAAACTCCTGGTCATTTGCGGGAAAGAGAGGCGCCCGTCTTCTCACAGGATTTCCCCGTCCTCCGACGGAGGCTGAGAGGGACGGGAGGGCAGGCGACAGCCCCCCTTCTCGTCTATCCCCGGACGCAAACATAGTATAGGGCAAACCGATGGGGAAAAAAAGAACGATTCTCCAGATTACATGGATAAAAATCCAGAGTTTTCGTGGAAAAGCCGGGGAGAAGTTTGCGTTCTTCTCCACGTGAGGGTTATATTTTCTGCCATGATGACCACGCGGACAAGGAAGAGCGGAGTATTTCGCCGGCTGGAGCAGTATGCGGGAGAGGGCAGCCATGTGGCGGCCCTCAAATCCATTCACTTCCGCAATCCCAACGGCCCCCTCGCCAGTTCCACCCGCACCCACAGCCATGACTACTACGAGCTGGTGATCGTCCTGGGAGGGGAGGGAGTGCACTGGCTGGAGGCTCATTCTTTCCCCCTGGCGCCAGGCCAGGTCTATCTGATTCCCCCGGGCAAGAAGCACCGCTACCAGGACTTCGAACACCTGGTTCTCCAGAATTTCATGTTCGGGAGGAAGGTCTTCCGCTTTCTCCAGCGGCAACTCCAGGTTCTCCCGGGATATGCCACCTTCTTCCAGGAATGGGAAAGGCAGCCCAAGTTGCTGCTGGACAGTTGGCAGATTGCGGAATTCGATGTCATACTGCAGGGCATCGCCTTGGAAAACCAGCGGGGGAACAACCAGAACCAGTTGCTCCTCACCTCCTACATGGGAATGCTGTTGAGCAAACTGCTGGACAACCGTTCCGGCGTCAACTCCCCCAAGCCCATCCATGGAAGTCTCCAGAACGCCGTGGCATACATGAGGCAAAACTATTACTGTCCCACCCCGTTGAAGAAGTTGGCGGAACTGTCCCACATGTCGTTGAGTTCCTTCCATGCCTGCTTCCGCCGGGAATTCCACACCTCCCCCCTCCAATGGCTCCTCCGGTTCCGCGTCCAGAAAGCCATGGAACTCCTCCTTCACACGGAAAAAAGCATCACCGATGTGGCCAATGACTGCGGTTTCTCCGACCCGCTCTACTTCTCACGGCAATTCCGGAAACTGGTGGGCTTCACCCCACGGCTCTACCGCCAGCACGGACAGGGCATGACCCAAATCATCCGGGGGGAAACCTATCAAGTGGATACCACCTTCCTGGAGAACCCCCTCCACTCACCCCCCCCCGCTCCTGCGCACGAGTGAAAAACCAGTATCCCCTCCCTCCTGTCATGCCCATGGCAAGAAAGGGGGCCCGTCTGCGGGTTTTCCCCCGCCTGGGGAGTTGGGCAGGGCTCCGTTCCGCTTCCTGTCGGGGAGAGCCAGGGCAACCGGCAGAAAAATGCCCTCGCCATTATCCATTCGCCATGGCAGACCACGGCCAGGGGGAGGTGGAAACGGGGGCAGGAGCATCCAGCACGGGGCGGCCATTGGCCAGAAGAAGCCATCCGGACTCTTTTTGGGCGAGGATGCGGATGCCCCAGGTCCTGGGTCCAAGGGGTTATCCGGGAATGAGGGTGGTCTCGGAGTAGACTCCCCTCGGGGTGATGAATCCGCAAAGATTCTGCACCACCTTTTCCTCCTGGTCCAGCAATTCCACCCGCAGTTCCGTCAGCCGCAGACTGGAAGTCACCTCGAAATAGAGTTCAAACTCCGGTTCCTCCACGGTGAAGTGCCAGCATGAGGCTGACCTCCTGGCAGGGTTCCCCCCCGCCGGGGGGGGTCCTCGTGGAAGAGAAGCCGCATCCGAGCAATAGTGGGGGAAATCTGTTCAAACCAGCGCTGGGCATCGGGGAAATACTGCGCGTTTCCCTTCTCTCCGGACATGCCCTTTCGCCACACGCCCACAAAAATGCCAGGAGCGCCAGGGCGGCGAGAAGCAGCCCCGTCCGCACCCGTCCCAGAATCCTCTGGCATCGCAGGAGGCGTCCGGCGGAATTGCAGAGGCGGTCAAAGGCCTCCCGGAAGTCCGGGGCGGTGCGGAAGCGGCGGAACAGGTCGGAGGAGCAGGCGCGCTCCAGCCAGGCCCCATGGGTGGCGGCGGCATAGTCGTCGGAGGAACAGGGATCGTTCAGATTGTCCGCCGCCTGGCTGGAAGGGAATACCCCAAGGAACTAGATCCCCCGGTAGGTAGGGAGGAGGGAGGAGGGAGAAGAAAGTAGTGCGTGGATGGCGCGCTTGGGCGCGCCCGCACGGCAACTCCGCCGTGCGTCCCTGTGGGAAAACCCTCTCTTGGCTCTACCCGCACGGCAACTCTGCCGTGCGATCCGTGACGGAAGCCCACTGCATAGTGACCACGCACTACATTCTACATTCTTTTCCCTATTCCCTACTTTTTGCAGTGGGCTTCCGTTGAGCACGGCCGAATGGCCGTGCGGGGCGCGCCCAAGCGCGCCGGCCACGCACTGCTTTCTACCCTCTTCT
>OQWM01003500.1_pt1 | contig 10455 bp, 8 predicted proteins | sample 1691531 | NCBI WGS metagenome assembly OQWM01 (sample SAMN03418257, study PRJEB22391) | human gut metagenome | biome: human-gut; feature: organic feature; material: feces | host: Homo sapiens | place: Tanzania | collected 2013-01 | reverse complement strand
AGCCAATGGCTCATATTTACCATCCTTACACTCAAGAATAACGGTTCCTGATTCAAGAGACTCTAACTTATGCCACTGCCCAACCTCTACACTCATAGCTACAATATTGCTATTTGGTGCAAGATGTATAGCATTAATTTGATTACCATCATTATCATAAAGATATTGCACACATTTACCTCTTAAGCAAGTAATCGTTTCTGTTGAACCTTTATGCCTATGTATCGGCAGTACAGTACCAGGTTCAACGGCATTAAGAATACGCTGAGACTGATCGTTTGGGGTTGTTCGCAAGTCATATGCCTGCCGTAGGCGCAAATTAGATTTTGCCTGCTTGGTGAGACTATCTAATAACTGTTTGTCTATAATCATATTTTTACATTTAGTTAGAAGCAGGTAACCGATTTGATCGGCAGCTTCACGCTATAATACCTGCTTTTATTAATTAGATTTCTTTACGCCATACCATTTTGTTTACAACACCAACGTAGGATTGTATTATCTTTACCACCTTAGTTGAAACATTTTCATCAGTATAATCAGGAACAGGTGTTCCATAATCACCATTTCTAACGAGTTCCACAGCGGTATCTACAGATTGCAGTAAACCCTTTGTGTCTATGCCGCTAAGAATGAATCCTGCTTTGTCAAGTGATTCAGGACGTTCTGTTGAAGTACGTATACATACAGCAGGGAACGGATGCCCAATGCTTGTAAAAAAAGAACTTTCTTCAGGTAGTGTACCTGAATCAGAAACAACAGCAAAAGCGTTCATCTGAAGACAATTATAGTCATGAAAGCCAAGAGGTTGCTGAACTTTCACTCGTTCATCTAATTGAAATCCTGAAGCCTTCAAACGATTACGTGAACGAGGATGACAACTGTAAAGAATAGGCATGTCATACTTCTCTGCCATGTGGTTGATAGCGTTGAAGAGAGAAAAGAAGTTCTTCTCCGTATCGATATTCTCTTCTCTATGTGCAGATAAAAGTATATACTTGCCCTTTTCTAAACTAAGTCGTTTGTGAACATCACTCGCTTCAATCTCTGCAAGATTTTGATGAAGAACTTCTGCCATAGGAGAACCTGTAACGTAGGTACGTTCACGTGGAAGACCACACTCTGCAAGATAGCGACGGGCATGCTCTGAGTATGCCATGTTTACATCACTAATGATATCCACAATGCGACGGTTGGTCTCTTCAGGCAAGCATTCATCTTTACAGCGGTTTCCTGCCTCCATATGAAATATAGGAATATGCAAACGCTTAGCACCGATAACACTTAAACACGAGTTTGTATCACCTAATACTAATACTCCGTCTGGCTTAGTTTCAACCATCACTTTATAACTCTTATCTATGATATTCCCCATGGTAGAGCCAAGATCGTCTCCAACAGCTTCCATATATATATCTGGATCTGCGACCTTAAGATCTTTGAAGAACACACCATTCAGATTATAATCATAGTTTTGACCTGTATGTGCCAACAGTACGTCAAAATACTGACGACATTTATTAATAACGGCAGCCAAGCGAATAATTTCAGGACGTGTACCTACAATTATAAGCAACTTTAGTTTGTCGTTATTTTTGAAATGTTTTATTTCCATTTTACTTTTCTACTTTGTCAAAAAATGTATCCGGTCTATTGGGGTCGAATATCTCGTTACAGTACATTACTGTTACCAAGTCTTCGGTGTCGGAGAGGTTGATGATATTGTGTGTGTAACCAGGGAGCATGATGACTGACTGAATCTTGTCTCCACTTACTTCATAGTTCAACACTTCGTCTGTGCCTTCCTTGCGGAGCTGGATAAGTCCGTGACCTGCTACAACGATAAACTGTTCCCATTTGGTGTTGTGCCAATGCTCACCTTTTGTAATACCAGGCTTGGAGATATTGATGCTTACTTGTCCGCAGTTGAGGGTGTGTACTAATTCGGTAAATGAGCCGCGTGGATCTACGTTCATCTTTAAATCGAAGATTGCCTTATCCTTGGGCAAGTATGACAAGAAAGTACTGTAAAGACGCTTTGCAAATGAGTCGGCAGGGATTTCTGGAATCATCAATGTCTTGGGCATATCGGCAAACTTGTGGAGCAAGTCTACGATTTCACCAAGAGTAGCCTTGTGAGTGATAGGACAATAGCAGTAGCGGCCTACTTTTTCGAACACAGATTTCACAGATTGAACAGATTTATCATTATCCGTTTTATTCATGCAATCAGTGTTCGTTCCATTCATTGGGATAACCTCTAAGCCCTCAAACTCACAATGATGCTCCTCGCCCTTCAATGCGTGAATCATTTCGTCAACAAGGTCGTCGATGTAGAGCAGTTCAAGTTCTACGCTCGGGTCGTTGACGGTGATGGGGAGGTCGTTGGCGATATTATTGCAGAAGGTGGCTACTGCACTATTATAGTTGGGACGGCACCATTTGCCATAGAGGTTAGGGAAACGATAAACCAAAACCTTGGCACCTGTCTCCTTGCCATACTCCAAGAACAAATCCTCACCTGCCTTTTTGCTTCTGCCATACTCGCTGTTGCCGAAGCGACCTGTCAAGGATGCTTGCTGTGAGCTTGAAAGCATAACGGGGCAGTTGTTGCCATGAGCCTTAAGGGTGTCGAGTAATGTAGAGGCGAAACCGAAGTTGCCCTTCATAAACTCGTCATTGTCCTTGGGACGGTTGACACCTGCAAGGTTGAACACGAAGTCACATTCCTTGCACCACTGGTCAAGCTGCTCGGGAGTAGAATCGAGGTCGTACTCGAAGACCTCGTCTATGGTGAGGTCTCCGTAGCAACGGGCCTTGCCTTCTTTTATATTATTGAGTTGGGCGCAAAGGTTTTTACCAACAAAACCTTTGGCACCAGTTACTAATATTCGCATGTCGTTTATATTTTGAACACAGATTACACGGATAACACGGATATTAAAATACCACTATTCTCTTTCCGAACATGAATAACACAAATTGAAAAATATCTGTTAGATCTGTTATATCTGTGTTCGTAAAACTATTAAAGTCTGTGTTCGTTACGTTTACTGCACGAAGTTACCCTCGCCACTCAATTCTTTCTTGATGTACTCCAAAGCGCCAATCTTTGCCTTTGTTTCCTCAAGGTTCAAACGATAGGTGTTGTCTGAGTTGAACTCCTCGATTTCGGCACGCTTGGTGTCGCCCTCCTTAAAGAACTTGTCGTAGTTCAAACCACGGTTATCGGCAGGCACACGGTAGAAGTTGCCCATATCCTCAGCCTTGGCACACTCTTCCTTGGTGAGCAATGTCTCGTACATCTTCTCACCATGGCGGATTCCGATAACCTTTATGTCTTCCTTCTTACCACCGAAGAGCTCGCATACAGCCTCGGCCTGTGTCTGGATAGTGCAAGCAGGAGCCTTCTGAACGAGGATATCACCGTTCTGACCATGCTCGAAAGCAAAGAGTACGAGGTCAACAGCCTCTTCCAATGACATGATGAAACGTGTCATCTTAGGCTCTGTCAATGTTATAGGATTGCCATTGCGAATCTGGTCAATCCACAAAGGAATTACTGAACCACGTGAGCACATCACGTTGCCATAACGGGTGCAGCAAATCTTGGTCTTGCCTGAGTAGCGACTCTTTGCCACAGCTATCTTCTCCTCAATAGCCTTGGTGATACCCATAGCATTGATTGGATAAGCTGCTTTATCTGTAGAAAGACAGATAACTGCACCTACACCAGCTTCAATAGCGGCAGTAAGCACGTTATCAGTACCAATAACGTTGGTCTTAACAGCCTCCATTGGGAAGAATTCGCATGAAGGAACCTGCTTCAAGGCTGCAGCATGGAAAATATAATCAACACCAGGCATTGCATTGCGACATGACTGAAGGCTACGCACATCACCAATAAAGAACTTTATCTTGTTGGCCACATCAGGGTATTTCACCTGATATTCATGGCGCATATCATCCTGTTTCTTCTCATCACGTGAGAAAATACGAATCTCACCAATATCTGTACGAAGGAAACGATTCAGAACTGCATTACCGAAAGAACCTGTTCCACCAGTAATCATAAGAGTCTTACCTGCAAAAATGCTCATAGTCTTATATCTTTATTATTTGTTTTTTGTTGTTTTATAATATTTTGCATACCACTCTGCAAAGTGGCGCAATCCTTCTCTTAAACTTGTATTCGGCTTAAACCCAAAATCTTGCTCCAATGGCGTTGTATCTGCGTAAGTCACTGGTACATCACCAGGCTGCATTGGTACAAGTTCCTTATGTGCTTCAAAGTCATAGTCTGTTGGAAGGACTCCTGCACGTACAAGTTCTTCTTGAAGGATGGTTACGAAGTCAAGAAGATTTTCGGGATGGTTATTACCGATGTTGTACACCTTGTATGGAGGTATAGGAAGACCGTCCTCACCATTCTGCTTCTCTGGAGCATGTTGCATGATACGTACAACCCCTTCTACTATGTCATCGACGTAAGTGAAGTCGCGCTTACAGTTGCCGTAGTTGAAAATCTTGATTGTCTCACCTTTAACAAGCTTGTTGGTAAAACCGAAGTACGCCATGTCGGGACGACCTGCTGGACCGTAAACGGTGAAGAAGCGTAAACCTGTAGAAGGAATGTTGTATAGCTTGCTGTAGGCATGTGCCATCAGCTCGTTGCTCTTCTTGGTGGCTGCATAAAGAGAAACAGGGTTGTCTACTTTGTCATCAGTTGAATACGGAACCTTCTTGTTACTACCATAAACAGATGATGAAGAAGCATATACAAGATGCTCTACTTCATGATGACGGCAAGCTTCAAGGATGTTATAGAAACCGATAAGGTTGCTCTGGATATAAGCATCGGGATTGGTGATGCTGTAACGTACTCCTGCTTGGGCAGCAAGGTTTACAACAACAGAAATATTGTTTCCTGTGAAGATTTTATCTACAGCTTCTTTGTCTGCAATAGAGGCGTGGACAAAAGTCCAATCACGATTCAAAGCCTCTATTTCTTTCAAACGTTCATATTTGATATTGACATCATAGTAATCAGTAATTGAGTCAATACCGATTACTTTAATGTCCTTCACATCGTGAAAAAGACGTTTAACGAGGTTGCTTCCGATAAAACCGGCAGCACCTGTGACAAGAACTGTCTTGCATTCAAGGCTTATATTATATTCTACCATAACTTAGTCCCTTCTGAAGATATCGCGTGTATATACTTTATCTTCTACATCCTTCAGACAGTCATCAAAGCGGTTTGCAATGATTGCCTTGCTCTGTTCCTTGAACTCATCAAGATTATTAACAACCTTGCTGCCAAAGAAAGTGGTTCCGTCTTCAAGTGTTGGCTCATAAATTATAACCTCTGCGCCCTTTGCCTTAATGCGCTTCATAATGCCCTGGATGGCTGACTGACGGAAGTTATCTGAGTTGGACTTCATGGTCAAGCGGTAGACACCAATTACACAAGTCTGTTCCTTACTTGCATCCCACTGTCCGTTTTCTGCATAATAGCCAGCTTTACGCAATACAGCATCAGAAATGTAATCCTTGCGAGTCTTATTTGATTCAACAATAGCAGACATCATGTTCTGAGGTACATCCTGATAATTTGCGAGGAGTTGCTTGGTGTCTTTTGGCAAGCAATAGCCACCATAGCCGAATGAAGGGTTATTATAATGTGTGCCGATACGGGGATCAAGACCTACACCTTCAATGATGGCTTTTGAGTCAAGACCTTTTACTTCTGCATAAGTATCAAGTTCGTTAAAATAGCTAACACGAAGGGCAAGGTAAGTATTGGCGAAGAGTTTTACAGCCTCTGCTTCCTTCATGCCCATAAAGAGGGTGTCGATGTTTTCCTTGATAGCTCCTTCCTGCAAAAGTGCAGCAAAAGTCTTAGCTGCTTCAATCAACATATCAACATCTGTTACAGATTCGATAGCCTTGTTCTCAGCCTCAAACTCAGGCTTATTGATGATCTTGGGATAACCAACAATGATACGGCTTGGGTAGAGGTTATCGTAGAGGGCTTTGCTCTCACGAAGGAATTCAGGAGAAAAAAGAAGATTGAACTTCTTGACACCTTTCTGCGCATACTTCAAATAGAGGTTACGGGTGTAGCCTACTGGGATGGTTGATTTGATGACCATGATAGCATCGGGATTTACTTCCAATACAAGGTCGATGACTTCCTCTACATGGGTAGTGTCGAAGTAGTTCTTTACTGGGTCGTAATTGGTTGGGGCAGCAATAACTACGAAATCGGCATCGGCATAAGCAGACTTGCCGTCAAGTGTGGCTACAAGGTTCAATGGCTTTTCTGCCAAATACTTTTCGATATAATCATCTTGGATAGGTGAAATCTTATTGTTTAGTTTCTCCACCTTTTCAGGAATTACATCTACTGCTGTTACATGATGATGTTGAGATAACAATGTAGCTATACTCAGTCCCACGTAGCCAGTACCGGCTATTGCAACTTTGATGTCTTTAAAATCACGCATATTTTTTGGATTTAGTTTTCTCAATATGATTATGTGTTTTCACATTAAATTATCTTGCTCACGCTTACATTATCAATCGCACGTTGATAAATATCCTTGGTCATTTTCAAAGAGGGAACTACGGACAGATTGCAACGTGTAGCGATTAGTTTCAGGGCTTTTGTGATATTCTCACGGACTCTTCCGATTTCTCGACTTTTCGTTATCTTGTCATCGGATTTGATGATAGGAAATAGATAGTCGGTGGTCGATGGATAGCGGTCGGCTATTGCTTGCATGGCTGCGTCCCATTGTACTGTGACGATGGGTGGGGTGAGCACTTGTGAGGTGTAAGTGAGCGTGAAACCTTTGATGTCGCTTTTCCTAATATGGGCCAAGTCTGTAAAGCTTATTCCTCGACAATAGATGCTGAAGAAGAACATGTCACGGGCAAATGTCTGTGACCTGGAGTCTGACAGGTCGGCATAACGCATTCTGCGCAATTCTTCCTCCGTAAGCAACTCGCACTTCTGTTTGGATGGCAAGGGCAGCTTTATGCCACTCAGCAACGGCAGATGTGGGGCAATGGCTTCTTTCTCCGCTTCTTTGTAGAGGGTATGAATCTGGTACAAATAGAGGCGAACGGTCGATTCCTTGCGTCCATTTGCGTTTAGCCATTCTTTGAACTGTGTCATCATTTCTGGTGACAGCTCACCGAATGTCAATTCTTCTTTGCCTAAGAATTTGGACAGGCATTTGAGTGCCGCACCACGGTTGTTGGCAACATCACATCTGCCAGTTGCTTTGTCTTTGGCAATTTTCTGACGGGAATATGCGAAGAAGTCAGTTTCCATTTTATTTCTCTAAGGTGTACTATTCAAACAGATAGCCGTAGTTGGTTTGCAATGCCTCAAATTCTGTTTCGCAGCGATTGTGCAGTTCTTTGTCGCTGTCCTTGAATATCTTTATAGCTTTCTCTATCTCTTCCTTTACGGTTCTTCCTGCTTCAAAGATGGGTCTAAGCTCGTCTTTGAAATAGTCGATGAAAGGTGCATAGTAGTAGCCTATCTCTTCTATCATAAAATAGAAGGTGTCATAGGCATCTTTCAGATCCAGTTTCTTGTCTCTTACATCTGCAAGTGTCTGAAGACGGAGTATTTCTATGTTTTCCACCTGAGCTGATACCTCTTGGGCGGTCTTCACTTGATGAAAGTAACGATCGATAAAGGCGTTGCGCTCATGCAGGTTGCGTTTGTAGAACAGCTCGCGTTCTTTTTTGTCTGCCTCGTTCTTGTTTACTTCCTCAAAACGTTCGGCATGTACGCCTGATAAGGCTACAGCCATTCCACCGACATCCATGACGAGCTTGCGGTCTCGGGCTATGCGGATTACATAACCTTCGAGTCCGGCATATTCACCAGTCACGATACGAAGTAGGGTACGGTTCTTGGAATAATAAACAAAAGGACGAAGAAGGAAACGGAGACGTTCTGGCTCGGTTTCTGCCACACGCATAAATGGCTCCATCTGGTTGCAAGGGATAGTGGCTACCTTTCCAGTACTACAATTTTTACAGAGTTTGTATGGTTTTATGTTTTTATCTAAGTAGTCCTGTAATATTTCTGGGTTACCTTGCAAGAATATCAGTCCACTTACCGAAGGGGTTTCCACTTCGCGCATTCCGCCTCTGTTCCTATGACGGGGAACATATTTTATTGTCTTATGCACAAAATGGGTTACTCCATCTTTCTTTAGCTGTTCTTCTATCGACTTTACTTTTTGGTTGTGTACAAAAAGATAACTCCATGACGTGCAGTTATCTTTATTGTCATTGCTTAGAACCATTACAGAAATGGATTCGTTTTCTTTCTCGGTCTCAGTTTCCTTGTTCACCTGCGAACACTTCTTTATCGCTGAACCAGTCATTTCGCCTGGCTCAGAAACGTGTGTGCCCTCTGGAAATCCTTTGCTTTCAGTTGTCTGAAAACTCTTTATTTCGTCGGCTGTAGACTGAGAAACCGTGCAATCCTGCTCCATAACCTCTCCGCTACTTTATGTCACTGTTGGCTGTCATCACCAGGGATGACGATGCCAATTTTACAATAACATTGTTCATAAAATCATACTATCTGTGTGTATGTTTGTCCAGTTATGGGATTCAATGTTTCACAAATCAAATGTGCTGATTGCGCCGCATTTTCACCTCATAGTGGCTTTGTGTCTCTATCGGTTCATCCGTATTTTGTACGTCAAAATACGGATGAACCGAATTGGGACTGAAAATCAAGGTGTTTTATGGTGCTGATATGGCAGATTTATTAAACATTTCTACGGAAAATCGCAAAATGGCGGAAGATTTTCGGGAGAAGATGATAATAAATGCAAGAAAAAATGTACCTTTGCAGCACATTCCGTATTTTGACGTACAAAATACGGATGAGAGACATTCATTTGTTAAACATTTTTCTTGCTTATTTTCCGTATTATTTTCTTGTTTGCCTCGTTGATTTTCGACACATCAATGGAGTTCAGATACACTTGCGTTGTCTTTATGGAGTTATGCCCCATGCCCTCGCTGATTATTGGAATGGGTATGTCCATGTCTCTCGCTATGCTTGCCCATGTATGCCGTGCGGTATATGTGGTGAGTGGCATTTTCAACCCTGTCATTTCACCTATCTTCTTCAAATTATAGTTGATGTTCTCCAACATACGATGATATTGTTTTTGTTCGGTTCCGTCATCTTGCTGAATAATAGGAAGAAGATAGGGACTGGCGGAATTTATTTGTGCGTATCGGTCGATTATTTCTTGCGCCTCTTTTACCCATTCCACCGTCAGATATTGGTTGGTCTTCTTGCGGCTATAAGCCAACATTTTATTTTTCAAGTCCTTCTTCCGCAGATAGGCGATGTCGACGAACGGCATTCCTCGCATATAGAAACTGAACATAAACACGTCACGGGCAAAGGCTATAGACGTACCTTCGGGCAATTGCAGCGTGGCTATGGCTCTCATCTCTTTTTCGCTGATGGCTCGTTTGGTGGTTTTGACGTATGACAGACGCACATGACTGAACAGATTGCTGTCTATCCTCACTCCTTCATCGGTTGCCTTATATAATAAGGTGCATAGTGTACGCAGATAGCAGCTTATACTGTTCTGCTTCAACCTCCTGTCTTTGAGCCATGCCTCATAACACTCCATCATGTCTGGAGTTAGTTCGTCAAAGGTCAAGTCCTTGCCTTCACGAAACTCTTTGAACCGCCGATAGGCGTTAGAGTATGTCATGGCTGTCCCTTGCCGTTTCATCTGCTCTTTCTTCGTCACCTGTTCTTGTAGAAACATAAAGACGGTCTTTTGGGTCTTGGTTTTATTGAATGCATCGCACAGTTCATTTATAGTGACATTCTTATGCTGGTTTTCCATTTCCACGATAATGCTGTCCCATTGCTTCAACCCCCAATTTATTTGGTTCTGCATCTTTTCTAATTCTGCTTTTCGTTCGCTGTTTGGCGGAATCAGCATTTCGCTTGCCTTTTCATCCCATTCACATGGGTATACATGATACCCAGTACTTATCCACTTCACTTTTCGCTTGTGTATCACCTGATAATACAGCGTTCCCTCTGTTTCGGGTACTGACGACGGACGGAATTTCAATTTTATTGTTGCCATTAAATGTTTGTTTTTACGGGTTATTACTACCTATAAATAAGGTCTTGTCCTAACTATATTGTCGGAACAAGACCTTATTTATGTTTTCCGAGTGACAGCACAGTTTCGCAAGCCCCAACGGTTTTTCTGTTTACCGCACCTACAAGCACCCCAAAATATTCAAGGCTCATACAACAGCCTAAGCTCCGTATTCCGTCTTCGCCTTATCGAAGCAATAACCTTTCCTTTCCATCTGCAGAAGTCCAAATACTCCCTTTCTATATCCCTTTCCCCACGTTCTATCTTCTGC
>OQWM01003498.1_pt1 | contig 10456 bp, 10 predicted proteins | sample 1691531 | NCBI WGS metagenome assembly OQWM01 (sample SAMN03418257, study PRJEB22391) | human gut metagenome | biome: human-gut; feature: organic feature; material: feces | host: Homo sapiens | place: Tanzania | collected 2013-01 | reverse complement strand
GTTTTGTTTTAAGCATATATCTTTATGGTTTTGAAGTTACTTAGTTGAGAATCTGTACACAATGCTTTGGGCATATTGCTCACCCTTGTCGAGCACTTGGCTGGGGAAATTGGCGTGGTTGGGCGCATCGGGCATACCCTGGCACTCGATAGCCACACCGTCGTAGTCGAGGTAGGTGCGGTTGCCGCTCTTGGTGGCAGGGCAGCCATTCAGCCAGTTGCCGGTGTAGATTTGCACCGCTGGCTGTGTGGTGAGCACTTCAAGCGTGCGGCCGCTCACCTCGTCGGTCAGCACGGCGGCAAGCGTCATCTCGCCCTTTTTGTAGCCGTCAATCACATAGCAGTTGTCGTAACCCTTGCCGAAAGCCAGCGCGTCAAACGGCTTGCGAATATCCTCGCCCAGCGACTTTGCCTTGGTGAAGTCCATCGGCGTGCCAGCCACAGGAGCCATTTCGCCAGTGGGCGTAAGGTTTTCGTCGGTCACCAGATATTTCGAGCAGTTGAGTTGCAGTTGCTCATCAAGCACCGAGCCCGATGCCTCGCCACGGAGGTTGAAATAAGTGTGATTGGTGAGGTTGATTACGGTCTTGCGGTCGGTGGTGGCACTGATGCACAGGCGAAGCTCGCAATCGTCGCTCCAAGTGTATTCAGCCCTCACCGTGAGCGTGCCGGGATAACCAGCGTCGCCGTCAGGGCTCACCAGCGTAAACACCACGCCTTGCGCCGTAGCTTCACTGTTCCAAATCTTATTGTAGAAGCCCTCGCTACCGCCGTGCAGCGCGTTAGGGCCATTGTTGATTTCAAGTTGATATTCCACGCCATCGAGAGTGAACTTACCGCCAGCAATGCGGTTGGCGTAGCGACCGGGGATTTTGCCCATGCAAGGGCCGTCGCTGATATATTGCGCGGCATCGGCATAACCCAGAGCCACATCAGCCATATTCCCCTCGCGGTCAGGCACCACGATAGAGAGAATGCCAGCGCCGAGAGCCGATAGTTTCACCGAAGCCCCAGCAGCGTTGGTAAGTGTATAGATGGCTATTTCGCCCCTTTCCGAGGCAGCCACACATTGAGTAATCTTCATGCGTTTATGTAGTTTTAGAAGCTAATTTACTGACCACAAATATACAAACAAATCCCCACCGCCTCCAACACTCCCTCCCCCCTACCCCCAAAAAAATCAATGCAAACGATTGCACCCCCACCCTTCACACAGATTCAACCGATTCAACAAAAAATCCTCACAAAACATTCGCATTTCAAAAAAATTATTACTACCTTTGAGGGAAACTTAAAAAAACATACCAACCATGAGTATAATATCACACATCAACCCCAAAGAAAATTGGGCTATCCAATCCAATGAAGACCATTCAAACGGAGTGGCAAAACTATGCTCTAAATTCGCAAGCGAATTTGGAATGGGGACTTTTGGTAAAATTGCAGGGCTTCTTCACGACAAAGGAAAGGAGAAGAAAGCATTTCAACAGCACATCAAACGTGAAAGTGGATTAGAACCACATATCAAAGTGGACGGAGATTACAGCCACGCCTATGTGGGTGCGCTAATTGCCAAACAACTATATCCCCAAATTTACCCATTCCTATCAACACAAATCATTGGGCATCATAGAGGTCTTTATAATTATACTGCTTTTGAATGCGAGATGTCGAAACACGAAATCCCTTCAGATGTCACTGTTCCCGATGCTACCGACACGAGCTTGATGCGATCAGAATCACAAAAAATCCCTCGCTTGAAAGGAAAGGATTTTCATCATTTGCAACGAATGCTTTATTCCTGCTTAGTAGATGCCGACTTTCTGGATACCGAGACCTTCATGGATAGGCTGTCTGCATCATTGAGGCAAAGCAACATCACTTTGGACGAACTTTATCCAAAGCTACACACATTTTTAGAAAACATTAAACGTAATGCCCCCCGACACAGTAGTAAATCGCATTCGCGACAAAGTGCAACAGAGATGCATCGCCACATCATCGGGACCAAAAGGGTTTTATAGCCTTACTGTTCCTACAGGCGGAGGCAAAACCTTATCTTCTTTGCTTTGGGCCATTCTCCATGCCAAAAAGCACGGAATGAAGCGTATTATCATTGCCATTCCATACACGAGTATTATTGTGCAAACAGCATCGGTGTTAAAATCAATTTTTGGCGAAGAAAATGTGCTTGAAAACCACAGTAATGTTGACCCCGAAAAGATTAATAACGAGACGTTGCGTCAGAAAATGAGAATGGCGTCAGAAAATTGGGATTATCCTATTGTAGTGACCACCAATGTGCAACTGTTTGAGTCAATGATGTCGAATAAGCCTTCGAAATGCCGAAGGCTTCACAACATTGTCAACAGCGTGATTATCCTTGATGAAGCGCAAACCCTACCTATCGATTTTTTACAACCGATTGTCGACACACTTAAAACTTATCAAAAGTGCTTTGGCACATCGGTGCTATTCACCACTGCCAGCCAGCCAGTATTGAGTGGCGTGATTAAAGGCTGCAATCCTAAAGCACATTTTGAGGGCATCGACCACATTGAAGAAATTATCCCTGAAGAATACCAACTTCACGACCAACTACGCAGAGTGAAACTCGAAATCGACACCGAAGCGCGCTCCTTTGACGAAATAGCAAAAGCCGTTGCCAAACACGAAAGGGTGCTCTGTATAGTTAGCACCAGAAAGGCAGCAAAAGAAATTTTTGACCGATTGCCACAAGAGGGCATCACTTTGCATCTTTCTCGCATGATGTGCCCCGACCACGTTACCGAAACGATTGAAGAAATAAAGTCAGCCCTAAAGGATAAAAACAACCGCATCATTCGGGTGGTTGCCACCCAACTTGTGGAAGCGGGTGTGGATATCGACTTTCCTGTGGTATTTCGCCAAGAAGCCGGTCTCGACTCCGTGCTTCAAGCCGCAGGCAGATGCAATCGTGAAGGGAAATTGGGCATTTGCACCACCCTTGTGTTCTGTTTGAAGGATGCCATTCCGTTTGGGGGGCTTGCAAAAGGGGTTTCGGCAATGAAAAACTTGCCACACGATAGCGATTGGTTTGCCCCAACCACAATGAGTAAATACTTCAATCAACTATATTGCCGAATCGACAATTTTGATAAAAAAGAAATCAAAAATTTCTTATATCTGCCAAAAGAGGTTTGTTATGAAACAGCCGCAAAAGAATTCAAACTGATTGACGACAATTCCATTTCGGTGGTAGTATGCTGGAAAGACAGCCTTCTACTCGTAGAGCAAATCAAGCAGAATGGGCCAAGTTACACTTTAATGAAAAAAATCGCAAAATACACTGTAGGGGTGCGTGAAACAGATTTTAAAGCTCTCTTATCTGCTGGAGCGGTGGAAGAAGTGCTGGAAGGATTATATGTTGTGTCCGACGCTGCGGCCTACAACCACAAATCAGGACTAAGCACAAACAACCATTGGCTTGACGAAGTTTTATATATTTAACACAACACAAAAACAAACCACATAATAATACATTATGGAATATACCGATAAAGAATTTTGCTTAGAGGTGTGGAGCGACATGGCTTGCTTCACGCGTCCGGAACTAAAGGTGGAAAGGGTAAGTTATGATGTGATAACCCCCTCTGCCGCAAGAGCCATTTTTGAAGCCATTTTTTGGAAACCAGCCATCAGATGGCAAATCACCAAAATTGAAGTGCTCAACCCCATTAAGTGGACTTCCATTCGCCGAAACGAAGTGGGGGCTGTTGCTTCAAAAAAACCGATTTACATAGAAGAAAAGCGCCAGCAAAAAAACACGCTGTGCTTGCAAAACGTGCGCTATCGCTTATGGGCAAAACTCATATTCATTCCCCAGCGCGACAGAAAGAACGAAAAAAGGCAAGGTGATGACAACGAGAACCCGGCAAAATACAATGAAATGTTTGAGCGCCGTGCCCGCAAAGGTCAGTGCTTCAATCAACCATACCTTGGTTGCAGAGAGTTTTCTGCCTCGTTTCGCCTTGTGGAAGATGGCGAAGAACTCCAGCCTGCCATTGCCGAAGACCGTGACCTTGGCATCATGCTGTACGACATGGACTTTTCCAATCCAAAGGACATACAACCCATGTTTTATCGCCCAAAAATGCAGCAAGGCATAATTACAGTACCTAATTACGACAGCGAGGAGGTGATGAAATGATACTGAAAGCATTATACGACTACTACCAAAGGTGTGACGACCTTGCACCTTTTGGAATGGAATATAAAGAACTGGGCTTTATTCTCGTTATTAGCAAGAATGGAAGTTTTGTGCGATTTGAAGACCATAGAAAAAAAGACAGCAAGACTGCCACCAATTTTTTGGTGAAGAAGCATGTTGGTCGTTCTTCTGGAATTGCACCAAATTATTTGTATGACAACAGTTCATACGTTTTCGGTTATGCAAAAGAAAAATCCGATAAAGCCCTCGAATGTTTTACCGCATTCAGAAATAAGGTGTATGAAATTTGTGAACTATTCCCCAATAATAGCGACTTAAAAGCGCTGAAACTTTTTTACAACAATGACCAATGCTTAATTTTGGAAAAAATAAAGCAAGATCCTCTATGGAATGAGATAGAAAAAAGCCTTTCTAAAAAATTTTCTAATTTTTCATTTCGTATAGACGGTGACACAGAAATCATTGCTGTAAAAAAAGAGATTCTGCAGTTGCAAAAAAATGATGATGGTGCTCAAGAAAAAATATGCTTAATAACAGGAGAAAAAGGAATCCCTGTTGAAACCACCACATCAACAATGATTCCAGGCAGCCAAGCAACTGCCAAACTTGTCGCATTTCAAACCAATTCTGGCTACGACTCCTACGGGAAAACAAAATGCTACAACGCACCTATTTCCACTGATGCAGAATTTGCTTACACCACCGCTCTTAGCCGACTATTAAAACGTGATTCTCGCAATAAATTCATGATTGGTAATCGCACTTATCTTTTTTGGGCATCGTCGAATAACGAAGCCGCACAAAAAACAGAAGAAAGCCTATTCGATTTGCTTGGTTTTGTAGACGATGGCGAAAAAGATGACCCAAACTCACGAATCGAGAATGTGCGTGAGGTATTCAATTCTATTTATACTGGAGAAATTAGGTCAACTCTTGATGACAAATTCTATATCCTTGGGCTGGCACCTAATGCAGCGAGAATAGCGGTAGTGTTTTGGTCAGAAACTTCATTACAGGATTTTGCAAAAAAAATCTTGCGTCACTTTGATGATATGGATATCGGCAAATCGAAGAAACCATATACAGGGTTGAGAGATATGCTTGGAGCCGTAACCCTAAGCAAAAAGCACACCGATGCTACCCCCAATTTACCCGACGCAGTGGCAAAAAGCATTTTTCAAGGCTATCCATATCCATACTCGCTTTTCTCCGCAGCCATCAGGCGTATTCGTGCAGAGCAAAACGTAACCTATTATGGAGGTCCTTGCCGAATCGCCATTATCAAAGCTTACCTCAACAGATTAAACGACAACAACAAAAAAATAGAAATCATGTTAGACAAAGACAACAACAATTTAGGCTACCTATGTGGCCGATTATTTGCTGTTCTTGAAAAAATTCAAGAAGAGGCAAACAACATTAACAGCATTCGCGACCGATACATGAATGCTGCAAGTGCTACTCCGTCATCGGTTTTTGCCACTATTCTCAACCTTTCTTTTCACCACATTGAGAAGTTAAATACCGGACGAAAAGTATCATTTGAGAAAATCAAACAAGAAATCATCTCCAAGATGCCTGCCGACGGATTCCCAGCCCATCTCAACTCGCAAGACCAAGGGCGATTCTTCGTGGGCTATTACCACCAACGCCAAGATTTTTTCACCAAAAAAGAAGATATTAATTAACTCTAACAAATACAATTATGAAAAATTTAGAAAATCGTATTGATTTTGTATATCTTTTTGATGTACAAGACGGAAACCCAAATGGCGACCCCGATGCAGGAAACCTTCCAAGAGTGGATGCCGAAACTGGTATGGGACTGGTAACAGACGTATGCCTTAAGCGAAAAGTGCGCAACTATGTACAAATGGCGAAAGAACTGAACGACGGCTTTGATATTTTCATTAAGGAGAAAGCCGTTCTCAATTCAGAGATTGACAAAGCCTACGATTCTGAAGAGGTAAGCGCAGTAAAAAGCGTAAAAGATAAAACCGAAGCCGCAAGAAGATTCATGTGTAAGCATTACTACGACATTCGAACCTTCGGAGCCGTCATGTCAACAGGACAGAATGCCGGTCAAGTGCGTGGTCCAATTCAATTTACTTTTGCACGTTCCATTGACCCGATAATGTCTGCAGAGCACAGCATCACCCGAATGGCTGTGGCTACAGACAAAGAGGCAGAAAAGCAAAATGGCGATAATCGCACAATGGGTCGTAAAGCCACAGTTCCTTACGGATTGTATGTGTGCCATGGCTTTGTGTCGGCAAATTTAGCAGAGCAAACAGGATTCGGAGAAGAAGATTTGCAACTTTTCTGGGAAGCATTGAAAAATATGTTCGATTGCGACCGCTCTGCCGCCAGAGGTCTGATGGCCCCACAAAAACTGATAGTGTTTAAACACAACAGCAAACTTGGCAACGCCCCTGCCAACAAACTCTTCGACCTTGTGGAAGTGAAGAAGAAGAAAGTGTGTGAAGGCGCACCACGCTCATTCAAGGACTACGAAGTGACCATTGCCGATAACCCATACCCAGGCATAACAATTGAAGAAATGATATAATGCCTTACACTGAAGACGATATGCTCATGTTGTCGGGGATACAGCACATTGTGTTCTGCCCCCGACAGTGGGCATTAATCCATATTGAGCAGCAATGGGACGAGAACAAACTAACAGCCGAGGGAATGCTAATTCACAAGAATGTGGACAATCCATCATACCGTCAGCTAAATAATGGTGTCGCCACCCTACACTCTGTGCATGTGGCATCTGCCACATTGGGCATCTATGGAATTTGCGATGCCGTGGAACTCCATCCAGCAAAAGAGGGGGACGCCTGCATATCTCATCCAAAATACAAAGGGCGGTGGACACCTTACCCAGTTGAATACAAGCACGGTTCACCCAAAACTAACGATTGCGACCGACTCCAATTAGCCGCACAAGTGATGTGCTTAGAAGAAATGTATGGCATCACCATACCAGAAGCCGCATTATTTTACTTCAAAACCAGAAGAAGAGAAATAGTAAAGATTGACGACGAACTGAAAAAGTCGGTTGTCCACTATGTGAGGCAGATGCATGACTTGTTCGACAAGGGAGCAGTTCCTCCTCCAGTTAAAAAGCCATGTTGCAATAAATGCTCATTAGTCAACATTTGCTTGCCAGAAATAAGCAAATTATCTTCTGTTTCATCTTATATTAAAAATATGTTTGATGAGGAAACTTCTTAACACATTATATATAACTACGCCAAATTCATACATCTCAAAAGATGGATTAAATGTGGTCATCTCTGTTGAAGGATCTGAAGTGTTTCGCATTCCAGCCATCAACATTGAAGGAATCGTCACATTTGGGTACATGGGAGTTTCTCCAGGACTGATGAGATTGTGCGTTGAAAATGGAATTTCCATTTCATTCCTCTCCCCTTCTGGAAAATTCGTATCAAGAGTAGTCGGACCGAAAATGGGAAATGTTCTACTTCGGAAAAAACAATGTCAACTCACCGACGACGATCAATTTGCTCTTCACTTGTGCAAACTATTCATTATGGGGAAAATCCAAAACTACCGAAGCATCTTGCAGCGGTATTTAAGAGACTATGGACAAAATGAAAGCGTGGCGGCTATCGCTTCTGATTTAAAGCGAAGCATTTTTAAAGTGTCAAACTCCAACACAATAGATTCAATCAGAGGTATAGAGGGCGATGCTGCAAAGAATTATTTTTCCGTATTCCCCAATCTCATAACCCAGCAAAAAGTTTTTTTCACCTTTCACGGACGCACAAAACATCCGCCAAAAGATTGTGTTAATGCATTACTGTCATTTGCCTACACATTAATTGCCCACGAAATGGCATCGGCACTTGAATCGGTGGGACTTGACCCATATATAGGGTTTCTACACACATTGCGCCCTGGTAGATGCTCTTTGGCTTTAGATATGATGGAAGAACTAAGAGCGTATTTGGGCGACAGATTCGTTTTGTCGCTTATCAACAGACGACAACTGTCGCCAAATGATTTTAAATGCCATGAAAATTCTGTAATTCTCAACGAGAATGGACGAAAGAAATTTATCACGGCATGGCAAGCGAGGAAGCAAGAAACGCTTGAACACCCATACCTGAAAGAAAAAATAAAAGTGGGACTGATACCCTATGTTCAGGCCACACTGCTTGCACGATACTTCAGAAAAGAGATTGATAATTACCCAGTGTTCATAATAAAATAAAAAAATGCTTGTATTAATCACCTACGATGTAGCAACCTCTGATAATAAAGGACAAAAACGATTAAGAAAGGTTGCAAAAGAATGCCAAAACTATGGGCAAAGAGTACAAAATTCCGTTTTTGAATGCGAAGTTACTTATGCGCAATATGTTGTGCTGAAAAACTCATTGGACAGCATTATTGACAATTCAGCTGATAGCATTCGCTTTTATCTTCTTGGAAATCATTGGGAAGGAAAAGTTGAGCACATCGGAATAGACAACTCTTTCAACTTTAATGCCGACCTAATAATATAAACGAGAACCATAAGCATTGCAGAAACGCCAATCCGTTCGCATCATTTGATAATCAAAATGTTGCTTGCAAATTCAATAAAAAAACTATATTTTTGCATGTGTAATCCTAAACTTTCGCATTTCACCCCAATTAATGCGCTGAAACACATATCATAAAAACATAAACAGTCACGCCCCACACGGGCGTGTGGATTGAAACTTTACGACACTATCACCCAATCTATTAAATGTACGTCACGCCCCACACGGGCGTGTGGATTGAAACATCGACAGAACGAGGAACAAATAACTCTTGATTTTGTCACGCCCCACACGGGCGTGTGGATTGAAACATAAATTAATTGCTTTAAACGTAAAACTTGAAAGGTCACGCCCCACACGGGCGTGTGGATTGAAACTCTTTGGCATGTTGACTTTTGACGATGAGCATTGTCACGCCCCACACGGGCGTGTGGATTGAAACTACGAAATCCGTTTGCATGTGGCTGATACCGTTTGTCACGCCCCACACGGGCGTGTGGATTGAAACGAAAGAACTTAAATTTTTCGAACTTGGCGCATTAAGTCACGCCCCACACGGGCGTGTGGATTGAAACGCCTATTCAGTCGGTTAAGGCTGTTGTGTATGCTGTCACGCCCCACACGGGCGTGTGGATTGAAACAAAAATTTTGGTAATATGGCAATTTTGAAAAAAGTCACGCCCCACACGGGCGTGTGGATTGAAACATAAAAATAGTTACCAATACCACGGCTAATTAAAGTCACGCCCCACACGGGCGTGTGGATTGAAACACGCAAAGTAACAAAAAACAAAGGGTGGCAATGGTCACGCCCCACACGGGCGTGTGGATTGAAACCTTGCGGTGCAGTTAATTGCGTACCGCCTTTTTGGTCACGCCCCACACGGGCGTGTGGATTGAAACCATTCGTGTGCCTTGATTGCATCCTTCAGGCTGGTCACGCCCCACACGGGCGTGTGGATTGAAACCATAATTTTTTGCTTTTAGTTGTTGTTATTGTCGGTCACGCCCCACACGGGCGTGTGGATTGAAACTGAATCAAAAAAGCGTAGAGAATATGCCTATTTTAGTCACGCCCCACACGGGCGTGTGGATTGAAACCTATAATGTCGATAATCGTGGTTATTCCTTGCCTGTCACGCCCCACACGGGCGTGTGGATTGAAACCACAACTTGTTTAATTTTACTTGCCATGTTGTTAGTCACGCCCCACACGGGCGTGTGGATTGAAACAACAAGTCCATGTAATAGTAAAGGTCGTCGTCATGTCACGCCCCACACGGGCGTGTGGATTGAAACTCGGAGTTGATATGGTCATTTTTTTGCACAGGTCGTCACGCCCCACACGGGCGTGTGGATTGAAACATAGACAGCGTGCATTTCGATTTTGAGAAATCACGGTCACGCCCCACACGGGCGTGTGGATTGAAACATCCTTAATGTTATTGTTGGTAAACCAATCTTTGTCACGCCCCACACGGGCGTGTGGATTGAAACAAGAGTGCCAAGAGGTGCTAACAAGTCATAAAGATGTCACGCCCCACACGGGCGTGTGGATTGAAACGACCGAACACGTTAATGATTTTTTGGTCGGTAAGGTCACGCCCCACACGGGCGTGTGGATTGAAACACCCTAACTTTGCGACATCAATCTTTAAGAGAAGAAAAAAAGAAAATAGAACGGT
>OQWM01003496.1_pt1 | contig 10459 bp, 23 predicted proteins | sample 1691531 | NCBI WGS metagenome assembly OQWM01 (sample SAMN03418257, study PRJEB22391) | human gut metagenome | biome: human-gut; feature: organic feature; material: feces | host: Homo sapiens | place: Tanzania | collected 2013-01 | reverse complement strand
ACCACTTCCGCAGTTCGTGAGCGCACGAAACACACAGCTCGTAGTCGTTGTCGTTCATATCGTTTTTAACACGCCGCATACCGGCATAGGTGACGGAGTTGTACGGGTTGATCTCCGCTCCGCAGCGGTCACACACTCTCTTTGTCGCCATTGTCAGCACTCCCATAAAACGCCTCTAAGTCATCCTGCGCTTTGTTAACAAAATCGGGGCAAGCCAAGCATTCCGGTATCGGGTCATCCGTCATCGGGTCAACCCATCCGAGACAGTAGATGTGGTCTTTCTTTCCGTCGTTCCATTCGTGAGACGGGCGTCCTCGCTTACCCAGCACACACATAACCGTTGCCATTGTCGGCACCTCCATTCTCACCTTGCATTTAATCTCGGCGTTTATGATCCTCGCCATCTTCACGAACTCTCTCCACTTCCACAACTCGTGCTTATCATCAGGGCCGGTATCCCACTGACCATCATACGATTTGATTTCGTTGCTCCAATAGTCGTCCATGTTGTCAGCCATTCTTCATCGCCTCCAGTGCTTTTTCCGCCTCCTCGCTCACCGGTGAAATGTACCCAGCAGCAATATTTTCAAGGAAGATGTTGTATGGCCGGTGAAACACGATCCCTTTGCTCACATAGGCGACTGCAAAGTGCACCCTTTTTATAAGGCGCGGATTTTCTGGATAACTTGTATCAAGCATTACGCCGCCAGTCCCGACCGGCAGCACCGCCACGCGCCCGTCCTTGTCGGCCTCGGCCAGCTCCCGCAGGCGGTCATAGCTGCAAAAACTTTCCAAATCAGCAAGTCGCATAAGCTTCAGCGCGATTTCGTCCGCCCTATCCTTCGGCAACACTTCTTCCGGCTCGCAGTCGCTATCCTCGTAGGCGGCAAGGCGTTCGCAGATTTCGACCTTAAATTCACAGTCCTCAGTGCGGCATCCCATGCCGCCGCACGGTTCTTTAAAGCATCTCGGGTAATGCGCATGCCCATTTTCGCGTTTTGTCAGTCGTTCCATCGTTCCACATCCCCTTTCAGTTCGTCGTACAACTCGCTGAACCGCTTGTTCCACTTCCTTAGTCCGAAGAAACAGCACACGCCCAGCACGATCCACAGCCCGCTGGCGATGTCTTGCAACAAATTTTCCATCACTCCACCTCCTAACATCCAGCCCCAACGCCATAATCGGGATTATTGGTCATCCTTGCAATTTCGTCTGCGGTCAGCGTATGATTGCTTGCAGTGTATGTAACAGACCCTTTACACCTGTTCTGACACGCCAAGCACTCGCACTGGTTACAGTTACTTGTTGCATTCTGCCGAAATGGACAGAGATAATTAAAACAGTCCATCACATTTCCCTCCATCTGCACCCGTCACAGGCGCCCTCGTGTGCGTGTTTGTACTTCCCGCAGTATTTGCATAGCTCGTTGATAATGTCTTTCCGGTCTGCGCCCAGCTTCATGTTGCTGTCAAACAGCGTTTCATTGATGGCGGCGTACTGCTCGGCGGTGTTCTTTGCACCCTGCAGTTCCTCTTTCAGTTTCACGATTTCGCAAATTGCATTGCCGTTTGCCGCCATCATGTCGGTCACATCGTTCGGCATCAGGCCGGTGTCCTCGTAGGCGGCAAGGCGGCTCCACGCCGCTGGCCTCGGTTTCGCGGTTCTTGGTCTGTGCGATACTCCAATGTGTGCAGGGGGCTTCCGCCGATCAGTATTTTCATTCCATCAATCTCCAAACACCACGCCGCACTCGTCCTTCAGCACGTCCTTGATGTGCTTCCGCTTGATGCGGCCCTCGTTTATCTCCTCTGCCAGTTTTTCCAGGCACTCGTACAGATACGCGATGCTCTGCGTGTCCCGGCTGTCCGATGTCTCCTCAAAGACGTGCCAGCCGCATTTGTCCATCAGCACCATCGCCACCATGTCCATGTTCTCCCGTGTGCCTTGCAGTTTGCCACGCATAAAGATGCGGTCATACCTGCTCAAATGCTGCTTGCCCATGTCAATACCTCACTCCGATATAGTCCAGCACCCGCGCATAACCGAGGCCGTCTTTCGTGGGCTTCCACAGCGCATCCGTGTCGAACGCCCCACCGCCGATGCAGAACTGGTAGTGCTTCGGGTGTGTCAGTTTCATGCGTTCAAAGCGGTTGACGCCTTTTTCCAAGTGCGCACCGAACGCGCAGAACATACACCCTGTGCGTTGGCAGCCCGTGCAGTGCAGATTGCAGTCGATCAGCGTCGCGCCGTAGTCATTCTCGCCGTCGCTGGCTACGATGTCGCCGTACACGCTGGCGTAGGGCAGTTGGTGGTCTACGATGAAGCGAAGCACATCCTGCTCCGTCCAGAAACTCATGGGCTTGCTCATCGGTCGCTTTCCCTCAAAGGCGTTGCAGCCGGTGGCAGTCCACTTAATCATCCGAAGCCGACTTTCTTCCGCCATTATCGCGGTAGTTGGCACACGCTTTTCTTGATGCTCGTATCTGTGCATAGGCGATTTTTTCATAACCTTGCAGCACGAATCGGAAATTAAAAACGGCGCAGGGAGTAAAAACGCCCATTGTTCGCAGTTATACGGCGATTTTCCCCCGTCCTTGTCTAAATACTCGCCACGCAACCTTTGTGCAGATTTTCCGGCGGGGTTTATTCTCGCGTTCCCGATATACGCCGACACTTCTTTGCTCACAATGCTGTACCCGTACTTCGTCACCACCTGCCGAATGTTCATCTTCGGGCGTAGACGGTGAAGGTTTACGGTCACGCGGGGAAACTCCCTCCGCAGCCAGTCGGCGTACTCATTGACAAACTTCTGTATCTCAGGGTACTCCAGCCCAGTGTTCACAAAAACCAAATTCAACTCCCACGGAGGTGTCCTGAAACTCGACAGGTACCGCGCCGCCAGATACGCCAGCACCGTGCTGTCCTTTCCGCCGGAGAAACTGACATAGCACCTTCCGCCCCATGCGGTGTACCACTCGTCCAACTTTTCGTAGGTCAGTATCTCTTTGTCCTGCACGTCCAGCGCCATCAGTTTCCTTGCCGCCTCATTCGTCAGCGGCTGATTTGTGCGCTCCACGTCACACCTCCAGTGAAATTTGCCCATCGTCACTACAGGCGAGCATTTCTTCCTGAGCTTTTTTGCAAAAATCGCGGCTAATTTCGAACCCATATCCACGTCTGCCGGTTTCCATGCACGCCCTCAATGTTGACCCGCTACCTGCGCATGGGTCTATTACAACATCACCCGGATCTGTAAAAATCTCAATAAGCCGCTTCAACACCTTTACAGGCTTTTGCGTTGGATGAATTTTCGGAATCTCTCTCCCGTCTCGTTCCCATTGAAACCAGTCAAAAACCATTTTCCCAGTTCCTCTAATTGGCTTCCCGTTTTCCCCAATCTCGCGGCCATTGTTGAACTTTGGCAATTTATCCCGGTACAAAACAACGGCAAACTCCGTGGCGCCAACTATTCTCATATTCGCCTTAAGTACCTGCGCCGAATAGTTTTTACAGAAAAACAGAGGGAACCAATTTTTGAAACCATAACGTGCGCCGTACTCGGCGACGGCCTGTATTTGTTCAAACGCGCAAAACACAATCATGGCCGGCGCTTTCCCCTTTTCCTTCGGCTCAGGTTTTAACAAGCGAGAGCAAAAGTGCATGTACTCCGCGATTTTGAAATACCCGTCAGAATTAAAAAACCGTTTTTTTGCAAACTTGCTTTCACCGTTTGCGTTGTCTCCGCCGTTATACCACATCGGATTGCTACCGTAAGCGTCCGTGCCAATGTTATACGGGATATCTGCAATAACAAGCTGCGCCTTTGGTATTCCGTACTTCTTAAAGTTCTGAAAGTTATCATTAAACAGCTGAACTTTCACGCTTCACACCTCCCGTATAGCAAACCCGTACCTACTGCGGAACAGCTTTGCTTTCATGGCATACTCGCGGGTACGCATCCCCTTTACGTCCTCCACCACCGGCAACCAATACCGCTGGCCGTAGCTGTCAGGAGCCGTTCTGCGCTCGTACACGAAGTCTGCGATGTAGTCGATGCTTTTCACCTTGTCGCCATCAAACGTCGTGTACGCCTCTTGCAAGCAGTACCGCACCTGCAATTTCAGCCCACGTATCTCCCCGGCCTTTTGCAGCAGCATCAGCGCGTCATAGCGCTCCGCCTCCTTCTTGCTGTCAAAGGTAAGCTTGCCGCGCTTTGTCTTCTGCGCCTTGTATTTGCTTCTCTTTTCTTCCGTTTGCAAATTCTGCAAAATCTGCTTCTGCGCCGCAGGACTAAGCCGCGCCAGATCGTCACTTTTCAAGCCCATTCTCCAGTCCTCTTTTCTCCAATCCTCGTTTGTTCATCGTGTACCGCAGCCTTGCGGTCTGCTTCTTCTGCTCACCGCAGCGGTCGCAGGTGCCGGGTGCCCAGATATACGGGTCGGGGGCAAATATGTACTCCATCCACATAGCCCGCACGCAGTCGGCGCACAGCCTGCCGGACGCGATCTCCCATGCGCCGTCGTTCATCTCAGCCTCCAGTTCTTCCCGCTGCCCGTCACGCTCATGGTAAAGCCCTTTGACCGCTCCGCAATGCGGGATCCTATCGCCTCGTCCCAGTCCAATATCTGGCCTATCGTCCGCTCGGAGCTGATGATCGTAGCGCACTCCGGCTTTATGTACCGTGCGTTGAGTATTTCAAACGCAATGTTCCGGTCGGCCTCCGTCACGTTGCCCTTGAGAAAGTCGTCGATGTAAAGCACGCGGATGGTTTTTAGTTTACCTACAGCATCGGCGTACAGCTCCGCATCGTTTACCTTTGCCTTGATGGAAGGAATGTCCGCCCGCCACTGCATGTACCGCACCGGCAAGCCTGCCTCCATCAGCTTCCCGCAGATTGCCGTGCACAGATGCGTCTTGCCGCTGCCGGGGTTCCCGCCAGCATAGAACCACTTCCCGCGCCAGTCCGTGATATACGCCTCTGCCATCTGCTTGGCCTGCTTCTGCCAAGTCTCCGCCGTCTGGTACGTCTCCAGCGTACAGCTTTCCAGCAGTCCGGCAAGCCCGCTTCGTTCAATGCGCCGCTGGTTGTCCTTGCGTATATGGCAAGGGCAGCTCCGGGTCATAAGCTCCCCGGTAACACTGCGTGTGACCGTATAACCCCTGTCCTCGCAGTCCGGGCACTCAAAGTACGACTTCTCCGGGGATATTCCATTTTTTCGCAGATTCTCCAGCACTGCCGTTACATCCACCTCCGTGTTCCTCCTTCCATCTCGTCTCCCAGCTCCGCACAGCGGCTTTCCAGTCCTTCATGTGGTTCTTGCCTACCATCCAGCCCTTTTGCTCGTAAAAGGCCACAAAGCGCTCTGCGTTGACGTGGTAGCCCTGCGCCTTCACATAGGCAGACACATCATCAGCGGATGGCTGTGTGAAGCGCGCCGCGCGTGTATCACTCACACCGTTAGGTGGGAGTGAATTATCTTTGGTTTTGTCTTTGGTTTTGTCTTTGGTTTGGTACGTTTCGTATACGGTCGTATTCGTTCGTATACCATCGTATACGGTCGTACCCTCCTGCCGTGCATATCGTTTCTCTATGTTGCGCTGGTTCTTTGCGCATCTCTCGTCATACGCTGCTTTCGCCCTGTTTATATCGTCCGCAATAAAATCGAATGCGATCGACTCCCGTCCCGTAAGTTCCTCCGTCTCTCCGGTCTCGCCATATTCCAGCAAAGACCGTACAAGCCGACCTACCTCTTGATCTGAAAGTTTCTCTAATTTCTTGCGATAACTGTAATAAAAGGGAATGTACTCAAGAGCCACTATGCGCCACCTCTCACTCCTTCGGCGATACGCCTATGACGTACACCCCGCGCTCCTTGTCCAACCACACATCGCCCGTGTAGTTCTCCAGTGCCTTACTCACAAGGTCGGCGGGTACCTCCAGATGCCAGCCCCACAGCGTGTCGCAGTCCTCCCGCTTCTCTCCGAAGGTAATGGCGCAAGCCACATAGTGCGCCGTGATTGCCTTCCTGTAGTCCTGCACGGCACCGGTCAACTCTGACAGGTGCTGCCGCTGCCGCTGTATGATGGTCTGTAGGTGCGTGTTCTGCCGCCGCAGCGCCTTGATCTCGTCCTGCATCTTGCCCATTCACGCCACCCCCTTTAGAACGGCAAATCGCTGTCGTCCTCGTCCATCTCCACGAACTGGCTCTTGCCGTCCGTCCGGGGCGGCATACCCTGCGCGTCCTCGTTCTTGCCGCAGAAATGTACCCGATCAACGGTCATCTCCGTCACACTGCGGTCATTGCCGTTTTTGTCCTGGTATTCGCGGGTGGCCAGCTTGCCCTCCACCAGGATTTCCTTGCCCTTGTACCAGTATTTGCAGATCAGCTCCGCCGTGCCCTGCCACGCCACGCAGTTCAGAAACAGCTTCGTCTCCCGGTCTTTGATGGTCTCGCTCCACGCCACGCGGAAGCTGCACACCGCCGTACCATTGTTGGTTCTCCGCATCTCAGGATCCGCACAAAGACGTCCCTGCAAAATCATTCTGTTTACCATATCAAATCTCCTTACAAATATGATTTCCCAAATTCTCGCCGGAAGTCCTCTTCCGTCCAGCCCTGTTCCCGCATGGCCTTAAGCTGTCCGTACCGCCGCAATATACGCATCTGATCGCCGTTGCGGTGTACGGCTGTCTTTCCGTTCCTGTGGCACCTGTTGCCGCACAGGTACACAACAAGGCCGTATTTCTCGCTTTTCTTGCGGTTCGCGCCGCCCAGCAGATGATGCTTCTCCAACGGATCGCTTGGGTCATTCCTGCCGCACAGGAAGCACCGCTTGTCCTCCATTCCTTACCTCCGTCCCGTCCCATTCGTATTCAGGGCAGCGGTGGATAGCGTAGCTGTGCATGCAGTACTTGCCTCCGCCGCTCCCGTGACACTTTACCGTCGGTGTTGCGTCCCATCCGGGCACCGGTTCTGGATTCTTTTTCGTCCAGCTGCACCCGCCGTAACACTTCTTGCATGTCCAACATGGCTGCATGTTCATCCGCTCACCTCTCCCCACCGGCTCACCAGCGCGTCCAGCTCTGCCGGTGTCATAGTCTCAATTCCCGCGGCCTTACAGTCCTGCACAATGGTATCTATCAGCCGGGACATTTGCTCTGTATCATAGGTGCTGCTGCCATACCATACCGTTACGGTCACGCAGCCCTTTAGCTTGCTGGGAAACGTCTCTGCCATCCAGCCGATACCGTTCCGTTCCCAGCTCCGGCAGAACGCATCCGCCGCCTTTTCCCGCAGGCATAGCACATCGCTCACACCTCCGATGTTCCGTATCTCCTGCCGGTACACCTCCTGTTTGGAGATGCCGTAGTGTGCCGCCAGCCTGTCCAGCAATACCCAGCAATAGGCGTTGGCATCCAGGCTACGCTTCTTCCGGTACTTCTTAACGGCAACGTCCACGTCGCATTCGTGCAGTTCGTCAAACAGGCCGCCCACATTCTCGTTGGTGCGGATGGTCAGCAGCCAGCCGCCGTCACGGGCAACGGCCAGGTCGTGGAGCCTAGCCCGCATTTTTCTCTGCCGCTCTCATACACTTGATACACAAAGGACGCTGGAATTTGATCTGTGTATACTTGCTGATATCGGCAGCCTCCCACACTTCGCCGCTTCCGTTCTTGGCGCTCTTGATCTTCCCGCCGCAGTCTGCGCAGTCCAGAGTGGCCGCGATCTCTGGTGTAGGGTCAAGACGTGCGTTGTCTCGCCCCCTGTCGGTTCCTGTGTACTTGGTGGCATCCGCCGCCCAATAGATGTCCGCGCCAAAGCCCAGCGCCTTGCATGCCACGGAGATAGCATCCGTCAGTGCCATCTTAAAGCACTCGTCAGAGGTGTACAGGCCGTTTTTCTCCCGCGCCACAAACGCGCTGCCGCCGGTGCCAGGTATAGCTTCCGACCATGCGCCGTCCACCTTCACAAACAGGTCAATGTCCAGAAACGCAGCCACTTCACCGTTTGCGCCATGTTCCAGCCGCTTGTCTGTGACGATGTACTTCCAGCCAATGCCGCAGGGTCCGAACTGCTCCGTCAGGGTTTTCAGCCGCCACATGGGGTTGATGTCCGTCTTGCCCTTCAAGCGGCCTGCCCCGATCTGCCTTTTGGCGCTGTCCGGTACGCTTCGCACCGCGTTATAGATAGCCAGGTTCTCCATCACTTCACCCCCATGTTCATCCGCTCGGCGATCTCCGCACCGTCCACCGCAACGCCGGCTTTCAGCAGCGGTGCAATGTCGCTCTTGGATACCGTGGGCGCTGCATACGTCACCTTGCCGTCATAGCCGTTGTCCATGCACCACCGCACCAGCTCTTCCATGTTGGTGATCTCTACCGCCGTGCTCTTGCGGTAGGTCACTGAACACTTTGCCGTCTGGGAGGGATGCCCGTCCAGCGCCCGGTCAACGTAGTCCCGCAGCCGGTCGCGCTTGCGCTCCATCGTGCGGCGGCGCTCCGCCAATTCCTTTTCCTCGTCCCGGATGGCCTTTGCCTCTGCGTCCAGGCTCTTAGACCAGCACACCATGTTCTCGATCTTGTGCTCCCTGTCCATCTGCAGCTGCTCGAAAGCATCGTAGTCCAGCAGCTCACCGGTCTCCGGGTCGATCAGCGCCTCCAGCGCCTGGTCAATGTGGTATAAACTCAAGCTCATTTCTTTTCCTCCCATGCGTCTACCGTTCGGATGCACACATCGCATCCCACGGTTTCGCCGTATATGTTCTTGTACAGGGTATCTGTTTCCTCGCCGCATACCGGGCAGCGCGGCACCTTGTAATCTTTCGGTTCTGCCGGCCTTTCCGGCTCCCAGTATTCCATTACGCTTCTCATACCGGCCTCCCAGCCGCTTTCAGCACGTCCCGCATAGGCTTCCGCGCCTTTAGGATAGACATGGCCCGCGCCGTCTCCCGCCTGTATTGCCGCCACAGGTCGCTCAGCTCGTCGCTCTGGTAGTACCCGTCCCCGTCGTTGCAGATCATCACGCCTTGCTTCTTGGCTTCCGCCACGGCCTTCCGCATCTTCCGGTCGGTGGTGTGCAGCGCCGCCGCCAGATCCTCCCGGCTGATGGCATTCCTGCGCCCGCTGGGTATCAGACCGGCGATCCGCTCAGTCTCCGCTGTCCGCTGGGGAATGTCGGCTTTCTCGTCCTCACCGAACAGATACGCCCTGCTTGTCCGCAGCGCCGCCTCCAGGGCTGTCATGACCTCCTCTGTTGGCAGGCACGCGCCGTTTTCAAACCGGCTCACCATGCTTACGTCCATCCGTGGGTCTGTCAGCTTCAGAATGCCGCTAACCTCCTCCTGCGTCAGCCCCAGCTCCAACCGCCGTTCTTTCAGTCTGTTCATCGTCTCCACTCCTTTCCGATTTTCCTCCGCATTGCCTGCTCCAAGCTGCGCCACTTCCCGGCCTCTACAATGTTGGTATCCTGCACCGCCTTTGCCACGCGCTCATACTCTGCGTTCCGCTGCGCTTCGTACCTTGCCCACGCCGCGCAGCTCCCGTGGCACCCGACCTCGCGCCGGTCGCACCGCACCCCGCAGGGCGGCACAATCATACTCATTCCCACTTCACCAGCGCTTTCACCACGCCGGCCTGTGCCGCGTCCTCGTGGCTCATCAGCACATCCACCGTGTAGCCGTACACACCGGTATCGGCTGCTATGTAAGTCTTACCGCCCAGCGTCACGGTGCTGCCCAGCGGAATGACGTCCGGGTCTACCGCCACCGCCTCGCCGATGCGCGCCCACCGTCCGGAGGCCGTCAGCACCTTGCCGTCCCGCTGGTTCATGTGGGCGTAAGGTGTGCAGCAGGCGCAGTACCCGGTGATGTCGCACACGATCAGGTTCTCCGCCTCCCCGGCCACCGGCACCTCTGTCACGACCGGCTCCGCTGTGTGCTCCGGCTCGCCCTCCACCTCCGGCAGCGTCAGGCACCACGCCAGAAACGCCAGCAGCATCGCCTACAGGATCAGCGCCACCACCCACAGCCGCCTGCACCATCTTCTGGTGCGGCATAGCAGGGAGTATTCCCGCGCCCGCCTGTTCCGCTCTCTCATACCCGTTACCTCCATGCGGCCTAAATGTTCCATGTGCAGTTCTTTGCCAGACGCTTAACTGCGTTGTCCCTGCAAATTGCCTTGATTGTGCATCGCACCGGCCGTCCTGTAGCGTTTTCCACGCCGGAAAATTCTATCCAGCGATAAGATTGACCGCGAACTCCGGACGGCTTCATGCGACCCTCCGGGAGTATCACATCAATCGTCTTTCGCTCTTTGTCATAGCTTCCGAGTACCGTTTCGCAATCGGAGAAAGACGTCTTGTACCTGCGGTACAACATCGTTTCGATTGTCGTTCCGTTCATCGCCCCAGCGCCTCCACGCCCTTGACGATAGCCCAGCTCAGCCACGCCGCGCCGATAA
>OQWM01003493.1_pt1 | contig 10464 bp, 8 predicted proteins | sample 1691531 | NCBI WGS metagenome assembly OQWM01 (sample SAMN03418257, study PRJEB22391) | human gut metagenome | biome: human-gut; feature: organic feature; material: feces | host: Homo sapiens | place: Tanzania | collected 2013-01 | reverse complement strand
AGAAATACAATTTTTCGTCCTCATCCTTGCATACGCAGAGCAACGAAATGCCGTCATAGCTCCAGAATACTTTATCGACAACAAGTTCTTTTCCAAACAATTTCTTGAAATTCAGCCCCTCAAACAAGGGTTCTCCGTGCAAACTCATATCTGCTCCTCTTTTGCCTCTTCGTTCCGCAACCTATGGTTGGAATTTCTTGTTTTTATCGTCGCCCAAGACGCGAGGATTCGAGGAAGTGAACCTATCGGTGTGCGCTTTTTATTCTTGTGCTTACCCATGCCTAGTCCTTCTCAAGAAAATGTTCCCACTGTGTTCGCCTAATTAGTGTACCTCCGAAAGCGTAGTGCTTGTCATAGTAATCCGACATCGCCTCGGCATGCTTGGCGGCATCAGTCGGATTATAAAACGCCGTTTTACCGATGTTTTTGACCGCAATCCAGTGGACAGTGGTGTGACCATCCACATCCACACCGACGCAATGCGCATCGACATATTTTCCCTTAAAGAATCTGGTAATCTTGACAGGGTATACAACATATTCCAGTTCAACGAGCCGCTTTTCGTTGTAGTACCGATGTTCCCAGACGCCCCAGAGAGTGTCGCCAATTTTCGGCTGCATGCTTTTCATAAGAGCCTCTCTTATTTGGTGGCTTTGGTCGGGAAAACCTCATACACACTAACATACAGCATCCCCGGCATGTAGTCAGCATATTCTACCGGACGCTTCTGGTCGTACACCTTCACATTCGAACCATCATCTGCCGTAAGCCAGAGATATTTGACATGCTCAGCATAGCGAGGGTCTTTTGCGCGATACATTTGCCCTTCTTTGATTTTGAGGCGGCGCATACAGGCTTGGACGCGGGAAAACTCAACAAATGCACCATAGTCACCAATCACAATACGGTTGTACCCGTTGGCAATGACTGTGCCATCAGCGGTTTCGAGCGAAATCGTGTCACCGGACACATTGCACCATTCCGGCAATGCCTTTTGAAACTCGGCTCGCACATCGCAGAAAAATGTGCGCGGGATAGGCTTGTATCCATAATCTCGGGCAAGTTGCTCTTGATAGTTGAGCATCCGAACGCCGACTTCTGAAATTTTGTGTTTCACAATTTCACCCCTGACCCAGTATCTGTGCGGATGCGATTTCCCGAATATTGCGATTTTCTTTTTCGGGAGCTGTTACAATACGGCGATGAGAGCGCATCAGCGTCAATACGCGGTTACGGAGCTTTTCATCTTTGATAAGATGAGCAACCTGTTTGATTTCCGATTCACGCAGATACATTGTACTGTTGATGAGAACACCATGTACCTCGCCGTTTTCGGAACTCTCCTCAACTTTATCGACATTATCGTAGGCGTAAATCACATCAACATCAATGGTGACGGACGCTCTCTCAAGAAGTTCAGTCCCTCCTTGAGTTACCAGCCACTTGTGTGTGTAGCTTTCGTCAGAAATGTATGTTTTGCCAATGAGTTCCAGCGGCGGTGAAACAAGATGGTTTGTGGAATAGCGGATATGGTCTTCGCTTTCGTTGAGATTATCTTGCCAAAGGCGCATCGGCTTGATGTTTTTGTCTTTGAAGTGAACATAGGTGTCCCGAATGAATGTGGAGATGGTCCGTTCAATGTGGTCGATTTCCGGCATCTCTTCTACATTGCGGAAAACAAAGCGCGTAGACTTGCCCTCGCCGTACTCTTCGTCGTCCGTCACATAACGAACCTGCTCCAGTGCAAACTTTGGTCTTAATGCTACTTTAATGGCTTCAAGAGAAAATACATTCCACTTCATCAGGTTGTCCTCCACTTCTTTTCCCACATGTCATACTCAGCAATTTCCCGCTTTACGGTTTTGCCGTTTTTCGGTTATTGAAGATTTTTCGTGGTTTTACTACTTTTAATTCACACTACACAAACAATATGCCAGAATTTTTTGCAACAAATTTGCATTTTCCGGCGGCTATTGAGTTTGCGTTAGTATCTTTGTATGTTGTTGCTTCCCCATCTTTGGAACCCGCTATTCCTTGCATTACATGAACTTGCTTTCCGATAAGAAATACGCTTCCCGGATAGTTGCGGTTCATGTTTCTGTATGTTGGATGGTGCTCTTTTACTTTAAGATTGCAAACGTCATTAGGTTGGCGTTGGCGAAACTCTTCCAAGCTGTCAGTCGTCTGCTCAGTAGCTTTATGTCGATTTGTGGCAACCATCTTGCCATTAAACGTGTACACACGGCTCATGTTTTCGTTATTTAGTGCTCGTCTATCGTGACGGCGGAACTGTTTAAATTCATACGGCACACGGCTATTGATGGTTTTATCGCAAGTATCGTTAGGCAGGACAGAACAAGCAATGCAGTAAGCATCGAGCCAATGGTCTTTGCTGACACCGTGTGCTGCACGATAGTCGTAGGTGCTTTTACCATTGGTCACAAAGAAATGCTTCAGGAAAAGAGAACTCAACTCTTTCGTCAGTGTCGGAATGATTTGATTCAATACACTCAAAGCACCATATTTTTTATTGAGTCCGGTTTTCTTTTTGGCAAGTTTCTTTTGCCATGTGGTATCCTTATGTACAAGGTCGTGGTGTTTTGCGCATAAGCCAACGATGTTCCCAATAGTATTGCTGCCATTTTTATGCTGAGGCACCACATGGTGGTAATGGTCAATCGGTTTTTTGCAAAACAGACAGTGGCATTCCTGCATTTCAGAAACGGCTTCTTCGAGGCTTGCCTTTTGATAGAGTGGACCTTGCTGATATTGCCACTTCTGAATATTGGGATTGTCCAGCCGCATAAACGCAAATTTGTTGATTTCGAGCACAACATCGCTGATAGGAAGAAACTTCCGAATCTTCTTTACCAAGTTGATGTGTGTTTGCAACAACTGATTTGCGGTAGGTGTAAGCCAGCCTTCCGGTCTTGTGCGATTGCTGAACTTTGCTTCTTTGTTTTTTATGCCAATGCAAAGGACTTCTTTCTCGCAACCCGGAAGGTGGCGCTTGATGACACCAATCTCCTTTGCACGTTTGCTGACGCTGCCGTTTTGAGCAGTTGTTTGTTTTACGCACTTTTTAGAAATGGTGCCATTTGCTTTGGCTCTCCGTTGACGGCGGCATCGTCTGCCATTGGTGCGTCTTGCACGGCGAGAGTCTTTACGCTTTTTCATCAGTTTCGGGATTTCCTTGTTGCGGGTTTCCAAATGCGCAGTAAAGACTGCTGTGCCGTCCGTTTTAACAACAGCAACACCGATATTGGTTCTGCCGGGGTCAATGCCCAAGTAAAGCGACTGCACTACATCGTCGGTTTCATACAACAGTTGAATGGTAAACGGTTTTGATGTTACGACTCGTGCTTTTTGTTCTTTAAGTAGACGGCGCACATGCCCACAACGAGTCGTAGGCATTAAAGGTTTACCATCTTTATTAAGCACATATACAGTGGACATATACGCCACCTCCTTTACGATAAGTCTCCCCTGCCGAAGCAGAAGGTTGTGTTTCCCTTGGCTAGATGACGCCTTCGCATAGTTGTAAGCTGGGAAAACCGTACAAGTGCAGCTCGTCATCTTGATGTACAAAAGTACATCCGCCTGTGATATTGAAGGAACTTAGTGGAATGGGGTCATTCCACTAAAATTCTTCAATACCCAACTCCGCGATAGGAACCACCAGAGCCTAAGATTTCGGGTTCATACCAGCCTGTCTCGTAGTATGTAGTCTGTTCTGTTGCTCCATCCAGAACGACCTTCCCCTGCTCGCCATAGTCACCGGTATAGTTGCTGCGGATGATGTTGGCGGCACGGTCATTTCCCTGTTCTTCATAGGCTTTGGCGATAAAATCGACGTAGGCTTTGAACTTCTCTTCATCGCCTTCACGATGCGCGGCGATGAGTTTTCCGATGGTCACAGCGTTAATAGCGTTCACGAAATCACCTCTGAGCCTGTTTCTAAGATTTTTGGTACTCCAGCCGGGAGTCGAACCCGGAGAAAAACGGGGTTTGAAGCCGCCGCGTATGCCAATTCCGCCACTGGAGCATAGTATGTCGTCCGCAAAAGCAGACGACAGTTACATGACTTGATTTTTGCAGAGAATATCACATTTTATCGCTGTTTTTATGATTGTATTATACCATATTCTGATGCAGATTTGTAGCGAGTACAAGCATGATTCACAAACAATTAACATCTGAACGAGTTGCATTTTGTTCGCTTGCTTGTCGTATTCGTCTTGTGCGAATCAGTGCTGAAACTGCACTTTCAGAAAGCAGCCAAAAACAACAGCAACACAAACGCGAGTCTTTGCAAGTTTCTAAAATGGCGTTTCCTCGGTTCAGGACTTGCTCTCTGCGGGTGCTGGCGTCCAGTATAAGAGCGTTCCGAGGATATCGCACATCGGTGCCGCCTCGAAGAAGCAAAGTGTTTCCAGAGCGTCTCTGAGGCGCTGCTCGTAGTCTGTGCGCTGCATATCAAGGGGAACCAGCACCTTGTAGGAGCCGAAAGGCGCTTTCAGAACGGGAGATTCGGATGTCTGGTTCTCAGAAGGGTCACTCTCCCAGCCGCAGGTAACGAGATAGTCATACAGAGCATAGGGGTTTACAGCAGAGACTGTCTTTCTGCCATCAAGCATCTTGTAGGCACGGAGATACTTGGCTTCTCGTGCAAGGTCTTTGCTTGTGAGAGGATACGGGATTCGGTTAAGGTCCATGTTGCTGACGAGGTCTGCGCGTTTTACCTTGACGGCAATGTCGTTTTGCTTAACACGCCAGATATACTCTGCGTAGGTCATATCTTTTTTCCGAGTCAGTACAGAGACCGCCTCAGCCACTTCCTGAGGAAATTCCGCTCTGATGGTATCTATCGTGGTGCCGGTATCCTCCACCGTGTCGTGCAGGTAGGCGGCAGCTTTCACCAGCGGGTCAGGCTCAACGCCGTCTGCGACAACGGCCACATGCGCCGTGAAGTAGTCTTTCCCTGCCTTGTCGGTCTGGCCCTTGTGCGCCATCATGGCGAACGCTTTTGCTTTCTCAATATAGTCAATCATTTGTATCACCTTTCTTTGTGTCGTAAGCAGCACCATGCGGGTCTGCCAGGCAATAAAAAAGGCTTGCCAGTTTCCCGGCAAGCCTCGATAGATTCAGGTCTTTGCGGACCTATGTTGTAGTGTTGGAAACGGGAGTTTTACTCCGCAGCGCCCTCAACGATTACGACCTCAGCCTCGGTCTCCTTAGGCATGTCGGCATCTTCCTGCTTGGTGTCGGTGCTGTCCTCGGAAGTCTCGGCAGACTTCTCGGTCTCAGCAGACTCAACAGGAGCGGCAGGCTCTGCAGGAGTCTCAGCAGGTACAGTGGGCTCAACAGGAGCAACGGGCTCGGAAGAAGTTTCAGCAGGTACAGCAGACTCAACCGGAGTCTCTGCGACATATGTCTCGGCGTTGATGCTCTCGGCGCTCATTTCCTGCGCCGGAACCTCGACAACAGGCTCAGCCCCGGCTACGATAGGGTTTGCAGCCACCTTGGCACTTGCGGGCAGACGAGCGATGGACTCAGTCTTGGTCTCGCCGCAGCCAGTGCAAGTGTAGGTCTTGACACCCTCATGCTCAGTGGTAGGCTCGGTGGTAACGACACCGTTATCCCAAGTATGGTCTTTCTTGGGCGTGGTAGAGAGAACGGTGCTCACTTCACCGCAGACGGTGCAGTAGATTTCGGTGCGACCCTCTTCCTTGCAGGTAGGCTCAATGACACGCATCTCGGCATGGTGACCGGTGGAGTGTACAATGTTGTCCTTGTAGGAGAAGCTGTCATCTTCGTTGCACTTGTGCATCGTGTAGCCGTCCTCGGTGCAAGTCGGCGGGACAACGGTAACGGTGAAGGTGTACTTGGTGGGCAGGACCTTTTCGGTCATGGTCGCATCGCAGTTCTTGCAATGCAGGGTCTTGATGCCGTACTCATCATGAGTGGGCTGGGTAGTGATGACACCCTCATCCCAAATATGACCAGTACCACCATAGGAGTAGGTCATGGTATGGGAAGCATCGCGCTTGCAGTGCATCAGCATAGTGCCCGGCTCGGTGCAGGTAGCCTTTTTCAGGCATTCGGTGTGCTCGAAGTCCCAGTCGTGGCTCCCGATAGCAGGCATAGGAGCGAGGATTTTGCTGTCGCAGCCATCATTGGTGCAGTACATCCAACGCTCGCCTTCAGTCTCGCAAGAGGGCTCCTTGACGATTTCACCGAGACCCGTGTACTCATGGACATGGACCTTGGCAATGCTCTCGGTCTTGGTCTTGTTGCAGACGGTGCAGGTATAGGTCTTGATGCCCGGCTCGGTGGCAGTAGGCTCCTTGGTGATAACACCCTCGTCCCACTGATGCTCCTCATTGACGGGGATATCGCGGACATGCTGCTTATCGTTGCAGCGCTCACAGACCTTATCTACGCTGCCAGCGTCCTTGCAGGTGGCGGGAGTAGTGACTTCCTTGTACTCATGACCCAGCGCAGGGACGATGTTGTCCTTGAAGGACTTGGTGGCATCTTCCACGCACTCGTGCATGGTATAGCCGTCCTCAGTGCAGGTAGGAGCGACCACGGTCTCGTTGTAGGTGTAACCCAGAGCCGGAATGCTCTCGGTGTAGGTATCACCACAGTTGTGGCAGGTGAAGGTCTTGACACCGTTCTCGGTGTAGGTGGGCTTGGTGGTCACAACGCCGTCATCGTAATCGTGACCGGTTGCGGGGATGACCTCGGTATAGGTATGGCTCTTGTCGTTCTGGCAGGTGAAGGTCTTGACGCCATCCTCAGTGCAGGTAGCAGCCTTGGTGACGACACCCTCGCCCCAATCATGGTCCAGAGCGTCCACGAAATCGCGGTTCTCGGTCAGCGTGGCGTCCTGGTCGCAGATGTAGACGGTGTAGCCCTGCTCAGTGCAGGTGGGAGCAACCATATCACCCTTGTGCCAAGTCTTCTCCACCATCGGGATATCCTCGGTATAGGTATCACCGCAAGCAGAGCAGGTAAAGGTCTTGACGCCCTTCTCGTAGATGGTCGCTTCCTTGGTCACAACACCCTCATCATAGGTGTGCGGGGTCTTGTCGGTGAAATCACCCTTGTAAGTAAGACCCGGAACCTCATTGCACTCATAGATGGTATAGCCCTCGGAAGTGCAGGTGGGAGCAACGACCTGCAGGATGTGGTAGGTCTTGTCCAGAGAAGGAATCTCCTCGGTACGGGTCTCACCGCAATCCTTGCACTTGAAGGTCTTGATGCCGGTCTCGGTGTAGGTGGCAGCTTTCGTCACGGTGCCGTTATCCCAGCTATGACCCTTGGCGGCAGCATAGTTGTCGTTGTAGTTCATGCCGCCCCACTCGTTGCAGATATGCTCATCATAGCCCTGCGTGGTGCAGGTGGCGTCATGATGGCGCACGGTGAAGGTGTAGACGGGCTGAGACTTCTTCTCGGCAGGAGCGGCAGCGGGAGTCACTGCAGTAGGCTTCTGGGCAGGAGTCTTGGTGCCGGTGGTGGTTTTATGGGTGTTGTAGACGGGAGCCTTGGCGGGACCGTCCTTAGTAGAAACATTGTCGGGGTTCGCGTTTTGGCTGGCAGCAGGCTTCTCAGCCTTGTCGGAAGCAGCCCCAGACTCAGTGGTCTTGTTCTCGGTGCTGGCAGCATCGGAATCGGGCTTGCTCTCGGACGCTGCCGCGCTGGTATCTTCCTTCTCGGCAGTGTCGGGGGTTTCGGACTGTACGGTGCTTGCGGAATCGCTCTGGCTGGTCGCAGGAGCAGAAGAGACAGCATCCTGATTCTTCTTGCCCTTACACCCGGTAACAGAGATTGCGACTGTAGCAGCCATGGCAACTGCAAGCACATTCTTCATCATAGACTTTTTGCGCATGATTTTACTTCTCCTTTTTTACTGTGTGGGGTGAGTCCCCACATCAACGAAACGATGTGAAGAGCGGAGGACTTCTGATATTTCGTTTTCCCTGTCGCTCTATATGCATTATACCACATTTTTCCTTGAAAGTGTACTGAGTACAACCATGATTAACGTAATGTTCACAAATCGCAACAAAATCAAAGAAAACTCCTATCGGGGAAAAATGATTCTGCTACGATAAAAAACAACGCAAAGATACGAAAAAGCAGCCGGGTACAGAGTGTATCCGACTGCAATGGCGGATAGGGTAGGATTCGAACCCACGGACGCGGATGCATCTCTGGTTTTCAAGACCAGTTCCATAAACCACTCGGACACCTATCCAAGAATCAGAGAGTGTTAGCCGCAGAAATCTGCGTTGCCCGCCATCTACCGCGTGGAGGTCGCTCTCAAAAGATGGCTGACGAGACGAATTTGTCTCGCCCATGCCGCAGCCGTTTTCGCCACTCGGCATGATGTTTTCGGCTTGACTTAACCCTGTGTAAATGACCCTCAGGTGGGGGCGGTGCGGGCAGGATTATCGTCTTCGTGGTGTAGTTAAGGAGTACCGCACCAAATAAATGACCGTACTGCGCTTGTGTAACAGTACAATGCACGCCCAGAGACGATTTCCAAGATGGAGATGTGTCTGGTGGTGGAAGCAAAGGGATTCGAACCCTCGACCCCCTGCTTGCAAAGCAGGTGCTCTCCCAGCTGAGCTATGCCCCCATGATGGCGGGAATGACCCGCCAGTAATTACGCGAAATGAAGTTCGCCGTACTGTTTGACCTCGCGCTCCAGATGCAGCGGAATGGTTTTGGCGCTCTTTTGCGTGATATCCTCACGCGTCAGAAGGCGCTCATCGACGCCAGCTGCTTGCAGCACTTCGTACAGGTTCGATGGACCGGTGCCGTCGTAACCCGCAGTCAAGCCATTGACCTGCAAAGCGAAGCCGTGCAGATGCGGTGCCAGACCTGGTACAAAATCGAGTTCAACAACGACTTCGTTACCATTCTCGTTTATGCGCTTGACCGAGAGAGCACGGATGTTCTGACTTCCGAAGGTCTCAATCAGCTTCTTAGCCGCCGCTGCGGTTTCAATCGTTGATGTGCCTTCGACGTTGATAATTGCCTGCTCCATCGGAATCATCTCCTTCCTACTTAGAGTTGTCATGCACTGTGGCAGATAGCGCTCTGTCATACGGGGCTTTACGTTGCCTATTCGTGTTCGGTTCCGGCTACGACGACTTCCGTAAGGACTTAGCCAACCGTCAGCAAGTGCATGCCCCCGCTGACAGCTTCTTGGGTGGATTCTCAAAGAGCGCGTCACCCAATCGGACCGTGGAGCTTGGTGGCAGACTCGAACTGCCGACCTATGGTTTACGATACCATCGCTCTACCAACTGAACTAACCAAGCACGGTAGGGTGTTTTATGCTGGTTATCACCCCTCAGCGAGGAAGCCAACCTCGCGTCCAGCACCATCCGGTAGCAACCCCGGAGGATTCTGCGCTGTATCCTCTCCGATGTTTTTCAGCACCATTCGCGACTGATGCCGAGACTTTCGGATACCTTCAGGTGCAGCACCTGTTTGCCTATTCTTTTAGAGGCTGTCCATTGGCATTCGGACAGCGGACCACAAGTGGACCATGCTCGCCAAATTTAATGTCGTGGCGTACGGTGACGGCGACGGTGGAGCGGGCAGCGGGATTCGAACCCGCGTGACCAGCTTGGAAGGCTGGTGTATTAACCCCTATACGATGCCTGCATGAGAAAAAGCGGGTGAACCCTCTCTTAGCCCCGCCATGATGTCCGTTTAGTAGGTAGTCATCCCCGAAACATCATCTTTATGTCTCTTAGCGATTCCGCGAATCTCTGCGTGGACGATACGAAAGAATCCGGAAAAGCATTTTGGACACTGGTCAACTTCAATTCAAGCCCTGCCGTTACTTCCCTGTCAATTCGGGTCAACGGATTGCTACGGGCTGTGTAAGACTGCGGCAAACTTACCAGATGCCGCGCAGCAGTCTCGCCTTTTTCGGCTATGTCGCGTCTGGCTGCGCCCCGGCTTAACGGGGATGCTCGTACGATGCATGCTTAGCGGGACGAGATTTGTTGTTTCTGCGCCGAAGCACAAGAGGAAGCACTCGCCCACACAGCTTCCTGACCGTTTAGGATACCGCTTGCACAGGGAATGCAATGCGGTTCCTGAAAGGACATTCGTCAGTGACAATCATAGTCGCTGTCCACCACCCGCCGCGTGGAGGCTGTCCCATCGGGTGGCTGAGTGCGCCGAGGTATGGACGCACTCAGATAGGCGCTACCTATTATGGTGTTTTAAGGCGGGAGCTGCCCGCCATCAGGCAAATCAGTACATCGGTGTGACCCTTTCCTTGATTTTGACATTCGGACGCGGTAATTACTGCATCGGAGTGCCCTCCCTGTTTTATTTGACCTGCTAGAATCGCTTCCAACAGGTCATGGCTCTGGCAGGTGGAGTTGAACCACCTTTTCCCGTGCGCTGCGGGCGAATTAACCATGGTGCATT
>OQWM01003491.1_pt1 | contig 10465 bp, 9 predicted proteins | sample 1691531 | NCBI WGS metagenome assembly OQWM01 (sample SAMN03418257, study PRJEB22391) | human gut metagenome | biome: human-gut; feature: organic feature; material: feces | host: Homo sapiens | place: Tanzania | collected 2013-01 | reverse complement strand
GAATCTAACGCGTCTGCCAATTCCGCCATATCCGCATATTCTGTTTTGTTCCTGCACCGCAGCGCCGGGAACGATAATTATTATACCAGATACAAGAGAAATGTCAAGGCTTAATTGCAAAATTATTCGACAAATTTTTGCAGCAAAGTTGGTGCACTCTGGATAGCGGCTGCGGGGCGCTTTTTAGGGCAGATTATGGTACAATAAACTATACGTCCGGGCATCGCCCGGCGATTACGGAAAAACGAGGGAAAACGATGCTGAATGTGATTATTTTTCTGGTCGGCGCACTGATCATGTTTTACATGGCGCTGCGCAGCGTGCGTGCGCGGCAGCAGCTGCGCACCAAGGGCGTCTGCGTGCAGGCCACGGTAAGCGGCACGGTGCAGAGCCGGGACGGCGCTGCCTATGTGCTGGAGTTTACCACCGCAGGCGGCAGCCACCGGCTGCAGTACCCCAAGCCCGCCAAGGGCAAGTCCTTTGCCGAGGGCAGCGTGGTCACCCTATACTACGATCCCGATGCACCGGAGAAGATGTTCGTAGAAGGCGATAAGTCTGTGCTGGGTGCCGAGCTGCTGTACGTCGGCATCGGCGTGGCGCTGCTGGTGCTGATGGTCTGCATCATGAACCGTTGAGAGGGGAGGGACACCGCATGAAACTGGAACATTTCGGCATGGCTGAGCCGGGGGACTGCCGGTTGGTATTCACGGCAAGCGCAGAGGAGCTGGCCGCTGCGCTTGCAAAGGAGCAGGCTGCCCCGCAGGACGAGGAAGAACTGCTGACGGCAGCGGTGAACCGCACCATTCTGGAGGGCTTTGACCCTCTTTATCGGCAGCTGGTGCAGGAGTACGCACTGGAACCGGTGACCGACCCGGACTTTGAGCTGCTGGCGGTCAACAAGGCCGAGGGCTTCCGGGCGGGGGCGCAGTTCTATGCCCTGCCGCCGCTGGAGCTGGGGCGGGACACCGGCTTTGTGCAGCCCATCGAGCCCCACCCGCTGCGCCGGTTGACCATTGAGTTGGAAATCAACCGCAACTATGGTGATGAAGAGCGCGCCGCCGATGCCGCAGGCAAGGCCGCGCTGCGCGACCGGGTGACTCGGGAGCTTTACGCAAAGCGCTGCGCACAGGCCCGTGACCGGGCCGAGAAGGAGCTGGTCTGGCAGCTGGGCGACGAGGTGACCGGCCCGGTGCCCAAGCGGCTGGAAGCGGGCAACTACTTTGCCGAGCAGCGGCAGTTCAATCTGGGCTTGCAGGCAAACGGAGTCAACTTTGACCAGTTCTTAGCCGTGCGAGGACAGACGGTGGAGCAGTTCCGGCAATGGCTGCACCGGCAGGCAGAGCGCAAGCTGCGCAGCTGGCTGGGGCTTTTGCTGGTGGCTGAGCGGGAGGGCTTGCTGCCCACCGAAGCCGAGGTAAACGCTGCCCTTGCCAACTGGGACGAGAAGCTGGACGGGGAACGTACCTTCCCGGCGAACGACACCCGCAAGGTGTGCCAGCGCCTTGCCCGGGCACGGGCTGCAGCTTTTGTGGTGGCGCATTCCACCCTCACCCCGCCGCCGGCTGAGCCTATCGTGCAGGAACCGGAGAACAAATAATAACAAAAAGGAGAGATGCGCCGCATCTCTCCTTTTTGTTATTGTTACAAGAGGCGCTCAGGTCTGCACGCCCTCGAACTGGCTGTTGTAGAGCTTGGCGTAGAAGCCGCCCTGCGCCAGCAGCTGGTCGTGGTTGCCCTGCTCCACAATGTGGCCGTCTTTCATCACAAGGATGACGTCTGCCTCCCGGATGGTGGAAAGGCGGTGCGCCACGATAAAGCTGGTGCGTCCCTGCATCATGCGGGCAAAGGCCTTCTGGATACGCACCTCGGTGCGGGTATCAATGGAGGAGGTGGCTTCGTCCAGAATCAGCATGGGCGGCAGGCAGAGCATCACGCGGGCGATGCAGAGCAGCTGCTTTTGTCCCTGACTGATGTTGCCGCCGTCCTCTGCGATGACGGTGTCGTAGCCCTCGGGCAGGCGGCGGATAAAGCTGTGGGCGTGAGCAGCCTTGGCGGCGGCGATCACCTCGTCCATGGTGGCGTCCGGCTTGCCGTAGGCGATGTTCTCCCGCACCGTACCGGCGCGCAGCCATGTGTCCTGCAGCACCATGCCGTAGCTGCCGCGCAGGGAAGCGCGGGTCACATCCCGGATATCGGTGTCGGACACCTTGATGCTGCCGCCGTTCACATCATAGAACCGCATCAGCAGGTTGATAAGGGTGGTCTTGCCGCAGCCGGTAGGGCCTACGATAGCGATGCGCTGGCCGGGCTGTACGTCCAGCGAGAGCCCCTCGATGAGCGGGCGGTCGGGCAGGTAGCGGAAGGACACATCTTGTAACTGCACATGGCCGTCCGGCTGCAACGCGGCGGCGTTTTCGGCCTCCGGCACCTGATCCTCGGCGTCCAGCAGTTCAAACACCCGGGCGGCGCAGGCCAGTGCATTTTGCAGCTCGGTGACCACGCCGGAGATCTCGTTGAAGGGTTTCGTGTACTGGTTGGCGTAGCTTAAAAAGACGCTCAGCTGGCCGATGGTGATGCCGCCGTGCACGGCGTACAGCGCACCCACAAGGCCCACGCCCGCGTACACGATGTTGTTCACAAAGCGGGTGGCGGGGTTTGTCAGGCTGGAGAAGAAGATGGCCTTCAGGCTCACGTCCTGCAATTGTCCGTTCACCTCGTCAAAGGCGGCAAGGCTTTCGGCTTCGTGACCAAAGGCCTGCACCACCTTCTGCCCTTCGATCATCTCGTTGACCAGCGCGGTCTGCTTGCCGCGGACGGTGCTCTGGCTCTGGAAGTAGCCGTAGCTGCGCTTTGCCAGAAAGCCCGCCACCACAAGGCTCAGCGGGGTGATGCACACCACCACCAGCGTGATGGGCACGTTCTCCCGCAGCATGAACAGCAGGGTGCCAAAGATGGTCAGAATGCCGGAGAACAGCTGGGTAAAGCCCATCAGCAGACCGTCCGCAAAGGTGTCCACATCTGCCACCATGCGGCTGACGATATCGCCGGAGGGGTGGCTGTCCAGATAGGACAGCGGCAGGGTCTGAATTTTACGCAGCGCCTCGTTGCGCAGGTCGCGGCTGACCGAGAAGGTGATGCGGTTGTTGCACACGCTCAAAAGCCATTGTGCAAGGGCGGCCACAGCAGCCACCACCAGAATGCTCACTGCAATGCGCAGCACCCCGGCAAGGTCTACATTGCCCTTGCCCAGCATCTTATCAATGGCATCACCGCACAGGATGGGGATATACAGCTGGGCGGCTACGCTGACCGCCGCCACCAGCAGGCTGCACACCACAAAGGCGCTGTAGGGGCGTATCTTGTGCAGCACCCGGTTCAGGGTGGCCTTGCGCTGCTGCGGGGTCAGCTTGTTTTTTGCTTTTGCACTCATGCTTCTGCCTCCCCTTTCTTGAACTGGCTCTCGTAGATCTCCTCGTACACCGGGCAGCTGCTGCGCAGGGCGCTGTGGGTGCCGATGCCCACCAGATGACCGTCATCCAGTACCAGAATCTGGTCTGCGTGCTGCAAGCTGGCGGCACGCTGACTGACGATGAACACGGTCAGTGCCCCGGGCAGCGCCGCCAGCGCCTTGCGCAGGGCGGCGTCTGTGGCGTAGTCCAGCGCGCTGGCGCTGTCGTCCAGAATCAGGATATCCGGCTTGCCCACCAGCGCACGGGCGATGGTCAGGCGCTGCTTCTGTCCGCCGGAGAGGTTGCGTCCGCCCTGCTCCACCGGCTCGTCCAGCCCAAGGGGCTTTGCACGCACAAAGTCTGCGGCCTGTGCCGTTTCCAGCGCCGCCCACAGGTCGGCGTCAGAGGCATCCTTATTGCCCCACAAAAGGTTGGAGCGGATGGTGCCGCCGAAGAGCTGTGCCTTCTGCATGACCACCGCCACCCTGCCGCGCAAAGCGTCCCGGGGGTAGCTGGCCACCGGGCGGCCGAAGATCTCCACGCTGCCCTCGGTGGCATCGTAAAAGCGCGGGATGAGGTTCACAAGGCTGGATTTACCGCTGCCGGTGCCGCCGATGACGCCGATGGTCTGGCCTTTTTTGGCGGTAAAGCTGATATCGGTCAGGCTGGGCGCGCCCGCCCCGGCGTAGGTCAGCCCTACATGGTCAAAGCGCACGGCATCGCCGGTCTTGTCTGTGGGCACCTCGCCCAGAAGTTCGGCGGGGAAGGTCATGCCGGGTTTTGTATCCAGCACCGCCTGCACACGGCCTGCACAGGCCAGCGCTTTGCTGATCTGCACGATGAGGTTCGCCAGCTTTACCAGCTCCACAAGGATCTGGTTCATGTAGTTCACCAGTGCGATGACATCGCCGGAGGCCATGCCGCCCACGTTGATCTCGATGCTGCCCACATACAGCAGCGCCACGATGGCAAGGTTGATGAGCACATAGGTCAGCGGGTTCATCAGCGCCGAAAGATGGCCGACGTGCAACTGCATCCCGGTCAGCAGGGCGTTGGCGTTCTCAAAGCGGTCGATCTCGCTCTGCTCCTTATCAAAGGCGCGCACCACGCGCACGCCGGTCAGGTTCTCGCGGGTCAGGCCAAGCACCCGGTCCAGCCGGGTCTGCACCGTCTTATACAGCGGCCGGGTGATCACCATTACGCCGAACACTACCACGCTGAGCAGCGGGATGGTGACCACAAAGATCATTGCCGCCCGGGCGTTGACCGTAAAGGCCATGACCATAGCGCCCAGCACCACAAAGGGGCTGCGCAGGAACAGGCGCAAAAACAGGTTGAGCCCGCTCTGCACTTGATTGACATCGCTGGTCATGCGGGTGATCAGGGTGCTGGTGCCCAGCGTATCCATCTCTGAAAAGCTCAGGCTCTGGATATGGGCAAACAGGGCGTGCCGCAGCGCGGTGGAGTAGCCCACCGCCGCCTTGGCGGAAAAGTACTGTGCGGTCAGGCTGCAAGTAAGGCCGATGAAAGCCAGCAGCAGCAAAAGGCCGCACCGCACCAGAATATAATGCAGGTCGTGTGCTGCAATGCCCACATTGACGATATCCGCCATTACCAGCGGCACAAACAGGTCAAAGGTGGCTTCCAGCATCTTAAAGAGCGGTGCAAGTACGCTTTCGCGCTTGTAGCCCTTCAGGTAGCCAAGCATCCGGTTCAAAAAAATTCCTCCTTTGGGGTCAAAATACACCTTATTATAACGCGATGTATGCTGAAAATCCAGTGCCGCAGCTGCGTTTTGCATTGTACAAGCTGCCAAATCCTGTTATACTAGGGCTGAGATTGATAGGGAAGTATGGTGAACACAATGGCAAGACGAACAGACGGCGGGGTACGCTTCCGCCCGGTGGGCAGCCGCCGCAGCCGCACCGCACCGGTGTACAGCCCGCGCGGCACCGGCTGCCCAGCCATCGAGCAGGCAGTGCAGGGGCTGTACAAGGGACAGAACGAGGAAAGCTTCTGGTCTTTGATGAGCGCATTGAATTACGCGCTGGAGCTGGAGACCCATGTGCTGGTGCCGCTGCAAACGGCGCTTTCGGTGCAGGGTGCGCCTGCCCCGTGGATGGAGCACCCCATCCCGGCAGAAAAGGCCGACGGCCTTGCCTTGTGGACGCTGCGCAACGACAAGGGACGCTGCTGGCTGCCGCTGTTCACCTCGGTGGCAGCGGCCGGTGCAGACCGCAGCACCGCAAGCCGCCCCATGGCCGACCGCACCTTGGAGCAGGCCATGCAGCTGGCGCTGGATACCCCGGGCATCGACGGCGTGGTGCTGGACCCGTGGAGCAATTCGGCCTCGCTGGACGGTGCGCTGCTCAACGGTCTGCTGCACGCAGGCCACACCCCGGAGGGCCCCGGCGCAGAGGAAGCCGAAGCCGGTAAGGAAGCCGCCCGCGCCGGACACTGGGCGGCAGCGGCAGAGTGCTACCAGAAAGCCGCCGAGCAGGGCAATGCCGCCGGGCTTTCGCTGCTGGGCGAGTGCCTGTATCAGGGGCGCGGCGTACCAAAAAGCACTGCACAGGCGCGCAAGCTGTGGAAGGCCGCTGCCGAAAGCGGTGAGCCTGTCGCCCTTTTGAACCTTGGCGATGACTGCGCCGCCCGGGGCGACAACGGCAAGGCGCTATTGTGGTACCGCCGGGCGCGGCAGAGCGCAGCGGCGGTGCCGGATATCGAGTATACGCCCCGGGTCTGCCTGCGGCTGGCGCAGTACGAGACCCGCTACACCTCCCGCAAAAAGGCGCTGGCGCTGGCGGCAGAGGCAAAACAGGCCTTTACCATTTTGCAGCGGGAGCACGAGCCGGACGCCGACCGCTGGTTACGGGAGACAGAACAGCTGCTCTACGAGCTGACCCACGAGCCGCCCACGGCTCCGGCAGCATATAACATAGAATCTTTACAATTGGACTAAAAAATGGTCACAGCCGTCCGGTAAGATAGACTGGAGAAAAATCAGCCCGCAGACACGGCGGACAAGAAACAGAGGAAACAGTATGAGCAAAGTGATCGGCATTGATCTGGGTACGACCAATTCCTGTGTGGCGGTGGTGGAGGGCGGCAAGCCCGTGGTCATCACCAATGCAGAGGGCGAGCGCACCACCCCCAGCGTGGTGGCCTTTACCAAGGATGGCGAGCGGCTGGTGGGCGGCGCGGCCAAGCGCCAGATCGCCACAAACTCCGGGCGCACGATCTCCAGCATCAAGCGGTACATGGGCTCGGACTACCGGGCGCACATTGACGGCAAAGACCTTGCCCCGCAGGAAATCAGCGCCATGATCCTTGCCAAGATCCGCCGGGACGCCGAGAGCTATCTGGGCGAACCGGTGACTGAGGCCGTTATCACCGTGCCCGCCTATTTTGACGACAGCCAGCGCAAGGCCACGCAGGATGCAGGCCGCATTGCGGGGCTGAACGTGCTGCGCATCATCAACGAGCCCACCGCGGCCGCTGTGGCCTACGGTCTGGACAACGAAGCTGCGCAGAAGATCCTTGTCTACGACCTTGGCGGCGGCACCTTTGACGTGTCCATCATCGAGATCGAGGACGGCACCTTTACGGTGCTGGCCACCGGCGGTGACACCCATCTGGGCGGCGACGACTTTGACCAGCGCATCGTGGAGTACGCGGTGGCAGAGTTCAAAAAATCTGACCGCATCGACCTGACCCGCGACCCCGCCGCCATGGGACGGCTGAAGGAGGAAGCGGAAAAGGCCAAAAAGGAGCTTTCCAGTGCGCCCTCTGCTCAGCTGAACCTGCCCTTTATCACGGTGGGCAAGGACGGGCCGCATCATCTGGATATCGCCCTGTCCCGCCCGCAGTTCGAGATGATGACCGGCGATCTGCTGTCCCGCACCGTGACCCCGGTGCAGAACGCCCTGCGGGATGCCGGCATCTCTGCCAGCCAGCTGGGCAAGGTGCTGCTGGTGGGCGGCAGCACCCGGATGCCCGCCGTGGAGCGGCAGGTGCGGGAACTGCTGGGCAAGGAGCCCAGCCACAGCCTGAATCCGGACGAGTGCGTTGCCATGGGCGCAGCGGTGCAGGGTGCACTGCTGCAGGGCGGCGGCAAGCTGGCGGGTGCCACCGGCGCGGCAGCGCAGGGGCTGGTGCTGATGGATGTGACCCCGCTGACCTTGTCCATCGAGACACTGGGCGGTGTAGCCACCCCGCTGATCACCCGCAACAGCATGATCCCCACCCGCAAGAGCCAGATCTTTACCACCGCCCGTCCCATGCAGACCAGCGTGGAGATCAACGTTTTGCAGGGCGAGCGCCACTTTGCGCGGGACAATAAGTCCCTTGGCAAGTTCAAGCTGAACGGCATCCGGGCAAGCTTTTCGTCTAAGCCCCAGATCGAGGTCACCTTTGATATCGATGTGAACGGCGTGGTAAAGGTATCGGCGAAAGACCTTGCCACCGGGCGGGAGCAGAACATTACCATTACCGGCAGCACCAACCTTTCCGAAAACGAGATCCAGCGCGCCATGGCAGACGCCGCCGCCTACGAGGCCGAGGACAGCCGCCGCAAGGAGCGGCTGGACCTGCACAATCAGGCCGAGGTGCTGGCCTACAAGGTGGACGAGGCACTTTCCAAGTGCAAAAAGGAGCTGGACAAGGACGAAAAGTCCCGCGTGAAGGCCGACCTTGCCAACCTGCGCCGCTGCCTGCGCAAGGATAAACCCGAAAAGATGAACGAGACCGAGGAAGCCGCCCTGCGGCAGGCCAAGAGCCAGCTGGAAGCCTCGGCCAACCACCTGATGCTGCTGTACTCTGCCGAGCAGACCCCCGGCGATGGGACGGACAGCACGCTGTAATATTTATAAAATAAGGTTTGTGGGCTGCTGCACCTGCCCGGCGCAGCAGCCCTTTTTGCAGAAAAGAAAGGAACTATTATGAAGGAACTGCAATATCCGGTGCGCCCCGGGCGCTACCGCCACTTTAAAGGCAACGAATATCAGGTGCTGGGCGTGGCACGCCACAGCGAGACCGAGGAGGAAATGGTGGTGTACCGCGCCCTGTACGGCGAGGGCGGGCTGTGGGTGCGCCCCGCCGCCATGTGGCTGGAGACCGTGACTCGGGACGGCGTTACAAAGCCCCGCTTTACCTATATCGGGGAGTGATGCGCCCGGCTTGAATCCCGTTATTGACCCTAGGATTATTTTGCGGTAAAATGTGAGTATGATGCCAAACAACAAAGGAGGTTTTCGTATGAAGGCCAAACGATGGATCTCGCTTCTGCTTGCGGTCAGCATGATGCTGGGTGTGCTGGCGATGCCTGCTTCGGCAACGGCTCAGCAGCCGGAAAGCACCGCTGTTGTCCGTGAGGATCTGTCCTCTGCCGCGGAATCAACTGCGGCAGAGGGAGAAAATGATATTGTCAGCATCCGCATCAGGGCTACCGGCAACCTTGTCTATGGCTCCGATTATAAGCTGGAGGTGGAGACCCGGCCCGAAAACACCCAGTATATTGCTGTGGTTCTGGGCACCAGCGGCGAATCCTACGGCTATGTGACCTTGATGATCTCGGATAAGCTGCGCACTTTGCTCAAGCTGATTCCCCTGCCCAAAAAGATGTCTCAGACCCCGGATCAACTTGAAGAATTCAATGTATACAGCTACCTCAAGCAGCTGATCGATGGCAACGATGTCAGCGTACTGCTGCGCGTCGCAGACGAGGTGGTGTCGGTGATGGACACCGTCAGCTTCTTTATCCCGGCCAGCTACCTGACCACTGTGAAGAACGTTTCCAACGGCATGAAGCTTGCGCTGAGCCTGATCCGCAAGTATCTGCCCGAGGGTGCATTAAGCCGCATCTATCTGGACGAGCAGCCCAAGGACAGCGGTAAGTACGTTGCCGGTGCCATTGCGCTGGAAAGCAGCGATATCAACGCCGCCGGTTTTGCCATGTTCCGAATCAAACCCAAAACCGAAAATGTCAGCCTGAGCTGGGCAGCGGATGCCCCGTCCAGCATGACTGTTTCCGAGCTGCAAAACGCTGATATGACCGCCAAGGTCATCTCGGACGGACAGGTAGCTGAAAATGGCAAAGTGAGTTACACTTACAAGAAAAAGACCTTCTTGTGCTTCAGCAGCAAAATAAACGGTGTGCCCACCGAGCCCGGCACCTACACCCAGACCGCCAAGGCCGAGGGCAACTACTCCTGCAGTACCATCAGCCGCACCGTTACAGTGATCGCCGACCCCCAGCCCGCCACAGAGCAGCCTGTCGAGCAAGCGGCAGGGCAGCCCGCAGCATAAGCATACAAACCAAAAACTCCCGCAGCAGCCGCTGCGGGAGTTTTTTCAGATAAAACGGGAGTAAATGGACTGTTCGTTTCTCATAAAATGGTTCGCTTCACGCTTGCCAACCGCCGCATAATAAGCTATTATAAAGACAAATAACCCCTTGCGGCAAAAGGAGACAAGAAGGAGAATTTAGTCTATGGAAGCGAAAAAAAGCGGCATCAAAAAGTTCTTTGAAGAGTTCAAGGCGTTTTCCATGCGCGGTAACGTGCTGGACATGGCAGTGGGCGTTGTCATCGGCGGTGCCTTCACCGCCATCGTCACCGCGCTGGTGGAGGACATCCTCAACCCGCTGATTGGCCTGTTCTTCAAGGCAGATTTTTCTGATGTGGTCATTGATTTAGGTGGTTCCAGTATCAAAATCGGCGAATTCGTCAACTCCGTCATCAACTTTCTCATCGTTGCCTTTGTGCTGTTCGTTGTGATCAAGTTCGTCAACTCCCTGCACAAAAAGCCGGAGGAGACCGCCGAGCCGGAGGAACCCACCACCAAGGTGTGCCCCTACTGCCAGAGTGAGATCTCCATCAAGGCTGTGCGCTGCCCCCACTGCACCTCCAAGCTGGAGGGCTTTCCCGAAATGAAGGCCTGAAGCATTCAGCGTTGACAATACAGTCAAAACCACCGGCTGAGCCGGTGGCTTGAGTAAGCCCTAGAAGGGCATAATA
>OQWM01003486.1_pt1 | contig 10479 bp, 4 predicted proteins | sample 1691531 | NCBI WGS metagenome assembly OQWM01 (sample SAMN03418257, study PRJEB22391) | human gut metagenome | biome: human-gut; feature: organic feature; material: feces | host: Homo sapiens | place: Tanzania | collected 2013-01 | reverse complement strand
CAAAGTGCCGGAAGGGGATGTCAGTCAACCCCGCCAGGATGCACAGCAGATCGTCCGGGAAAAAGGGAAAGAGAAAGGCCATAGCCAGAAACACGTCCCGCTTCCGGCGGATGACGCCCAGATACCGCTCGGAGAGCTTGCGGCTGACCAGCTTCTCCGCAAAGCCCTGCCCCAGCGCCCGGGAGAGGGCAAACACCAGCATGGAGCCCCCGGCCACCGCAAGGTAGGTCAGCGCAAAGGCGGGCCACAGCCCGAAGAGGATGGCCCCGCCGGCGGCGGTGATGTTGCTGGGGATGGGGGCGAGGATGACCGACACCAGCTGGATGCCGAAAAAGGCCAGATGGGACCAGGAAGGCAGCCCCAACGCCCGCAAAGTAATGCAGGATTTCACCCACTACATCGGAATCAGCCTGAACACGGTTCTCCACACCTTCAACCCGGACGTCATCGTCATCAACAGCTCCTTCACCAACTACATCCCGGGTCTGATCGACGAAATCACCTCCGGAATCCAGAACCGCCTCCGCTGGTACCTCCACGTCCTCCCGGCTCACCTGCAGGATGTCTCCGTCCTCATGGGCGGAATCAGCCTCTGCTCCCGGAACTTCCTCGGAATTTCCACCTTTAAGCTGCTGGACCTGTAACCTATAGCAAGACCCGAAAATAATGCAAAAAAGGCAGTGCTGCATCTTGATGTGGCTTCTCGCCATATGAAATTTCAGAAAAAAGTGCTCATTCATGCAAGCATAATTCACAATTTGTTCTGAAATTTCGCATGGCTCTGAATAGTCACAATTTGTTCATGATTTTTTTACAACATGAACACGCTTTCAACATAATTTACCCGTATACTAAAAGCATAAATAATGAATGCCAACATTATTTACACAATTTTCTTTTTCATATTGCCGATTAGAAAATCGGCTCTCCTTCCTTTAAAAATAAAAATGAAAAAAAGCACTGTTTCGCCAACGGTGCTTTTTTTCATGCCATTTTTTATTTACACAATTCGTCTGTCACCCGTGCAAACTCCTGCAGATTCAGTGCCTCGCCGCGGATCGTGAGCGGCCAGCCGCAGGCTGTGATTGCAGCCTCAATCTCCTCTTTCGAAAAATGCAGCAGCTCCGAATTTTTCAGTCCGTTCGCCAGCGTCTTCCGTCTCTGATTAAACGACGCCCGAATAATGGAGAACATCAATTTCTCATCCTTCGTCTCCACCGGCATCACCTCATGACGCGTCAGCCGGATCACCGCACTTCCAACCTTCGGCCGCGGCATAAAACAGTTCGGCGGCACATTCGCCACAATATACGGCTCCGCATAATACTGCACCGCCAGCGACAGCGCCCCGTAATCCTTCGATCCCGGCCCCGTCTGCATCCGGTCCGCAACCTCCTTCTGAACCATAACCGTAATCGAATCCACCGGCACATGATTCTCAAATAATCCCATAATAATCGGCGTCGTAATATAATACGGAAGATTCGCCACAACCTTGATCGGCCGTCCGTTGTTCTTCTCCTTCGCCAGCGCCGCCAGATCCACCTTCAAAACATCATTGTTGATAACCTCAACATTATCATAATCCGACAGCGTATCCTCCAGAATCGGGATCAGATTCTTGTCAATTTCCACCGCACACACACTCCGCGCAGCATACGCAAGATACTGCGTCAGCGTACCGATACCAGGTCCGATTTCCACAACAAAATCGTCCGGTCCGATACCTGCAGCGGCTACAATCTTATCCAGCACATGTGGATCGATCAGAAAATTCTGACCATACTTTTTCTGAAATACAAAGCCGTACTTCTGCAGTACGGCTATTGTATTCTGCGGCTCCCCGAGCCACGGTTTTACTTTCTCCATAAATTCTCCATGTATTTAGAACTCAAAGTCTTTCTCGTAAAGAATCACGCGGTCGTCCGCATCGGTATGCTTTCTGGACATGCGTCTTCCGAATTTACGGGTTCCCTTTTCTGCATGGGCGATGGCACGATCCACCATATCTTTGACCTGTGAAATCGTCATCGGCTCGCCCTCCTTCTGATTGTTGCCAATCTGTGTATACAGAGCAAGCACACCCATCTCGTCCATCTTGTATCCATTCTCACGCGCATACGTGCGGGCAAACGTAACCAGCTCGTCGTTCGTGAAAACAGGAATCGAAATGACCGTCTCAAACTTCTTCGCAAAATCAGGGTAATTCCGCAGAAGACCTCTCATGCTGACCTTCTCATCCTCGATGATCAGAACCAGACTGTCGGTACGGAAATCCATTGCCTGCGACAGCTTCTCGATCGTCTCCGGGTACATCAGACCGGCACGCTCGATCAGGAGGAAACCTCCCGCCAGCTTTGCAACAATCTGCGCACAGTCCTTTTTGTTCAGAACAGATGCATCCAGACGGGCCATCTTCGTTGCCGGAAGTTTTAAGTCAGCACAGATTGCACGGACAAGATCCTCCGACAGCTTCGTTTTTCCAGTACCGTATCCGCCCATAATGGCAATGTTTCCATGACGGGAAGTACGGTCGCCTGCGTAATGATAAACACCATGCATTGCATCCAGAATCTGGATATCCATGCCTGGAACTTTCGCAAAGTAAGTAAACAGCGCTTTCTGCTCATCACTCAGCTTATCCGGCTGGGTGTCGTTCAGGATGCGGAGTCTCGCCTCCTCCGGCGTCTCCTCGCGGAGCACCTCTTCAATCGATTTCGCAACAGTTCCTTCCGGAATGTTGTCGCGGATCAGCTGAACGGTGGCATCCGTTGTTTTTTCGATGCTCATGTTGATCGTCGCATCGGATACGCGCTCACGCTTCGGCTCGGTCGGAACTTCTATTTCGATTTCCTCCGGGGTAATCTCGATCGGCTGGGTTCCTGCCGGCTCAAACGGATCGGCTGGCTCAGTCTCGGCCGGGGTTTCCGGCTCGTCCGGCAGTTCGATTTCCGATGCTTTTTCAGCTTCCTGCACTTCTGCGTTCAGCGCTGCCTGAAGCTCACTAAAATCGATGGTCGGCCGTGTCTCCTCTGCCGGTTTCAGATCCGGGATGACAACCGTTGCATCCATGGACGGCGTCTCCGCCGGTTCTACGGTTTCCTCAATTTCGGCTTCCGCCTGAGCCTCCTCGGCTGCTTCTGTTTCAGCTTCCACTGCTGGTTCTGTAACTTCTGCTTCTTCGATTTCAGCCTCGGCTGCCGGTTCTATAATCTCTTCGGTCTCAGCTTCATCCATTGGCTCTGCAGCCTCTTCGGTTTCCGCTTCATCCGCCGGTTCTGTGATCTCTTCGGTTTCCGCTTCATCTGCCGGTTCTGCATCTTCTTCCGGCTCTGCTTCCGCCTGCGGCTCCTCAGCCGCTTCCCGTGCCTCTGCCTCGGACTCCGGATCCATCGGCTGCTCTGCGGTTTCGGCTTCTGCTGCCTGCTCAGCCGGCTCTTCTGCTTCTTCCTCCGCAACTTTCTCCGACAGGTTTGCTGCGGTCTCCTGGAACAGTGCTTCGAGGTCCGGCTCTTCGTATTTCTTCTCCGGCTTCGGTGCTTTCGGCATTACCGGCTCGACTTTTTCCTTCGGTTTTGGCTGCGGTCTTGTCTTGATCGTCGTGTTGGCATCCGGGGATACCTCTACGTTTACATCAAGCTGCTCCGGCTCCAGATCTTTTACTTCGTACTGTACCGGCTCTTCGCTTGTCTCTTCCTCGACTGCCGTCTCTTCCTGTTTCTTTCCGCGGAAGGAGAAGACATCGCGGATGCTCTTTGCAAGCTCTGCGTGAAGATCGATCGTATTTCCAAGATACGTCGGCGTGCTGTCTGCATACGCCTGCTCTTCCGGAATCTCCTCGATCGGCTCCTCTGTCTGCTGCAGTGCTTCGTACTCCTGCACCTGCTCTGCATCTGTCTCGGCCTGCTGTGTTTTCTCATATGCTTCGTACGGCGAACCGGCTTCTTTTTCTTCTTCACCGGCTGTATACTGGCTCATCACACCGCCGTTTACCGGTTTTACTTCCGGCGTCTCTGCCGGCTCTTTCGTCGCAGCCATTTCACCGGCTCCGCTCTCTCCGGCTAACCGCACTTCAAGTGCTTCCGGATCCTCGGACGGCTCTTCATTCTTTTTGTAGTCAAAACGATGCTCGTATTTGATCTGCTGGGACGGTGACAGCGGCTCGTACTTCATTTTCAGATCCATTGCCTTTGTCACATATTTGCCCTCGCTGAACCACAGGATCAGCTCATCACAGGCATCGATGCATTTCTGCGTCTCTCCGGCTTTGCTGTAAAGGTTTGCCAGTTCATATGCCCATCTCTCGGTAAATTCCCGCTCTTTGTATTCCTCCAGAAGGGAAATCTGCTCCTCAAGCGGCGCTTTCTGTCCTCTTAAAATCTTGTATTTCAGCAGATACCGGGAATTATCGTGACGTGCGACTGCTTCAAACTCGTTGTAAAAGTCAATCGCCTCATCAAAGTCTTTCATTTTTACGGAGACCTCTACCAGGCGGTACAGAATGCCCTTTCCGATGGAGGAACGGTCATACGCCATCAGCAGAATCTTCTTCGCCTCCGGATATCGTTTGTTCGCCTCATAGACATCCGCTACCATGCCGAGCGTGCGCAGACTCTTGACACGCCGCCAGTCAACGGCTTCTACAACTGCAAGTGCCCCCTCATAGTCCTCTTTTTTTACCAGACTGTTCAGCTCTTCCAGCCGGCTTTGATATTCAGCTTTATCCAATCTTTTTCACCTCAATACATTTCAGATTGTTTTAGTTCATAGACACGAACAGTGTACCACACTCCCCGTAGAATGTCAAAAGAATGCCTGTTTTGCGGGCATTTTTCGAGATGCAAATCCTTCCAGCGGGCATCAAAAAAAAGAACACCCGCCCCTCCGGTTTTTCCCGGAAAAGCAGGTGTCCCCTGACTTTACTTATATTTGATTCCGATTACTTTCTGACCGTGATCTTGTCCAGATGCCAGATATCATCCACATACTGCTGGATCGTACGGTCGGATGTGAATTTTCCGCAGTGTGCGGTATTCAGGATTGCGCTTCTTGCCCATGCAGAAGTATTTCTGTATTTATCCTCTACACGCTCCTGTGCTGCCGCATAGGACTTGAAGTCTGCCAGGGTAAAGTACATATCCGGGCGCGGAGCATTCTTCGGTGTGAGCAGGGAGTCATACAGATCACGGAACATCATCGTGTCACCGTTGGAGTATCTTCCGCTGATCAGATCCATGACTACGTTGTGGATATCCTGATCGTGGATAAAGTAGCTCATCGGATCATAGGTATAGTTGTTCTCATATTCGATAACCTGATCTGCGGAAAGTCCGAAAATGAAGGCGTTTTCTTTTCCAACTTCCTCTACGATCTCAACATTTGCACCGTCCATCGTTCCGAGAGTCAGGGCGCCGTTCAGCATGAACTTCATGTTACCGGTACCGGAAGCCTCTTTACTTGCGGTGGAAATCTGCTCGGAAACATCAGCAGCGGCAAAGATCAGCTCTGCGTTGCTGACACGATAATCCTCGATAAATACAACCTTGATCTTTCCTTTGATGGTCGGATCGTTATTTACGACATCCCCAACGGAATTGATCAGTTTGATGATCGCTTTTGCACGCTCATAGCCTGCGGAAGCTTTTGCTCCAAAGATGAAGGTTCTTGGGTAGAACGGCATATCCGGGTTCTTTTTCAGACGGTCATACAGATACATGATATGAAGAATGTTCATAAACTGGCGTTTGTACTCATGCAGACGTTTTACCTGAACATCAAAAATGGAGTTCGGATCTACATCAATGCCGTTATGCTCTTTGATGTATTTTGCCAGGCGAACTTTATTTTTGTATTTAATCTCCATAAATTCCTTCTGTGCCTGTGTATCATCTGCAAGCTCAGCGATCTTTTTGATCTTCGGAAGGTCAGTAATCCAGCCATTTCCGGCATACTCAGTTACCCAGTCAGCCAGAAGCGGATTTCCGTGAAGCAGGAAACGACGCTGTGTAATACCGTTCGTCTTATTGTTGAACTTCTCCGGAGTCATCTCGTAGAAGTCTTTTAAGGTCTGTTTTTTCAGAATTTCGGTATGAAGCTTTGCAACACCGTTGACAGAATATCCGCCTACGATAGCCAGACGAGCCATATGAACCTGTCCGTCGTAGATCACTGCCATCTGGCGGACTTTTTCCTCATCACCCGGGTACTGCTCTCTTACCTGGATCAGGAAGCGGCGGTTGATCTCTTCTACGATCTGATAGATACGCGGAAGAAGTCTGGAGAACAGGTCAACCGGCCATTTTTCAAGTGCCTCTGCCATAATCGTATGGTTCGTGTATGCACAGGTCTTTGTCGTAATCTCCCATGCCTCATCCCAGCCAAGGCCTTCCACATCCATAAGAATTCGCATCAGCTCCGGAACAGCTACGGTCGGGTGGGTATCATTCAGCTGGAAGGTAACCTTCTCATACAGCTTCGTAATATCATCGTGATGTTTTTTGTATTTTGCAACTGCTCTCTGTACGCTTGCAGAAATAAAGAAGTACTGCTGTTTCAGTCTCAGCTCTTTTCCTTCGTAATGGTTATCGTTCGGATACAGAACCTCTACGATGGTCTTTGCAAGGTTTTCCTGCTCAACAGCTTTGTGGTAATCACCCTTGTCGAAGGAATCCAGGGAGAAGTCCTGAATAGCCTCTGCATCCCAGATAGTCAGAGTGTTTACAACATCGTTGTCATATCCTACGATTGGCATGTCGTAAGGAATTGCGTTTACAGACTGGAAATCCTTCTGTACAAAGTTTACGCGTCCGGTAGCCTCATCGTACTCCTGTGCCACATATCCGCCAAATTTTACCTCTTTTGCATACTCCGGGCGTTTCAGCTCAAACGGATAGCCGTTTTTCAGCCAGTTATCCGGTACTTCTACCTGATAACCGTCGCGGATCTGCTGTTTAAACATACCGTATTTGTAACGGATACCGCAGCCGTACGCCGGATATCCAAGAGTTGCCAGAGAATCCAGAAAGCATGCTGCCAGACGGCCAAGACCGCCGTTTCCAAGAGCCGGATCTCTTTCCTGGTCCTCCAGAAGGTTCAGGTTCAGTCCCATTTCCTCAAGAGCTTCCTGTACCTGTTTGTATGCAGTCAGGTTGATCAGGTTATTTCCAAGTGCACGTCCCATCAGGAACTCCATGGACATATAGTACAGAATTTTCGGATCCTGTTCGTCCATTGCCTTCTGGGTTTTCAGCCAGTTATCAATAATAACATCTTTTACTGCATAGCAGACTGCCTGGTAAATTTCCTGCTGGGAAGCCTCTTCCAGGTTCTTTCTGTACAGCATTTTTACATTTTCTCTCACACTGTTCTTAAAAGTTTCTTTTTTGAACTCGGCGTTTAACATCTGCGTCCTCCTTAATAGCAGTCTGCGAGCGGAGAGCTTGTTTTTCTCCCCGCTCGCAGGCCAATTTCATATTAATGATCGTCGTGAAAACGCATCCAAAATGATCTTAGATACGTTCTACTGCCATGGTAACCTTTTCGGAGTTGATATTCCACTCCTTCTCATAGCCCTTTGTCTCTCCAGTCACGATATCTTCTGCCAGAACTTCAGATTTAATTTCATCCCCATGGTTTTTCATGATGTCTACAATCTTATCGTTGTCTTTTGCGTATACGCGGATCTTGTCCATAACCTCAAAGCCTGCCTCTTTACGCATGGTCTGGATTTTGCTTACCAGCTCACGTACAAAGCCTTCTTCAATCAGTTCCGGAGTCAGATTAGTATCCAGAACAACGGTGATTGTATGATCGGATTCGGAGACATAGCCTTCCATCTGCGCCATATCAATCAACAAATCCTCTTCTAATAATACAATTTTCTCTCCGTCGATGTCAAGTTTAAGTTCACCGGTGCTCTTCAGCTCTGCCATTGCCTTATTTCCGTCAAGCTCAGACAGTACGGTTTTGATCTTATTCAGGAGTTTTCCGTATTTTGGTCCTACGGTACGCAGCTGAGGTTTGAAGCTGTAGCTGATGAAATCTGCGATGTCATCTTTAAATACAACTTCTTTGACATTCAGCTCGTCCTCGATGATCTCTTTGTAGAATTCGGAAAGCTGGAACTCGCTCTTCACGTACATAGTTCCGATCGGCTGACGGTTTTTGATATTGGCAGTATTTCTTGCGGCACGTCCCATAACGACGATCTCCAGCAGGTCTGCCATATCCTCTTCCATCTTCGGATCGATCCAGTTCTCATGTACCTCCGGGAAGTCGCACAGATGGATACTTTCCGGTGCACTTGCATCGATGCTCTTTACGAGGTTCTGATAAATATCCTCTGTCATGAACGGAATCATCGGAGCTGCTGCTTTTGCAACAGTCACCAGTGCGGTGTACAGAGTCATATAAGCATTGATCTTATCCTGCTCCATGCCTTTTGCCCAGAAACGTTCACGGGAACGGCGTACATACCAGTTACTCATATCGTCCACGAAGGACTGCAGTGCTTTTGCTGCTTCCGGAATCCGGTAATTTGCCAGGTTGTCGTCTACTGCTTTTACAGTGGATTCCAGACGGGACAGCAGCCATTTATCCATCACAGCCAGTTTGTCATACTCCAGACTGTATTTTGTTGCATCGAAGTTGTCGATGTTTGCATACAGGACAAAGAACGCGTAGGTGTTCCACAGGGTTCCCATGAACTTTCTCTGTCCTTCCACTACCGTCTTGCCTGCGAAACGGCTCGGCAGCCACGGAGCACTGCTGGTGTAGAAGTACCAGCGGATCGCATCGGCACCGTAGGTCTGCAGTGCGTCAAACGGATCTACCGCATTTCCTTTGGATTTACTCATCTTCTGTCCGTTCTCATCCTGTACCAGACCAAGTACGATAACGTTCTCGTACGGTGCTTTATTGAACAGCAGAGTGGAAATTGCAAGCAGGGAGTAGAACCATCCACGTGTCTGGTCTACAGCCTCGGAAATAAACTGTGCCGGGAACTGTTTCTCGAAGGTTTCTTTGTTCTCGAACGGATAGTGATGCTGTGCGAACGGCATGGATCCGGAATCAAACCAGCAGTCGATAACCTCCGGTACACGGTGCATTTCTTTACCGCATTTCGGGCACTTAATGGTCACTGCGTCGATGTATGGGCGGTGAAGCTCGATGTCATCCGGGCAGTTGTCGGCCTTTTCTTTCAGTTCTTCGATGCTGCCGATGCAGTCCTGATGACCACATTCACACTGCCATACCGGAAGCGGAGTTCCCCAGTAACGGTTTCTGGAAAGTCCCCAGTCCTGAACATTTTCCAGCCAGTCGCCGAAGCGTCCTTTTCCGATGCTCTCCGGAATCCAGTTGATGGTGTTGTTGTTGCGGATCAGATCCTCTTTTACTGCAGTCATGCGGATAAACCAGGTCTCACGTGCGTAGTAGATCAGCGGAGTATCGCATCTCCAGCAGTGCGGGTAGCTGTGCTCGAACAGCGGAGCATCAAACAGAAGGTCTTTATCCTCGAGTGCCTGCAGAACGGCCATATCTGCTTTCTTGCAGAAGGTGCCTGCCCACGGAGTTTCCTCGGTCATCTCACCTTTTTCGTTTACGAGCTGTACGAACGGAAGGTCATATCTGTGGCCGACTTTGGAGTCGTCCTCACCGAATGCAGGAGCGATATGAACGACACCGGTACCATCGGTCAGTGTTACGTAGGTATCGCAGACTACATAGTATGCTTTTTTGTTTCCGATTCTCTTCTCAGCGTACGGGAACAGCGGCTCGTACTCTTTGAACTCGAGATCTTTACCCTGATAATGCTCCAGGATTTCAGCGCCCTCACCGAGAACGGTATCTACCAGAGCAGCTGCCATATAATAGGTATATCCTTTGCTTGTTACTTTTACGTAATCCTCATCCGGGTTGACGCAGAGTGCAACGTTGGACGGAAGGGTCCACGGTGTGGTGGTCCATGCCAGGATGTATGCGTCCTCGCCTTTTACTTTAAAGCGGACAACGGCAGAGCGTTCTTTGACATCTTTGTATCCCTGTGCTACTTCGTGGGAAGAAAGCGGGGTACCGCAGCGCGGGCAGTAAGGAACGATTTTGTGTCCTTCGTACAGAAGACCTTTCTTCCAGATCTCCTTTAATGCCCACCACTCGGACTCGATGTAGTCGTTATGATACGTAACGTATGGGTTTTTCATATCAGCCCAGAATCCAACGGTATGGGAGAAGTCTTCCCACATTCCCTCGTATTTCCATACGCTCTCTTTACACTGCTCGATGAATGGCTCTACGCCGTATTTCTCGATCTGGTCTTTTCCGTCCAGGCCGAGCTTTTTCTCAACCTCCAGCTCTACCGGCAGTCCGTGGGTATCCCAGCCTGCTTTTCTCGGTACCTGATAGCCTTTCATGGTACGGTATCTCGGAATCATATCCTTGATAACACGGGTCTCTACGTGACCGATGTGCGGTTTTCCGTTT
>OQWM01003485.1_pt1 | contig 10483 bp, 15 predicted proteins | sample 1691531 | NCBI WGS metagenome assembly OQWM01 (sample SAMN03418257, study PRJEB22391) | human gut metagenome | biome: human-gut; feature: organic feature; material: feces | host: Homo sapiens | place: Tanzania | collected 2013-01 | reverse complement strand
ACTGAACGCGATCTACGAGCGGATGCGCACGATTTTTTCAGAAGAGGCGGGCTTCTTTCCGCCTTTTTCCCGCCGCAAAAGGTGCAGCTTGCTGCCCAGCTCCGGCAGGAGTGAAAAGCTCCCGCGCCGCACGCTCAGTTTAAAAAGCACGCGCTCTAAAAGCTCGTCCCAGCCGCTCACGCGCACAAGGCCGCCCATACCGTCAGCCACATAGTCGCGGTCTTTGATCTTCAGCTCCATCTTCAGCCTCCCATTCCCAGATACGGCATACCGTTGATGAAGAGAAGGCCGTTGATATCAACGCGTCCATTGTTGTGCAGCACGATCTCCGCAGTCCCCGTGCCCGAGCGAATGCGCACCTCGCCGGGGGCAAGGCCGCTCGCCGCCGCTTCCACCACGCCCACCGCATAGGCCTCTTCACCAAAGGTACCGCCGCGCACCACCAGCACATTTTCGCCCTTTCTCGGCCGCCACTCATAGCCTCCGGGCGCTGCGGTCTTCACCTCGCGTTTTTCTCCGCTGCTGAATACCGCCAGCTCGCCGCCCTCGACCGTCACCGTTCCGTCCTGCGCCGAGGCCACGTCCTGCATCTCATGCTGGCTTAGCTTTCTCGATAGCCACATCGTCTCTCACTCCCTCTGCATCGTCACTTCGCACGCCTCTCCGCTCTCGCCAAAGCGCCTCACGCACTCGATCACGCGGAAATTGCCCACAATGCCGATCTTCGTCCCGCTCACCGCCGCGATATCCCCCGGCGCGGCGGTGAACCGCCCCGCGATCGTCACGCGCAGCGTCTCCGCGCCCTCCTTCGACTTTGCGATCTGATACTCCCCCGTGTAGCGCATTGCCTGCGTGCCGCTGCGCGCCGGCACGTAAAATACGCGCCTGCTCGTGCCGCCGCGAGCACAGAACGCCTCGTTTTTCACGCTCTGCTTCACGCCCGCCTTGCTGTCCACCACCAGTGCCTCGGCGATCACGCCGTAGCGCTTGTCGCAGTAGGCGAGCGCCGTCACCGGCGTTTTGGCGTCGATGCTCACGCGCGCGGCCTTGCGGTTTTTCTTCACTTCCAGCGCGCCCGTCTTGTCGAAATACGGTGCGATCCCTCCGTGCAGCGCTGCAAAATCGTTCAGCGCCTTCCACTGGCTCGAACCGTTCGCCACGCGGTACCGCGCCGCAGCCGTCACTGCGTCATAGCCCGTGCACACAATGCCGTACGGCGTCACATGGTTTTTGAGGATCTCCTCCATCGTCGCCCACTGATAGCTCACGCTCTCTGCCTCGTTGTCGAGCAGCAGCGCCGCCATGCCGCGTCCGCTCACCTCAAGCTGCAAGCCCTTTTCATCGCATGTCACGCCGCACTCGTCCACAACGCCCGCAAATTCGACCGTGCCGTCCTCTCTCGCCGTGAAGCGCACCGCCCGCCGCAGCACCTCCGCCATCGCGGGCTCATACGCGCACTTGAGCGTAAAGCTGTCGCACGGCACGCTTCCCGTGTAGGAAAATTCCCACTTCAGCAGCGTCGGCAGCTCAAACTGCGCACCGTCGCACGTCGTCAGATACCCCTTCATCACGGCAGCGTCACCCGCTCTCCCACGGCGATCCTGTTGGGATTTTTGATCTGCGGATTCACGTTCAAAAGCGCCGTCAGCGTCACGCCATACGTGTTCGCGATGCCCCACAGCGTGTCGCCGCGCTTGACCGTGTAGTACGAGCTCGCCGTTTTCGTTCCCGTGCCCGCGCTGCCGCTTCCGCCGCTCACGCGGATGAGCGACGTATCGAGTGGGCTCGTCTCCCAGAAGGCAAAGCGGTAGCGCACGTAGTTTTCAAGCGGCTGCTGCGCCAGTTCCAGCAACACAAAGTACGCCTGCGACGCCTGCCACACCGGATGGATCAGCAGCCCCGGCCCGCCCTGATAGAAGACCGATGCCAGCTTTTTGAACTCGTCGTAGGCGCCCTTCCCCGCAAAAACGCCTTCGCCCTCCATCACGCGGTAGCTCATTCCGAGATCCTGCATCCCGTAGCGCCCGAACGGCACCTTCGCCACTGCCACCTGCCGCTTGAACGAGATGGTGTAGGTCTCCGGGTTGTGCGGCCAGACATAATCCTTGTATCGCATCGGTGCAAGGTTCATCCTCCCGCCCCTTTCTCAGTAAAATAAAAATCCGCCGTCGTATCGGCGCGCGTCGCGCTCTAAGCTCAGCGAAAACGACTCCGTCTCGCGCACCTCCTGCTCCTGCGCGAGTGAAAAGTCGTTTTTCCCTCGCGCTGCCGCCGCGCTCGCCCCGTCGCGGCCGTCCGCGCTCAGGAGCTTTCTTATCCAGTCGGACGCATTGTCCGCGCTCTCGGCCTCCCTCGCGCGCAGAAGCGCAGCGTTCGCCGCCGCAGTGCCCGCCAAATCGGCAGAAAACGCCGTCTCCCTCTCCGAGCCATCATCTTCTTGCGTCGCACCCAGCCCGAGCTTTTGCCCAAGCCGCACCGCCGCCGTCTCCACCGGATCATCCGCTGCTTCTGCCACAGTTTCCGCGCCGCCGCTCATCTCCGCATCCTGCGCCGCGGCTTCCTCTTCCGAAAGCTGCGCCTCCGCCGCCTTTTTCTGCGCCGTCCCCTCCGGCACAAGGGAGAGGCGCTTTTTCAGCGCCTCTTCCCGCGCGCGCCACAGCTCTGCGCCTCTTTGCAGCGCCCATTCGATGTAATTCAAGGTTTTCGCCCCTCCTTCATGCGGATAAAGCGCGCCATATCAAAGCTCGCGTTGCCGCCGCCTGCGGTTTCGCCGAGCTTTGCGCCGCAAATGCTGCACCGTGCCTCCTCCGCGCGCGTCCGGCACTCGGGGCACAGCCGCTCCATCGCCTCCTCGCGGTCGAGCATCTCGTGCACAAGGCAATAGAGGTAGTCCGCGTCCGTCATCTCCTGCGCGCGCTTTTCGCTCGGCAGCGCGCCGGCATATCGGAGCACGCGCCATTTCAGCCGTTCGTAGGGCGCGTGCTCCATGCTTTTTTTAGCGCTTCCACCTTCTCGCGCCCGTCCTCGCTCGACGGGTTCTCCGCCCCGTCAAGCAGCGCGTAGCACCGCACCAGCTCGTTGATCTCGCCGACGCTCAGTGCATTTTCAACGTCCTCCGCGCTTGCAAAGGCCGCCTCTCCGCCCTCCGTCAGGCTTCTTTTGAGCAGCGCCGCGTTCGCGCGCAGCGCACGCTCTTCTTCGTCGGCGCAGTCAAGCTGCGCGATCTCGCGCCGCAGCGAGAGCGTCTCGCGGGCCGAAAGCAGCCGCATCGCGCACGTTCTCTCCCCGATGCGCACCGTCTTCTCCCGCTCGCGCCCCAAAAAGTTCAGCAGAAGCTCGTCCATCAGCTTGCGATCTCCATGCGCTTACGCGCGATGATCGTCACCTTCTCCGCCGCCGGGTCGCCGAGCTTGCCCGCCTCTTCAATGCTGCTCCAGCGGCACTGCGAGTAGATGATGCGCTTGTCCGGCTTGCAGATCACAAGCGAAAAGTCGTTCAGATCATAGAAGTTGATGCCGTCGCTGATGGCCTCATCCGTCGCGTACAGGCGGCTCAACTCCAGCGTGTACTTGTTCGCGCCCGCGATCGTCGCCACCGGCTCGTTTTCGCCAAAGGCCTCGATCTCGCGGCTCGTGCGCGTCGCTCTCGTCGTGTAGCTCTGCACCACCGCCACCTTTTTGCCGTCGACTTCGAGATAGATGTCGCTGCTCAGCGGCAATACCGTATTCGCCATATTTTTCCTCCTTACACCGTGATGTGCGCCGTCAGATAGATGCGGTTCAGCCCGTGCGCCACCGTAAAGCTGAATTCCACCAGGCACACCGTCGGGTCGCTCTTGAGCGCGCTCACCAGCACCTCGCCGTAGCTGTCCACGATCTCGCGGCTCTTCATCTCCTCGAGCTCCAGCACCACCTGCGAGCGGATGGCCCCGCGGCTCTGCGCGGTGTTTTTGCTGCGGGCAAAGCGCGTGCGCAGCGCGCTGCGGATCGTCGGGATGACCTCATCCACGATCAAAATGGTCGTCAGCTCGCGCCACGTCGTGTCCGCCGCCCCGCCGCTCGAAGTCTTCGTCGTGATACCTCGCACCGGCGAGGAAACGCCGCCCACCGTCTCGATCGGCGTCACGCCGCCGCGCACCAGCTGGTCGATCTCATTGTCACTCAGTCTCTTGCCCGCCGCGCCGAAAAGCGTCAGCTCCGCGCCGTTGATAGGCACGGACGGGTCGGTGTTTCCCGCGATCACCGCCGCCACCGCCGCCGCGGCAAACACCGCGCTCATCGTACCGCCGTCGTCCGATGCGATATCCGGTCCCACCAGCACTACGCGCTCGCTGTTGACAGCCTTCGCGCGGTTCACCATCTGCGCGACCGTCTCTTCCGAACCACCGATGACCGCGATGCGCTCGCGTCTCGCCGCCGAGGCATCCTCTGCCGCCGTTTTGAGGAGCAGATGCACGCTCTGCGCCGCGCTGTCGCACACCATCACGCCGACATCTTCCTCATCAGAGAGCGCCGCAAACGCGCTCGCGTAGTCCTTCTCTTCACTCTCGTCCTTGCCCACGGCCACAGCCTTCACTGCACCCGCGCCGTTGGCGAAGAGGAATTTGAGCAGCGTGCTCATGCCATACACGCCGCTCGCATCCTCCCCGAATACGCTCTTTCCCTCTTCATACGAGGTGATGAGCTCCACCTTATTGGCCGTCCCCTTCGTCGCCACCGCTGCCGCGCCGATCGTCTTCGCCGCAGCGCTCGCGCTCACCACGCTCGATGCGTCGTAGGACGAATACACGCCCGGCCGCTCATGGATCGTACTATTCACGTTCTTTCACCGTGCCTTTCAATACAAAATCGGTAAACACCGTCTCATCCTCCGCCGCCTCCGCGACAAAGTACGCCGCATATTTCGCGCTCGCGTCCAGCCGGAACATGCCCGTCGTCTTGTCCCAGCCGGTCTTGCCCCACTGGAGCGATCCGAGCTTCAGCCCCTCCGGCAGCGCCGTCATCAGTGCTTGCGTCACCGCCTCCGCCGCTTTTTCGCAGCCCGCCGCGCCCAGTGTCCTCGGCGCATACACCTCAATGAGCAGTGTCAGCAGCATTTTTCTCCCGTAGACAGATACCGTCTCCTGCGTCGCCTCGTCGACCTTTTCTCCCAGATACTGGGCCGCGCCGCTCTCCTCGATCACCGTCTCCTTCGTGCCGACCGCCGCCACCGCGGTCGCATACCGCTTGAGCTGTTCTTCGCTGTAACTCTCGATCGCCGCGCACCCCGCCGCCTTGATCGCCGCAGCCACCGCGCGCTTCACCTGTCCGACCGCCGTCATGCCTCTTCCTCCTTCGGATGCAGCATCGCCCAGTAGTAGGCGATCTCCTCACCCACGTAAAACGGCCCCGCCGCGCGCACGACGTACCGCCTCTCTCCGCACTGCACAAAGTCGCCCATCGCGATCTCGATGTCCGCCGGTCCCAGGTACCGCCAGCACTGCTCGTCGACCGCGCCCAGCGCCGTCACAGAGAACGGCTCCTCGCCGTTCTCCCTCTTCACAAGCTGCAAAAACGCCTTCGTCTCCGCCGTCTCTCCGCCGTGCAGCACCAAAACGCTCATGCCGTAGCGCGCGAACGCCTCACTCAGTGCCCGATTCATGCTTCCACCCCGCGGAAGCAGAACCCGCCGTCCGTCGTATACGGGCGCATCAGCGCCCACGCCTGCTCGCGCAGCAGCGACAGCCTTTTGCTCCCCTCATCGGACGAACGCTTCGTCACTGTCAGGTCGCCCGCGCGCAGGGAGGAAAACTCCTCCCCACCCGCTCTCGCGCTCTCCAGCGCGGCCGCCGCCAACCACGACGCCGCGCAGATAAACGCGCTCTCGCAGTCCTCCTTGGCGACGCCCTCTTTCAGCGCGCGCACAAGGCTCTCCTCCTGCGCCGTGCAGATCATTCGGAGCATGCTCTTCTCGCTCTCGTCCGCCTTGCTCAGCGCACACGCGATCGAAAAGATCTGCTCGCTCATGCTCTCCGCCATTCGCTCTTCCTCCTTACTTTTTACTGTAAGGACAGCACCTTCGAGGCCTCCTGATACGGCTTTGCAAAGCCGGAAATGCTCGTGATGGCCGCGCGCTCCAGCTGGCGGTCGATGAGCTTGTCGTACTCGACCAGCACCTCGCTGCCACAGATGCGCTCGAGCGCATAGTTCTTGTCAAGGCCGATGATCTTGCCCGCGGGCATTGCGCTCGTGCGCAGGAGCTTCGCACCCAGCGGGGTCGCGAGCGTGCCCGTGCCCTGGAAGTTGAGGCCCGTCAGCGGGTTCTGGAACTCCGAGAGCTTGAGCATCGCGAGCATCATGTCGCTGCCCATCAGCATCGTGTTCATCGTATAGGGGTCAAACTGCGACCAGAAGCCCAGCAGCGCGTCATAGCTCAGCGTGCCCTTCGTGCCGCCGATGCCGTCATCGCCGATGGTATAGCTTGTTGCCGCATTGTTGTTGCCGTCGCCGTTCATCAAAACGTCGATGGCGTCCTTTAAGTGCATGCGCGCGATGTACGCGCCGATCTGGCGCAGCGTCACAGAGAAGAGGTCCAGTCGCTGGAAGCGGATAGCCTCATAGGACGCGACCAGCATTCTGCCGCGCTTGTGGAGCTTCACGAGATTTTCCTGCGTGCGGATGCTGGTCGTCGGGATGCCCGCGCCCTCCTCCACGCGCTTGAGCTCCTTGTCGTCATCCGTCGGAACGGACGCGATAGAGCGGTAGTCCATGCCGTCAAAATTCGTCACGGTCGCAGTGATGTCGGGCAGGATGTCGCTTTCCATGCCCTGGCGCACCACGCGGGAGACGAACTCCGGGAACAGCACGGACGATTCGCTCGTGTGGAAAAACTTTTCCACCATGTCGCTGCCCGCGCCCTTGACGTGGATATCAAAGCGCTTGAGCTGGCGCTGAAAGGCGTCCAGCCCCTCGAGCGCCGTGCCCTTGTAGTTCTCGCTCGGGTCGAGCGATTCGAGCACCTTCAGAAAACTTCTGCCGTTCTGGCCGTACATGCCCTTTTCGAGCTTCACATTTTCATACTGATAAGCCATTTGTCCTTCTCCTCCTTAAAGCTTGATGACGGCCTTGTCCGCCGCGCTGTCCACGCTCAGCACAAGATAGCTGCTGCCGTTCTGGTTGTCGCCCGGCTTGCTCACGCCGCCCGAGCCGTCCGCCATCAGCTCAGCGTAGCCCACCGCAGGCGCCGTGCCGCTGTATTTCACGCTCGCAAGGCCGCCGAGCTGCACCGTGCAGGCCTTGCCGTCATGCGCGACGGCGCGCACCACGCCGCAGAAGCCGTCGCCTGCCGTGCACTTGCCCACCGTGCCGTTCGCGCTCACCTTCACAATGTCGCCCTCGCTGACCGCGCCGCAAACAAACGTTGCGCACCACTCGCCGATGCCCTCATAAGAAATGCTCATACCGTTCCTCCTTGATCTGTTGTTCTATCCAAAAAGCGCCGCTGCTTTTTGTTCCTTTTCACACGCGAAAGTCGCTCTCGTCCTCCGCCGCCTTCGTCTTCTCGCCGTAAGTGAGCTGCGTGCGCAGCCCCAGCTTTTTCGCCATCTTCCCGCGATACAGCTTCTCCATCTCCTTGAGCTCGCTCTCGTCGAGCTTTTCCGCGAGCTTTTCAATGGCCTCGCCATCCGCCTCCTGCTCGCACACGAGCATCAGCCGCTTCACCTCGCCGCGCAGCTCACTCAAGTAGCGCTTACCGACCTCCGCCTGCTTTTCAAGGCTTTCAAGCTCCCTCTGGTTCGCTCTTGACCCGCGCCGCTTGACGAGCGTCTTGAGCGTGCCCGCGTCCTCTCCGCCGCAGCGCTTCAAAACGCCCGCTCTCGGCTGCGCCGGTACCGCTACAAAGCTCCACTCATACGCGTCCTGCGCGTTCACAAGCTCCGCGCAGCACACCTTGCCGCCGTACACCTCGCCCTTTTTGTGCGCGCAGGTGTTGATGTCCTCACCACAGATGGAGCACACGCACCTTTCCACGCTGCACCCCACGCTCACTTCCTTTTTGATGCCGCCCTCGATCTGCGCGATCAGCGCGTCGTTCGCGCCGCCGCGCAGCATGTAGGCATAGCCCTTGAGATAGCAGCGCCCCTCGCCCTGCGAGCAAACGCCCTCTTCCTCCACGATCTCCGTGCGGTAGATGCGCGCCGCCTGCCCCTTCGCCGTCCACTCGTGGTCAAAAATGCCGCTTTTGCCCACAAACAGCTCCGCGAGCTCTTCGAGCGTCGCGCGCGGAAAGCGCTCGCCGTCCCGGTCCACCTCGTTGTCGCACAGCCGCACGGCAAAGGTGTAGACCTCGTCCTCTTTGAGCGCGCGCTTCGTGAACTGATTGATGATTGCCAGTTCCTCGCGCGTCACCATGCTGTTTTTGAGCCCATTGCTCTCTTTTCTCACTTCCATGCTCATTTCCCCTCCGCTTCATCATTTTCCTGCCTGAGCTTTCGCGCCTGCTGCAAGTAGAGTGCCGCTTTGGCCTCCTCCACCTCATCCTGCAGGTTGATGTCCTCCCAGTCCACCACCGCACGGCAGCCGTAGCCGTGCATCCTAAGCCACAGCGTACAGACGCGCTCGATGACCGGTTCGAGCGTGCGCCGCAGCGCCGTGATCTCGCTTGTCAGCATATCCGCCTGCTGCGAGCTCATCCGCTCGGTCGACGACCAGCTCAGCCCCAGCATAAACGGCGGCAGCCCCGTCTTCGCCACCAGCTGCTCTAAGATCTGCCGTACCGGCGTCTCGCTGTCCAAGATCTGGTTGTCCGCGCCGATGGCCTTGATCGATACATCGCCCACCGATACAAAGTCGCGCACGCTGCCGTTTCTGCCCTCCTGCATCGCCCGCGACCATTCCTCGGCGATCTGCTCGGCGCGCTCCTGTGCCGCCCCGCGGTCGAGCTCGCCGTCCTGCGGCTTATAGGTCACCGCAAAGCGCACATTGCCGCAGCGGTCCCAGTTCTTTCCCATCGCGTCGTAAATTTTCAGCAGCAGCCCCGTTAAGTACGGCATCGAGCGCAGCATCGAAACGCCGTAGGGGTGTTCCGCCTCCGGGTTGAGCGGCGTAAAGAGCAGCAGCTCCTGAAACGCAAGCGGCACGCTGCGTCCGCAGGCGTCCACGCCGCACAGGCAGCATTCCAACGGATTGTCTCCCTCGCGCACTTCCACTTGCGCAACGTTTGCGCACAGCACCGCCGCGATCTCGCGTCCTTCCGCGTCCGGTACGATCTCGCCCACCGCGCGCCCGCAGGTCAAAAGCGAATCGAGGTAACAGTCCAAAAAGGCGTTGATGCCCCTCTGCCCTCTGCCCACCGGCACCTCGCACAAAAAGCGCTGCAAGCCCTGCTCCGCCCGCTCGTTGCCGCATGCCACGCGCACGCCGCCCGTCAGCCGGATCAGCTTGCAGATGGCCGCGTCCACCACCGGCACCGCCTCGCGCACCTCGCGGTAAAGCGCTGTCTCCCCGTCCAGCAGCGGCACATAGCTCTCAAGCCGTCCGAATGTACTGCGTCCGCCGCTGCGCAGCTGCACGGCGGTCTCGCCGCCCGTGCTTCTCTCCTTCTGCCAGGGTACTTTCATCCTGTCCTCTCCTTTTCCGTTTTGTTCATCGCGCCGCGCGCTCCACCGCGCGCATCGCAATGCCGCCTCCGCGTTCCTTTTTCGCGATCGACACGGCAAAATACCGCATCTCATCCATCGCGTGATCTCTCTCCTTTTTCGGCCGGTCTCTTCCCGTTCCGCTGTCCTCCCAGCAATACGCCGCGATCTCGGCAAGGCAGCTCTCGCAGCCCTCGCAGATCACGATCTTTCGCTGCTTCAATAGGTTCGCCGTCACGCGGATGCCGTCCGCCACATCGTTGTCCGCCCTGCTCACAGGGAATCCCTCGCGCCGCAGCGCCTCAATAAAGCTCGCCGCCGACGGGTCGACGATCACCTTTTCCACCGTCTCCCCCGCCGCAAACTTTTTAAGGTCCGCCACATACTCCGTGTCCGTCTTCTGCCGCCCCTCTCTGCGCGAATCGAAGTAATACTCCCTCGCCCGGTACCACACCCCGTCCTTGAGCGCCCACAGGCCAAAACTCGTCGGATTCACCGTCCCGTAGTCGATGGAGATCCTCACCCGCTCCCACGGCTTTTCCGGCACACGAGCGCAATACTCCTGCGGCGTAAAGAAGTCATAGATGAGCCCCTTCGCCGCCGTCCACTCGCCCAGGATGAACCGCCGGTAAAATGTCCCGCTGTATGCCTTTTCGTACCGCGCCCGAATGCGCGGCGAGAGCGACGGATTGTCGTCCATCGTAAAGTGCAGATACAGCGCCCCGCGCTCCTCCGCGCGCAGGATCCACTCGCGGTAGAACCAGTGCATCGGCCCCTCGGGGTTGCAGTTGAACCACAGCTTGCTGCCCGATACGCTGCATCGCGCGCTCGCCTGCTCCACAAATGATCTCGGCATCAGCGCCGCCT
>OQWM01003482.1_pt1 | contig 10487 bp, 8 predicted proteins | sample 1691531 | NCBI WGS metagenome assembly OQWM01 (sample SAMN03418257, study PRJEB22391) | human gut metagenome | biome: human-gut; feature: organic feature; material: feces | host: Homo sapiens | place: Tanzania | collected 2013-01 | reverse complement strand
CGGACATACTCCCCGGAAGTTACCTCCTTGCGGAGCAATCTCCCGGTTCATCGCATTGCAAACGCTCCCGGGTGTGTTGTCCCCGTTACGCGCGTACTTGCATATAATAAAGGAAAAATCCCCTTGTGTCAAGGTGATTTTTCTATTTTGTTCACAAAATTTTTCATCGGTTTTTGTGCCTTTTGCCGACGGCTCTGCATCGCGCAAGCCGCTCCCGTGCCGCGCCGGTGCTCACGCCGCCGCAACGCTCCTTGCCTCCGCTTGCCGGGACGCTATTCCAGCGTATTCACCGTGCCCACAAACAGCGGCACATTGCTGTTGTCGAAGATCACGAACAGGAACGGTCTGTCTAACTCCATCTCCACGGTGGGCGGCATCTCCATCATGGCACTTTCGGCGGTCACGATCTCCGTATACGCCGCGGCCTCCACGCCGTCCTCGTCGATCTTCACCCGCGCCGCCTGCATGACGCTGTCCACCACCGCGCCGTTGTCGGTCAGCGGGGTGAAATCCGCCTTTGTCCCGTCAAAAGCGTCCGTGACGCCCAGTGCCTGCAACGCCTCGTTCAGCCCCGTGGAGGACTTCACATCGAACTTGGGCACCGACCACACCAGCTCTGCGGTGTTGTAGTCCCCCGTCAGCTCCGTCAGGAACCCCTGCCGCTGCAAAAGGCTCTCCGGCGTCACGCCCTCATCCGGCAGCACGAACACCATGCGTCCATAGCGCAGATACCGGGGCGCGGCGGTGTAGCCCTCCCCCTTCTGACAGCTGCCGCTCTCCGTCCGGTGCATGAAGTCTGTCTCCTGCTCCGTGCCGCCGGCAGCGGTGAACACGTCCTTCCCCGTTTGGCTTTCCTCGAACGCATCCTGCCAGCTGGATTTATAGTATATAGTATTGTACAGCCGCAGCAGGTCGTCCACCTCCGTCCGGATGCTCCCCGTTTCCTCGGACAGCAGTCCGCCGGTGTTCTGGTTCAGCCACCCGGCGATAGCCTTGTCCGCCTCCGCCGTGCCCATGGGCACCCGGTAGGTGGACGCATAATACCAGTCCCTCAGCGCGTCCACCGCCTCCTGCTTCACCTCGGCGTTCTCCCGCAGGAACGCGCCGTTGGCAAGGCGGCACATCGACCTTCCGTCGTCCATGTACGTGCCCAGCCACAGCTCCTTGATCTGCTGCCGCAGCGACGCACCGTCCGCCTCGCCCAGCAGTTCCATCACCTGCTGCCGTGTCTCCCCTGCCGTCATCTCCGTCAGCATCGCCAACGCCGCGTACAGGCTCACCGGCGAGTACACCCGGTTCTCCCCGTCGATGAAGATCTTGCCCACCGTCCTGTCTGCCAAGCCCCGCACCGCGCCGCTGTCTATCTCCGCATCCAGCTTACCCAGCTTCCGCAGTGCCTCCGTGTATTCGGTGTACGCGGCTTCATAGGCGTCCCAGCCCTCCTCACCGTCGTCCATGTAGTCCTCAAACCGCGGCTCCGCCGGATACACGGGATACTCCGCCTCCGCCACTATGTACTTCGCCAGCTCCATCGCCGGCTCCGGTCTCTCGGACCGACCGCCCTCCTCTACCTTGCCGCAGCCGGCAAGCATCGCGCCCGCCAGCACCGCGCACATGACCGCTTTCAGTCGTTTCATGGAAAATACCTCCTTTTCTTCCTTCTATTCCTTTGGACGCACGCCGCCGCCCCTTTGTTCCCCCGCGAAAAAAGACCGCCCGCAGGCGGTCTTTTTTATCAGATGCGCTTCCACTTGGCACCGTGGGGGATGTCGGTGACCTCGATGCCCTTGGACTTCAGCTCGTCGCGAATGCGGTCGGCCTCGGCGAAGTTCTTGGCCTTCTTGGCGTCGGCGCGGGCGCGGATCAGCGCCTCCACCTCGCCGTCCGTCTCGCCGGACTCGCTGATGACGGTGAATTCGCCGGCGACGGGGGCGGCGGTCTGCTTGGCGCGGAGGGCGGCGGCCTTCTCCAGCAGCTTCAGTCCCAGCACGGTATCGAAGCTGTCCAGCAGCGCCAGCTTGGTCTTGTCGTTGGCCTTGGCCTTCAGCACATCGTACAGCACGGTAACGGCCATGGAGGTGTTCAGGTCGTTGTCCATGGCGGCGGTGAACTTGGCCTTGTACTCGTCAAAGGCCGCCTGCTCCACCTCGCCCTCGTCCTTCAACGCGGCGATGCGGCTCAGCAGCTTGTTGTAGGCCACGGTGGCGTTGTCCAGATTCTCCCATGTGAACACCAAACTCTTGCGGTAGTGGCTCTGGAGGCAGAAGAAACGGTAAGCCAGCGGGTCGTAGCCCTTCTCCTCCAGCAGGGAGACGGTGAGGAACTCACCCTTGGACTTGGACATCTTGCCGTGGTCGGTGTTCAGGTGGGCCACATGACACCAGTGGGGACACCAGGGGTGACCGAGGTAGCTCTCAGACTGGGCGATCTCGTTGGTGTGGTGGGGGAAGGCGTTGTCCACGCCGCCGCAGTGCAGGTCGAGGTACTCGCCGTTGTACTTCATGGAGATGCCGGAACACTCAATATGCCAGCCGGGATAGCCCACGCCCCACGGGGAGTCCCATTTCAGCGCCTGATCCTCGAACTTGGACTTGGTGAACCACAGCACAAAGTCGTTGCGGTTGCGCTTGTTGGTGTCCTCCTCCACGCCCTCGCGGACGCCCACCGCCAGATCCTCCTCGTTGTGGTCGTTGAAGATGTAGTAGCGCTCCAGCTTGGAGGTGTCGAAGTACACGTTGCCGCCGGCCACATAGGCATAGCCCTTCTCCAGCAGGCGGGAGATGATCTTGATATAGTCGTCGATGAGGCCGGTGGCGGGCTGCACTACGTCGGGGCGCTTGATGTTCAACTTCTGACAGTCGGAGAAGAATGCATCGGTGTAGTACTGGGCGATCTCCATAACGGTCTTATGCTCGCGCCGAGCGCCCTTGAGCATCTTATCCTCGCCCTCGTCGGCGTCGGAGGTCAGGTGTCCCACATCGGTGATGTTCATGACGCGGTTCACATCGTACCCGGCGTAGCGCAGGTACTTCTCCAGCACGTCCTCCATGATGTAGGAGCGCAGGTTGCCGATGTGGGCAAAGTGGTACACCGTGGGGCCGCAGGTGTACATCTCCACATGGCCGGGGGTGTGGGTCTTGAACTCCTCTTTTTTGTGGGTGGCGGAATTATACAGATACATGATGAGCCTCCTATGATCTACAATAATATAATGTGTGTAAAAAAGAACGCCTCCCATGCCCGCAGGCATGAGAGGCGAAAGGATACTTCGCGGTTCCACTCTCGTTTATCACTCAGGTGCGGCCCATGACGCAGGCCATGCGGAGGGCGTCCACAGCCCTCGCGCTCCCGGACGCACTTTCTGTCCGCAGCGGGTGAGCGGGCTTGCAGCCGACGGCCCCCTCTCTCTTGTCCCGTGGGATGGACATACTCTTTCCGATCAACGCGCTATTCGGTTAGGTCTTATGGTAGCAGGATTTTCCGCAGGTGTCAAGTTATTTGATGCTCTTGAACACATCGGCGTTCTTGGCGAAATACTCGATGCCGGAATAGACGGTGGTCACCAGGATCACACCCTGACACACATAGTTGAGCCACTGGGGAATGCCGAACAGGATGAGGCAGATGCACACCATGGTGCTGGCGGTCTTGACCTTGCCAGACCAGCCGGCGGCAATGACACGGCCCCTCTCCACCGCCACAAGGCGCATACCGGACACGGCGAACTCCCGCAGCAGCACGATGGCCAGCACCCACGCGGCGAAGGTACCCTCCTCCACGAACCAGCACAGCGCCGCCATCACAAGGCACTTGTCCGCCAGCGGGTCCATGAATTTGCCGAAATCAGAGACTTGGTTATAGTGGCGGGCGATGTAGCCATCCAGCAGGTCAGTGAGACAGGCGACGATGTAGATGCCCAGCGCCACATAGCGGCAGCCGGGGAAGCCCCAGTACAGCACCACCAGAAAAGCGGGGATCATCAGCACCCGCAGGATCGTCAGTTTGTTCGCGGTCGTCATGATATGTATCAGCCTTTCGTTTTGATCTCTGCGCTATTGTACCACGGACAGCGGCAAATGGAAAGTATTTTTTACTCCGCCAGCTCGCCGGTCAGCTCACCGTCCATGGTGCCGGTGATGCGCACCGGCACGAACTGCCCCGCCTCCACCTCGTGGTCGGCGGTGAAGTAGATGCGCCCGTCGATGTCGGGGCTCTCCGCATAGCTGCGGCCCACGAACATCATAGCCTGGTTGTCAAACCCGTCGCACAGCACCTCCGTCACGCCGCCCATACGGCTGTCGTTGAAGTCGTCCATGATGCGGGACTGCACGTCTACAATGAGATCGGCGCGGCGCTCCGCCTCGTCGGTGTCCACCCGCTCCATCTTGGCGGCAGGGGTACCCTCCTCCGGGGAGTAGGGGAACACGCCCGCCCGCTCGATCCGCACCTCCTGCAGGAATTCGCACAGCTCCTCAAAGGCGGCCTCGTCCTCGTAGGGCAGGCCGGTGATGAGGCTGGTGCGCAGCACCAGTCCGGGGATGCGCGCCCGCAGCTTGCGGAACAGCGCCAGCAGCTCCGCCTTGTCGCCCCGGCGGTTCATGGCCTTGAGCACCTTGTCGTTGCAGTGCTGGATGGGGATGTCCAGATAGGGCAGCACCTTCTCCTCATCGGCGATGGTGTCGATCAGCTCGTCGGTAAACTCGTCGGGGTACAGGTAGTGTAGGCGGATCCAGTGGAAATCCAGCTTGCACAGTTCCCGGAGCAGTGCCGCCAGCTTCCGCTCGCCGTAGAGGTCGATGCCGTAGCGGGTGATATCCTGGGCGATGACGATGCACTCCTGCACGCCGGCATCCGCCAGCTTCCTGGCCTCGGCCAGCACATCCTCCATGCGGCGGCTGCGGTAGCGCCCCCGGAGGGACGGAATAACGCAGTAGGCGCAGTGGTTATCGCAGCCCTCGGCGATGCGCAGATAGGCGTAGTGCTTGGGAGTGGTCAGCACCCGGTCGAACTCGTCGATCTTGCCGTGGATGCTGGCAAAGCGGCAGGGGTGACCGCCGCCCATCAGCTCCTCCAGCGCCGCCACGATCTCGCCGTAGCTGCCGGTGCCCATGATGCCGTCCACCTCCGGCAGCTCCGTCAAAATCTCCTGCTGGTAGCGCTGGGTGAGGCAGCCGGTGACCAGAATCTTCCGCACCTGCCCCTCCGCCTTCAGCTGCGCCGCGGCGAGGATAGTGTCGATGGCCTCCTCCTTGGCGCTGTCGATAAAGCCGCAGGTGTTGATGACCACCACGTCCGCCCCGGCAGGCCCCTCCAGCAGGGTATACCCGGCGTCGCGGCACAGCGCCATCATCTGCTCGGTGTTCACCAGATTCTTGGCACAGCCAAGGGAAATAAAGGATACTTTCACGTTCGTCACCTCATGTTTCGTCGATCTCTTGCCCCAGCTCGTTGAGGGCGGGGCGGATATCCTGCCAGCCAAAGCCCCGGCGTTGGAGGGCGGCAGCCAGACGGCGGCTGTCCTCCGGGGTCAGCGGGCGTCCCCGCAGCTTGGTGCGGAGGAATTTGCGGATGGCCTCCTCCGGCGGCGGCAGCTGCTCCAGCGCCTCGTCCCACAACTCCTTGGGTACGCCCCGGCGGTGCAGCTCCTGCCGGACGCGGGCGGCGCCGTAGCCCATGCCGCCGTAGTGCCGGGCAATAACGCCGGCATAGGCGGCATCATCCACCGCCCCCAGCTCCTCCAGCCAGTCCGCCGTGTCGGCGGCGTCCTCCGGCGCGGCGCCCTTCTTCGTCAGGCGGCTGGTCAGCTCCTTTTTGGAGAGCATCCGCCCGGCTGCCATGTTGGCGCCCCGGCGCTTGGTGTCGCTGCGGCGAGCCGCCGTCTCCAGCGCCGTCAGCGTCTCCGGCGTCAGGTCGAGGCCCTGATATAAGCCAAATTGCAGAAGCTCCGCGCCGGTGATCCGGAGGATGTTGCCATCCTCCAGATGCACCAGCACGCGCTCCTGCTTACGTTTGGAATTTTCCAGTCGTTCAATGCGCATCAGTCTGCGTCGTCGAAGTCGTCGGCGGACACGTCCACCGCGCGGCCCGCTGCCTTGGCAGCGGTGCGGGACTGTGCGCCCATCAGCTTATGGAAGTTCTCCCGAACGGCCGCCTCCAGCTTGTCCGCCTCCTCGGGATGGTCGCGGAAATACTGCTTGGCGGCATCCCGGCCCTGTCCCAGACGGATCTCGCCCATGTTGAACCACGAGCCGCTCTTCTGCACCAGATCCAGCTTCACCGCCAGATCCAGCAGGTCGCCCAGCTTGCTGATGCCCTCGCCGTACATGATATCGAACTCCGCCTCACGGAAGGGAGGCGCCACCTTGTTCTTCACCACCTTGGCGCGGGTGCGGTTGCCGGTGACCTCGCCGCCGGACTTCAGCGTCTCGATGCGGCGCACGTCGATGCGGACGGAGGCGTAGAACTTCAGCGCCCGGCCGCCGGTGGTGACCTCGGGGTTGCCGTACATGACGCCCACCTTCTCGCGGAGCTGGTTGATGAAGATGACAATGGAATTGGTCTTATTGATGACGCCGGTGAGCTTGCGCAGCGCCTGACTCATCAGGCGGGCGTGAAGGCCCACAAAGCTGTCGCCCATCTCGCCCTCGATCTCGGCGCGGGGCACCAGCGCCGCCACGGAGTCCACCACCACCACGTCGATAGCGCCGGAACGCACCAGCGCCTCGGTGATCTCCAGCGCCTGCTCGCCGGTGTCGGGCTGGGAGATGAGCATATCCTCCACATTGACGCCCAGCGCCTTGGCGTAGGTGGGATCCAGCGCGTGCTCCGCGTCCACAAACGCCACCTCACCGCCCATCTTCTGAGCCTCCGCCAGCACATGGAGCGCCAGCGTGGTCTTACCGGAGGACTCCGGCCCGTAGATCTCCACGATACGGCCCCGGGGCAGTCCACCGATGCCCAGCGCCAGATCCAGCGACAGGGAGCCGGTGGGGATCGCCTCCACGTTCATCGTGCTCTCCGCGCCGTAGCGCATGATGGAGCCCTTGCCGTACATCTTTTCGATCTGCTGCATGGCTGTCTCCAGCGCCTTTTTCTTGTCGGACACCGCCGCGCTGGCGGCCACAGGTTCTTTCTTCGCTGCCATTGTTCCGTCCTCCTCCGTTGTGATACCTTGATATTATGGGAATCGCTGTCCCGAAAGCAGGACAGTTCAGATCTCCGTGTGCAGAATACCCCAGACTACCCGAGGGATGTCGTTGAGGTCGGGGATCACCTCGATGTCGCCGAAGCCCACAGCGCGCATGATCCGCAGCACGTCGTCGGCCTGGCCGATGCCCACCTCGAAGTAGAGCCGCCCGCCGGGACGCAGCGCCTCCCGCCAATGCGCGCAGATGGCGCGGTAGAAATCCAGTCCGTCCACGCCACCCTTCAGCGCCAAGTGGGGCTCATAGTCCCGCACCGAGGCGTCCAGTCCTGCTATGTCGCCGTCGGGGATGTAGGGCGGGTTGGACACGATGCAGTCAAACTCCCCCAGCCGGGCAGGTGCCCTCTCCAGCGCGTTGAGCTGCATGGACACCACCTGACCGGACAGTCCGGTGCGGCGGATGTTCTGACGGCAGACGCGCAGCGCCCCCTCGTCCAGCTCGCCCAGCACCACATGGCTGCCGGGAACGTGCTTCGCCACGGCAAGACCGATGCAGCCGGAGCCGGCGCACAGATCCAGCACGCGGGGGCTCTCCGCCTCCCGCAGGCCCTCGATGACGGCGGCGGCCAGCACCTCCGTGTCCGGGCGGGGAATGAGCACCCGCTCCGAGATGTCCAGCGGCAGGCCGTAGAACTCCCACTCGCCGATCAAATACGCCACCGGCTCGCCAGCCAGATGGCGCTCCACCAGTGCGCGGGTCTGCCGCTCCACCGTGTCGGGAACATAGAGCCGGCTGTCCCGGCTCAGCTCCTCCCGGCTCTTACCGGCGGCGCAGCACACCAGCTCCCGCGCCTCCAATGTGGCGGCGGGCAGCCCCGCCTTATGGAGCTGCTGGCGGATATCTAAATACAAATTGTTATATGTGATCGCCATAATACGTCTCGTATTTCCTTTTTACCACTGATCTTTCCCCTTTTCGGCAGGGATCACCAGCTTCATCGCCTCGATGGCCACCTCGATCATGGAGTCGTCCGGCTCGTTGGTGGTGAAGTTCTGCATCCACATACCGGGTGCGGAGAGGATGCGGGTCACCACATTGTCGTGGGCGCCCACGAAGCGGTTGAACTCATAGGTCACGCCCACCACGGGGATGAGCAGCAGCAGCTTGACGCCGATGCGCACCCAGATGTTCTGCCAGTCGATGTAGGGAAACACGATGCTGGACACCAGGATCGACACGATGATGACCACGAACAGGAAGCTGGTGCCGCAGCGGGGATGGTGCTTGGGCTGGGGACGGACGTTCTCCACCGTCAGGGGCAGCCCCGCCTCATAGCAGAAGATGGTCTTATGCTCCGCGCCGTGGTAGCAGAACACCCGGTGCACGTCCTTCTGCTTGGAGCAGAGGATGAGGTAGGTCAGAAAGACCAGCACCTTCACCACGCCCTCGATGATGTTGTGGACAGCGGCGCTCTGTGCGTGGAATAGCCCTGCGATAAACGTGGGCAGCAGCATGAACAGCGCCAGCGTCAGCCCCAGACTGAGAATGACGGAAAATGCCACGATCAGCGATTGCAGCTTTTCCGCCGGGATGTGCTTTTCCAGCCACTGGTCAAATTTGCTGGGCTTTGCATCCTCGTCATCAGGAAAATAATCCGCTGAGAACATCAGCGCCTTCACGCCGGTGATCATGGAACTGATGAACGTCACGGCGCCGCGGAGAATGGGGATGCCCAGAATGGGATACCGGTCCTTGATGAACTTCCGCTCCGTCACCTTGGTGACCAGTCCCTCCGGAGAGCGGACCACGATGGCGTCCTTCTCCGGGCCGCGCATGAGAATACCTTCGATCAGCGCCTGTCCGCCAATGGTGGTGCGGAAGGTGCCCTGTTTCTTTTCCATATGCCTGTGTGATCCTTTCTGAAGGCAAGCATATCACAGCTTGCCGAAAAATGCAACAGTTGTTCGATTATTTACAGTTCTTTTTCCGTCTCCCGCTTCAGTGGCAGGCGGATGGTGACCACCGTGCCGCCGCCCTCGGCGTTGCCGATGTCGAACCGGCCGCCGTGGAGATTGACGATCTCATCACAGACCGCCAGCCCGATGCCGCTGCCCCGCGCCCGGGAGGAGCCCTTGTAGAATTTCTGCTTCACATAGGGCAGCTCCGCCGCCGGGATACCGGGGCCGAAGTCCCGGATGGTGATGACATAGGCCTCGTTCTCCTGCGTCAGGCGGACGACGATGCGTTTGCCGGAGCCGCCATGCTTGGCGGCGTTGTCCAGCACGTTGCAGAACACCTGCTTCAGCCGCTCCGGGTCGCCGGTGATCGGCTCTTCGTACAGCGCCTTGTCGCTGGTGTACTCCAGCGAGATGCCGTCCTGCCGGAACAGCTCCCGGTAGGTGTAGACCGCGTCCTCCAGCTCCGCCTGCAGGTCGGTATCCTCCACCTGCAAGGTAAAGCGGCCGTCGGTCATCTTGGAGAAGTCCAGCAGCTCCTCCACCATGTTGGTCAGGCGGCGGGACTCCTTGAGGATGATCTGCACGCCCCGGCGCAGCTGCTGGACGTCGCAGGACTCGTCCTCCAGCAGCGTCTCGCCCCAGCCGTTGATGGCCGTCAGCGGTGTCCGCAGCTCGTGGGACACGGAGGAGATAAATTCTGACTCCATTTTCTCGCTCTGGCTGATTTTCAGGGACATATCGTTGATATTGTCCACCAGCACGCCCATCTCGTCCGTGTATTTATTGGGGATCTGGATGCCATAGCTGCCGCCGGAGATGCGCTTGGCCGCCTCCGACACCGCCGACACCGGCGCCACCACGTTGCTGATGAAGATGGAGCTGGACAGGAAGATCAGACAGATGACGGCGGCCATCACGCCGCAGACCACCAGCACCGTCAGAGACACCTGGCGATCCAGCTCGCCGATGCCGGTGACGTAGCGCATGACGCCCACCACCTGCCCGTTGTACTTCAGCAGGCTGGAGGCGGCGATGATCCGCTCGCCGGTGGCCTCGTCCCGGCCTACAAAATCCTGCACCGTACCGCTCTCCACGGCCCGGGCGATCTCCGGCGTGCCGGGATAGGTGCCCGCCGTCAGACCGCGGGTGGTGACCTCCACCCGTCCGGCACTGTTGAGGAATTGCAGCTCGATGCGGTCGCTGTCGTCAAAGGTGGCGGCGTACAGCGTGGCACTGCGGTAATACTCCTTGTAGTCGGTCATGACATAGGTGTTGAAGTAGTCCGCGCCGGAGGACGCCTTGGCCCGCAGGGTGGAGCGGGCGCTGTTGTAGTAGTTGCTGGCAAAGCCCACGGAGATCAGCACGCCCACCAGCAGCAGAATGA
>OQWM01003481.1_pt1 | contig 10490 bp, 6 predicted proteins | sample 1691531 | NCBI WGS metagenome assembly OQWM01 (sample SAMN03418257, study PRJEB22391) | human gut metagenome | biome: human-gut; feature: organic feature; material: feces | host: Homo sapiens | place: Tanzania | collected 2013-01 | reverse complement strand
AGACAACCTCGGAAGACCCTCCCGTGAGCAGATCGCGCCGTCTCGCTCACGAGACAACCTCGGCAGACTCTTTCGTGAGCAGAATGCGCCGTCTCGCTCACGAGAACGACTCGGAAGACACTCCCGTGAGCAGAATGCGCCGTTTCACTCACGAGACCGACCCGGAAGATCCCGTGAGCAGAACGCGCCGTTTCACTCACGAGACAACCTCGGCAGACCCTCCCGTGAGCAGAACGCGGCTTTTCACTCACGAGACAACCTCGGAGCTGTCGTGCGCTACGTGAACTCTATGGAAACTCTACGGGCGCTCCTCGATGCCGCCGAGGTGAGACCAAAGCCAGTGCGACTCATAGAGAGACTTGGTGCCTTTAGGAACCGTCACCTTGACGGCTGAGCGGTCTGTTTGGAAGAAAAAGAATCTCGAAGGATCCGACTCTATTGTGGAAATCCTGTCGATGTCCTCTTTCGTTCTCCAGTTCAACTCGATCTCAAGAGGAGTCTTGGAGTCATTAAAGAATCTTGCCTCAATATATTTTACTGATTCCGGGATGATGATCTTGTCGATACCCGTGAAAGAAAGTGAGTATTCATCAATAACCTCCACGCCATCCTTGATGGCGAACGCGCCGGTGGTCTTTTCAGGAAGCCAGGAGAGTACTTCTGTCACTTTGCTGAATGTTCCGGTATATGCTGAATAATAGCAGTGCTTATACAACGCACCGCCGTGGGTGTAGAAATAATCCCGCTGGCTTTCCGAGGTCTTAGGTGTTGTGACTATCTCGAGTTTCGGACAGCGTTCAAACACCGGATTGCCTGTGTCGAACGAATTCATCGTGGAGGAGAATGTTATCCTTTCGAGATTTGGGCAATTATAGAAAGCCCAGGCGTCAATGTATCCAATTCCTTCGCCAAGGGTCACTGACTTAAGATCTGCACACTCGTAGAACGCGCGGCTCCATATTTGAACGACCGAATATGTGATCCCGCCATATTCAATCTGTCCGGGGATGGAGATATCCCCGCCGTATTTGCTTCCGTCAGGATCGGGAATCACCCTTGCCTTGTTTGGACCATCATAATATTCATACCACAGTCCGCCAACCTCGAATTTTGATTCCGCTTTTTTCACGGTGACGGTGCAGTAGGACTTGAAGCCGCCGTCTTCGGTTGTCACGCAGATCTTCGCCGTTCCGGCGGCGACGCCTTGCACGTTGCCTTCGGAATCGACTGTCGCGACGGACGGTGATTCTGACTCCCATTTCACATTCTGGTTGGTCGCGTCCGCCGGTCTGATCGTGTAAGAGAGTTTGGAGGTGCCGCTTACGGACAGGGTCACCGCCCACGGATTGACCTCCACGCCGGTCACCGGAACTGTCTTGGCCTTCACCGTCACCTTGCAGGTCGCCGTCTTCCCGCCGTCCTCGGTCGTCACAGTGACCACAGCCTCGCCGGCCTTCACGGCAGTAACCTTGCCGGCGCCGCCGACCGTGGCGACATCCGTCTTGTCCGAACTCCACGTCACCTTCCTGTTGTCCGCGTTGTCGGGCCTCACCGTGGCCGTAAGCGTCTCCGTCTCACCCTCGGTCAATGTCAGCTCCGTCTTGTCCAGAGTGACCTCCGTCACGCTGACCGCCTTGGCCTTCACCGTCACCTTGCAGGTCGCCGTCTTCCCGCCGTCCTCGGTCGTCACAGTGACCACAGCCTCGCCGGCCTTCACGGCAGTAACCTTGCCGGCGCCGCCGACCGTGGCGACATCCGTCTTGTCCGAACTCCACGTCACCTTCCTGTTGTCCGCGTTGTCGGGCCTCACCGTGGCCGTAAGCGTCTCCGTCTCACCCTCGGTCAATGTCAGCTCCGTCTTGTCCAGAGTGACCTCCGTCACGCTGACCGCCTTGGCCTTCACCGTCACCTTGCAGGTCGCCGTCTTCCCGCCGTCCTCGGTCGTCACAGTGACCACAGCCTCGCCGGCCTTCACGGCAGTAACCTTGCCGGCGCCGCCGACCGTGGCGACATCCGTCTTGTCCGAACTCCACGTCACCTTCCGGTTGTCCGCGTTATCGGGCTTCACCGTGGCCGTCAACGTCTCCGTCTCGCCCTCGGTCAGGGTCAGGTCGGTCCTGTCCAGGGACACATCCGTCACGTTTACCACCTTGGCCCTCACCGTCACCTTGCAGGTCGCCGTCTTCCCGCCGTCCTCGGTCGTGACCGTGATCACAGCCTCGCCGGCCTTAACGGCAGTAACCCTGCCGGCGCCGTCAACTGTGGCGATCTCCGTCTTGTCCGAGCTCCACGCCACCTTCCGGTTGTCAGCGTTGTCGGGCTTCACCGTGGCCGTCAACGTCTCCGTCTCGCCCTCGGTCAGGGTCAGCTCGGTCTTGTCCAGAGTGACCTCCGTCACGCCTACTGCCTTGGCCTTCACAGTCACCTTGCAGGAGGCCGTCTTCCCGCCGTCCTCGGTCGTCACAGTGACCACAGCCTCGCCAGGCTTCACGGCAGTAACCTTGCCGGCGCCGTCGACCGTGGCGACATCCGTCTTGTCCGAACTCCACGTCACCTTCCGGTTGTCAGCGTTGTCCGGCCTCACCGTGGCGGTCAGCGTCTCCGTCTCACCCTCGGTCAATGTCAGCTCCGTCTTGTCCAGAGTGACCTCCGTCACGTTTACCGCCTTGGCCTTCACCGTCACAGCGCAGGTGCCGGACTTGCCCTCCGCCGTCGCGGTGACGGTCGCGGTACCGGGCTTGAGGCCCTGGACAGTGCCGGCCTTGTCAACAGTGGCGACGCTCCGGTCGGACGACGACCACGCCACGGCCCTGTCGGACGCGGCTTCGGGAGAGACACTGGCGGACAGCACCGCAGATCCGCCCTCAATGATCTCAATCCGGGACGGGGTGACGGTCACGGATGAGACTCCGGCCTTCTCCTCCCTCTTACCGCAGGATGTTATGAGAATGGTGGCGGCGGCAGCCGTCAGCAGCGCGCGCCGTGTGTGTGTGTGTAAAAACGCTCATATCGATTGATGTTTTGGTTATAGTCTCGTGAGTCCTATGAGTTCAGCGATGCTTTGGTAAATAACTTGGCGACCATCGGTCACCCTTTCGGTCTGTATCCCGCTCCTGCCTTGCGTCACCGGCACGGGACGTGACGCCGTGTGGCAGGCTTCAGGACAATAATAATAAAAATTTCCAAATATCAAACGAATATGCCGGATATAATGGCCGATATAATGGCCGCACGACCATGCGACCGGCCACCTGAACCCCTCCAACGACAGGAGCAGGGGGCGGCGCCGAGCTCTCCGGGAACGATGACGCCTGACTGTCCCGCACCCGAAGGTGACGCGCGGCACAGTCAGGCGACTCTTCAGCGCCTTCCCGTTGCCCAAGGGCGCAGGGCAGAATGAAGTATGGATGAAGGAAACCCTTCGGCAACGAAAACCACACTTATCGTCGCCCAAGAGTGCAGCACGGCTCCCTTGGGCAACACTTTCGTACATCTTCGTCGCCCAAGGGTGCAGCACGGCACGCTTGAGCGACACTTTCGTACATCTTCGTCGCCCGAGGGTGCAGCACGGCTCTCTTGGGCAACACTTTCGTACATCTTCGTCGCCCGAGGGTGCAGCACGGCTCCCTTGGGCAACACTTTCATACATCTTCGTTGCCCGAGGGTGCAGCACGGCTCCCTTGGGCAACACTTTCGTACTTTATCGTCGCCCGAGGGTGCAGCACGGCACGCTTGAGCGACACCTCCGCGCGTTTCCGTCGCCCGAGGGTGCAGCACGGCACGCTTGAGCGACACCTCCGCGCGTTTCCGCCGCCCGAAGGTACTGGGCAAAAGACGTAAGGTTGAATCTGACAAAAAAAAGAAGAAGTCTCCCAAAAAAACGAGGGAGACTTCGGTCGGGTGCCCAAAGCCGGGCTCGAACCGGCACGTCTTTAAGGGACATTGGATTTTGAGTCCAACGCGTCTACCAATTCCGCCATTCGGGCATATTCAGGCAGTAGACTTTCCTTTGGAAACTTCGCACTTCCGCTGCACTTCCGCTTCAAAGGATTGCAAAGTTATTGAATTTCCTCCGATATTCCAAAACATTCCACAAAAAGCTTCAAAAGCTTCAATGAAAAAATCTTGCCCCCTGTATGTCCGGTAAAGCGCATTTATACCGGACAAACCGAGCTATAGACTCTTTTCTCCGACAGTTTGCCGTTTCGGTGGACATTTCTGATTCAGCAGAAACGACATTTCGACCCGAACTGACATGAGGGCGCCTGCGTTCAGTTTTTCCGCCTGATATTTTTTCGGAAAACCAATCCGGCTTACGGGAAAAGTGAGTATCTTTGTGTGATTTAAGCTAACACTGAAATCAGTATGAATCTTGACGGAAGACGCGAAAGCACGAATGTGGATGACAGAAGAGGAATGGGACGTGGAGCCAAGGCCGGAGTGGGTCTGGGCGGAACCATCGTCATCGCGCTGATTGTGATGCTGCTCGGAGGGGATCCTTCGTCCGTGCTTGAGGGAGTGTCCTCGATTCAAGGCACCGAACAGACAGAGGGGCATGTGGAGTTCTCCGCCGAGGAACAGGAACTTGCATCGTTCACGAAGAAAGTCCTCGCCGGAACCGAGGATGTCTGGACAGCCATATTCGCGAAGTATGGCTATGAATATGACCCGCCGAAGATGGTGTTATATTCAGGATCAACCACTTCCGGATGTGGAGCCGCGAACTCATCGGTAGGGCCGTTCTACTGTTCCGCCGACCAGAGCGTCTATATCGACCTCAGCTTCTTCACCTCGATGAAGCGGCAGATCGGAGCGGACGGCGACCTGGCCTACGCCTACGTGATCGCCCATGAGGTCGGTCATCACGTCCAATATCTTTTGGGCACGCTCGGGCAGGCCCACCAGAAAATGAACCGTGTCAGCAAGACCGAGGCGAACGCGATCAGTGTCCGGCTTGAGCTCCAGGCCGACTACTACGCCGGAGTCTGGGTGATGAACGATGACAAGAAGTATAAGTCCCTGGAAAAAGGAGACATAGAGAATGCGCTGAACTGCGCCTCGAAGATCGGGGACGACTACCTCCAGAAGAAGGCGCAAGGCTATGTGGTGACTGAATCCTTCACCCACGGGACGGCGAAGCAGCGCTACACCTGGCTGAAGCGCGGGCTGGAATATGGAGATTTGGAACACGGTGACACATTCAGTGTCGCGGCATCTAAATTGTAGTGATTTGGCACGGTGTCCGCGGCCGGTTGATCCGCGGAAATGACATAGAGCTTTTGGTCCGGAAACGGGCTGGCGAAACATATCATATTTTACGAAATTATTAAGCTCAACAAAATGAAGCACTTTTCTTTACCAAAGGACGGTGGATTGATTGAGGAGAACCTGCCTAAGAGCATTCTCCATTCCTACGAGAAGATCACCACCGAGATTTCCGATGACGCGAACATCGGAAGCGACAAGGTGGCAGACATTATTGTCAAAGCCATCAAAGACCACGAAAGGGCGGCTCTTCCGCGTCCTTTCAAACTCGGTTTGACCACAGGAACCACACCTGTGTCCCTCTACAGCAACCTGACAGAGCAGTTCAAGGAAGGCAAGATCTCCTTCGCCAATGTCGAGGTGTTCTCCATTGATGAATATTACCCATACGGCAGCGACTCCGTCCAGAGCCGCAACCACAGGCTCCACGCCGAATTCCTTGACAATGTGGATGTCAAAAAGGAGAACGTGCATATTCCTGACGGAACAGTCTCAAAGGAAGAGGTATCCGACTATTGCGCCGAGTTTGACAAGATCGCCAGAGGTCTCGACCTGCTTGTGATCGGTGTCGGCGAAGGCGGCCAGATCGGTTTCAACGAGGCCGGCTCGTCAGAGAAGAGCCGCACACGCACCGTTCCGCTCTCATACCAGTCCAGAAAGAGACAGGCCCGCAATTTCAACGGCGACATTTCCGTCACCCCTAAGACCGCCATCACGATGGGCATCGGCACGATGATGAGCGCCCGCAGGATCATCCTTATGGCCTGGGGCGAGGACAAGGCGGCTGTGGTAAAGAAAGTCGTGGAGGGCGACATCGATCCGGCCTGCCCTGCCACCTGGCTTCAGGAACACGACAACATCACATTCTACACTGACGAGATGTCAGCCTCTATGCTGACCAGACTCGTCGCACCTTGGATGGTCGGTCCTTGCCAGTGGACACCGTGCCTGATCCGCAAGGCCGTCGTTTGGCTCTGCCAGAAGGTTCATAAGCCAATCCTCAAGCTGAAGCAGCAGGACTATTTCGAGAACTCCCTCGGAGAGCTCATCGAACTCTACGGGCCGTTCGACAAGATCAACATAGACGTTTTCAATGACTTCCAGCACACCATCACCGGATGGCCGGGCGGAAAGCCTGACGCTGACGACACCACAAGGCCTGTCAAGTCAACTCCGTTTCCTAAGAAGGTCCTGATTTTCTCCCCTCACCCGGACGATGACGTGATCTCCATGGGAGGCACATTCATCCGTCTCGTGCATCAGGGACACGACGTGCACGTGGCCTACGAGACCTCCGGTGACCTGGCAGTGCACGATGACGTTGTGCTTCAGCATATGGACGCCGCCTACCAGCTTGGATTCGGAGACAAGTTCGACGAGGTAAAGAAAATCATCGACTCAAAGAAGCCTGGTGAGCCTGAGCCTAAGGAGCTTCTCGCCATCAAGGCGGCCATCCGCCGCAGCGAGGCCAGAGGAGCGGACAGAAGCTTCGGCCTCAACGACAACACCAATGTCCACTTCCTCAACCTGCCGTTCTACGAGTCGGGCGGAGTGACGAAACTGCCTCGCACACAGAAAGACCTTGACATTATCAAGGAGCTGATCGTCAGGATCCACCCTGACCAGATCTACATGGCAGGTGACCTCGCCGACCCTCACGGAACGCACAGGGTCTGCACCGAGGCCGCCCTTGAGGCCATCGAACAGCTCAAGGAGGAAGGCAACGACTGGCTGAACGACACCACGATCTGGCTCTACAGAGGTGCCTGGATGGAGTGGGAGCTCTGGAGAGTTGACATGGCCGTTCCGATCAGCCCTGACGAGCTCATCGAAAAGCGCCACGCCATCTTCCGCCACCTTTCCCAGAAAGACATCGTTCCGTTCCCGGGCGATGACCCGAGGGAGTTTTGGCAGAGGGCCGAGGAGCGCACACAGAACACCGCAAGGTTATATGACGAACTCGGAATGGCTGAGTACCAGGCCATCGAGGTCTTCCTGCGGCTGAAATAACCAATCATCCATGAATATGTCACCTCATCCACGGTGACATATTCAATAAAGCAAGAAAGCAAGAATAAAGAATATTTTTTATAAACTGCATCAATCATGAAAGTAATCATCAGAGACACAAAGAAGGAAGGCTCTATCTGGGCCGCCCACCACATTGCCGCCGCCATCAAGGCAAAGGCTGAGAAGACCGACAAGCCATTCGTACTCGGACTGCCTACAGGCTCCACTCCACTGGATGTCTATGCCGAGCTCGTCAGAATGTACGAGGCCGGAGAGATCTCCTTCAAGAATGTCATCACATTCAACATGGATGAATATGTAGGGCTTCCTGAGAGCCATCCGGAGAGCTACCACAGCTTCATGCACAAGAATCTGTTCGACAAGGTGGACGTTCCGGCCGGCAACATCCACATCCTCAACGGCAACGCTCCTGATCTCGCCAAAGAGTGCGAGGATTACGAGAAGGCCATCGTGGCTGCCGGAGGAATCGACCTGTTCCTCGGCGGAGTCGGCGAGGACGGACACCTCGCGTTCAACGAGCCGTTCTCTTCCCTCAACTCCAGGACAAGGGTCATGACCCTCACCCAGGACACTCTCGAGGTAAACTCCCGTTTCTTCGACAACGATGTGAACAAGGTTCCTAAACAGGCCATGTCAGTCGGTGTCGCCACAGTGTGTGGTGCCAAGGAGGTTCTCGTCCTCGCTTTCGGCGGCAAGAAGGCCAAGGCTGTCAAGGACGCCATCGAGGGACCTGTAAGCCACTATGTCACCCTCTCTGCCCTTCAGCTGCACGAGAATGGTGTCGTTGTGCTTGACGAGCCGGCCGCCGGTGAGCTCAAGGTCAACTCTTACCGCTATTTCAAGGCCGTTGAGGCTGCCGAGAACAAATAGTGCGTGGAGACTAACAGCTTGTAAATCAGAATAATAAACATTATCCTCCCGCCATATCCAACGGGAGGATATTCATTAAAAGCCAATCAATCAGCATGTTATCCTCCACGATCATCGCGGCGCTCCTGGCCATTGGCAGCGCTTTGGGAAGCAATGGGTATGGCAATACGATAGACAGTCGCTTCGACAAGCTCAGCGACCGGACAGACAAGTACACCTTATATCAAGTCATAAGCCAACCGGACGCAGTCCCTGCCGAAGCGACCGATAACCTGGTACCAAGCCAACCGGACGCCGAGCCTGTCGAAGCGTCCTTATCTTCCAGCGAAAGTCCGGCACAGGAATATTCCGTAAAGGAACGGTGCGAGCGTTACACAATGAAAAATCAAGGACTTGAGCGGGAATATTACCTCTACCGTCCGGAAGGATTGAAGGCCGGGGCTCCTCTCGTGATAGTCCTGCACGGCTACGGCGGCTCCGCCCTCAAGGGAAAGAAAGCGATGATGGATGTCGCCGACAAGAACGGATTCGCTGTCTGCTACCCTCAGGGAATAAAGGATCCGAAAGGTAAACCGGGCTGGAATGTCCGCTACCCTTCACAGGAAGGAATGAAGACCGATGATGTTAAGTTCCTCATCGCCCTTTCCAAAGAACTCCAGAAGAGATTCGATCTCAGTCCAAAGAATACATTCCTCACCGGAATGTCCAACGGCGGCGACATCATCTACCTGATCGCGATGCGTGCTCCGAAGGCCTTCAAGGCTATGGCCTCGATCGCCGGACTGCAGTTCAACTGGATGGAGACTGAATATTCCTACAAGCATCCACTTCCTTTCATGGAGGTTCACGGCACACAGGACCACACTTCCGAATGGCTCGGCGACCCAGAGAACAAAGGCGGCTGGGGAGCGTATATTCCCGTTCCGGCGGCGGTCAGCAGAATCATCGCTGTTAACGGTTGTACCGAGGAATATGTCACCGAGCTTCCTCGCCGCGAGGGTCGTAACCAGGTCACCCTCTATCAGTTCAAGGCCGGCAGGCCGGCGGTGAAAGGCGGCAGACCCACCGAAGTCTGGCTCTACAAAGTCGAAGGCGGCAACCATTCCTGGTCCGACAAGGATATGGACACCTGCTCCGAAATCTGGCGTTTCTTCAGCCAGTGGATTGACTAAAATGGCTTAACTAAAAGCCACATCTCTGAGGCCACATCGCTCTGACGCCAGGCACAAATCCGCAATTCATTGAATGTCAGAAGGTGTAACATCACCTTTTGACATTCAATATTTTACAAAGCAGTGCCCTCCAAATCCGCCTGGCAGCATTTACAAATATATTCATTTACAATCAGTTGACAATTATACCCAAAATTTTGTGAATGTGGGGCAAAAAGGCTAACTTTGTGATAGTCTTAAAAAGAACTTGCAAAGATGTCCAATTACCGCATTTTCGTGGAGAAACACCCGGAGTTCCAGGTGGAGGCAAAGAGCCTCCTGGGGGAACTCAACGAGAACCTGCAGCTGGAGCTGAAAACGCTTCGGCTGCTTAATGTTTATGACTTGTTCGGATTCACGCCCGAACTTCTGGAGAAGAGCCGCTACAGCGTCTTCGGAGAGATTGTGACCGACTCTGTCACAGACTCGATCGATCTGGATGGAGCGAAGTACATCGCCGTCGAATACCTGCCGGGTCAGTTCGACCAGAGGGCGGCCTCGGCTGTGGACTGCGTTCATCTGATCGAGCCATCGGCACAGATCAGCATCAAGAGCTCCAAACTCCTGATCGTTGACTCCGACGCTTCCGAGGAGACCCTTGGGAAGATCCGTCACTACTACATCAACCCGGTGGAGTCCCGCGCGAAAGACCTGAGCAAACTGGCCGACACGGAACACGCGGCGGTCAAGCCGGTTCCCGTGCTGGAGGGATTCAGGAATATGAGCGGGGACGATCTGAAAGCATATTGCAAAAAGATGGGCCTTGCGATGAACGCCGACGACCTCGCCGAGGTTGTGAAATATTTCACCGAGGAAGGCAGGGATCCGAACGAGACCGAACTCAGGATTCTGGACACCTACTGGAGCGACCACTGCCGCCACACGACATTCACGACGGAATTGGAAAGCATCGACGTGGAGGATTCCTTCATCAAGGAGGACATCGACGGGACGATGACCCTGTACCTGAGGATGCGCTCGGAGACAGGCCGCGAGAAGAAGGGACTGAACCTGATGGATATGGCCACAATCGGGGCGAAATACCTCAGGAAGAACGGTTTGCTGGATGACTTGGAGGTCAGCGAGGAGAACAATGCGTGCAGCATATTCATA
>OQWM01003480.1_pt1 | contig 10491 bp, 8 predicted proteins | sample 1691531 | NCBI WGS metagenome assembly OQWM01 (sample SAMN03418257, study PRJEB22391) | human gut metagenome | biome: human-gut; feature: organic feature; material: feces | host: Homo sapiens | place: Tanzania | collected 2013-01 | reverse complement strand
AATATATAATAAATAGCATATTCTACATATCTTTAAATGATAATAATTATAAATGATAATAGGATAAAACATATGATTTCTCGGTGTTGATGCTAACTTTAGATGGCAATACAAAGACCTTGTTGCCTGTCTCTGAGTTACCCTGTATACTGTCATTAATACAGTAAAGAAAGGGATCCCAGAGCATCCTTCCTGACAAGACGTATACTCTGGGATCATGGTTTTGAAACCATGATTATTATATCAGATTATTCCGTCTCGTACAATGAGGAAGACGATATTTTTAATTAAAAGCAGCGCCATATCTTACTGTCCAGTCTGTATGGAAGAACTCTCCTACAGGGATTCCTGCAAAAGGATCTTGTTACAGGAAGGGCATGAACGTCATGTCTGTATCATTCGCCGGATGAAATGTTCCCAATGCGGAACCCTTCACCGGGAACTGCCGGATTTTCTGGTCCCATACAAACATTACACTGCTGAAGTCATATCCGGTGTCCTGGATGGGCAGGTCACCCCATATGATGAAGATTCTGCGGATTATCCCTGTGAGATGACCATGCACCGCTGGCATCACTGGCTGATGAAAAATACGTTAAGGATAGATGGTTATTTAAGGTCTGTCGGCCACCGTCTGCCGGGATTCAGTGAGGAACTGCTGATGTCCGGCATGCCGCTGCTTGAAACGCTCCGAAGTTCCCTGTATAACTGGCTGGAAACCATACTGAGATTCATCTATGATTCCGGCGGTTTTCTTGTCCCGTGATACAGTTTTCCCCATGCACCGGCTTTGTTTTGCTGTCATTCGTAAGATATGGTAAGTTCCTCTCAAAGGAGGAATTATTACTATGAATACAACCAAAGATAACAAATGGCGCGACGGGAAAGCCCTGGAACGCTACACGCTGATCGCGCCATTACTGGAAGGCTCCCTTGATCCGGCAAAACGTCTCCAAATGAGGGAGGATATCGCATCCAGGAACGGGATCTCCCTGCGGAGCCTGTACCGTTATGAAGCTGCTTTCAAAAAACAGGGATTTTCCGGACTGAAACCGGCAGAACGTCCGAAACAGCATTCCGCAAAGCTGCCGGATAACTTTAAGGAGATTCTGGAACAGGCAGTCCAGCTGAAAAGGGAAGTCCCGACACGGTCTGTAAACCAGATCATTTACATCCTGGAACTGGAAGGCTGGGCACCTGCAGGGAAACTGAAACGCTCCACCATGCAGAGGCATCTCTATAATGCCGGATTCGGCCAGAAACAGATGCAGATGTACCGGGATGCCCGGAACAGTTCATCCAAACGTTTCTGTAAGCCACACCGAATGATGCTGATATAGGGGGATATTAAATATGGGATCAAACTCCCCATTGGAAAAAATGGTGCCATGGTACAGACGTATCTGTCCTCAGCCATTGATGACCATTCCCGTTACGTACTCCATTCAAGGTTTTATGATAACCAGGAAGAGTCCATCGTGGAGGATACTTTCCATAAAGCCATACTCAAGGCAGGAAAATTTGATGCCTGCTACTTTGATAACGGTTCACAGTACATTGCCAGACAGCTGAGATCTTCCCTGTCCAGGCTGGGGATCACGATCCGTCATGCCCCTGTCCGGAGCGGGAAATCCAAGGGCAAATGTGAAAAGTTTCATCAGATCGTAGATAGATTTCTGGCGGAAGTAAAAGTGCACAACATCCGGACACTGAAAGGACTGAACCGTCACTGGAGCAACTATCTGGAAGAATACTACCATACTTCCCCGCACGCAGGGATCCGGGAATACTATGAGAGCATGGGGGTACCTGTGCCGGAAGGAGGGATCTCCCCAGTCCAGGAATGGAACCGCGATACCAGGCCGCTTACTTTTCTGGATGCTTCTGTGGTTGCGGAAGCCTTCCTGCACCATGAGGAACGTCTGGTGGACAAAGGTGCATGCATCAGTTTCAGGGGAAAGAAGTTTGAGACCCGCCCTGCCCTGATCGGCTGCACCGTCGGGATCGCATATGATCCCATGATGCCGGAAATCCTGACGATCACTTACCGCGGTATGGAACCTTTTACGGCGCATCCTCTTAAGATAGGCGCTTTCTGTAATAAGAACCCGTCCCTCCCTGTATCCATGCAGCCAAAAGAAGCGGAATCTTCCCGCCTGCTGGATGCCCTGGAAAAGAAACAGGCACAGTCCATGTAGCGCCGGGCAGATGCGATCTCGTTTGGCGGCTACAGAAAGGATGGTGGGGATCATGTATAGATCTTTTTTTGAAATGGAACATATGCCATTTGTCCGTGATGTCCCGATATAGGAACTGTATGAATCCCCTGCCATGTCGGAAGCCCTGGGAAGGCTGTCCTATGCAGCTGACCGCCAGCTCTTTGCAGTTATCACGGCAGATGCCGGATGTGGGCCGCCGTGCTGCTGTAAAGGGTATTTTCCTGTTCCAGTGTGGCCTGCGTCAGCCGCAGTGCATACTCGGCAAGATAATCCTGCAGGGCCATCACATGGTACATCTGTTCGTTCCTGACGGCGGCAGCGCTGGAAAGCCGTAAAAAGGCGTCCCGCTCCTGCCGGTAGCCCTCGTAGCCTTGCAAAAGGTTCCATGTACGGGCATAGCGTTCCGCACCGATGCGGGCGTAATCGAATGGCAGGGCCGCAAGGCTCTGTTCGGCCGCAGCGCAGGCGGCGGTGTAGGCCTGCTCACTTTCCGAGGTGGGCTGCCGCACATAGCGTGCAAAGGCCTGTGTTTCGTTCTTGATGGCATCCTGCACCGTGTAACAGGCGGCGTTGTCGGCCAGCAGCGCGTCAAAGGCGCGCACGGCCCACTGACCCGCCACCGTGGCGATACCGTTGGAAAGCATCGTTACCAGCAAAATCGCGGCAAGCCATGCCGTGACCCTGCGGCGCAGGGAGATCCCGCCCCGCGTGGTTTTGTTCGGTGCCATACGCTCCCCTCCTGCCCTGCTGTACCCAGTTTTTCTTTTAAGTATACCGATTTTTCGGGAAAAGTGCAACCAAAAAGCACCGGCTTGTGCAAAAAAGCCGGTGCCTGAGGGCAGGAATATTCTACAGGTTCAGCAGCACATTGGCCCGGAAAACGTTGCCGCCCGTTTCCACCGTCAGATTGCCGTTATACCTGTGCACAGCAGTTTCGACGGAAACAAGGCCGATGCCCTGTCCGTCATGCTTGGTGGAGTGCAGGACGCCGCCCTGCTTTTTCAGCACGCCATCGTAGCGGTTCTCCACCATCAGGCCCATCATGGCCGGACTGAGCATCCGTGCCAACACCTTGACCTGCCGTTCTTCCGGCGGCAGCTTCTGGCTGGCATGGAGCGCATTTTCCAGCAGATTGCCAAGAATGGTGCACAGGTCGGCTTCCGGCAGAGGCAGGAATCTGGGCAGTTCCAGCTTCCATTCCACCGGAATGCCCTGTCTCCGGGCCTCATAGTCGTAGTGGCCGGCAAGCGCATCCAACGCAGCATTGGCGCACAGGGTGGGCCGGGCATCGCTGAGCTCGCTCTCGTACTGGTTCAGGTAGCTTTTCAGTTCGTCCAGCCGCCCGGCCTCAGTCAGACCGGAGATCACATGCAGATGCTGGCGGAAATCGTGCCGCAGGTGGCGGGTCTGTTCCAGATAGCTGCGCAGCTCCATATAACGGCGGGACTCCACAGCCAGCAGCTGGTTTTCACGATCCAGCTGAGAACTGCGGGTGTATTCCTTTGCCACGTGGTACATCTCGTACAGCAGCAGAAAGATGCCCAGCAGTGAGATGCTCACCGCCAGCACTGCAATGATGCGGATGCGGTTCATCAGGACGATACCGATCTCCTTCGGCATACAGAACACCAGAAACGCCGCGTACAGCGCCGGCAGCGGCCATGCCGACTCCCAGAAGGCTTCGCCGTGGTACTCCTGCAGCAGCCACCGGCTCCAGCGCACTGCTGTAAAGCGGAAAATCGTGCTGAGTATCACCGAGAGGGTCAGGCAGATGACCGAGGTGCTGGGCAGAAACACCGGCTGTGCATTGTCCAGCTCAGCTTCCGCGTTCAGCACGACGGCAAGCAGGGTGCACACAGACATCATCACTGCTGACACCGAGAACAGAAACATGGTCTGACTGATCGATACTTCCCGGTCGGTGCGCCAGCGCAGCAGCCAGAAGCTGATGATGAGCAGCGGGATGAGCAGGAAGTTTGTTTCTATATCCAGCATGCAGCACACCGCTGCGCCAGCCAGACTCATCAGTGTGATCACCGATGCACCGATGGCATAGGTTTTGCGCGGCGCACGCAGGTGCTCCTGCAGCGAGGCAAGGCAGAGGTATTCTGCCGGATACATCATTGCAAATTCCAGAAAAAAACGTCCAAACAATGCAAAATTCACAAACGTTCCTCCTCTCCGGGCTCACATCTGCCGCTGCATATTGCGGAACTGATACTGCGTAAACTGTGCCAGCAGGCTTTTTTTATCCTTCTGCCGCACTGGCAGGCGGGCTCCATCCAGCATTTCAATGCATTCACCGTCGAACCGCAGCACCTTGGACATGTTGATGATGACTCCTCGGTTGCACACCAGAAAGTCCGGCTGGGTCATCAGCTGTTCCTGCACCTGTGCAAAGTTTGCCGCGGCGCGGCACTCGCCGTCGTCGGTAACGACCTTTACAAAATGGTTCTGGGCCATGGCATAGTGGATCTTTTTCAGCGGCAGATGCACGGTCTGGCGTGCAATGCGCACCTCCAGCTCCGGCTGCTGCCGCCCCAGCACCCGCTGCAGCTCCCCTGCCAGATGGTCAAACTTTTCTTCTTTATACGGTTTGAGCAGGTAGTCGAACGGATGCACCGGAAAGGCATCCCACACATACTCCGGCGAGGATGTCACAAACACGATGAGCAGCTCCGGGTCTGCGGCACGCAGCTGCCGCGCCGTCTCGATGCCGTTTGTGCCTTCCATACAGATATCCAGAAACACCACCTGATATCCCTCGCCCGGAAATTCCTTCAAAAAATCGTCTCCGCACACAAACCGCCTGCAAAGGATCTCTTCCTCGCCAAATGCCTTTTTCAGCAGCTGTTCCAGCCGCTCGGCATCCGGTTTCTGATCTTCCACGATCGCTGTCCGCAGCTTCATTGCTGCACCCCCTGTTCCTTCCACGTCCTGATATTTATATTATAGCACAGCTTCCGCATTCTGTGGCCAGTGATTCGCGCACAAAACAGGGCGATTCACGCAGGATACAGGGAAAAACAGGCAGTACACCGTCGCAGAAAGTGCTGATTTTTTTGTTCAGACCATTGACACTCGTTAGCAGGCTTGCGTAAGCTGTGTTCATTATACGGCGCAGTCTTTCGTTTTGTTTGCAGATTCAGATGAGCCGCAACGATTCTTAACAGGAACCGAATGCTTTTGCCAAGGAAAGTTGGTCGCAAAGAAAAAGACTTTGTGCTATACTGTGTTAAAAATCATTGCAAAGGTGGGAATGTCATGAACCCTGCAAGAAAGCTGTATCTGGATAACATCCGCTGGATGACGGTGGTTTTGGTGGTGATCTACCATGTGGTCTATATGTTCAATGGCGTGCAGCCTTTTGGTGTGATCGGCCCCTTCCGGGAGCATCAGTTACAGGATTGCTTTCAATATCTGGTCTACCCTTGGTTCATGGCATTGCTGTTTGTTGTGTCGGGGATGAGCGCACGGTACTATCTGCAAAGCCATACCACAAAACAATTTCTGAAAGATAAAACCCGCAAGCTGCTGGTTCCGTCCACGATTGGCTTGTTCGTGTTCCAGTGGCTTCTTGGTATCTATAACCTGAAAATTGGCGGCGGACTGAACATTGCGGACCTTCCGATGCCTATAGTATATCTGATCACCGTGCTGTCCGGTGTAGGACCTCTGTGGTACATCCAGATGCTCTGGTTGTTCTCCATGCTTTTGCTGGTGGTTCGGAAAATTGAAAAAGACCGGGTCTGGAACTTCTGTTCCAAAGCACCGGTCTGGAGTATTCTGCTGCTGATGATCGCTGTTTATGGTTCGGCACAGGTGCTGAACACCCCGGTCGTCACCGTTTATCGGTTCGGTATTTATGGATTCTGCTTCTTTGCAGGCTATTTTCTGTTTTCCCACGAGGAAGTAATGGAACGGCTGTGCAAGTGGTGGTGGATGTTTGACGCAGCCTCGGCTGTGCTTGGCATCTCGTACATCGTGCGTTTTTTTGGTGAAAATTACGCCATTGCACCGGTTCTGAACAATATCCATGCCTGCGTTTATTGCTGGATCGCTATCCTTGGTATCCTTGCAACGATGAGAAATTATGCCGATATCTCAACCGCATTTACACAGTGGATGGCGAAGAAGTCATGGGGTTTGTATATTTTTCATTATCTGCCCATTGCTGTGATCTCGTATGAACTGCACGAACACGCCCCGGACACGCCGGAAGTGCTGGTCTATCTGCTGGTGGGCACCGGAGCCTTTATCGGCGCATTTCTGCTGGATGAAATTATCAGCCGGATGCCGATTCTGCGCTGGTGCGTCCTTGGAATCGGAAAGGAGAAGAAACGTGTTTAAGGACAATTTGGTCTCACTTCGTAAGATCCACGGTTACTCACAGGATGAGCTGGCAGAAAAAATCGGTGTGACCCGCCAGACTTTATCAAAATACGAGACCGGAGAATCTCTGCCGGACATTGAACGCTGCAGGCGGTTGGCAGAAGTTTTGGATGTTTCCATGGATGACCTCGTAAACTACGAGAAAACTGCCCGGGAGAACTTAGGGCTGGAAGTGCCACCCAAAGGAAAACACATTTTCGGTATGGTAAAAGTGGGGGACAAAGGGCAGATTGTCATTCCCGCAAATGCGCGGAAGATATTCGACATACAACCAGGGGACAATCTGCTGATCCTTGGGGACGAGGAGCAAGGCCTTGCCATCCTTAAAGAGAAAAGTTTTCTGGAACAGCTGCGTCTGATGGAACATATGCGGCACATGGAATCCATCGAATGATCAAACCCTGAGGAAAACGCACTCCCTGCACCGAATACCGCGAAGCTGAGCATGGGTTATCCGCAGCAGTGCAGACCGCATATGAATGATGCACAACATAAGCCCATGCTAACAGACACGCAGAATTTCTCGCTATGATAAGGCTTATAAAATCAGCACAAGCGCCTACCCCAAACGGCAGGCGCTTGTGCTGTTTTTACTATGTAGTTTTAATAGCTATTAAGCTTGATTCACTGATCAAGGCTTGTCGATGGGAAACTTTGAAATTGCCTGAATAAACGCCATAACGATGACATCATATAGATTCTCATCTTTTCGACCTGCATTGCGGCTTGCTTTCTCTATCATGGGACGGAAAATGTCAAACATTTCCATCAAGGCTTTTTCATCACCGCTTTTTGCGTTAATCAACAATTCGCGAAAAGAAATCATATGGACTTCTGGGCCAGCCTTGAGCATACCATCCGCTATAAGAAAAATCTGCCGATCAATGCTGAAGTCGAAACTGAACTGAAAGAGTGCGCCGATTCCAGCAGAGAGTGGGATGGTAAAATGGAGCGCCTTTTGCATCTCTTAACATAATACGGTATAATCGATAACAAAGCAGCCTTGAAAGTGCCAAAACACTTTCAAGGCTGCTTTTGTCAGGATAACCGATTACTTATCGTTTCTTTTCTTGCAGACAAATACAACTGCAAGTCCGAGCAGGGATGCCACCAAAAGCACGACGTACAGCGTGGGGTTGGAGGTATCGCCCGTTTGCGGCATTGCCGTTATGGTGGACGGTTTTGAAGTGCTTGCAGGGGTTGGGGTCGGGGTAGGTGTGGGGGCAGTTACTTCGTTCTTCTTGGTTTCGCTGTCGTTCGAACTATTGCTGCTGTCCGAATTGCTGCCCGAATTGCTGCCCGAATTGCTGCCGCTGCCCGGCACGGCGGTGTCCTTATAGGCAATCGCGTAGTCAGAGAAGCGGTCGGTCTTAAAGGTCAGCGTCTTGCTGGCTGCGTCAAACGCGGCATCCAGCACAGTAATCGTACCTTCATGGTTGCGCACAATGCAGTAGGTGCGGTTGACCGCGCTGTTCGTATTGATGAGCGCGTCCGGCACCACAACAGAAATCGTCAATGCGTCCCTGGTTGTGTGCAGGGCAACACCGGCCTGTTGGCTGCCGTTCACGGTCATGTACTTGAACAGACTGATGTCGAGATAGTGCCCGATGGTGGAACCCTTGGCGGCCTGTGCCATTGCCGCTTTGACTTCATCGGGGACATTGGCCTCTTTCATGGTCAGCACAATGTCAACGCTTGCGCCGTTTGCAATCTGTGCCAGTTCATCGGCGGTAATGTCGCCGCTGTCCACCAGCATGGCAAGCAGTTCGGCCTTGTCGGTCAGCAGAGTGGTGGTCGGCACATTGCCCTCGGACTTAACGGCCAGTTTCACCGTGCCTTTGTCGATGGCAATATCCGCACCGGGGGCATCCTCGGCCTTGGCGGGGGCAATTACATAGGTCCACTCAATCTTGCCAGTATAGTTGCCCTTGGCGGTGACAGTCAGTGTGTATCTGCCGGGGGCAGTGGCGGTGTTGTCCGTCACGGTGTAGGAATCGGCGGGGAGTTCTTTGTCGTCCAGCAGGACTTTCTCGACCGTTTGGGTCTGTTCCGCGCCGTTGGCGGTAAGCGCCTTGCCCAGCACAACTTTTGCGCCCTTGATGGACTTCGGCTCGATGGTAAGTGTACCCTCGGCAAACGTGACATCGTAGTTCGGGTTTGCGCCTGCATCGGCGGTGGCAGTGATGGCATACTCGCCCGCGTTTTCGCCCTCGGCGCGTGTCAGCGTGATACCTTTCAGCGTTTCACCGTCCAAAACACCACTGACTGCGTAAGTCAGGTCGGGGTCTTTTTCCTCATATACCTTGGTCTTGTTGTCCGGGGTGACGGTGGCGCGGCGCTTGGCAACAGTGAATTCGGCGGTAGTGGTCTTGGCATCCAATGTGTAGTTGGTGTCTGTAGTGGCCGCCTTGATGGTGTAAGTGCCAGCCTTGGTAGGCGGCGTGGTGCCGGTGTACTCGGTGCCATCGTTGGCTGTGCCGGTGTAGGTCAGCGTGATGGTCGGGGTATCCTCGCCCACAACATCGTTTGCCTTGACGGTGGCAGGGGTAATGGTCTCGCCGTAAGTGCCACCGTTGGGCGTGATGCTCACAGTAATCTGCTTTGCGGTGATGGTCGCCGTGGTTTCGGTCTGATTGCCGCTTTCAGCCAGCACATAGTTGGCCACAGAATTGCCGCCCAGCGTTAAATCGGAGATAGCAACATTCCACTTGCCCGCTTCGGTCTTTTCAAACACACCCTTAGCCGTAACGGTCAGCTTGTCGTTTTCCAGAATGCCGTCAAACTTAGCGTTGCTGAAATCCAGCGTTGCATTAGTCGTGCCGTCATAGACTTTGTCTTTTGCTGTGATGCCGGAAACGATAACAGTCTTAGGCGTAATCACAAAATTGGCAGTAGTTTCACCGGTAAGAATGTAGTTGTTATCGGCAATAGAAGCCGTAACCATGTAGCTGTCTACATCAGTGGGAACACTTGTGGAATTGTAGCCATTGCCGGTGTAGGTAAGCGTCACGGGAACGGTTTCACCGTCCACAACGCCGGAAAGTACGGCAGCGGCGGCGGTGACACTGCCATAAGTGCCGCCGTTGGGCGTGATGTTCACAGTAACCGCCTTGGGGTTGACCGTAACGGTTGCAGTGCCGGTGTACGTCGTGTATTTTCCACCGTAGGACTCATCGGGGGTGAATGCCCACTCAGCCTGATAGTCGCCAGCTTTGTCGGGCTTGGTACTAGAATCCGTCCACTCGAAGGTGCCTTCGACCGTCTTGCCGTCGTCTTGCATCGTGCCCGTGATGGTGCTGTCGCTCAGTGCCTGACCATAGGTAATCTTGCTTGCGGTGATTGTGCCGTCCATAACGGGCGTGAGCTTGTTCTTTGCGAAGATGTTGACGGTCAGAGTGATGTCCTGATAGTTGCTCGTGGAGATTGTAACCGTAATCGTGCCGAATTGTCCTTCGTCCGTGCCGCTTCTGTTTGCTTCCAGTGTCAGCTCACCGGTCTTGCCGTTTACAAGGGTAATAAAGGAGCCAACGCCCAGATTGGTATCAACCTTCTTGTCATAGGTGATCGTGCCGTAGTCACAGGGAGCAGTCAGCTTCGGCAGCAGCGTTGAGAGGTCAAAGGAATAGGTCTTGTGCAGGCCATTGGTGATGGTCAGCGTACCGGACTGGATATTTGTGGGTGCGGCGGCCTTGGTGATGCTGCCAGTCGTGAGGAAGCTGCTCTGCTCCAGGGCGTAATTCCTCGCGGCCTGCTCCATCAAGCTCACTGTGGCAGTGATGTTCTTGCCGTTGCCCACACTGGCATCGTCAAAGCTGGCGGTCACGTTGTAGTCTGTGCCTCGGTTCAAGGTCACGTTGTCGAAGGTCACGCTGGAGATGTC
>OQWM01003477.1_pt1 | contig 10497 bp, 8 predicted proteins | sample 1691531 | NCBI WGS metagenome assembly OQWM01 (sample SAMN03418257, study PRJEB22391) | human gut metagenome | biome: human-gut; feature: organic feature; material: feces | host: Homo sapiens | place: Tanzania | collected 2013-01 | reverse complement strand
CGTGATGGCGGCCCACCACTTTGCCGGTGGTATCAATAAAATCGCCATCCGGGTAAAATTTGCCGGTGTATCGTTCCATAAAGCCGACATAATCGCCGTCCGGCACAAAGCAGATGTCCTGGCTGTCATGCTTGCGGGCATTGCAAAGCCCCTGTTCCTCGGCAATGGCGCGCACGGCGTCCTTGTGCATGCCGCCCAGGGGGAACAGCGTGTGGGCCAGCTGGTCCTGCGTTAAAGAGTAAAGTACATAGCTCTGGTCCTTGCCGGGGTCATCGTTCTTGCGCAGCCCCCAGCGGCCGTTTTCATCCTGCCAGCGCTGCACATAGTGGCCGGTGGCGATATAATCGCACCCCAGCTCCCGCGCACGGTTCAGCAGGTGGTCAAATTTCAGGTAGCGGTTGCAGTCAATGCAGGGGTTGGGGGTGCCGCCGTTCTGGTAGACCTGCACAAATTTGCGGATGACTTTTTCGTCAAACTCTTCCGTAAAATTCAGCACATAGTAGGGCATGCCCAGGTCATAGGCAACGGCACGGGCATCCTCCACATCGTCCAGTGAGCAGCAGGTGTGCCCGCGGGGGATGCCTGCTGTTTCGTTTTCATACAGGCGCATGGTAACGCCGATGCACTCATAGCCCTGCTGCTGCAATAAATACGCCGCAACACTGGAATCAACGCCGCCGCTCATGGCGACAAGAACTTTTTCTGCCATTCAGTCCACATTTCCGCTGGCCTTCATGGCAACCAGCGTCCTTTCAAACAGGGTGTCGAGGTCCCAGTCCAACAGTTCCGCACCGGAGGTGATCACATCACGGGAGCACCCGGCGGCAAACTTTTTGTTCTTGAACTTCTTTTTCAGGCTTTTTACTTCCAGATCCTGCACGCTCTTGCTGGGCAGCATGATGGCGCAGGCACCGATCAGACCAGTCAGCTCGTCGGCGGCATACAGCACCTTTTCCATTTCGTGCTCCGGCTTAATATCCACCGTCAGGCTCCAGCCGTGGCTGGCCGTTGCGTGGATGATGCGCTCATCAATGCCTTTTTCCCGCATCAGCTCCTGCTCTTTGGTGCAGTGCTGTTCCGGCCACTGCTCAAAGTCCAGATCATGCAGGATGCCCACGGTCTGCCAGAAATCCGCTTCGGCACCATAGCCCAGCTCGTTGGCATACCAGCGCATCACATCGCCCACAATGCGGGCGTGCTTGCGGTGGAACTCACCTTCGTTATAATCGCACACCAGTGCATAAGCCTGTTCAGGGGTCGGAATCATAGAAGTACACTCCAATCTAGATGTTATTATACCACAAACTGCTCCCCACGCAAGGCGGGGAGCAGCTGTTTTGGTAAGGAGATATGAGAATCGTGTAATGGCTAATTAGTCGGCGAACAGCGGGGTGCTCAGGTAACGGTCGCCGGTATCAGGCAGCAGAACAACAATGGTCTTGCCCTTGTTTTCGGGACGCTTTGCCAACTGGATGCCAGCCCACACAGCAGCGCCGGAAGAAATGCCAACCAGCACGCCCTCAGAATGACCAACCTTTTTGCCGGTGGCAAAAGCGTCGTCGTTCTCAACGGGGATGACTTCGTCATAGATCTTGGTGTTCAGAACATCGGGCACAAAGCCAGCGCCAATGCCCTGGATCTTGTGGGCACCAGACTTGCCCTGGCTCAGAACCGGGCTGGAAGCAGGCTCAACAGCAACAACCTTTACGTTGGGGTTCTGCTCTTTCAGGTAGGTGCCAACGCCGGTCACGGTGCCGCCGGTGCCAACACCGGCAACAAAAACGTCAACCTGGCCGTCGGTGTCTTCCCAGATTTCGGGGCCGGTGGTCTGGTAATGGGCCTTCGGGTTGGCGGGGTTCACAAACTGGCCGGCAACAAAGCTGTTGGGAATCTCCTTGGCCAGCTCGTCAGCCTTGGCGATAGCGCCCTTCATGCCCTTGGCGCCTTCAGTCAGAACCAGCTCGGCACCGTAAGCCTTCATCAACTGGCGGCGCTCCACGCTCATGGTTTCGGGCATGACAATGATGATCTTATAGCCGCGGGCAGCTGCCACGCTGGCCAGGCCGATGCCGGTGTTGCCGGAGGTCGGCTCAATGATGGTGGTATCCTTGTTCAGCTTGCCGGCAGCTTCGGCATCGTCCAGCATTGCCTTTGCAATGCGGTCCTTGACGGAACCGGCGGGATTGAAGTATTCCAGCTTAGCCAGCAGCTTGGCTTCCAGGCCTTCAGCGGCTTCAATGTGGGTGAGCTCCAGCAGCGGGGTATGGCCGATCAGCTGGTCTGCGGAAGTATAAATCTTACTCATAATAATGAACCCTCTCTCTATGCAAATCAAAAAATGTTTTATTTTATAAATTGTTGGAATTGAATGGATGATCTCATGTTACAGCTCCAGACCTCGACATCGCCTCATGTTTAATTACCAACCTTTCGTCTGGGTTTATAGGGATTATAAACCCCATTAACCCGTTTGTCAATAGGGTATTTTGATTTTTTTATTTTTTCAAAGGCTTGTTTTCCCATTAACCTTGTTATATACTAGGTATTAGAAAATACGGAGGATGATCCACTTATGATGGTATCAACAAAAGGGCGCTATGCCCTGCGCGTGATGATTGACCTGGCCGAGCACCAGAGCGAAGGCTATGTGCCGCTGAAAGAAATTGCAGCGCGCCAGGAGATCAGCGAAAAATATCTGGAAAGCATTTTAAAGGTGCTGGTCCAGCAGCGCTTTCTGGAAGGTCTGCGCGGCAAGGGCGGTGGCTATAAGCTGACCCGCGCGCCGGAAACGTACACCGTGGGCAGCATTCTGCGCCTGACGGAGGGCAGCCTGGCAACTGTTGCCTGCCTGGAAGAGGGTGCCCCTGCCTGCCCGCGCATGGCGGAATGCCGCACCTATCCGCTGTGGTACAAGCTGGACGGTATGATCAGCGAATACCTGGACAGCGTGACACTGGCCGACCTGATGCAGTACCCCGATGCGGGCAACGAATATGTGATCTGAGCAGGTGCTCCGCCGTTTGGCAGGCGGGGCATCTGTTATTTTATGCCGCCAAACGATAGGGCTGGGGCGCAGCGGCAGCGCTCCGCTGCGCCGGACTCCTATATGGCCCTTATATATAAAGAAAAAGATAAAGCAAAAAACAAACCAAAAGCGTTCCCGCTGCGCAGCCGGGAACGCTTTTTTTACGCGCGGAAAGCACTGTCGGATAAAGATAGAATAAAGAAAAGCAAAAATCGCTTGATAATAAAATCACATGCGCAAAATATATGCGAAAAAAGCTTGCAAAATCAGAATATACAAAAATAAAACCTATGGTTACGTTGTATTTTGCAATAATGCAATATTTACAAAGCTAAAAATAGAACATATAATGCTAATTGAAATCAATGGGTTATGAGCAAGCACTGCGGCGTGCTGTGCGCTGCGGGCCGGCCCAGCGGAATATAAAGAAGGAGGAACCCCCATGAAATACCTCAAGCAAATGCTGTGCGTGGGCATCTGCGGCGTTATGCTGGCAGCGGCAACCGGCTGCTCCGGTTCGCTGACGGGCGGCAAGCGCATCATTCGCATTTCTCATGCACAGTCCGAAACCCACCCCGAACACCTTGGCCTGCTCAAGTTCAAAGAATATGTGGAAGCCAACCTGGGCGATAAGTACGAGGTTCAGATCTTCCCCAATGAGCTGCTTGGCTCTGCCCAGAAAGCCATCGAGCTGACCCAGACCGGCGCGATTGACTTTGTCGTGGCCGGTACCGCCAACCTGGAAACCTTTGCCGATGTGTACGAGATTTTCAGCATGCCCTACCTGTTCACCTCAGAAGAAGCTTACCATGCCGTCATGAATGATACCGATTACATGGAAAACGTGTATGATTCCACCGATGAAGCCGGTTTCCGCGTGATGACCTGGTACAATGCCGGTACCCGCAACTTCTATGCAACCACCCCCATTTATACCCCCGATGACCTGAAAGGTCTGAAGATCCGCGTGCAGCAGAGCCCCGCCAGCGTTAAGATGGTGCAGGCCTTTGGCGCTGCTGCCACTCCGCTGAGCTTCGGCGATGTGTACACAGCCATCCAGCAGCACGTTATTGACGGTGCGGAAAACAACGAGCTGGCCCTGACCAACAACAAGCACGGCGAAGTTGCCAAGTATTTCTCCTACACCAAGCACCAGATGGTGCCGGATATGCTGGTTGGCAACCTGAAATTCCTGAACAGCCTGTCCGATGAAGAGCTGGCTGTCTTCAAGGAGGCCGCCCGCCTTTCCACCGAGGAAGAGCTTTCCTGCTGGGATGACCAGGTGGAGGAGGCCAAGCAGATCGCCGAGAATGATATGGGCGTGACCTTTATTGATGTGGATATCAGCGAGTTCAGCAATAAGGTCAGCAATGTGCAGCAGGAAATGCTGGATGCCAACCCGGATATCCAGGACCTGTATGACCATATCCAGGCCATCAATGCAGAATATGAGGAGGGCAGCGCACAATGAAATCTTTACATAAGTTCCGCCATGGGCTGGATACCGTCCTGAGCTGGGTCTGCGCCCTGCTGTTTGCCGCCATGGTCGTGGTTGGCACTTACCAGATCGTGACCCGTTATTTCTTTGGCCGCCCCTCTACCGTTTCGGAAGAACTGCTGACCTACAGCTTTACCTGGATGGCCCTGCTTTCCAGCGCACTGGTGTTTGGCAAGCGCGACCATATGCGGATGGGCTTTTTGGCCGATAAGATCACCGGCACCCCGCGCAAGGTGCTGGAGATCATCAGCGAATGCCTGGTCCTGCTGCTGGCTGCCGTTGTTATGCTGTACGGTGGTGTCAGCATCATGAAGCTGACCATGACCCAGGTCACAGCCTCTCTGGGCATCCCCATGGGCACGGTGTACACCGTTCTGCCGCTGTCCGGTGCTTTGATCGTGGTATATTCGGTACTGAACATCATTGACCTTGCCACCGACAGCGTGGAAGAACACAGCTCCACCAGCGCAGAATGAGGAGGAAAACACAATGAACATTGCTCTTGTTTCCGGGCTGATCATCCTGATCCTGCTGGTCATTATGCTGATCGCAGGCGTGCCCATCGCAGTGGCGCTCGGCATTTCGTCCGTGGTTGCCATCCTGCCCATTATGGACCTTGAAGTCGCCGTTGTTACCGGCGCGCAGCGCATTTTCTCCGGTATTTCCATGTTCAGCCTGCTGGCCATCCCGTTCTTTATCCTGGCCGGCAATATTATGAACAAAGGCGGCATTGCGGTCCGCCTGATCAACCTGGCCAAGCTCATCACCGGCCGCACCCCCGGCGCTCTGGCACAGACCAACGTCATTGCCAACATGCTGTTTGGCGCAATCTCCGGTTCCGGTACGGCTGCTGCTTCCGCCATGGGTTCCATCATCGGCCCCATCGAAAAAGAAGAAGGCTATGACCCCAACTTCTCCGCTGCCGCCAACATTGCCACCGCCCCTACCGGCCTGCTGATCCCTCCCAGCAACGTTATGATCACCTTCTCGCTGGTGTCCGGCGGTACTTCGGTTGCCGCACTGTTCATGGCCGGCTACCTGCCCGGTATCCTGTGGGGCCTGGCCTGCATGATCGTGATCTACTTCATTGCCAAAAAGCACGGCTACCGCAGCAAGACTTCCTTCACCTTTAAGGAGGCTGTCCACACCATCCTGCAGGCCATCCCGGCGCTGCTGCTCATTATCATTGTCATCGGCGGCATCATCGGCGGTGTGTTCACCGCAACCGAAGGTTCCGTTGTGGCCGTTGTATACAGCCTGCTGCTCTCCCTGTTTGGCTATAAATCCATCAAACTGAAAGAAATCCCCAAGATTCTGCGCGAAAGTGCCGAGATGACCGGCATCATCATCTTCCTGATCGGCGTGTCCAGCATCATGTCTTGGGTCATGGCGTTCACCAACATCCCGTCCCTGGTGTCCAGCGCCCTGCTTTCCATCAGCAGCAACAGGTATGTGATCCTGTTCCTCATTAACATCATCCTGCTGGTGGTTGGCACCTTTATGGATATGACCCCTGCCTGCCTGATCTTTACCCCCATCTTTTTGCCGGTCTGCCAGGCTTTGGGCATGAACACCATCCATTTTGGCATCATGCTGATTTTCAACCTGTGCATCGGCACCATCACCCCGCCGGTCGGCACCACGCTGTTTGTCGGCGTTAAGGTTGGCGGCGTCAAGATCGAAACGGTGTTCAAACAGCTGATCGTCTATTTTGCCGCGATCTTTGTTGTGCTGATGCTGGTCACCTATGTGCCGCAGATCAGCCTGGCCCTGCCCAGCTTGATGGGTTATGTCAAATAAAGTGCGGTAACACGCTAATATATCTTGCCCCGCCTGCCGGAAACCCGGCGGCGGGATTTTTTTGCACTTTTTTGTTGGAAAGGGTTGACAGTAGGGGGCAGGACTGCTATAATACACACATACCAACCAGCCTAGTATGTTAAAGGAAATGCGCTGGTTGAGATTTTGAACGGAAGGGAGCACACAACAATGAATGCTATTTTTAACACCTTGCTGCGCGCAAACTTCCGCTGTGGCCGAATGTCACACTTCCGGGCTGTACAACAGGCTGGGGGCGTATCGGCACCGCTTTGGGGCCGAATGTGACCGCTCAGGCTTATAAAACAGGTAAGTACGCCCGGTAACCAGACGCATGCAGAAAATGCGGGGATACCGGGCGTTTTTTCTATTGAATCATTCCGAACAATTTGAGATATGAGAATTTGACCGCAAAATTTTGGAGGTAATTACAATGTCTGAGAACAAACTGCATTTTGAAACGCTTCAGCTCCATGTTGGCCAGGAAGAGGCCGATCCGGCTACCGGCGCCCGCGCCGTTCCCATCTACCAGACCACTTCTTATGTGTTTAACAACTCTGCTCACGCAGCTGCCCGCTTTGGCCTGACCGATGCCGGCAACATTTATGGCCGTCTGACCAACCCCACCGAGGATGTGCTGGAAAAGCGCATCGCTGCCCTGGAAGGCGGCGTGGCTGGCCTGGCTGTTGCTTCCGGCGCTGCCGCTATCAGCTACACCATCCAGGCCCTGGCCCAGAACGGCGGCCATGTAGTTGCCCAGAAGACCATTTACGGCGGCAGCTACAACCTGCTGGAGCATACCCTGCCCAACTTTGGCATCACCGCTACCTTTGTGGATGCCCACAACCTGAAAGAGATCGAGGATGCCATCCAGGAGAATACCCGCCTGGTCTACCTGGAAACCCTGGGCAACCCCAACTCTGATATCCCCGATCTGGACGCTATTGCAGAGATCGCCCACAAGCACGGCCTGCCGGTTGTTGTGGATAACACCTTCGGCACCCCGTACCTGATCCGCCCGCTGGAGCACGGCGCTGACATCGTTGTCCACTCCGCCACCAAGTTCATCGGCGGCCACGGTACCTCCCTGGGCGGCATCATCGTGGACGGCGGCAAGTTCGATTGGGCTGCTTCCGGCAACTATCCCGCCATTGCAGCACCCAACCCCAGCTACCACGGCATCAGCTTTGTGGACGCTGCCGGCCCGGCTGCTTTTGTGACCTATGTCCGCGCAATTCTGCTGCGTGATACCGGCGCTACCATCAGCCCGTTCAACGCATTCCTGCTGCTGCAGGGTGTTGAGACTCTGAGCCTGCGCGTGGAGCGCCATGCCGAGAACACCAAAAAGATCGTGGAATACCTTGCCAACCACCCGCAGGTGGAAAAGGTCAACCATCCCAGCCTGCCGGATCACCCGGACCATGCGCTGTACCAGAAGTACTTCCCCAACGGCGGTGCTTCCATCTTCACCTTCCAGATCAAGGGCGGCGTGAAGGAAGCGCATGCTTTCATCGACCACCTGAAGATCTTCAGCCTGCTGGCTAACGTTGCTGACGTGAAGAGCTTGGTCATCCACCCGGCTACCACCACCCACAGCCAGCTGAGCGAGCAGGAACTGCTGGACCAGGGCATCTACCAGAACACCATCCGCCTGTCCATCGGTACCGAGAATGCCGACGACCTGATCGCCGATCTGGAGCAGGCATTCCAGGCAGTCAAAGAGTGATCGTCTCCAATTTTCCATAAAGCCTTTTTATCAGGATTATCTCCTCCAAGCTAAGTTAGATAAAATAAAAGTCTTGCCTCAATGATACAGCCCGTATTCCGCCCCAAGCAGCCGGAATGCGGGCTGTATTTATGCCCGATGATATACAAAATGTCATATGCAGAGAACGCAAAACAAATCGTATAACTCAAAGAGCAACATTTTTTGCGTGCAGACCCCGTAAACCGGGCGGCAAAAACTGGACAGGGAACAGCTTTTTCGGTATAATGTAAAAATTACGAGATTTGTAAGGGAAAGTAAGGGTACAATATATGCTGCAAACGATCACGGCTGTCAACCAGGCAGTCAACAACTTTATCTGGGGTGTTCCCGCCATGGTGTGCATCATCGGCGTGGGGCTGCTGCTCAGCGTGCGCACCGGCTTTATCCAGATCCGCAAATTCCCCTATGCCATCAAAACCACGATTGGCCGCATGTTCCGCAAGCGGGATGCTTCCGATGGCGCAATGACCCCCTTCCAGGCGGTGTGTACCGCGCTGGCGGCTACCGTGGGTACCGGCAACATTGCCGGTGTGGCGGGGGCTATTGCCATCGGCGGGCCGGGCGCGGTGTTCTGGATGTGGTGCAGCGCCCTGCTGGGCATGTGTACCAAGTTTGCGGAGGTCACCCTGGCCGTCCGGTTCCGGGAGAAAAACCGGGAGGGAGACTGGGTTGGGGGCCCCATGTATTACATCAAGAACGGACTGCCGAAGAAATGGCGTTTTCTGGCGGTGCTCTACGCCATTCTGGGCATGCTGACGGTCTTCGGCACCGGCAACGCCACCCAGGTCAACGCCATCATCACCGCCGTGGACACGGCTATCCTGAACTTCCACCAGATGGGTGCCCGGCAGATGGCCAGCCTGAACCTGGTCATCGGCATCCTGATCGCCCTGACCGTGGCCCTGGTACTGGTAGGCGGACTCAAGCGCATCGGCAATGTGGCTGAAAAGTTGGTGCCCTTTATGGCTCTCGTGTACGTGCTCATGGCCCTGGGGGTGCTGGTGTTGAACCTGAACCGGGTGCCGGAGGTTCTGGCCTCCATTGTGAGAGGGGCCTTCTCCCCCTCCGCCGTTACCGGCGGTGCGGTGGGCAGCATGTTCCTGTGCATGAAAAAGGGCGTGTCCCGGGGCATCTTCTCCAACGAGGCGGGCCTGGGCACCGGCTCCATTGCCCACGCGGCCTCCGATGTGGATGACCCCATCCGGCAGGGCTACTTCGGCATTTTCGAGGTCTTTGCCGACACCATCATCATCTGCTCCATGACCGCCTTCGTCATCCTGGTCTCCGGGGAGCACATTACCTACGGTGCCGCCGCCGGGGCGGAGCTGACCATCGGGGGCTTCACGGCGGTTTACGGCATCTGGGCATCCCTGCTGGCAGCGGTGGCCATGTGCTGCTTCGCCTTTTCCACCATCATCGGCTGGGGTCTTTACGGCACCCGGTGCCTGGAATTCCTGGTGGGCAGCAAGGCCAACCGGGGCTTCATGATCGTCTATTCCTTTGTGGCCATCATCGGTGCCACGGTGGACCTGGGCCTTCTGTGGGACCTGTCCGAGACCTTTAACGGCATGATGGTGATCCCCAACCTCATTGCCCTGTTCCTGCTCTCCGGCACCGTTGCGAAAATGGTCCGGGAAACGAAAATCTAAAACATGCGCCTCTTCGGAGGCGCTTTTTTTGTTGCATAGAGGCTAAATTCCGAGGATAGAATCCCTTGACGAAGGTAACATAACAGCGTATAATAAAACTACGTCCGGCCCAGTCCGGCAGTGCGGAAGAGAAAAGGAGCGGCCTTGGCCGAGGAATAGAAGTATGGGAAAAACGCAGCGTATTTTTGCCGCCCTCTGCGGTGCGGCGGCCCTGGTTCTGGGGGGCTTTGGCATCCGGCTGGGGCTGACTGCCCCGGGGAAAAGCCCTGTATTGCTGAAAACCGACCAAGGCGCCCAGGACCGGTGCCGGGATTTTGCCCAGTGCCTCCGGGAGGAAGACTTTGAGGGCCTGTCCAAAACCCTCCTGGGAACGCCCCAGATCACCCAATATAGCGGCGAAGAAGCCCTTGCCGCAAGGATTTGGCAGGCTTATGTTTCCTCCATGGACTGCACCCTGGAGGGTGAGCTCTACGGCACCGGCCAGGGGCTGGCCCAGAACATCACCCTGGAGGCCCTGGACTTAGAGGACCTGGGGGCTCGGCTGGAAGAAAAAGTTCCTCTGCTGCTGGAGGCCCGCATGAAGGAGGCCCGGGATATTGCAGAGCTCTACGACGGCCGGAACGGCTACCGGCAGGAGGTCATTGACCAGGTGCTGCTCCAGGCCCTGGATGAAGTTCTGTCCCAGAACCCCCAGACCCGGGAAACCACCCTGACCCTGCGGCTGTGCCGCAGCCGGGGC
>OQWM01003476.1_pt1 | contig 10497 bp, 7 predicted proteins | sample 1691531 | NCBI WGS metagenome assembly OQWM01 (sample SAMN03418257, study PRJEB22391) | human gut metagenome | biome: human-gut; feature: organic feature; material: feces | host: Homo sapiens | place: Tanzania | collected 2013-01 | reverse complement strand
CTATGATAACCATATTGGGTCCTACTGCGAGCGGAAAGACGAGTCTTGCCGCTGCACTTGCTGCCAGGATTAACAGCTTGGATGCTGCGTCGTGGGGTGGCAACACGCAGGGTGCGGAGATTATCAGTGCTGATAGTCGCCAGGTGTATCGTGGTATGGACATTGGTACAGGAAAGGACTTGGAAGATTATACCATTGATGGAAAGCAGATACCTTATCATCTGATAGATATCTGTGAACCGGGTACGAAATACAATCTCTTTGAATATCAGCAAGACTTCTATGATGCTTATCTTGATATTCAGAAGAGAGGAGTGCTGCCTATTCTTTGTGGAGGTACCGGACTTTATATAGAATCTGTGCTCAAGGGATACCATCTTTCTCCTGTTCCTCAGAATCAGGAACTTAGAGATAGGTTGGCTGGTAAATCCTTGGAGGAACTCACCGTGATATTGCAAGAGTTGAAGGCTAAAACGGGATCGAATATGCACAATCGCACAGACGTGGATACTGCTCAGCGTGCTATCCGTGCCATCGAGATAGAGACGCATAATCTGGAACATCCGATGCCGGAGCGTGAACTCCCCGCTGTAGATTCACTCATCATTGGTGTGAGTATCGACCGTGATGCGCGCCGTGAGAAGATTACCCGCAGATTGAAGCAGCGCCTCCAGGAAGGAATGGTAGATGAAATAGTCACACTGTTAGATAAAGGTATTCCTGCGGAAAACCTTCTCTATTATGGGCTGGAATATAAGTTTGTTACGGAATACGTGATAGGCAAGACTACATACGAGGAAATGTTCCGGAGTCTTGAGATAGCCATCCATCAGTTTGCCAAGCGCCAGATGACTTGGTTTAGAGGCATGGAGCGAAGGGGCTTCACTATCCATTGGATAGATGCCTTGCACCCGATGGAACAGAAAGTGGATCAAGTGATGGAATTAGTTAAAAATTCAAAGTAAAAAGCATGGCAGCTAATGAGAATAAATGGGGACTTCTTTACTGTCCCCGAGGCGGTTGGCGCAGCAACAAGCGCTGGGAAAAGATAGAAAAGGTGCTCAGGCAGCAAGGCGTGGATTACGACTTTGTGCAGAGCGAGAACCAGAAAAGCGTGGAGCGTCTGGTGAAGATGTTTGTCAACAATGGCTATAAGACGATAGTGATTGTTGGCGGAGATTCTGCGCTCAATGATGCCGTGAATTGCCTGATGCAGATGAACGAGGAAGAGCGTGATCAGGTGGCTTTGGGAGTGATACCTAACGGCTTGATGAACGACTTCGCTCATTTCTGGGGATTCGACGACAGTAATATCGAGCAGACTGTGGGTTGGCTCAAGAAGCGCCGCATCAGAAAGATAGACTTGGGTTGCATCCGATATACCAACAAGAAGGGGGATAAGTGTATTCGCTATTTCCTGAACTGTATCAATGTGGGCTTCATTGCCAATATCATGAACTTGCGACGCAAGACTCATCATGCTTTCGGCTCCAGAACCTTGTCGTTCATCCTTTCGTTCATCCTGATGATTTTCCAGCGTCTGGATTACAAGATGAACATCCATATCAATACGGATGTGATTAAGCGTAGGGTGATGACCATGTGTATCGGTAATGCATCGGGCTATGGGCAGACGCCAAATGCCGTGCCGTATAATGGACTGCTTGATGTATCTGTGGTTTATCATCCGCAGATGACGCAGCTCTTTGAAGGCATCTATCTCTTTGTGAAGGGAAAGTTCCTCAATCATAAGAGCGTGCATCCTTATCGTACCCGCGAAGTGGAGGTGCAGGCTGATCCGCATGCCTTGATAGGCATTGATGGAAGATTGATGAATACGCCAGTGGGGCCTTATAAGGTGACAGCCATCCAGGAAGTCATTAACTTCCTGATACCAGTATAAAAGATATAAGAGTATGATATGATAATGTGCCATAAGTCATCCTAGTAGTGACTTATGGCACATTGCTGTTTTGTATTTATCTCCTATCTCTTTATCCCATATCTGCAATCTTCTTCAACTCTTCTTCGTTGAGAATCTTGATTTTTCTGACGTTCGTCTCGATGAGGCCCTCGCTGACGAATGCCGAAAGGGTTCGGATGCAGTTGCTCGTTGTCATGTTGGCAATGTTTGCCAGGTCTTCTCGGCTCAGGCTGCAATCCAGGGTGCTGTCGTCTTTTGCCAACCCGTAGGAGTCGAGCAGAAACAGGAGGGCTTCGGCAAGGCGGGCACGGATGTGCTTTTGGGTGAGGTTCACTGTGCGATCATCCGACTTTCCTATTTCTATGCTCAGGTATTTGATGAAGTAATGACCAATGTTGAAGCTTTTCTGCAACAACTTCATCAATACAGCGATGGGGAAGGAAGCCACCACGCAATTGTCTAATGACATAGCTGCGGTCTTGTAGATTTCGTCAGCGAAGTAAGCTCTGAATCCGAAAAACTCGAGTGGTTTGATGACACGGATAATCTGGTTTTTGCCAGATATGCCATCCTTGAAGATCTTCACCTTTCCCGTGAGCAGGCACATGGCTTCTGTGGGCTGCTGCTCGTTTTGATAGATGAGTTCCCCCTTCTTGAACTTTTTGAGTTCAATATGCTCAAGCAGTAAGTCGAACTGTTCGTCCTCGATACCGCCCCATAGTTTGGCTATTGCTTTAGCCGCTTTTTCCTTGTTGCTTTCTTTCTTTTTGGCCATTATCCTGGTATGTTTACTTGTTCAATTTTGGATTTCCGGGTGCAAAATTACACAAAAAAAATTAAATACGTTCCTAAAAAGGGGTAAAAATATGTTTTATAACATACAAAACTCATTTTTTTCCAAAAAGTATTGACTTTTCTTTTGTCATAACGCAAAAAAGTTGTATCTTTGAATGCAATTAATATGGTCAACAAAAATTCAAAACCTTAATATAGATCTATGAGTTATCTAAAATTCGAAAAGGCCCTGATGACTAACCTTCAAGAGTCATTGCCCAAGGAGTTGTTGCGTACCAACCGCTCTGGTGCTTATTCGTGCTCTACGATTGTGGACTGTAATACCCGCAAGTATCATGGTCTATTGGTTGTGCCGGTTCCAGAACTGGACGATGACAACCATGTGCTCCTGAGCTCGCTCGATGTTACGGTGATTCAGCATGGCGCTGAATTCAATCTTGGACTGCACAAGTATCAAGGCAACAACTACAATCCGATGGGACACAAGTACATCCGTGAATTCGATTGCGATAAGGTTCCTACCACGTTGTATCGTGTGGGAGGCGTCATTCTGAAGAAGGAAGTGGTGTTCCAGCATTATGAGAATCGTATTTTGTTGCGTTACACCTTAGTGGATGGACATTCTGCCACTACACTGAGGTTCCGTCCTTTCCTTGCATTCCGCAGCGTGAGACAGTTTACTCACGAGAATGCAACTGCTTCAAGAGATTATGCTGAGGTCGACAATGGCATCAAGACATGTATGTATGCCGGTTATCCCGACCTGTTCATGCAGTTCTCCAAGAAGAATAATTTCATCTTCCAGCCCGACTGGTATCGTGGCGTGGAGTATCCCAAGGAGCAGGAGCGCGGCTATGCTTCCAATGAGGACCTCTATGTTCCCGGCTATTTCGAGATGAACATCAAGAAGGGTGAGACCATCGTCTTTGCCGCTTCCACATCCGAAATCAAATCGCGCAGTCTGAAGGCACTCTTCGACAAGGAAGTGAATGAGCGTGCGCCACGCGACAATTTCTTCCATTGTCTGGTCAATGCAGCCCATCAGTTCCATCGTCGCGAAAGCAACGACGACCGATACATCATTGCCGGTTATCCTTGGTTCAAGTGCCGTGCTCGCGACACGTTCATCTCTTTGCCTGGTCTGACACTCTCCATCGAGGAAGACGACTACTTCGAGTTGGTGATGAAGACCGCTATGAAGGGATATTACGAGTTCATGGAGGGCAAGCCTGTCACTGTACATATTGCAGAGATTGACCAGCCCGATGTGCCTTTGTGGGCAGTATGGGCTTTGCAGCAGTATGCCAAGGAGAAAGGAAAAGAAGCTTGTCTCAAGAAGTACGGTAAGTTTATCAAGGACGTAGTGATGTACGTGAAGTGCAATCATCACCCCAACCTGAAGCTGATGCCCAACGGACTTCTTTACACCGACGGAAAGGACAAGGCTGTGACATGGATGAACTCCACTGCCAACGGGCATCCTGTTGTTCCCCGTACGGGATACATCGTCGAGTTTAATGCCTTGTGGTATAATGCCCTTTGCTTCTGTGCCTCTCTGTGCGAGTTGGCAGGCAAGGAGAAAGATCAGCAGCAGCTCCTCGAGGCAGCCGAACTTGCTAAGCAGTCGTTCCTCGACACTTTCCTCAACGAGTATGGTTATCTCTACGACTATGTTGACGGCAAGATGATCGACTGGAGTGTTCGTCCCAATATGATATTCCCTGTAGCCTTCGACTACTCTCCATTGTCGCAGGACCAGAAGAAGCGTGTGCTCGACATCTGTACCCGAGAGCTTCTTACACCTAAGGGCCTGCGTTCACTCTCACCAAAGAGTGGCGGATACAACCCTGTCTATGTAGGTCCGCAGAGCCAGCGCGACTATGCTTATCATCAGGGTACAGCATGGCCATGGCTGGGTGGCTTCTATATGGAGGCAAGTCTGAAGATGTATAAGCGTACACGTCTGAGCTTCATTGAGCGCCAGATGGTGGGCTATGACGATGAGATGTCATGCCATTGTTTGGGCACTATCAGCGAGCTCTTCGATGGCAACCCTCCATTTACTGGGCGAGGTGCTATCTCCTTTGCCATGAATGTGGCAGAGATTCTGCGTGCGCTCGAACTACTTGAAAAATATCAATATTAAATAAGGAGGACTGCAATATGAAAGTATTAATGTTTGGATGGGAGTATCCTCCTCATGTATTTGGTGGCTTGGCTACTGCCAATTTTGGTATCTCACAGGGATTGCATGCTCAGGGCGATGTGGATATCACTCTCTGTCTGCCTCATCCTTTTGGTGATGAAGACCGCAGTGCCGCTAAAATTGTAGCCATGAACTGTGTGCCTATAGCCTGGCGCGATGTCAACTATGACTATGTGAAGCAGCGTGTGGGCAACATCATGGACCCTAATGACTATTTCCGTTATCGTGATCATATCTATGCCGACTTCAATTATATGAATGTCAATGACCTCGGCTGTATGGGCTTTGCTGGTGGATATCCTTCCAACCTTCACGACGAAATCAATAACTATTCTGTCATTGCAGGAGTGGTGGCTCGTTCTGAGGAGTTCGACATCATTCATGCTCACGACTGGCTTACCTTCCCCGCAGGCATCCACGCCAAGAAGGTGAGTGGAAAGCCTCTGTGCATCCACGTGCATGCCACCGACTTCGACCGAAGCCGTGGCAAGGTGAACCCTACTGTTTATTCTATCGAGAAGGATGGTATGGACAATGCCGATTGCATCATGTGTGTGTCAGAGCTTACCCGTCAGACAGTCATCAATCAGTATCATCAGGACCCACGCAAGTGTTTTGCCATGCACAATGCTGTTTATCCATTGAAGCAGGAGTGGCAGGACATTCCTCGTCCCGACCATAAGGGCAAGGAGAAGGTGGTAACCTTCTTGGGTCGTATCACTATGCAGAAAGGTCCGGAATACTTTGTCGAGGCTGCCAATATGGTGTTGCATCGTACTCGCAATGTGCGTTTCTGTATGGCTGGTTCCGGCGATATGATGAATCAGATGATTTATCTCGCTGCAGAGCGTGGCATTGCCGACCGTTTCCACTTCCTGGGATTCATGCGTGGCAAGCAGGTGTATGAGTGCCTGAAAGACTCTGATGTCTATGTCATGCCTTCGGTGAGCGAGCCTTTTGGTATCTCTCCTTTGGAGGCCATGCAGTGTGGCACGCCTACGATTATCTCCAAGCAGAGTGGTTGTGGTGAAATCCTGACCAACTGTATCAAGGTAGACTACTGGGACATTCATGCTCTGGCTGATGCCATCTATAGTATTTGCCACAATGAGAGTCTCTTCGACTATCTGTCTGTGGAAGGCAAAAATGAGGTCGACCAGATAACCTGGGAGAAGGTGGGAGCACGCATCAAGGACCTTTACCTCAAGACACTGGGGTGGAAGTAGGTGTGAAGTGAAGAGTGAAGTTAAACGTTCAAATTTTAATTTTTTATGAAGACAATTTGTTTATATTTCGAAATACATCAGATCATCCATCTGAAGAGGTATCGTTTCTTCGATATCGGTACCGACCATTATTACTACGATGACTATGAGAACGAGCGTAGTATCAGTGATATTGCTGAGCGTTCTTATATGCCTGCCCTCACTGCTCTTGAGGATATGATCAAGGCCAACGGACAGTATTTCAAGGTGGCTTTCTCTATCTCTGGTGTGGGTATGGAGCAGTTGGAACTTCATGCACCACAGGTGTTGGAGAAGTTGCAGGACCTCAACAAGACTGGTTGCGTAGAGTTCCTCGCCGAACCTTATTCTCATGGCTTGGCATCTCTCGTCAACGAGGAGAGCTTTAAAGCCGAAGTACAGCGTCAGGCTGCCAAGATGGAGGAGTACTTTGGCAAGAAGCCACAGGTGCTGCGCAACTCTTCACTCATCTATAGCGATGATATCGGTTTGCAGGCTTCACAGATGGGTTTTGCCGGCATGCTTACCGAGGGTGCCAAGCATGTGTTGGGATGGAAGTCTCCTCACTATGTTTACAACTGCGCCCTGGCTCCAAAGCTTAAGCTCTTGCTGCGTGATGTGCGCCTGAGCGATGATGTCTCTCTGCGTTTCAACAACAGCAACTGGGACGGCTATCCTCTCTTTGCCGACAACTATATCAATCAGATTGCTGCCCTGCCTCAAGAGGAGCAGGTAATCAATATCTTCATGGAGCTGTCTGCTCTCGGTATTGCCCAGCCCTTGTCAAGCAATATTCTGGAGTTCCTGAAGGCTCTGCCAGCTTGCGCCAAGGAGAAGGGCATCACCTTCTCTACTCCTATCGAGATTTGCAAGAAGATGAAATCGGTAGGCGAGTTGAATGTTCCTGATACCCTGAGTTGGGTAGACGAGGAGCGCGATGTCAGCACATGGTTGGGTAACTCTATGCAGCGTGAGGCTTTCAACAAACTTTATAGTGTTGCCGACCGTGTCCGCATTGCCAACGATCCTCGTATCAATCAGGACTGGGATTACCTGCAGGCAAGCAACAACTTCCGCTTCATGACCACCAAACCAAGCAATGTGGGTCTTGACCGTGGTATCTACAGCGATCCTTTCGATGCTTTCACCAACTATATGAATATTCTTGGCGACTTCCTCAATCGTGTCAACGACTTGTATCCTTCTGATGTGGATAACGATCAGCTGGAGGGCCTTCTCACCACCATCAAGAATCAGGATGAGGAAATCGAGGTAAAGGACAAGGAGATTGTCCGTCTGCAGGCTAAGCTCGAGAAGATAGAGAAAGAGGCAGAAAAACTCCGTGCCGAGAAGAAGCCTGCTGCCAAGAAGCCTGCTACTGCAGCCAAGGCTCCTGCCAAGAAGGCAGCTACTAAGGCTCCTGCTGCAGCTAAGAAGGCTCCTGCCAAGAAAGCTGCCACTAAGGCTGAAACTACAGAAAAGAAATAATAGTATAATCCTATAAAAATATAAAAAAGGCAATCTGCTGTTTGACAGATTGCCTTTTTGTGTTTAGTGACGGTGAAAAAATAAATTGGTATGTTTTTACCGTCACATATTCTATATTGACAGGTGATTAGCCTGTAGTGTACAGAGAGTAGGTTACTTCACAACGAATTTCTTGTTGTTAAAGATATAGATACCTTTCTTTAGACCTTCGGAACCTTTTTGTGCTACAACACGGCCGCTGAGGTCATAGATGTTGGTGTCTGCCATAAGCTTATTATCCACCGTGATACCAGCTATAGAGCTTGTGGCATCAGTGTAAAGAGTAAATGCCAAGATGCATTGTTTTACTTTCGGTGTGAAGGTCAACGTGTGCTCTACAGGAGAATCAAACTCTACAGTATATTTCTTTACGCTCTTGTCCTTAGGGAAGATATAAGTAGTAGCATCGTAGCTCTTGCCGTTAATTTCTCCGATATAAGCATCAGTATCAGCGTAGTTGTCTTTTCCTTCGATGTCCATCTTTACGATTTTGATACCGTCTGGAATGATAATGGTATATTGATTTGCACTGTACTTGATGTAGTTTGTGCCTGATCCAACACCATATGTCTTTCCTTTTTCATTGCTGATGGAGAAACCATTGCTGAAAGTCGCAGTTGAACTTGTGCCGTTAGTCAAGGTCTTTGAGTTCAAAGTATAAACTCCATTAGGATCTGTTTCTATAGTACCTGTCGATGTGGCGTTGCACTGATCCTCGTAGGTGGAGTCAAACTTCTTCAGCCACATAGCACCACTGCTAACTGTAATCTTTGATCCATTCTTGAACACGAGATTATCTACGAAGCGGATGTCTATACCCTTCTTGGCTGATATCTGTACGTTGTCGAGTGTCACGTTCTTGATGTGGCTCTCAGGGCGACCAACAAAGAAGATTGCGTTGCCATCGCAAACATCCGTAGTCTTCACATTCTGCAGGTAGATACCATTATAGGTTGGGGTAGTGCTATCTACAGCTCTTGCATTGGCCTTATCGACGGCAGGATCGCTATTGTAGTTCTTGTCATAGAAGCAGTCGATAGAGAGTGGGTTCTTTACCTTGGTCATGGTGAAATTGGTAAACTTCCAGTCTTCCTCACCACCGCCACGGAGAGTACCATCGCTATTGATACCAGTCTTCATGCGGATACCTGCTGTTGTACCGTTCATGGTGATATTGTCGAACCAAACATGCTTGATGTTTTCGGTATAGCTACCAATAGAAGCACCATGGCCAGTTCCGAAGTCGCAATTCCAAACGTGGATATACTGTGCGTCGTTGTCGCAAACGATGTTGTCATCGCCGTTGCTGATGTTACAGTTGTAGATGTTTACGTATGGACCCCAGATAGAGATACCATCGGTGTTATGCGATGCTTTGCCTTTGCCGGCTTCAGATGAAGGCTCGCTGATGGTAACATCATGGATGGTAGCATGGCTAGCCTTGCCGCTGTTGCTGATGGTGATGTTTACACCCGGAGTATTCTGAATCTTGAAGTTGCGGAGCAGGAAACGCTTGCCCTGCTCAAAGCGGATCATGGCACCAGGGTTGAACGTTTCGCCATTCTCTCTTGCGAGCCACCAGCGAGCACCCTGACCATCGATGATGGAAGTTTCACCTTCACCCTCGATAACGACGTCGGTTACATTCTTGCCTTTGTTCTTACCACCGATGAAGACAGTCTTGGTATTAGGAGCCTTACCATATTCCACGAGCTTCAGGGTAGCACCTGCGCAAAGGTGGAGTACGGTCTTTGACTTGATGCTAAGTACCTCGGTTTTACTTGTCATCTGGTCTGTGCTACCAAACATCCAAGTACCAGCAGGAATTACGACCATACCGCCAGTAGCAGGAACTGCATCAAGGGCATTTTGAATAGCCTTGGTGTTGTCTGCTGCCGATGTAGATGCACCATAGTCTTTGATGTTAAACGTATTTGCTGATGTGATGGCTGGCAATTGTGGTAACTCAACTGCAGTCCATCCCTCAGGAGTGTTCTTGGCATTTTGCTCAGAAGTAATACCAGTAAAAGTCTGGGCCTTGGCAATGCCTGGCAAAGCCAAGAGTGCTGAAAGCACGATAGTTTTGATGATTGATTTTCTCATTGTAATTTAGGCTAAATTTTATACTTTGCAAAATTACAACTATTCTTTATATTTTAAGGTATAATTATCTCAAAAAAAGCACGAAAACGATTGCGTAGTAGAAAACAATGACTTCTCCAGAATGGAAGCTTATGTATATCAACTATAACGATGCGATTTATAGTGGTCTAATGATGCGCTTCTTTAGGTGTTAATGATGCGCTTCGTTAGGTCATGTAGATTTTCTACAATTTATGTTCTTGAAAAAAGTTTCATAGATATTTTTTTATTGCTGAATCTGATAATTCTTTTTTGTAATCTAAAGACAAATCTTTAGGGCATTTAAAACCGCTCTCCAGAGCTTTCACTTTTGGAGAGATGTAATATCTTTCAGCAGTAGAGGCTTGTGAATTAGCTCTAATGTTATTCATAAGGGCTTTCATTCCTGCTTTGATCGCTTCTGAAATACTTATATTATTAAGTTTAGCGTATAATGCTGCTTCATTATAAGTTGTATTATCTATATAAATTGTTGCCATATTTGTAATATTATAAAATTATATCTGCAAAGATACGCTTTTTTCTTCTAAACTTCCAAGAAAATCAAAAAAAAAGTGCAACGCTCAAGTCGAGCATTGCACTTTAAATATTTAAGAGATGATTTTTAATCCTCTACTACATACCAGCGTGGGTCACCAGCTTTTTCCTTCAAGGTACCA
>OQWM01003474.1_pt1 | contig 10504 bp, 7 predicted proteins | sample 1691531 | NCBI WGS metagenome assembly OQWM01 (sample SAMN03418257, study PRJEB22391) | human gut metagenome | biome: human-gut; feature: organic feature; material: feces | host: Homo sapiens | place: Tanzania | collected 2013-01 | reverse complement strand
ATGCCGTTAATTCGTTCGACAATATTCGGCAGGGGACAGCCGCGAACCGGCGCACTTACGCCGCCGCGGCGTTGGCGTTGATCTTTTCTATCGTCTGCCGAATACCAGCCCACACGGACAGATCCGTAAACACCTCCACGATGCTGCCGTAGTCGGTGAACGGTGCTTCCTGCAAAACGGACAGATCCTTCATCATGCCGTTGCGGACGATGTACTCCACGATCTGATTGACAAAATAGATCTGGCGGCTGTCGAGACTCGCATCGTTCAGATACCGCGCGAACGCCTCCTTGGCGGCGTTCATGTCCAGCCCCACGATCTCGCGGACGAATTCGCCCAGCGGCTTCTGCCCGTATTTCGCCTCGTAGTCCTGCTTCGTGCCGGCTTCGCTCCAGAGGATCCGCTCCAGCGCCTCCACATCGCCGGACGTCAGCGGGATGTTGCCGCGGAGCTTGGCGATCGCGGTGTCGTTCGCGTGCTGCCGTACATAAAACTCGGCTTTTGCCTTGTAGTTTTTCAGATCGTCGTTTTCCAGCTCCGATCCCTTCCAGTCCACGGAAAGGATCTCGTCAGCGAAGTTGGTAGTATAGATGGCTCCGTCAAAGGGAATGTACTTGATGAGATCGCGCAGACTTTTCCGGATGTGCTCAAACTCGTTGATCCCCGCGCGCTCGACATAGTCCGTGTGCAGGATCTTATCGATCAGCTCAGACTGTGCCGCAATCTCCGGAATATTCGCCACCGATGCAACGGCAGAGACTTTTTTGAAAAGGTCGCTCCGCGCTTTTCCGTACGTCTTTCCGGCGAGGTACGCCAGCTCAATGCCGTACAAGAGTGCATCGAACCGCAGCGCCTTGGCATCGTCCTCCTCCGGCGTGATGAGCGGGGCGAGCTCCTGCCCGATGAGCAGCGTATCCTCGTAGGTCAGGGCGTTGTAGCTTTTCGGATCGGCATATAGCTCCACATACTTCAAGTGCTGCCGGACGGCGAAATTCTCGCGGTTCAGCTCCCGGACTTTCCGCACCATATCGTCCACAAGCGTCTTGCGGAAAGCGACCAGCTCCTCCGTCTGATACGCCAGATCCTGCAGCTTATAAACGATCTGCGCTTTCAAATGGAAGATCGCGCCCTGCAGGGCGATCGTATTCGCCGTAGGTTTTCCTTTGCTCATGCGGAAAAACTCGAAATTTCCGCAGAAGTCGAAGATGTAAAATTTATCCTTGTCCCTGCCGTCCAGCAGTCCCGGACACAGGCGCGTGCCGCGCCCGATCATCTGCCAGAACTTCGCCTTGCTCATGACCTTCTTGAAAAACACCAGATTCAGCACCTCCGGCACGTCGATGCCGGTGTCCAGCATGTCTACGGAAATGGCGATCTGCGGCAGCTTCTTCGGGTCGGAAAACTCGTCGATGGCGCTCTGGGCATAGGTCATGTAGTTATCGATGACCTTGGCAAAGCCGGGCAGGTGGGGATACTCCCTGTTGAAAACCGCAAGGATCTTTTCCGCGTGGGTGTGGTTCTTTGCAAAGAGGATCGTTTTGCCGAGCCTGCTGCCGTAGTCGATGGTCAGCCCGTGGGTCATCAGGGTGTGCAGCACCTGCCGGATCGTATCCTCGTTGAAGATCCACTCATTCAGCGCCGAGGATGCGATGCTCTCCGGCAGCTCACCGTTTTCATCCTCAAAGGTGTCCTCGTAGGCCTGCTTGTCCGCGTCGGAGAGCTCGTCGTAGACGATGCCCTGCTCGATGAATTTCAGCCGGGTCTCCACGGACAGGAAATCCACCAGATACCCGTCACGGACGGCCTGCGCCAGCTCGTAGCCGTAGGTCGGCACGCCGTTTTCCAGCTCAAAGATCTCGTAGGTATTCTTGTCGATCTCGTCCTTGGGCGTGGCCGTCAGACCCACCAGCGGCGCATCGAAATAATTGAAAATATCGCGGTATTTATTGTAGACCGAGCGGTGCGCCTCGTCGCAGATCACGAGATCGAAATGCCCGCAGGTAAAGAGCTTTCCCTCCTCGTCCTGCGCGCTGTCGATGACGTTGTACATGGTCTGGTAGGTAGAAAAGACGCAGTGCGCGGTATAGTTATCCTTCTCCTCACAGAGATTTGTGACGGAAAGGTTGGGCAGCAGATTTACAAAGCTGCGTTTGGCCTGCGTGACAAGACTGCTGCGGTCGGCGAGAAACAGAATGTTCTTTACCCACCCGTGCCGGAGCAGCACATCGCACAGCGCAATGACCGTCCGCGTCTTTCCGGAGCCGGTCGCCATGACCAGAAGAGCCTTGCGGCGGTTTCGGGCAAAGGCATCGCAGACCGCTTTGATCGCGCCCTCCTGATAGTACCGTCCGGCAATGGCGCGATCCACCATGGCGTTTTTCAGGCTTGTCCGCATGGTCTGGAGATTGAACAGCTTTTCCAGATCGCGCTTGGAGTAAATGGCGGCGCACCGGCGCTCGGGGTATAGATTGTCCGTAATGCGCGTTTCAAAGCCGTTGGTCAGGAAAATGACCGGGCGGCGGTGATACTTCTTTTCCAACAGATCGGCATAGAGCTTTGCCTGCTGGCGGCCCTTAGCTACGTCCACGCAGGTGCGCTTGGCCTCCACCACTGCCAAGGGGCGTCCGTCATCACCGTAGAGCACATAGTCCGCATAACCTACCTCGGACTTGTTTGGCATACCGGGCAGTTCCACCTCATTCAGCCAGTCCTTGCCCTCTGTCCAGCCCGCATCTGTGAGCATGGTGTCGATATACAGCTTGCGGGTCTTGTACTCAGACAGGTCGAGGGGCTTGGGCGCATAGGTCTGCTGCTGCTCGGCTCGGCGGGCGGTGAGTTCCTCCTTCAGCGCAGCGTTCTCCGCCATCAGTGCGGCGAGATCCACCCCCGGCGCTTCCTGCACCGGTGCGGCGGAATCTTCACTTTTCTCCGTCAGCAGCGCACGGTCGAAATGCCCTTCGGTGTAGTTCTCACCGTAGCAATAGGCCACAAAATCCAGAAAGACATACAGGTTTTCCAGACACAGCGCCGCCTGCTCCTCGGTGATTTTCTTGCCGGTGTGGGCGGCGTTGTTGCCCATGCGGCGGATCAGATCCATCCGCCGCCAGATGTCCGCGCCCACGATGTCCCGGAAGTCTTCGGTATTCATGAGGCTCACCAGAGAGTCCTGATAAGGCATGACCAGCGCCTTGTCCACGGAATACATCCACTTCACGGCGAATTCCATCGCCCTGCGGCAGTTCAACACGCAGGCAGAGGGGTCGATATGTAGAATCCGCTCGGCAGAGACGGCCACGGAGGCGAAGGGATCAAATTGTGGGATGGCGGAGAATATGTCAAAGTTGGTCATGGTCGATACCTCACCTGTTTAACGATTTTTGTTCTTCATTGCGTCTTTTATATCATTTACAAAAAAAGCAAGCAGATGCCCTTTTTTTACCCTAGGCATTCCCAAATCTTTTCTCATATCGTTCATTATAGTTTCTGTCAAGAACAGATTGTCCATTCCGTTACTTTTCAATGCATTTTCTTTAAACTTTACCCAGTCATTCACCACTTTGGGAGACCCCCATAAAGTGATTTTTTTAGAAAACCGCGTTAAGTCTTTAATCATTTCTTCTTCAGGGTATTCTTTGCCAGGTTTGCTACTCTGCTGTATTTTATAGACCATTTCAATAAATTCACTATAAGGATCTTCACGTTTTTGAGTAAGATACTCCCTTCTTGTGCGCCTATATTCCACGGCTTTCGCAACAATTGAGCTCAGTACGACGCCAAGGATTGATACTGCTCCTGTTATAAGTGCCACGATAACTACGGCATCCATCTTTGGTAGCGTCTGTGATACCCATGTCAGCAAACTGGCTCCAGCTTTTATTGCATACTGGATTACTTTTACCACAATAAAAATCGCCAAAACCACTAATGTAAGGGCTGCTATCGTACCGATAGCTTGATTCCATTTTGGATGCTCTTCCGCAAAAGACCGCTTATTCTCTATTTTGTTGGTTCTTATGTTCATGTCACCCCTCCTCACCCGAAATATTTCTGCATCAAACTGTCGAACAATAGTTGTGCTTCGTCCAATGCCTTTTGCATGGCAACTTTTGATTTATCGGTCTGCTCGACGAAGGCTGCGAATTGCTCCTGTTTTTCCTGCGTCGGCACTATAACATTCAGTTCTGAAAGAATTTTAAGATTGATATTCTTCTGAGCTACTTGCGGTGCCTGTTTTTCCAAAATTTTTTGGAAAAAGCCAAACCAGTAGTGCATATAGATTGCGTTTATAGAATCATTTGGAAGAAAACCAACAACGCTATCCGGAAAACACGCATCAAAAGTGAGGATTGCCGTTTGAGCAATATTTGCTGCTATTGTGATACATAGTGTTCCTGCACTCCACATTTTGCTTTGACGCAACCCCAACTCCGAATATGTATTCTTATACTTTGTAATATACAGTCCCGCACTTGCAACTTCTCCTGTCTGAATAAGCGGGTACGGTCCATTTAGCAGTTTGGGATCATTGCGAGGACGATGTTGAGACCTTCCACGATCCAATGAACCAAGTTTGCAGAGTCTTTGGATAGGAAGTCTTTTGCTGTTATATACAGGATCACCGAACAGTTCGATAAATCGGGCTTTGACAAGCTCGTCCATCTTTTGAAGTTGCTGCTGACGAGCCTGAATAACCTCTTCTATTTTTAGTAGTTTGTTGACTATCTTCTCTTGAATTTCTAACGAGGGAAGAGTTATTTCAATTTTAAGCAGGTCTGATTTGGTGAGACTTGGAATTGTAACAGCTTTATTCAACCGTTCAAAATCATAGTTTCGGCAGAAATAATATAAATATCTAGGAAGTAGCACTTCTCGTTTTGCTACTAGCCCGAAAGCTGTATCCACATTCCAGAAAGGTTCTTCAACAAAAATCGGGTTATTTATGCTTCCTTTTCTCCCAACAATTACAGTATCTGCTTCACAACTGTAATCGTCAGCATACCCCATAATTCCACCACTACCATAGATGGGATATTTTCCGTCAGGATTCTCAACCGCTCTCTGGTTTTTCCCATTTTTAATTATAAGAACATCATCAAAAGTCATCACTTCATCCCCACAAATCGGAATTTAGTCACCAGAATATTGCTTGCCAGTCACAGAGTATCGACAGCTGTCAAAGTTCTCTGGGCTGAGCGGAACAATTCTACTCAATGTGACATACCCATCGCTATAAAGAGCATTTACCGTTTTCAAGACTTCTAATTCCGGTTCATTTACCTCAGGGGCAATATCGTGAATATTTGTATCCGGGTGGGTGCAAATAAAGTCATATACTCTCTTTTTCATTTCAACATTTCCTCCAGTTCATCCATCGCTGTGCCAATTTCCTGCTCCAGTTTCCGCAGCTGGGCCATAATCTCGCTGGTGGGCGGGTACTCCACGGGCTTATACTCGGTTTTCTTATACTTGTTGATGGACAGGTCATAACCATTGTCCACGATCTCCGCCTTGGGCACAAAGAAGGATTTTTCCGTGCGCTGGCGGTCTTTTTCGGCATCCAGATTGCGGAACCGTGCAATGATATCAGGGATATCGTTGTCTGCCACCGGGCTGCGCTTATCGTCCAGCGAGAAACCGTCGGCGGTCATATCGTAGAACCACACATTGTCCGTGCCTCCGTGGCCGGTCTTGGTGAAGATCAGAACGGCGGTGGACACGCCTGCGTAGGGCTTGAACACGCCGGAGGGCATGGAGATCACGGCCTCCAGCCGGTTGCCGTCCACCAGCTCTTTGCGGATGGCTTTGTGTGCGGTGGAAGAGCCGAATAGCACACCGTCTGGGACGATGCAGGCGCAGCGCCCGCCGATGCGCAGCATCCGCAGGAACAGAGCCAGAAACAGCAGCTCGGTTTTCTTGGTCTTGCAGACCTTGAGAAGATCTGCCGACACGGTGTCTGCGTCCAGACTGCCCTTGAAGGGCGGGTTGGCCAAAATCAGGGAATACTTCTCCTTGTCCGGGTTCTGGTCGCTAAGGCTGTCCCGGTACTCGATAAAGGGGTTGTCAATACCGTGGGTCATCATGTTCATCGCGCCGATGCGGAGCATGGTTCTGTCCATGTCGTAGCCGAAAAACATGTGGTTCATATAGTGATCCTTCTTCTGGCGGTTGAAGAAGATTTCTTCTTTGCGGTGCTCCTTCAGGTATTCACCCGCAGAAACAAGGAAGCCGGAAGTGCCGCAGGCCGGGTCGCAGATCACATCGTCCGCTTTTGGGTCCATCAGCTCCACCATCATGCGGATAATATGGCGCGGGGTACGGAACTGGCCGTTGAGGCCAGACTGGGCAATTTTGCTCAGCAGATATTCATAGGTATCGCCCCGCACATCCACCGCCTGAGATTCACTCATCAGGCGGTAAATCTCGTCCAGCGCATCCACTACTTTAGACAGCAGCAGCGGCGTGGGCAGCTTGAAAATGGCGTCGTCCATATACTTGGAGTAGGCGCTGTTCTTATCTCCGTGGAGATTTTTGATAAAGGGAAACACCCACTCCTGCATCACGCTGTACATCTTTCCGGCGGGGAAATCGTGGAATACACTCCACTTAAGCTGCTGGCCGTCGATGGTACGGTCACCGACCTGCACCTCATCCGCAAAAATGCTCTGATACGGCAGCCCCAGCATGGCAGCTTCCTTGGCCCGGAGATTGTCGGTGTCATCCAGATCATGGATGAACATCAGATAGGTGATCTGCTCAATAACATCCAGCGGGTTCACCAGTCCGCCCGCCGCAAAAATATCCCAGAGGCTGTCGATTTTGTTTTTCAGTTCACCTGTAATCATTTATTCTCTCTCCCTGTTCCAAGTATAAGAAGTGTAGCGTCCGCCGCCGATTTTCAAGATTTCTCCAGACTTTATCAAATCCGCCAGTGCGCGCTGGACGGTGATCTGGCTGATATCCGGGCATTTGGCCATGATTTCACTCTTGGTGATCTTGCCGAGGTGGTTCTTGATGATCTCCCGCACACGGTCGGGCTTGGACAGGCCCTTGGTGGTCAGCAGCTCGATCCGGCTCTCGAAATCCCGGTACGCCGCCACCAGAACGCCCAGCATATAGGTGACAAAGGGGGCATAGTCGTTGGTTCCCTCATGCCAGTTGTATGAACTCTTCTGCAAAGCTTCGTAATATGTTTCCTTGGTGTCGGAAATCAATTTCTCAATGCTGATATACTTGCCCACGATATAGCCGGAGCGGTACAGGAGCAGCAGCGTCAGGAGCCTGCTCATGCGGCCATTCCCGTCATTGAAGGGGTGGATGCAGAGAAAATCCAGAATGAAGATGGGAATCAGCAGCAACGGGTCAAGGTCGGTGTCTTGCATGGCCGTCTGAAACGCGTCGCACAGTGCGTTGATGGCCTCCGGCGTTTCCCATGCAGGGATCGGTTGAAAGCGGGTAATCTGCTCACCATTCGCCAGTTCTTCTGCAATGACATTGTCGGAGTTTTTGTAGTTTCCTCCGATAGTTTTTCCGCTGAATTTAAATAAGTCGCGGTGAAGCTGCAAAATGATAGATGGCTTTGGAGGAATGAAATCGTGGCTTTCATGGATCGTTGCAAGCACATCGCGGTATCCAGCAATCTCTTTTTCACTGCGAGTTTTTGGCATTGTTTTATCACGCACGATTTTCTTCAGTCTGTCATCCGTGGTGATAATTCCCTCGATGCGGTTAGATGCCTCTGTGCTCTGAATTTTCGCAACTTCCAGAAGTTCAGACAACGCATCCGCTTTAGCCTCGATAAAGAGATTTTGCTGCCCCTTGTATTCGTGAATCTGCGTCAGGTAGGCCACGACCTCTGGCGTCAGCAATTTGTTGTATTCTGTTTTGAAGTCGAACGCTCTCATGCACTGCCCTCATTTGAATTTCAATTTCATCAAATCTCATCGAATGATGCAATTATAGTATATCCTTGAATTACATCGCTGTCAATATCAATTTTCTCATTTTTGCATTAATGATAAAATTAGAATTTGGCTGTCGTCTGCTATGGATCATGTTCCCTCGTAGGCGCTGACAATCGAAAACTGTATCGTTACAATTTCAGATTGTCAGCAAAAAAGGAAGTCCGCAACTCATCGGTACGGACTTCCTTTTGTGTTTTCTGAGCAGACATTGCAAGCTGCATTTTGGCAGTTTGTATATGCACCCGCGAGGAAAATGAGGGATTGCAAAGGGAATATTCTCTTTGCCGCTGGGTTTCCAATAGGGGCGCGAGCATCCCTGTTGGCACACGATTTTGCTCTGCAAAGTCTAGTGTGTTATACCTTTGCTTCCGGCTGACGCGGGAAAGGGGTTGGCGGTATACTCTGCGGTGCGGCAGAGTGTGGCAACAAACGCTTTTTCGCGGCAGTAGGACAGGCGGATTTTGTGATGTGAGCTACAGCACAAACGCAGGATTTTTGAGAAGCAAAATCCGACTGGCCGGAAAAGGAGGCAGAGGTATATAAAGCCCCCGTCCCGCCGCAGCGACGTTCCCCGTTTCAGCGTTTCTTCCGTTTTCCCTTGCCATGGGTCATGGTCGTTTTCCCGCGTTGGCTGATGGGGCTTTTCAGGTACTTGGACTTTTTAAGTCCGCTGATGATTGAGACAAATTCTTCCTTTGTAAGTGTGTCATAATCAAGCCCAATCGTTGCCATGAACGCACGGATTTGTTTTTCCTCGGAGCTTCCCTCAAAGTTCATTGCCTCCCGTAACTGGTTCTGCATATTTTCTGCAAAGAAGACTTCATCCGCAGTCATGGTATCGGGGCGGTGTTCACTCCGAATGTCACGGAGAATGCCTTTCAGGTCATCCGCAATCAGGCTTCCGAAATATTCATCTTCCCGAATCTGCGCCACTTCTAATGTCCGCAGATGCAGGTCATTTTCCTCACCGCCATTTTTTATCAACGCCATCTGCCGGACGGCTTCCAGCACGGCGTTCATATCGTTGACGCGCATATCTGCGATCCGGTCAACGTAAATCTCAGCATCCAGCATAAAGCGCTGGAAATCCTTGTGGCAGATCAGCTCCGACAGCAGCCGGTGGTTGAACTTGCCTGTTCTTAATACATCAATCGAAGCATCACTCAAATGCAGCTCATGCAGAGCTGTGTTTGGGTGATTTTTTGTTTCCGTCCGTCCCATCAGATAGTCGCAGGAAACACCGTAATAGTCCGCCAGCAACAAAATGCTGTACGGGCTGATGTCCTTGCCATTATCCGATTCATATTTGCCAAGTGCGGATTTTGAGATGCCCACCTCGGCGGCAAGCTGCTCCAAGGTCAGCTTTCGCTCTACTCGTAAATCTTTCAACCGCTCTCCGATTGTCAGCTTGACTTGCATACAGCAGCCTCCGTTTCCATTTTTCTGTATTATATCATGCTTTTCCGTTTTGTGTCTCAAAGCGTGGAAAATTTCAACTTCTACCCCACTTTTCCTACCTCTTGGATATACGGGAAAGGGCCTGTTTTCTTACTAAAATTTAGACGTAAACCACGCAGCACCTTGAAAATTTCATGATCGTCCGATGAGGATATGCTTCCGGAGAAGTACCGCATTCCGCGTACCAAGGAAAAGACAACGCCGGAGTAAAGACTCGGGCAGGAACGGCATCGGGTAGAACGGCAAAGTTTAATTATTTTACAGGAGGAAACAGGTATGGATTTATTTACACAAATCAAGATGGCAGTTTCCGTGAAAGAGGCTGCCGAATACTACGGATTGGAAGTAAACCGTGGCAACATGGTCTGCTGTCCCTTCCACAATGACCGTACACCCAGTATGAAGCTGAATGAGGATTACTTCTACTGCTTCGGTTGCGGGGCAACTGGTGACGTGATCGACCTTGCGGCAAGGCTGTTCAGCCTGAGCGGCTATGACGCGGCGAAGAAGCTGGCGGCGGATTTCGGCATCACCGGGCAGAAGCCGTCCATTCTCGCAAAGCTACAGCGCGGGAAATCGCAGGTGGAAGCCGAACGGCGCTGCTTCCGCGTGCTGGGGGACTATCTGCAAATCTTGCAGGACTGGAAGGAGCACTGTGCCCCGCAATCGCCGGAGGACGCCATCGACCCGCGCTATGCGGAGGCCTGCCATATGCTCGAGCGCATCGAGAACATGCTGGACATTCTGACCTATGGCACACCGAAGGAGCGGGCCGAAGTAGTGGCCGATTTGCAGAAGGACAACCGGCTGGCGCTGATGGAGGCGCGGAACCGGCAGATCAGGGAGGACGAGCATGGAACGAAATGAACCGCCCCGCTGGATGCAGGACAAGCACTTCAACGAGGTGCTGTTCTGTGAAGACTTTCTGGCAGAGTATCCGATGGTCTGCGTGGACGGCAGCTTTTTCACCGTGGAGGGTCGCGTTGCCGACGAAGAAGGCATTCGCAAGCAGATCTATGAGATGCTGCGTCCGCATTTTACGAGCGGCACGGCCCGCCGCGCCTCCACTCTTCTGGAAACGCTCA
>OQWM01003472.1_pt1 | contig 10512 bp, 11 predicted proteins | sample 1691531 | NCBI WGS metagenome assembly OQWM01 (sample SAMN03418257, study PRJEB22391) | human gut metagenome | biome: human-gut; feature: organic feature; material: feces | host: Homo sapiens | place: Tanzania | collected 2013-01 | reverse complement strand
TGTTCCAGTTACGAGCAATGTAGCTATCCGCAAAGCCATATTTCTTTATTACTCATTTTAAAGTCTCCTTATATGTTATTTTTACAACCATGAATATAATTATTTTTATCTAAACATAAAAAATCATTAATACAATATAATCTAGCATTATTAAATTCAGCAAAATAATTTTTTCTTTGATAATTCCTATCATAATTATTTAAAATAGTAATTCTAAAATATCTTAAATTTATTGGAGTAAATTTACAATCTTCATCTTGCCAAAGTTTATAATTATAAAGAACAGTACCGATTTTATGATCTGGAATATAGGTATCAGAATATATTTTAGTAAAATTTATCCCATCTAAAGAATAAGACAATTCATAATCTTTTACACAAACATCATTTTCTTCAATAGGATTAAAAATAAATTTGCATACACCATATATTGTTCTTCCCAAATCTACTTGCCACCAATGTGGAAAATTGAAATGAGAAGACCATATATTTTCTAAATTATATTCATTAGTATCATAATGATAATTTGCTCCATTTGATATAGCAAAGAAAGTATTATCACTATATACTGAATCTGCACTATAAGTTATTGTAAATTCTCCATCTTTGACAGTATTGGAATTGCCAGCATTAACTAATACTTGTCTAAGGGAAGTAATGCCCCCCCCCAATTTCCTTATTACTCATTTTAAAGTCTCCTTATTAAGTTATTTTATTGGTTATTATTTGAAAATCATTAAATGATTTCAAATCTGATAAACCTAAAGATACATATGAACAACGATTAATTAATTCTTCTTTTTGTTCTTTTGAAAAGGAATCCCATTCAGAAAGAGAAGTTAATACCGTAGCTTCATTTGATGATTGTAATAATCCATAGATATTATTATCAGACTTTTTTAAATAGACTGATTTGGAATTATATGCATATAATAAAGCATTTCTAAATCCATTCCAAGTATATCCTCTATTATCATAAGAATCTTTAAAAATAATTTTAAAGTATCTTAAATCCATTGGATGATCAAATTCCACAACTTCTGCTTGCCAAGTATGATCTATTACAGTTGATTTTGGGATATATAATCCAGATTTTAAAGTCTTAAAATTTACTCCATCCAATGAATATTGACATTCATAATTTTTAACTATTACATTAATTACGTCATCAACTGGATTAAAAGAGAATTTAAAAACTCCAGAAACTATCCTTCCTAAATCTACTTGCCAATAATGTGGAAATAGTGTAGGTTTGGTTTGCCAGCATTTATCAGTTCTTAATCCAATTCCACAATATGGGTGTGTATTTTCTTGGCCATAATTATTACCATCGTCACTATATGTTATAGTATAATCTCCATCTTTGACAGATTCTGAAGTCCCTTCTAATAATAATTGTCTATATTCTTGATTCGTGGAGGATGTAATGCCCCCCCCCCAATTTCCTTATTAATCATATTTTATACACCTCAATATGTAGTCTTTTTGTATCCATAAAGATAATTATTCTTATCTAAATATCCATTTTTACATGTATCCTCTAAATATAATAATGGTCTTATAGCCGAACTAGTAATGGTAGCAACATAACTATTATAAAATTTCTTTTCTAAAAATGTTTTAGAAAAATACTTTGGTATAGAAATATATACTTTGCTATATTCAGATCCAACAAATAAAGTTGAATCACTATACCATATTTCATAATCTGCTATATATCTTACATTATCATTTTTGATATCTCTGGTCATTTCTAGACAGTCATATGCACATGAATAACCATCGTTCGTATTAAATGATATTAAAGTATCTTCAAATCCACCACCTAAAGTATGAGATAGTGCAGGAACTCCTAAATCATATCTATAATCATCAGAGATTTCTTTTAAGATTAATAAATATTTTAGGATTTCTTCATAACTCATTATTTGGGCAGTACCTCTAAAATTATGGGTTTTAATAGAAAAAGTATTGTCTATGAGACCAGCTTCTTGAACCGTATTAAAATTAATATTTCTTTGAATTATACGATCGCAAAGGAAGAGCTTACTGCCCCCCCCCCCAATTTCATTCACACATACAGCCCTAAAGGTACCATTTGGTACCTTGGAAGTATCGTAACTTTGATAACTGGATGAGGTATATGTATAAGTTATCTTTTTACGAATATCTGTTGAAGGTATTCGTCTTACATATAACTCTTGATCATCTTTATTATAATCAAAGAAAGAACCAATTTTATTTTCAAGAGCTTGGTATTTTAAAATAATCCAATCACCTAAAGAACATTCAGATACTTTGGTTTGTTCTTTTCCTTTTAATGCCAATTATATCACCCCATAAAGATAATTATTCTTGTCTAAATATAAATCAGAATTTCTAGAATAAGGACTAGATGGAGGAATAAAATCTTCTGTCCATCTAGCTATACTTGAAACACGGAATTCATCATATGAAATTTGACTACTAGAATCAACATCTTCACCTTGCGTATTTAATGATAAATATCCTCCTGGTGTATATATAGTTCTTTGGTTTTTAAATACTGTTTTTCCATCTAAGAATATATATTCATAAGTACCATCATATACTAAAGCTAGATGATGCCAAATATTTAATGTAATAGAAGGAATATCTACACCTGGATTGTCCATATAATGAATTATTGCAATTCTTTGATCAGTATATTGATAAACTCCGAAATCTAGACCCCGATATTGATCAGGTCCCATACAAAAGAATATAGTATAATTATGATCTTTCATATTAAACCAAAAATCTATTGTACGTGGTTTACTATCACATATTTCGGGGGGGGGGGGCAGTAAATATTGACTTTCCAGTTAAATCTATACAATTACCAAATTTACCATCTGGTTTGATTAGATTATTATCTTTTAAGTCGAAATAATTACTCTTCCAAGTCAATTTATTACATTCATCTTTAATAGCATTTGATGGATCATCAAAATGCAAGAGAGATAAAGTATATTCATCTATTAAAAGACTATTATCAATCACTTTGATTCCTCCTTTAAATCCTTAAACTAAATTATTTATGTCTTTTCATATATAGGAATATTATTATGGTTAGTAATTACTCTAAAATCATTTAATTCATTCTTAATTTTAGATATTGGTGGATTATCAAAAGAAGCTTGCTTATTTAAAATAATTTTATCTTCTTTGGATTTTTGATCCCATTCAGGTCTTGTAGTTGCTTGATTAAAAGTATTATCTTTATAATTAGAAATAGATTGATCAACTTCTTTATTATAAAGATTTTTAGTATTAGTATAAATTCTAAAATGCCCAAATCCACTATAATTATTATTATTTGCTTCATTACCATAAATAGAAGATATAATTATTTTAATATATCTAATAGGCATAATATTTTGAATAATCACATCTTCTGGTGAAAATAAAAAATTATTAATCAATTTATGACCTTCTATTTCAAAGATTGATTCTTTGATCAAAGTCCATTTTTTATCATCAGAAGATACATATAATGAATAATTTTTAACAGAGGAAGATAGAGGTACTGATCTAGATATCCGATTATCAAATGGAGAAAATGAAATTTGACAAATATTATTAATTTCTTTTCCAAGATCTATTTTGAAGATAGAAGGTAGTATATTATAATCACCAGAAGTATATATAATTCGGCTCCATACATATTTTCTTGTATCATCATTTTTGAAATTTTCAATTAAAGAATGATGATATCTACTACCATAAATACCGGATTCTCCATTTCCTGATAATTTGATATTCATCCCACTATATTTAAAACTATTTCCAGTAACTATTTCTTTAGTAGTTGGTAGTATTTGTTTAATTTCATAATCTGGTTTGAATTCTATTAAAGCATCCCCATCAACTTTGCCATTTGTTTCTTTTATAAGTTTATCCAAAGTATCAGTAAGATCTTTTTTATAAGAAGCAATATCTAATTCTATATCATTATCAGTATAATTTATAATTCCAAACTTCCAAGCATAATTATGACTTGGTAATACTTGAGAGTAAGTTCCATCATACAATCTGTATGTTGTGATAAAATCATCTGACGAAAATAGTAAATATTTTAAAACATTATTCTTATCTTCAGTATTAAAGAAAATAAATTGATTTTGAATTAATTTATTCTCATCTGATAAATTGCCTTTAGAAGCTATTCCTAAAGTTAAAACATCTTTTTGATTAGTAGCTTTAGGATAAGAACCAAATGTATATCTATCAACTTCAACACTACCTTCAGCACCCATCGAAGATTGAGATTTGACATTAAAATATTTTTCATCACTATGTATCTCAATTACTCCACAATGTTCAGTAAAAGATACTGATGATGATTCAGGATTAACAAAATGATATATAGAGTCAAAAGTATATTCAAAAGAATTACTACAATCATATTCTGAAGGTATAGAACGAATCTCTTTAGATAAATATGGAGTAATACCAGGATTTGGTATTCCGTTACCATGATAAGGATATAATAATAAATAAACAGTTTTATCTGGAAATTTAGATAAGTCGATCTTTATTTCAAAATAATTCCATATATAATCTTCAGTATAGTAATCTGGACAATAAGTTTCGACATTTTTATTATTATTCTTATTATAAATATAATCATTACAAGAGATTATTTTTTTTTTTTGGTATGGTTATCTTAGTCGACTTACTATTATCAACTATTTGACCATTTATTGTAAATTTCATGATAATTTTCCTTTCACAAAATTTAAAAATATATACCTAGCTAAATATTTAGCTAGGTATATAATATTTTATTATATTATGCGGTAATAGTAACAGTATATCTAGGAGTACCAGCCTTATTGGTAAATCCACTTATATCACTAGTAATAGTAGATGTAAATGTATAAGATGTACCAGCATTAGCACTTCCATTAAACCCTTCGAGTCTATCCCAAGCTACTGTTACATTAGTAGTACCACTTCCAGCCATAGTAGTTGTATTAGCAACTACAGTAGTCTTTAACTGAGTCATAAGACTATCTACATCAGTATATGTTCCAGTCTTTACACTCAATTGCAAAGTCTCAAAACTATCAATAGTTGGCTTTACTGTTACGGATGCTGATGGTTGACCTGCTGTGAAGTCATAAATATCAATTCCCTCATCAGTAATAGTACCAGTAATATTTTGAGTACCTGGAGTGGTATTCTTAAAGTTAGATGTATCCCATTTAACATTAAATACTTTACTTGTCTGATTCTCAGAAGCATCGAAGCAATCTTCAACCAAAGTAGCAGTAATAGTATTTCCTAATTGAGTGTCAATATTGGATACACCATTTTCAACTGTTATGGATTTTAATTCATAACTTTCTACACTACCTCTATAATTGGTATCTACAGTGATACTAGGCATTAATCCCTTATTATTAATAACACCAGCTGGAATATTAGTAAGCTCACCATTAATAACTTGAGAATTCTTTACTCTAGTTTCAAATGCAGATGTATCCCAAATTACATCAATATCCTTATTGGTAACCTTAGTATCACCATGTTCATTTAACATATGGCTTACACTACAACTTACATGTGGACATTGAGTATGTAAATAAGCCTTCAAATCAGACTGAGTAATACCAAATTTAACGGTAGCAGTTGCAGGATTCTCAATGCTAGTAATTTTATCAAATTCGATATTTACTATTACGGAAGCTCTAATACCATCTGTATTAGAAATAGGATCTGTAGAATCATTTTCTTTATCTTCTAAATCACCATAAATTACTTGTCTATCTGTTTCTGGGTTAAATGTAGAAACATCCCAAGTTACATTAAGTGTTTTAGAAGTAGAAGAATCATCAGTACCTAATACTGTAACCTCTATAGTAGTAATAGTATCTAACTTAGTCTTAAGTGCATCCTTATCTGTTCCATAAGGAAGAGTAATTGGAGCAACAGGATTAACTGCTGTTACTAATGGCTTCTTAGTTTCATTAACTTCTGCAAAATAGATAGTAGTAGTAGTTACAGTAGTCTTAGTAGGAGTAGATTCATTTCCTACTTCAACTTTAGTATTAGTAAATACTTCGTATCTCTCCTTTGTATGAAAATGAGATCCATCATAAACAGTAGTATCAGAAGCCTTATCAGTTGCCTCATAAGTTTTAGTAGTAATATTAATATCTACTACTTTTCTAGTTCTTGCTTGTGTTACTTGATATAAACCCCCATTAATATAATTTAATGAATTCAATTCATCAAAACAAGTAAAAGTAAGATTTCTATCTGCAACTAATTTACCTTTACCAACTTTAATCAAATAAAAGATACCATGATAATGATGGATGATTCCACTCCAACTTGAAAAAACTTTACCAGAATTAAAAGTATCTATTGGTAATTCTTGATAAAATTCTTTTTCTGTTGTTGTTACCTTTTCTCCACCATTTTCAATTGTATTGGTAGTTACATTGATATATGGGTTCTTTACACCTAATTGAGAAAAGAATCCATTTGTATTTCTAATACTTTTATCAACATCATTAGCTGTAAAATTATTATATGTAGACTCATATACGCAAGGGATATAATCCCCAATTTCCATTTCAGATAGACTGGTACATAACTTTCCCAGTGTAACAGGAACTGGCATAATATCACCCTTTCTTTTAATTAAAATATAATTCAGTAACGGAGGATTTTCCATCCTTTAGTAATATTTCATTCTTGGAGAATTTCATTTTATTGTCTCCATTCAAACCTAATAATTCTACATTATATAGTTTATCTTGTTTATTAGAAATTCGTATACCAAAGAATGGTCTTCGATCAGTTCCAGTTACTGGAATACCAAATAAAATCTGAATAAATAAAGATTTATAATTCATCTTAAATCCAACGAAATAAGCATCGATGATATTACTTCCAATATCTTGAATTGTTCCTCCATTGATCATTGAATCAGTATGTGCATTTTTAAATGTAATTAAATCCTTATCTATTCCTAAATAATTAGCAACTTCATCTTCAGATGAAATCTTAATAGTATATTCATTTTTACCAAGATGAAAAATACCAGTACTAATATCCCAATACATTTTCATCCCATTACCTATTAGTCCAAAATACTTTGTATGACTTTGAATTACATCTTTGAATTTTAAATGATTTCCTTCATTATCATATTCATATATTTCTTTCCCATCAAAGTATTTAGCAAAATAAATATAAACCTGTCCTTCATCCTTTACAGGAGATAAATAGTTTTCTATTGCACCCATAATTTCCTCCTAATTAAATAAAGATGGATAGCCTAAAACTAGGCTATCCAATATTTTAATTTATAATATTAGGTATAAGAATAAGTTGTACGTAATCTGAACTTATGAGGTCCAGCAGCAGCATTAGGCTCTAGATTTGCCCATAACTTACAAATTACGTAATTATGAGTTGCATTAGTTAAAGTACCATCATTCTTAGTACCCTTAATCAGACCTGGATTAACAGAAGAATCCTCACCAACAGCTGTCAATACCTTAGTAACCTCACTACCAGTTACATTACCAAGAGCTACAGCATCAGAACCAAAAGATTCATTGTTCATAAGAACATTAATCCAGCTCTTTTCATATACAGTATCAACCTTATTACCCTCATGACCAGCTTCATTAGAAACTACACTCAGAGTAGTATTCTGCATATCAGATGCATCAGCACTTGCACCCTTAGAATTAAAGATAGCATATACTTGACAACTCTTCAGCTTATTAGTAATATTAGCCTGAGTTGCTTCATAAGTATTAGTACCAGCATCAATAGTACCAAAGTCTAATAGGGTTGCAGGAGCACCAGTATCAAACTTATAAGTACCTGCACCAGTTCCATCATCAACGAGTCTATAGTATTCGACTGTAGGAGCAATAACTGCCATAATGATCAATCTCCTTTATAAATATATTTATTAAACACTCTTAACTTCAGTAGTCATATTAACAACTACATTTAAATTTTTAATACCAGCTGGATAACTTTCAAGAGTAATCTTTAAGAATTCATCCTTAACAACTACTACAGGATTAATATCAACATGAACCCCAGTTTGACCAGCAGGAATAGTTACATTATTAATTAGACTAAAACTCTTAACTGTTTGTTTTCTATGCTTAAATCCTAGTTCAATTGGATCTGTTTCATTCACAATATCAGGATTATCATCAATAGAAATATTAGCATCAACACTTAGAATTTTGCCCTCAAATGGTATAAGTATTTCTGGCTCAATAGTATTTGAATTAATCTTAGGAAAACAAAATACTACTTGCTTGGAAATATTCATAGAAACATCTGGGGTTGCTTTAAATACTTCTACCCAGTTAGTATTATTTGTAGTCTTACTCTTCGGATTATGGCTCTTTAATTTATACCACTTCTCAGAGGAAGAGCAATATACAATCATACCAATTTTACGTCTAGGTCCAGGAATTTGGGTATACATATCATTTTCAGTATCTTGAATATGATAACCACCCTCAATATCATTGGCTCTGGCGACTGGATATATATCTCTGGAGTCATTTGTAACAACTGTATCAGAAACTCTAAAACCTTTATTTTTAGCCATTAAGTAAACCTCCTTTCTTAAAAGATATCATTTACTTAAAGCTTATATCTATTAAGAATTACTGTATTTCCAGCATAAGATTCATATTGATTCATGTAGATTGCATAATTTGGATAGTCGGTCAATGCAGCTTGAATATCTGGTAGTATAGAACTATCAGGAACCCAATCCTCATAAATCTGCATTCCACCAACAACTAGACCAGTTTCAATCTGAGATGTAACCCTATTAGGAATTAGAATAACTAGATTGCCGTCTACTGTTGGTTCCAATGCCATTGTATTGACCTCATCATCTACATTTACAACCTTATATGGAATTACAGTTGGAGTAAATGTATAAGTACCAGTTCCATCATCTGTAAGAACACCAGTTATAATCTTAAAAATAGAATCATAATTTTGTGGTACAAATGGAATTGGTAGCTTTTCATCTGCATCGAAATAACCAGTCATATTAAGTATCCTAATGGTTGGAGTATTGCTTAAAGTAAACATGGCTATATCAGATTTAACATTGTATGTTCCAACAACACCATTTAGCTTAATATGATCAAAAGATGCAAGATCCATTACTTTACTGGTAATATAGAAAGTAGTAGTATTATTTACATTATCTTCCTTAATATTAGTAACAGTAAAAGTTGCCTTTATAGAAGCCATTCTTCGTACAGCTGCTTCATCAGGAGTTGTAATGGAACCACCACCAGTAGAACCATCACCATTACCATTAGCACTAAAGACATTATATGCTTCGCAACCAGTGAAATCACCAAATCCTACTGGAGTAGAAAATGGAGTTTCAATAATCTTAAATAATGCCTTCTTACGGATCTTATAGATTTTATTTGCTAGAGTAGCTACAGCATATACATCATTTTCACTGTTAATAGATAATGCTGTAACACCAGAGTCCTTAGGAAGAGATATTTCTGTTCTAGTATAGTCTTTTGGAGAAATCTGAACAATCTTATCTCCTAAATAGCAAGCAACAAAAATATTATTATTCTTATCACAAACTATATCAATAGGAGCACCAGGAATATCTAGAGTTAAAATCTTTTGAGAACGATTTATCTTAACAACTGTGTTAGAAGAATAATTGGCTACCCAAATATTATCTACTGTATCACAAGTAATACCAGTTGGTCTAGATACAGATGTTTTGCCTGTTTCAATTCTTTGAACAACAGTTTCATTAACAATCTTACATACAGTTCCAGAGTTAGAGCAAGCTACCCAAATAGTACCATCAGAATCGGAAATGATACCAGCAGGTCCAAGATCCACTGGTATCATTGCAGTAATTTTTGTAATATCAGATATATCTTTCTCTATCTTATAAACCATATTATCTTTATAGCAAGTTACATAGAGAACACCATATGGATCTTCACACATACAATATGGTTGAGCACCAACCATTACATCTCCATCATACTTACCATCTCTAATAATACTGATTTTGGAATTTTCACGATTAGCAGTATAAATGGTTCTACCATCTTGGGATACTAATACACCCTGAGGTTTATTATCACCAACAACAATAGGATCTCCGATTATACTATCTTTTTCGTATTGATAAATATTTCCTGTATAAGAACTAGCTATCCAAAGATCATCGGGAAATGCCCCCAATGTAACAACGACCACAAAGTATATCAAGTTCGACACACTTCTTAAATTGAACTTTCCATATGCCCACATGACAAATGTCAGACTTCTATCATCTGAAGAGGACAGACGAGGAGACTACAATTTGGTTAAGTATTACAACTATGGAAGTTTTAGCGATAGCAGTCTCATTGCCCGTCTCCACAATGAACAATTCTACCTTGTTCCACAAGAAGAGGAGGTGAGATGTAAAGGAAGATTTGTACACACTAAATC
>OQWM01003471.1_pt1 | contig 10512 bp, 9 predicted proteins | sample 1691531 | NCBI WGS metagenome assembly OQWM01 (sample SAMN03418257, study PRJEB22391) | human gut metagenome | biome: human-gut; feature: organic feature; material: feces | host: Homo sapiens | place: Tanzania | collected 2013-01 | reverse complement strand
CTTGATCTCATTAGAAATGTCAGAGCAGATTCTGTTATTTATGATCTTGCTCCTGCACCAACTGTAAGGAAAGGCAGACCGGCAAAACACGGAAAACATTTAGCAGCAGATGATGATTTCACAGATGATGATGAAGACAATGAAAGCAAGAGCTGCAGATGTAAAAGATATTTCAGACCGTCTGGTTCGTGTGTTATCCGGACATGATGAAGGAGATATGGATGCAGCAGAGCCGTCTATCATTGTTGCTGAAGATCTGGCGCCGAGTGAGACTGTACAGATGGATAAGAGCAAAGTTCTCGCATTTGTTACAAGAAAAGGTTCTTCCAATTCCCATACAGCAATCCTTGCAAGAACTATGAATATTCCGGCTCTGATCAATATCGAATATGATGAGAGCATGGATGGAAAGATGGCAGTTGTGGACGGTAAGAACGGTTCTCTTATCGTAGACCCGGATGCAGATATTCTGAAGAAATATCAGGATCAGAAAGACGAGGAGTTGCGCCAGAGAGCAATGCTCAAAGAATTAAAAGGCAAGACAACCGAGACAAAGAGCGGACATAAGATCCATCTTTATGCAAACATCGGAAGTACAGGAGACGTTGCAAGTGTGCTGGCTAATGATGCAGAGGGTATCGGCCTTTTCAGAAGTGAGTTCATCTATCTGGAGAAAGACAACTATCCGACAGAAGAAGAACAGTTCCAGATCTATAAAGCAGTAGCACAGAACATGGCAGGAAAGAAAGTAATCATCCGTACACTGGATATCGGTGCAGACAAGCAGATTGATTACTTTGATATGGCACATGAAGAGAACCCGGCAATGGGTTACCGTGCAATCCGTATCTGTCTGGACAGACCGGAAGTATTTAAGACACAGCTTCGTGCACTGTTCAGAGCAAGTATGTTCGGAAATATCTCCATTATGTATCCGATGATCATCTCTGTAACAGAAGTAAAACAGATCAAGGCTATTGTTGCAGAAGTTAAGAAAGAGCTGCCATGGCAGGCTACGATCCTCAGCAGGCCATTCCGTTCTGGAAACGTATGTCGCAGGGCAACAGTTCCAACCAGAATGACATCTTCAGCGACCATCCTTCCGATGCCAAGCGAATAGCTGCTTTGCAAAAGGAAATGCCTACAGCGCTCAAGTATTATCATCCTGCCAAGAATACAAAGAAAAGGTAAGCTTGGGAGAGAATGAGCTGACAAAAGCACGGGCAGACCAAAGAATGTGCTTTCGTGACAACCTCTTAGCATGAATGCAGTAGGAATGACTAACTAAAAATTCAAAGATATGATTGATTACATCTCACAAAACCTTTGGCTGTTCTGGACGGTGATTACCTTCCTGTGCCTGATTATGGAGTTGTCTTCGGGCGATTTCTATGTAACGTGTTTTGCCATTGGTGCCATTGTCAGCATCTTAGCAGCATGGATGGGCTTGCCCTTCTGGTTGCAGATTGTGGTATGGGCGGTTTGCTCCGTGCTGAGTATCTGGCTTATTCGTCCGCACCTGCTGCATATTATCAAGCATGGTGCCGATGACAGAGTGAGTAATGCCGATGCCTTGTTGGGACAGGTAGGCGAGGTAAGCCAGTGCATCGTAAAGGGCGGTTATGGTCGCGTGAAACTCGATGGTGACGACTGGAAGGCTGAGGCTCCTTCTGCACTTGAGGATATTGCCGAAGGTGCCAAGGTGAAAATCGTGGGCAGAGAGTCCATCATCTTGAAGGTGGAGGAGATCGTAAGATAATTAATAACTCTAAAACATAACGATTATGATTGGAATTTATGTATTGGCTGCCATCGTTGTGCTGGCCCTTATTTTCGTAAAGAAAACGATTGTTATCATTCCTCAGAGTGAGACAAAGATTATAGAGCGTCTGGGACGTTACTATGCAACCCTCAGACCTGGTATCAACATCATTATACCATTTATCGACCGTGCCAAGGAGATTGTGGCTATGCGCAATGGAAGATATATGTACACCAACACTATCGACCTGCGTGAACAGGTGTACGATTTCGACCGACAGAACGTGATCACAAAAGATAATATCCAGATGCAGATCAATGCTCTGTTGTACTTCCAGATAGTAGACCCCTTCAAGAGTGTGTACGAAATCAACAACCTGCCCAATGCCATCGAGAAACTTACACAGACAACTCTGCGTAACATCATCGGCGAGATGGAACTGGACCAGACTTTGACCTCGCGCGATACCATCAATACCAAGTTGCGTGCGGTATTGGACGATGCTACCAACAAGTGGGGTATCAAGGTAAATCGTGTGGAGTTGCAGGATATTACTCCTCCTGAGAGTGTGCTCAGAGCCATGGAGAAACAGATGCAGGCAGAGCGTAACAAGCGTGCCACTATCCTGGCTTCCGAGGGTGAGAAGGAAAAACAGCGCCTGCTTTCTGAAGGTGAGAAGGCTGCTATCGTCAACAAGGCTGAGGCTGTCAAGCAGCAGGCCATCCTCAAGGCTGAGGGTGAGGCTACTGCACGTATTCGCAAGGCTGAGGCAGAAGCTATTGCTATTCAGAAAATTACAGATGCCGTAGGACAGTCTACCAATCCTGCCAACTATCTCTTGGCACAGAAATACATCGCCATGATGCAGGATGTGGCTCAGGGTAAGGACAACAAGGTTGTATATCTGCCTTACGAGGCTTCCAACCTGATGGGCTCTATTGGCGGCATCAAGGATCTTTTTAAGGGATAATCAAAAACGAAACAATGAATAAGAATATCTGTATTGTGGCGGGGGCACGACCCAACTTTATCAAGGTGGCACCCGTCATCAGAGCGATTGTAAACGCCCAAAAGAAAGGACAGTCTATCAACTACAGCTTGGTTTATGCCGGCTGTGAGGACGATCCTACACTCGAGGACTCTCTCTTCGACGACTTGGAGATAAGTCGTCCTGATATCTATTTAGGTGTGGACTGCGAGAATCTCAACGAACTCACAGGACAGGTCATGTCTAAGTTCGAGCTTTATCTGCAGCAGAATCCTACGGATGTGGTTATAGTGGTCGATGACCTTGCCTCTACCATGGCTGCAGCCATCGTTACCAAGAAGCAAGGCATTCTGTTGGCACATATTGCCGCAGGCACCCGTAGCTTCGACATCACTATGCCCAAGGAAATCAACCGACTGGTTATCGACGGACTGTCTGATATCCTCTTTACTGCGGGTATTTCCAACAACAGCATCGCCAACAAGGAGGGCGCCGAGCTTTCCAAGGTCTATATGGTGGGCAATGTGCTCATCGATAATATCCGTTTTCTGCAGCAGCGCATGAAGCGTCCACAGCTGATGGACGACAAGCAACTGAAGGAGGGACAGTACATCGTGCTGACGCTCAACCGCAAGGCCATCATCAATAATAGCGAGGAGATGCGCAGCTTAGTGTCTGCCGTGGTTTCCTCTGCTCATGAGGCTGGTGTGCCTGTAGTGGCTCCGCTTCGTGGCAAGGCTCGCCAGGAGGTAGAGGCTATGGGCTTGGATGGCATCATGCTGATAGAGGCTCAGGGCTATTTGGATTTCTGCTATCTCACAGCTCACGCCATGGGCATCGTTACCGACTCAGGAAATGTGGCAGAAGAAGCCACCTTCAACGGTGTGCCTTGTATCACGCTCAATAGCTATACCGAGCATATCGAGACTGTGAAGATCGGTACCAATGTGCTGGTGGGCGAGGATGCTGACCGTCTTGTACTGATGACGAAGGTCTTGCTGAGAGGCGAATGGAAGAAAGCGGGCATTCCCGACAGATGGGACGGAAGATCTGCCGACCGTATCGTCCAGATACTGGTCAATGAATAATGCTTTTCTGGTCAGCTGCAGCCATTCCATGTCCTTAGGAGGGCATTGTTATGGATAAGGCAACAACAGAATTGATGCATAAAAAGAAAAAGGGACAACTGAAACTGTTGCCCCTTTTTCTGTCTTAACTCCTTAATTTCCTCATTTAATACAGACGTTCACGATTTGACTTGATGCGATAAGCATCCGACGTTAATCAGTCCTGCCGGGATAATTGTATTGGTCGAAGTAGACTGGAGTCTTGTTGTTGTACCAGATGCCTTCTACGTTCAGTCCGATAGAGAAATTCTTGTTTACGTTATATTTCACTCCTGCTCCTATTACATTGGCACCAGCGGCTCCTATACCATACCCCATAGGCATCACACCCATCGAAGGCCATCCATACCATCCATAATAAGGATAACCCATATAGCGACTCGTATAGCGATTATAGTTGTTGTTGATACTCAACTGTCCATACACATAGGCTTCCCAATGCTCGTTGAAGCGATAGCCCAACAAGGCATAAATTCCAACGTCGCGATAGCTGTCGCTTCCCCAGAAGGTGTTGTTGAAATAACCACCGCCTGCTATCCACAACTTGCCGTCCTTGGTGAGCGGAGCCAGATAGGTGGCGTTGATGTTCTGCGAGAAACCGCCCTTGTGTGGCAGGTTCTTGCCAAAGGTGGCAAAGGCAGAAAGGTCGAGCGATACGTTCAGTCCCCGGTGCAGTCCGTAGCCGTATGTGCTGAAGGGCATCATGCTGACGGGATTGTAGAAGAAACTGCTGTCGCCAGCATACACCGACCTGTCGCCGGCATACATCGATTTGCTGTCTGTATCCTGGAATGGAGCCAAAGCCATCAAACTTTTCTTGGCAACGGAGTATTGGGTGTTCTTTACCGGCTTACCCTTGTATATGAGAGGCTGTTCGGCCTGGAAGATGGTGTCGCCTGGCAACAGCCAGTCTTCACGTGGATTGTCGCTACTGTGGAGCGGACCGAGATGAACCTGCTGTGCATGAACAGAAGCACAGCAGAGAATGAGCATGAAGAAATATGCTATTTTACTTTTCATAATGATTCAACTTTTTAGGCTTTCGTGAGCCTGATATTCTTGTTATTCACGTACAAACTTACAACTTTTTAGACGAAAGCGGTCAGATGTTTATATTAAAAAACAATAAATAGGAATGTTTTGGTTAAAAAAGCATTACCTTTGTCTTGTAATAATAAAAAGTATGAATATGAGAAGAACTTTTTTGTTTATAATGTACTGTCTGCTTCTGCCTCTGATGGCTTGTGCGCAGACCGATAATGTCGTACCTGATACGGCCGCTTTCCATCAGGATGCCACCTGTCCAGAGGTGCTGATAGAAACAAACATGGGCAATATCCGCGTGGCGCTTTACAACGATACACCTCTTCATCGAGACAATTTCCTGAAGTGGGTGAGGATGGGCTATTATGATGGTTGCATCTTTCAGAGAGTCATCAAGAACTTTATGATTCAGGGCGGCAATCCTGGCACACGAAAGGTGACGCCCGGCAAGGTGGAGCGCTTCGATACTGCCTACACTGTGCCTGCCGAGATACGTTATCCCAAATATTATCACAAGCGCGGACAGCTCTGTGCTGCCCGTGAGGGCGATGACGTGAATCCACAGAAAGCTTCGGCACCTTGCGATTTCTACATCACCTGGGGACGCAATTTCTCAGCACGGCAGATGGAATATCTGGTGCAGAAGATGAAAGGCGAGGACAAGGTGTACGCCATTCCCAATGAGCAGGTGCAGGCTGGATATGTGAAATATGGCGGCGTGCCCCATCTTGATGGTGGCTACACAGTTTTTGGCGAAGTGCTTGAAGGACTGGATGTGGTAGAGAAAATCCAGAATGTGGAGACCGACAAAAGCAATAATGACCGTCCTCTGCAGGATGTTGTTATCATCAAAGCTACGGAAGTCAAAAAATAGACAATATATATAATAAGGTATATAGGGCTGAAAAACGCAATAGGCTTCGATGGCAAACGCAATAGGCTTCGTTGGCAGATGAAGGCGGCTTCTATGTCAGATGCAGGCGGCTTCGATGTCATATGAAGGCGGCTTCGTTGGCAGATGAGGGCTTCCTGTAGAATTTCCATAGAGCAGAAAATCTTGAAAGATATAAGCATCTTTATGCACGAAAACAATAAATTGCAAGGTTTTGTATAAAAAATCTGTCAATTTGTTTGGTGGATACAAATAAAAATGCTACTTTTGCAATCGTATAACACAATTGAGGGAATACCCCATTGTAGTAGACAATAAATAAAAGAAAGAACAATGAAGAAGTTTAACGCATACTTTTATAGCTTTTATTTTTACTTTGCAAGCAATTGTAAAGCGGGAAGTTGCGTATAATTTCAACTTAGGATATTAAGATTAAGAAATCTATCGAAACGGTCCCGCTCCTTGGAGAGTGAGGACCGTTTTTCATAACAGATACAAACAATATAGATGAAGAGAATAGCAATACAAGGCGAGTTGGGGTCGTTTCATGACATAGCTGCCCATCAATATTTCGGTGATGAACAGGTGGAACTGATTTGTTGCGCCACCTTCGAGGAGGTGTTCGAAAACATCAAGCGCGATCCTACAGTCATCGGCATCGTAGCCATCGAGAATACCATAGCGGGCAGTCTGCTCCACAACTATGAGCTTCTGCGCCAAAGTGGAACGACAGTAGTAGGCGAGCACCGACTCCATATAGAGCACAGCATCTGCTGTTTGCCCGATGATGACTGGAGTACACTTCAGGAGGTTCATTCCCATCCTGTGGCATTGATGCAGTGTGGCAGATTCCTCGCCAATCATCCCGACCTGAAAGCTGTAGAGGCTGAAGATACCGCAGGTTCGGCTGCCTTTATTGCCAAGCATCAGGTAAGGGGATGGGCTGCCATCTGCTCAACTTATGCAGCCGAGATGTATGGCATGAAGGTGCTGCAAGAAGGCATCCACGACAATCCGCACAACTACACGCGTTTCCTCGTGGTGAGCAATCCGCAGAAGGCAGCTCTCCTTCGACCCATTGAGAAGGCCAACAAGGCAAGCATCGTCTTCAGCCTTTCCCACGACAAGGGATCGCTCTCCAAGGTGCTCACCATCCTGAGCTTCTACGATGTGAACCTGACCAAGATTCAGTCGCTGCCTGTCATCGGACATGAGTGGGAATATCTCTTCTATGTAGACCTCACCTTCGACAACCTTACCCGATACCGCCAGAGTATTGATGCCATCACACCACTGGTGAAGAAAATCAAGGTTCTCGGCGAGTACGAGGAAAGAGAGTAGGAGTTGAAAAAAGTTATAAAAGTAAAAAAGTAAAAAGGTAAAAGGGTAAAAAGAGCCTTGCTGCCGATTATACTTTACATTCAAAACAAAACATTGAATATTAAAAATTAAAACATTAGATACAATGATACAGCCAGCCAATAGAGTAACCGAGATACAGGAATACTACTTCAGCCGCAAACTGAAAGAAGTAGCTCAGCTCAATGCAGAGGGAAAGGACATCATCAGCCTTGCCATCGGAAGTCCAGATATGCCACCGTCAAAGCAGACCATCGACAAGCTCTGCGAAGTGGCTCAGAAGTCCGACACACATGGATATCAGCCCACAGTGGGCATTCCTGAACTGCGAAAGGCAATGGCAGAATTCTATAAGAGATGGTACGATGTAGACCTCGACTGGGCTACAGAGATACAGCCGCTGATAGGCAGCAAGGAAGGCATTCTGCACGTTACCCTGGCTTTCTGCAATCCTGGCGATGAGGTGCTGATTCCTAATCCTGGCTATCCCACCTATACTGCCATCAATAAGATTTTGGGTACCAAGATAACTTATTATGATCTCAGAGAAGACAATGGATGGCAGCCTGACTTCGAAGCCTTGGAGAAGATGGACCTGAGTCATGTCAAGCTGATGTGGACCAACTATCCCAATATGCCTACAGGAGGCAATGCCCGCATGGAGACTTACGAGCGACTGGTAGAGTTTGCCAAGAAGCACAATATTGTTGTAGTGAACGACAATCCTTACTCACTCATCCTCAATGAGCACCCCATGAGCATCATGCAGGTGCCGGGAGCAAAAGACTGCTGTATCGAATTCAACTCGCTGAGCAAGAGTCATAATATGCCCGGATGGCGTGTGGCGATGATTTCGAGCAACAAGACTTTCATCTCGTGGATTCTCAAGGTGAAGAGCAATATCGACAATGGCTCGTTCCGAGGCATACAATTAGCTGCTGCCGAGGCCATGATAGGTAACAGCGATGAATGGCACCACGAAAACAATATCGACAATTATCGTCGTCGTCGCGACATTGCCGAACAGATTATGGACGTGATGGGCTGTACCTACGATCCTAAGCAGGTGGGAATGTTCCTTTGGGGTAAGATACCTGAGAGCTATGCCGATGTAGAAGACCTGACCGAGAAAGTGCTCCACGAGGCACGGGTGTTCATTACCCCAGGCTTTATCTTCGGAAGCAACGGCAAGCGTTATGTGCGCATCAGCCTGTGTGCCAAGGACGACAAGATGAAGGAAGCCTTGCAGCGCATCAAGAAGCTCTTCGCATAGAGTCTTCACCTTAAAGTAAACAGAAAACATTCACATTAAAAAATATAAAAGATTAAGATATGGAATTAGAATTAGAACCTTTACGTCTTCCCAGTGATCAGGAACGTCCCATCGTAATAGCAGGACCATGTTCTGCCGAAACCGAGGAACAAGTTATGACAACCGCCAAGCAGTTGGCAGAAAAGGGATGCCACATGTTCCGTGCAGGTGTGTGGAAGCCACGTACCAAGCCAGGAGGCTTCGAGGGAAATGGCGAGACTGCTCTTCCCTGGATGAAGCAGGTAAAGGAGGAGACCGGCATGCTGACAGCTACCGAGGTGGCAACACCCGAGCATGTGGAACTGGCTCTTAAGTATGGCATCGATGTGCTGTGGATAGGTGCCCGCACTTCTGCCAACCCATTCGCCATGCAGGCATTGGCCGACAGTCTGAAAGGTGTCGATGTGCCTGTGTTGGTCAAGAACCCTGTCAATCCCGACCTGGAACTTTGGATAGGAGCCTTGCAGCGTATCAATCAGGCTGGTATCAAGCGCTTGGGAGCCATCCATCGTGGTTTCTCAAGCTTCGACAAGAAGATCTATCGCAACCTGCCTATGTGGCAGATTCCTATCGAACTGCATCGCCGCATTCCTCAGTTGCCTATCGTCTGCGACCCAAGCCACATCGGTGGACGTCGCGACTTGATAGCACCATTGTGTCAGCAGGCTATGGATCTCGGTTTTGATGGTCTTATCGTCGAGAGCCACTGCAGTCCTGACGATGCATGGAGCGATGCCAAGCAGCAGGTTACTCCCGATGTGCTCGACTACATTCTCAGTCTGCTTGTCGTTCGCGATGAGCACTACTCTACAGAGGGACTGCATCAGTTGCGTGGACAGATCGACGAACTGGACAATCAGTTGATGGAGCTTTTGGCAAAGCGCATGCGTGTGTGCCGTGAGATTGGTACATACAAGAAGGAGCACAATATGACAGTTCTGCAGACCAACCGCTACAACGAGATTCTCGACAAGCGTGCTGCTCAGGCTTCACTCTGTGGCATGAGTCCAGAGTTTGCTGCCCAGATATTCGAGCACATCCACGAGGAGAGTGTTCGCCAGCAGTTGGAAATCCTGAACCAGAAGTAATTCATACACTTCGTTCTTTACTTATAAAGAGATATGAAAATATTGATAATGGGAGCAGGCAAGATGGGAAGTTTCTTCATCGACCTGCTCAGCTTCGACCACGAGGTGGCCGTATATGAGAAGGATGCCAAGCGGTTGCGCTTTACCTACAACTGTCTGCGCTTCACCAAGTTGGAGGAGATAGCCGAGTTCAAACCCGAGCTCGTCATCAATGCCGTGACGGTGAAGTACACCTTGCCTGCCTTTGAGGAGGTGTTGCCCTGGTTGCCCAAGGACTGTATCATCAGCGATATAGCCAGTGTGAAGACAGGTCTGCACGAGTTTTATACGAAGAGTGGTTTCCGTTTTGTCAGCACGCACCCGATGTTTGGTCCTACCTTTGCCAATCTGAATCAGTTGTCAGAGGAGAATGCTGTCATCATCAAGGAAGGCGACTATATGGGCAAGATATTCTTCAAGGATCTGTACCAGCAGTTGGGACTCAACATGCACGAGTACACCTTCGACGAGCACGACCAGACCGTAGCTTACTCGCTGAGTATTCCTTTTGCCAGCACTTTCGTTTTTGCTGCTGTGATGAAGCATCAGGATGCTCCGGGTACTACTTTCAAACGTCACATGAACATAGCTAAGGGCGTACTCAACGAGGACGACTATCTGTTGCAAGAAGTTCTCTTTAACCCCTATACTTCAGGACAGTTGAGTCAGATTCGTGAGGAGCTTGCCGAGCTGATCGATATCATCGACCATAAGGATGCCGGTCGCATGAAGGCTTTCCTCACCAAGATACGCAATAACGTAAAGGAAGATATTGAAATCAAGAAGCAGTAAAAATGCTATTTCTTACCTCTTAGCGGAATCAATATCAATGGAATCAATTAATTTCAAGGCATACTCTTAAAAATCACTTACAAAATGTAAGTTATTAATTATATTATAT
>OQWM01003469.1_pt1 | contig 10514 bp, 8 predicted proteins | sample 1691531 | NCBI WGS metagenome assembly OQWM01 (sample SAMN03418257, study PRJEB22391) | human gut metagenome | biome: human-gut; feature: organic feature; material: feces | host: Homo sapiens | place: Tanzania | collected 2013-01 | reverse complement strand
CGCCGCGGGCGGCGGGAACGTACCTTGCTTTACCTCATAGGAAATAGGGCGACCCAAGAGCCCGTATTGAGCGAAAGCGAAATAGGGCGCCCCCCAAAGTTCCCAAAACTCGAAAATGTGCCATGATGCGCGACTTGATGTATAAGCAGCGCGACGTTTGCTTTATGCCCTTTGTGCTAGGAGAGACGGGAATGAAGTGGTTGTTTTTGGGCGTTGCGCTCATCGCAAGTGGATGTGCGGCCCAAAGCGGAAATTTGAGTGCGCGAGATGTCGTCGCTTTGCAAGGTCGCATCGACGATTTAGAGGCGCAGTCTATACGCCAGAAGACGAAAGTGGCGGCGTTAGAGAAGCAAGTGACGCAGTTGGAAGACCGCGTTTCGATGTTGACGCGGCGCACGTCGATCGATGCGCGAGAAGTCGTCAAGATAGAGCCCGACAATGGCGTTTCTTCGCATTTTGAGCGCGTCGTGCCCGACGACGATGACGTCTATCAAGAAATCATCATTTCGGAAGAGAAGAAACGGTCGTATTTTGGCAATTCACGGAGCAGAACGTCGGGGGCTGGGGCGTCGGGCAAGATGCAACCGTATGAAAACGTCGTGACCAATGACCGATTGCCGTCGAAAACGTCGGGGGCTGGCTCGGCGGGAGCGGCGGGTTCGTCGGCTGGGGCTGTGGCGGCAGGTTCGTCGGCTGGGGCGGCTGGCGCTGTTCAATCGCCGATGCTGTTTTACCAAGAGGGCATCGACTTGTATCGGCAGGGGAATTACGACGAGGCTCAAGCGAAATTTGAGAAATTTTTGGCGGCGCATCCCGACGAATCGTATATTGATAATGCGCTCTATTGGATTGGAGAGTGTTATTATGGCAAGGGGCTTTACCACGAGGCGGCTGGATATTTTCACAAGATCGTGCAGGAATACCCCAATGCGAATAAAGTGCCCGATGCGTTGCTCAAAGTGTCGCTGACGTATCAGCGGCTTGGCAAGACCGATTCTGCGCGCGATATGTTGCGATATTTGATGAATGCCTACCCCGGGACAGAGGCGGCGCGCATTGGCAAAGAAAAATATGAAGCGATGCGGTTGGCGAATCCCTGACCGGCGTGTGCGAAATTTCAAGGTATAATCAGGGTATAATTTAGACGTATATGGCGTATACGACGTATATGACGTTTAACTTTTAAGCGGAGCGAAAAATGATCCGAAGCTATCGAACGACAGTGCTTTTTTTGGCGGCTCTCGTTGCCATTCCCACGACGGCGTTTGCGCAAGCGGGCGCGGAGCCAGCCGAAGGCGCCTCAGGCAGTGTGATGCAATCCGACAGAATTGCTCGCGTACAAGGCCAAAATACATCGCTTGTGCGCAAGATCGAGACGCCCAAGCCACAACAAGCGCAGACGCGAACGCACAAAGTCGTCGATGGCGATACGCTTTGGCAATTGAGCAGCGAGTACCTTTCGGATCCGTTTATGTGGCCAGCGTTGTGGTCGTATAATCCGCAGGTGACGAATCCGCATTGGATATATCCGGGTGACACGATATATTTGGAACCGCATGCCGATGCGGCGGCGTTGACGACGGCTCCGGTCGATGCACAGCAGAAGAAGACGGAATTCGTGACGACGAAGTCGGCGGGATCGGGATCGTTCTTCGTGCCGGGATTTTACCTCGATAAACTCCCCGATACGGTGGGGCATATTCTCTATTCCGACCAAGAAAAGCACATGATCGCGCCGGGCGACGAAGTCCAGGTCGACTGGGTCGACATCGAGATGCGCAAAAAAGTCAAGAATGGCCAGAAATTTACGGTCTTTTCGCAATCCAAACCCGTCATCAACGAAGATGGCGACGAGATGGCTGTGAAACTCATTCGCCAAGGGACGATCGAGATCATCGATGCGCACGACGATACGTTATCGACGGCTCGTGTTACCCAAGCATCGCGCGAAATCGAACGCGGAATGATCATCATTCCGAACGAAGACCTCACGTTTTCGGTCTTCAACACGCCAAATACGAAGAGCCAAGAGGGGCGCGTCATCGATACGATCGACATCATCACGCAGTTGGCAACCGAGCAATTCGTCATCATCAATCGCGGGCGCGAAGATGGCGTCGAGCCGGGGAATCGATGGGTCGTCTTCGAACAACGCGAGGGCTTGAGTTTGCTCGAACGCGGCAAAAATACGCAGACGCAATATGCCCAAGAGGAAGATAAAAACGATTTGCGAAACGGACGAATCCATCGCGAAGACGAGCAAAGTTGGGTTTTGGGGCGCGAAGTCGAGATGCATATCTTCCCCGAACGCGACGATCTCGACGAATACTATGGCGATCGCGACTATACGACAGCCGATTTGCCGCTTCGAAAGATTGGCGAAATACTCGTCGTCGATTCGCGCGAGAAGTTTTGCACGGGGATTATCATCGGGAGCACGCGAGAGGTCGGAATCGATACGCGCGTCGTGATGATCAAAGGTTATTGATTCTCTTGAATTTTATCGAAGATCGATAAAGTCATTCTGCATGCATAAAGCCATTGACGAGTTTATGTGCTTGTGCAAAAAGGCGCGCGCTCATGCGCTAGGCATGAGTTTCACGTTTTCATCACATTGTTTGGAGTGATCGATGATCGAAGATAATTACGAAGAAGAGGAACGCGAGGAAGGCGGCGATCGCGATGAACGCGACGACGGTTATGGCGACGATGAGTCGTATGAAGCGTCGAACGATAGCGATATCATGGAGTGGTGTCCGAATTGTGGCGATGTCAAGCCGCATATTCAGGTGGGCGAAGGGGGCGTGAAGGTCAAATGCCTCGAATGCAATCTCGAGCATCTTCGCGACGATGCCCAAGACGATGGTCTCGAAGACGACGTGCCACAAGAAGAAGATTTATCGACCGAAGAAGCGCGTCATGCCGCTTGGCTCCGCCACACGAGCATCGATGAATCCGAGATGATACCCTACTCCATCCGCATTAAACCCGTCGTCGGCGATGTCATCAAACATTCGAAATTCGGCATCGGCGTCGTCGTCAAATTGAGCGATTCCACGCGAGCCGAGGTCTTGTTCGAAGACGAGATACGACGACTCGTTTGCGGGAAATAATCGCGCCGAGGGAAGGCCAGAGCCCCCAAATCGGGCACACGGGCGTGTGAAGTGAATCGGCAAAAGCAAAGCGCCGAGGGAAGGCCAGAGCCCCCAAATCGGGCACACGGGTGTGTGAAGTGAATCGGCAAAAGCAAAGCGCCGAGGGAACGCCGGCGACAAAGTTGTGCGATTGAATCGCGCAAAGTAAAGCGTTTCTTGACGGTTTTTGTATGTCGTGCCATAAAAGTCTAAAGCGAAGTCGCTTTTTTTGAGGAGATCGATGGCAGACATGCATAAAGATAGACGAACGAGACGATGGATCACGACGATGTCATGCGTTATCGGGTGTGGACTCGTCGCTTGTTCTGCAAAAGATCCCTGTCTCAGTGACGATCCGCGCGATGTCGTCAAGCAGTATTTGCAGATGCTCGATGCACAAAACGAAGCAAAGGCATTGGGTTGCCTGACCGACGAAGCGCAGAACGCCCTGGCGCAGCGCGCCGAAGCGTTCAATGCCGTGCATGCAGACGGCAAACGCGAACCGAGCGAAATGTTGCGCGCAGGGCATGTCATTGCCTCGACGCGAGAATATAAGAAATTCGAAGTTCAAAGCGAAGACGAATCGAGGGCAATCGTCGATATCGTCATGCAAGACGGGGCGAAGATCCCCGTTTCGTTGCGCCGAGAATCGGCGCGCTGGGCTGTTGAGCTCGATATCACTCGCATTCAAACGCCCAGTGAAAACAGCGCTACGCCTACAGGCGTCGAGCAAACACAGACGGATAAAGAGTAATGGATCAGAATTTTCGAGTGGGAGAAGTCTTTGCAGATCGTTTCGAAATCGAAGCGGTGATGGCCGAAACGGCGCTTGGAACGCTAGCGCTTGTCAAAGATTCGTCGTGTGGAGAACAACGGCTCGTCGAATTTCTCGCCATTGAATGCGACGACGCGCGTTGCGATGAAATCCGCCACATTGCCTCGGATGTGCGCACGATTCAGCACAAGAGCATTGCTGGCCTCAAAGATTTCGAAGTCGTCGAAGGCGTGAGTTGCGTCGAGATGGAACCCGTCGTCGGCGAAACGCTCGACAATCACTTGGCTGTGCGCCGCGGACGCGGTCAGATATTGGGGCTCAAAGTCGCCTATAGTTTTTTGGCGCATATTTGCCTCGGCCTCGAGCTCTTGCACAAAAAGGGCTATTTCTATGGATCACTCCGCCCCACCTCGATATTTGTCACCAATCAAGGTCGTATTCGCGTGGCGAATTTTCTCTGCGCATGGATTGCAGAGCATTGCTTAGCGAGCGAGGTCAAAACCCGATATTTGAATTCGCCTTTTGTCGCGCCCGAAGTTCGGGCGGGAGGCGAGCCAACGGCGCAATCCGATGTCTATTCGTTGGCCGTGCTCATGGCTGAATTGCTCAGCAGTATGGCGATTGCCGATTTCACCGATGGCCCAGTCGAGGCGTTTATCGCGCGCATTCCGGGCGTTTCGTCGTCGGTGCGCGAAGCGCTCATTCGAGGCACGCAAGACGACCCGAGCGCGCGATTTGCGACGATAGCGGAGTTCAAAGATACGCTCAAAACGGCTGTCGATGCGCCTGCCGATAACGATTTGTCGTCGATCGTCGTCGGGGTCAACGATTTGCGAGCTCTCTTGCCAAGTGGCGATTTTGCCGTCGTCGATCCGAGCATGGCGGCGCCGCGCAAGCCCGATCTCTTCGACAAATGTTCGAGCGGTGCACGACCGCGAGCCGTCCGTCAAGACGTCTGGATCTTCGTTCGCGATGGCGTCGATTACGGTCCGTTCGATCATGCCGCCATCATGAAGCGATTCTACGACGACGAAATCAACGAATCGACGGGGATGTTCAACACCCAGACGAAGAAACACCAAAACTTGGGCTCGATCGACGAGTTTAAAAAGGAGATCGAAGAATACCTCCCAACGCGCGACCACAATCGCAGAGTGAAAGCCGAACAAGAGTTGCAAAAACAAAAACGCGTCAAAGCGGCGGGCGTCAGTGGCGCCGTCATCGTTTTGGGTGCCATTGCTGCCTTTGCATGCGTTCCGTTCGTCATCTTGTTGCTATTGCCCGAACCGAAGCCCCTCGACGTCGCCGGTGCGTTTGCTCCATTCGAAAAGACGTTCGAAGCTCCGAAGATCGAAGAAGTTTCGCTCAATATGGACGATAGCAAAGCAAAAGCACTCTTCGATCCAAAGGCGACAGAAGCCGAGCGCGAGGCCGCACTCGCCGCTTGGGAAGCCGAACATCGCAAAAAATTCGCCGGCAAACGCAAACGACCTGGTGGCGCTGGCGCCAACAATCCATTTGGCGAAGAAATCGATACGTTCGTCTTCACCGGGCAAGATGGCGAAGAGCTTGAACCGCTCTCGGATTGGGAAATCGAAGAAGAAGTCATGAGCCCGCGCGTCTATCGAAAACAAGCCGATTGCTTTGCCAAATACGCGGGCGGCCGTGGCGTATCGGGAAAGATCGACTTCGTCATCAACCAAACCGGTACGACGCGTAGTTTCTCGTCGTCGATCCCCGGCGAGCTCGGTGCGTGTTTGATTTCATCGCTCTCTTCGATTAAATTCCGCCCGTTTGGCGGCACGGTTAAACGCGTTTCGCTACCCGTTTCGTATGGTCGTTAGTTCGACGCGTTCTAGTCGTTAGTTCGACGCGTTCTATACGAATCGTCGACATATCTTTTGTATTGAGCCCCCAAGCGCGCTTTTGCTCGCCTTTGGGGGTTGTTTTTGGCTACGCACGAGTTCCTATGGATTCTTCGACCGACGAACAACTCGTCTTAAAGATAAAAGACGGCGATAAAGCCGCTTTTGAGCAGATCTATTGGCGATATAAAGACCGCATCATCGGTATCGTCTATGGAATCGTGCGCAATCGCGAAGATGCCTACGAACTCGCTCAAGAAGTCTTCGTGCGCATTTATCAGCACATCGACAAATACCAACCAGGGACGAATTTTTCGACTTGGGCATTTCGCATCGCCAACAACTTGGCTATCGACAAATATCGACGAAAGCGTACGGCTGCCGAAACCGAATTCGACAACGATTTTCAAGCGAATTACGCCAGTGGCGATGGCATGATAACGCCGCCGATTGGGCTCAATCCCGAACGCGCTTGCGAATGCGCCGAGTTGCGCGAAAAAATTGCGGCGGCACTCGATACGCTCTCGGAAAAACAACGCGCCGCCCTCACGCTCTGCGATATCGATGGGCTTTCGTACAAAGAAATCGCCGATATTCTCAATATCCAAATTGGCACCGTCATGAGCCGGCTTCACTACGCTCGCATCAATTTACAAGCCGCTCTCCGGTACTATCTCGAAAACAAAGACATCAAATCGAAAAAGTAAAAATAAGGACGGCTACAGCCTATGAATGGTTTTCTCATCATCGACAAGCCATACGGGCTGTCGTCATACGACGTGTTGCGTCGGCTCAACAAAAAATTTTCGCTCAAGCGTCGCAGCATTAAATTTGGGCACGGTGGAACACTCGATCCGCTGGCAACGGGCGTTCTCGTCGTCGCCCTCGGTCGCGCGACGCGTATGTTGCAGTTTTTTTTGAGCGATACGAAATCGTATCGCGCGACGATTTGCATCGGTGCGCAGACGACGACCGACGACGCCGAAGGCGATATCATCAGAACTGCGCCTTATGAACACATCGATATCGAAGCTATACGCTCGGCGCTCGCCGATTTTCGCGGTAAAATTTGGCAAACGCCCCCCGATTATTCTGCCGTTCACGTCGACGGTGCTCGCGCCTACGAAGTCATGCGAAATGGTGGCCACGTCGAAATCGATCCCAAACTCGTCGAAATCTACGATATCGACGTCGTTTCGTATCGCACACGCCCCGGGCAAATGCCCGAACTCGTCGTCGATATCACTTGCTCGGGAGGCACCTATATCCGATCGATAGCGCGCGATTTGGGCAAAAAACTCCACTCCGCCGCCTCGCTCCGATCTCTCGTTCGCACGCGTTCATGCGATATCTCCATCGATCGAGCCAAATCTCTCGATCAAATCTGCGCTTGCGACGATATCGAATCGATGCTCATCGAACCGTGCGAAATCTTTCGTTCGACGCCGTGTCTCATCGTCACCCCAGACGATATCGATCGATTATTCAAAGGAAAACACGTCCATTTCCCATTCCCCCCGCGAACTGCCGATGTCGAACTCTACCGCGTTCAAATGGAAGATCCAGGCACGATCTACGCCTTCGTCAAACTCTCCCAAAAAATGGAAATCACGCGCATGAGCCCAGACGGGGCGTTTAATGCCATCGTCGGCGCCCAATTACCCAACCATACGCCCAAAGGCGATGGCGCTCAAAGGCGATGGCGCCCAACAGTGCAATCCGTGGGCTAGTCCCCCCACAAAAACCTCACATGCATAAAATTGTCATGGAAATTTCACGGTACAAAAACGAATAAAAAAAATATTTCATCGTTCGTAGCCTCTTTGTGGTTTTTGCGCACGATAAATTGCGGTGCAATTTGATAGTATTGCGTGCGAATCACCGATAACGCTTAATTTTTGGGTCATGGAGTTTCTACGACGATGAGTTTTAAGGACGTACTCCAATTTAATTTGGCGAAGCGATGGTTTGTCATCGGCTTTTTCATTCTCATATCGCTCTTGGCTGCAACGCAATTGCCCAAGCTACGATTCGATTTTAGCCCCGATGCGATGCTCGAATTCAGCGACGAAGAAATCGCCTATCAACATTCGTTCGAAGAAAAATACGGCAGCAATTCGAATCTCTTTTTGCTCGTCTTTTCGGCGCCCGAATCGATCGTCAATGCAAAGTCGCTTGCCGATTTGCGCGACTTGACCGAACGCGTCGAAACTGTCGATGGCATATCGGGTGCCTATAGCTTGTCGAAAGTCCCCGATAGCAGCGATGCTGGCGCCAGAGCCCTATTGCGCGGAAAACTGCCCGATCTCATTCCCGATGGCGAATTATCGCCCGATCAAGTCGAAAAAATCGCATCGCGCGTCGAAACATCCGATCTATTGCGCGGTAATCTCATTTCGGCAAATGGGCAACATGCGCTCATTACGATTTCTTTGCCCGAAGACAATGCATCGCCCGAGGCTTTTATGCCCATTTTCCGCGAAATCGAAGCGAAAATCGACCAATGGCGTAGCAATGGCGAACGCGGCGCGTATGCGATTTCCTATGGCGGATTGCCCTATATTCGAGCCATGACCGTCGACACGATGAAGCGCGAGCAATTGCATCTATGGCCCGTCGTAGGATTGTTATATGTCATTGCGATGATCGTCATCTTCAAATCGTTTTGGCAAGCGATTATGCCTTTGGCATGTATCGGATGCGTTATCTTGTGGTCGATTTCGATCATGGTCATCAACGATATGCCCGTGACGATGATCAACAACACATTGCCATTGCTCATACTCGTCATTGGCGTTACCAACGGCATCTATATTATATTCCGAATCCTCGACGAGCGCCGAAAGGGCAAAGACAAGACGAAAGCCATTGTCGATGGCGTCTATCGCATGGCGCTCGCCTCGCTCCTGACGACGTCGACGACCAGCATCGGATTCGGATCCCTACTCGTCGCAAAAGCAAAAATTCTCAACGGATTTGGCTTCATTACGGCACTCGCCGTGATGTTTATCTACGTCGCCATTATCTTTTTCATGCCCCAAGTTTTATCGCTCATCAACCTCGATCCTCGACGAAAAAAAGACGTCGTATCCGATGGCGATGAAAACGGCGACCATGCCCTGCCCCTAGAAACGCCCGCGTCGCAAGAAATTCCGCAAGTTCTGCCGCTAGAAACACAACTAGAAGCGCAAAAATCAACGTTGCAAGAAATCTCGCAAGCTCAGCCGCTAGAAACGCCCGCGTCGCAAGAAATTCCGCAAGCTCTGCCGCTAGAAACACAACAATCTGCGTCGCGAGATGCTCAACAAGCTCAAAACGCACAAAAAACGCCCTCCAAACCGACGCTATTCGACACTTTTATGGAAGGCGTGGCGCACTTTACGGTGAAATATCGCGCTCTCATCGTGGCGACAGCCATCATCTTGCTCATCGCCTGTGTCGGCGTCGCCTCGCAAATACGCTTCAACAGCAAAGTCAACGACGTATTCCAAGATACCCACCCCGTGAGCATGACAAATGCCCTCATCGAAGAGCATCTCGGCGGCATGCTACCCGTCGAAATCGACCTCACCATCGACGAGCCAAACGGTTTCAGAAACGTCGAACGACTCGCATCGATCTGCAAACTCCAAAGAGAAATCGTCGCCATCGACGGCATCATCTCGGGAATATCGATCTGCGATATCGTCGCCGAAACAGGCATCGACTGGGATACACCACCCAACCAAACCCAACTCAACGCCGTCTTCTTCGGCATCAAACGATTCAACCCCAAACAATACGCCAGCTTCATGACCGACGACGCCCAAGGCATGCACATTTCCCTACGCATCCCCGACAACGGCTACGAAAAATCCCAACAAACGCTCGAAAAAGTCGACGACGCCATCCAATCATCGCTCCCCGCCACGGGCGCAAAAGCCCGTTTCACCGGCATCGGATACAATTCGACACTCGGTCTCGACCACTTCATGAGCGACCTCTATTCGTCGCTACTCACGGCATTTATCATCATATTTGCCATCCTCCTCGTCGCCTTCCGGTCGTTTTGGTCGGGCGTCGTCGCCATCTTGCCAAACGTCCTGCCACTCGCCATGACACTCGCTTTCCTCCCCATCTACGGCTACAATTTCAACACGACTTCCGTACTCGTCTTCACCATCAGCATCGGCCTCGCCGTCGACAACTCCATCCACGTCATCCAACGATTCCGCCAAGAATTCCGCGGCGAACGCACCGTCGAAGACGCACTCGTCGTCGCCCTACGCAGCTCCGGACGCGCCATCATACAGTCCAACCTCCTCCTCTGCTCCGGCCTCGCCGTTCTCCTCCTCTCCGATTTCGACCCCATCAGCCGCGTCGGCGTCCTCACCATGACGACCATCGGTTCCGCCCTCGTCATCTCCATCATCCTACTCCCCGCCGAAATCGCGTTCATCGGCCACAAAATGAAACTCCCCAAATACCGCTAGTTTTGGGGATCTCGGCTGCGCTGTTGCCCGCTAGCGGGCAATACGCTCCGCGGCTGCGGCTATTTCGCTATCGCTCAATACGCCTCCGCTAACGCTCTATTTCGCCCTTTGGGCTCAATACGGGCTTTTATCGCCCTATTTCGCCCTTTGGGCTCAATACGGGCTTTTATCGCCCTATTTCGCCCTTTGGGCTCAATACGGGCTTTTATCGCCCTATTTCGCCCTTTGGGCTCAATACGGGCTTTTATCGCCCTATTTCGCCCTTTGG
>OQWM01003467.1_pt1 | contig 10516 bp, 7 predicted proteins | sample 1691531 | NCBI WGS metagenome assembly OQWM01 (sample SAMN03418257, study PRJEB22391) | human gut metagenome | biome: human-gut; feature: organic feature; material: feces | host: Homo sapiens | place: Tanzania | collected 2013-01 | reverse complement strand
GTCCCCTGCTCTACCGACTGAGCTACAGAGGCGAATCGTCTTTCTGTCACGCTGTCGCAACAAAAAGAGTATTCAAAACGCTTTTTTAGGTGTTTCTCGTATCAAACACCGCACTCTCAAGTGCTTGTTTAGTATACCGTAGGAATCCAAAAATGTCAAGGAATTTTTTCAAATTATTTTTTGTTTTTTTCCATGACATTTTCTCGTGGTATGATTTGCTGTTTTCGCGGGGATACTGATGGATACAAAGATTTCTCAAATCCAGGAGGCGAAGCCATGCCGAATAAAGTAGAGATCTGCGGAATCAACACCTCACGGCTGGAGGTATTGTCCGCCGAGGAAACCGATGCCCTGCTGCGCCGCAGCGTCAGCGGTGACCGAGCCGCCCGCGAACGGCTGATTTCCTGTAACCTGCGTCTGGTGCTCCGCGTCATCCAGCGCTTTTCCGGACGCGGAGAAAGCATGGATGATTTGTTTCAGGTTGGCTGCATCGGTCTGATGAAATCCATCGACAATTTCAATGTGGAGCTGAACGTTCGATTTTCCACCTATGCCGTTCCAATGATTATCGGTGAAATCCGCCGCTATCTGCGAGACAACAGCTCGATTCGTGTCTCCCGTTCCATGAGAGACACCGCCTATCGCGCCTTGCAGGCGAAAGAAGCATTTGTAAACGCCAACCAGCGCGAACCCACGATGGAAGAATTATCCCGCGCCATGCAAATTCCGCGAGAAGATATTGTCTTTGCGCTGGACGCCATTCTCGATCCGGTATCTTTATATGAGCCGGTATTTGAAAACGGCGGTGATGCGGTCTACGTCATGGATCAGGTCGGCGACACCAAAAATACCGATGAGCACTGGCTGGAGCAAATCGCGCTCAAAGAAGCCATGCGGCAGCTGTCCAGCCGAGAACAAAACATTCTGCGCATGCGCTTTTTCGAAGGGCGCACACAGATGGAAGTTGCCGATGAAATCCATATTTCACAGGCGCAGGTGTCTCGCTTGGAAAAAAGTGCTCTCGCCCACATGCGAAAGCAAATCTAAATCCTGTCCGTTTCGTCCTTGACAGATGATTTCCCCTCCGCTATCCTGAACATAGATTGTTGCAGGAATCGGAGGATACTTATTTTATGAAGCAAGCAATGGTTGTCGTCAGCTTTGGAACCTCTGTGCCGGAGGCCATGAAAGCGATTGAAAACATTGAACACGCCGCCGAGCAAGTGTGCGGACAAACCGTTTATCGCGCCTTCACCTCGCGAATCATCCGCAAAAAATTGCGCGAGCGCGACGGCATCGACATTCCCGACCCGCACACGCTGTTCGAACACTTAATCGCGCAAGGGTATGACAGCATTCGTTGTCTGACCACACACGTCATCGCCGGCATCGAATACGAGCAGCTGTGCGCTGACGCCGCACAATTTCCGCAGGTCCGCATGGCACGCCCGCTGTTATGGTCGGAATCCGATTACGATACTTGTGTCCATGCCGTCATGCACAGCATTCCTGCGCGCCAAGAAAACGAAGCACTGCTGCTCATGGGGCATGGAACCGAACACTTTGCCAACGCAGCGTATTGTGAATTGGAGCACAAATTCCGTACAGAGGGCTATGCCAACGTCTATGTCGGCACAGTGGAAGGCTATCCGACACTGAACAATATCATCCCGCAGCTGCAAGCCGCCAAAATCAAAAGGATTCTGCTCCTGCCGTTTCTCATCGTCGCCGGAGATCACGCCCGTCACGATCTGTCCGGAGACGCTCCGGACAGCTGGAAAAGCCGGCTCGAAGCGCTTGGTCTTGAAACGCGAACCGTCCTTATAGGACTCGGTGAAATTCCGGAAATCGCGCAGAAATTCGCAGGTCATTTGAAGGAGATGGAATGATTCATGAAACGCAGCCATGTTATTTTTCTATTTATCACACTCTTGGCGACGCTGTTGCTGTCCGGCTGTTCTTCCGGCTCATCTGACACCGCTTCTGCTCTTATATCAACGGACAAGATGCAGCTGATTGATTCCCAAACCGTGTATCCCAATCCGCAAGATACCGCAAGCAAAGAGGATCGTGTCTATTACACCGTTGAAGTGTATCAGGACAAAGACAACACCATCCTTGTGCAAGCGGATTCCAACTTCAAATTATTTGAGAAAACACAGTATACCGTTGATTTCGATCAGGCACTGACAAAAGCCGATGTATCCATTCGGTGGACAACACTCATGGGCAGCACGGAAGCTACCCAAGACGATGAACTGGCAATCGCAGATATTTCCCTCTCACACGACGGCACGGTATTCAGCGAAAAGAAAATAAATTTCGTCACCAAAGCCATTGACATTGTTGTTGACGGCATAGAAAAGAATTCATAACAGACAGAGGGCACATCAAGTATGATGTGCCCTCTGTCTGTTATGCCAATAAATCATTTTCTTCTAATGTATGAATAAACGATGCAATGTCCGCCCGAGCGGTCTGCGCGTCAACATCAAACTGCGCCGTCACAGCCGCTACAAGAGCCTCCACCGTTCGTTCCTCTTTTAATTGTTCGCAAATAAGCGCCCCGACTTCATTCACAGTGATCAGTCCATTTACTCGAACCGCATCTTCTCCAACCGGAACGAGAATTGTTTCTCCCGCAATTTTTCGTAAAATTATCGTTGATTTCAGTTTCATATTTTCCCCCTAGTTTCTTATTGTCTGATAAATTGCTGTGCCAGCCGCAAATATGCAATTGTCTTTTGACAATTATACGTCGGTACAGTTTCAAAATTCTGATTTTCCGCATAGCAGGTAGCCGGACAAAATTCACAGGCATTTTTCATCGCGCATTCTGTGCAGGCTGCCGGAAGCAGAATTTTTTCTCTGGCATCACGAATTTTTTCCCAAGCGCCGGAAAATCCATATTCCGAAACAGAAAAGGATGGCACTTGCATCATGCCGCACGGACGCATCTGTCCATGATACGTTACCCAGAAAGCAGATGCACCTGCGCGGCAGCGAATGCGCTCGGTCGGCAATTCCTGACATTCCGTCATCGGGTCATCTACGATACCGCCCTTGAGCAATTCTTTACATCTTTTCATCATCACGTCTTTGGAAAAACGGAAGCAGTCATACGCAAAGCTCGCCTGCGCAGCTTGTTGTGCAGACAGCCGTTCATTGGAACAGCAGCCATGCTCACAAGCACGTATCGGTGGGAACATATATGTCGCAGGCTGAATCGGCAAATGCTGTTCCTCGGCGAATTGACAAACCTCCAGCAAATCATCGCGGTTATACGGCGTTACACTGTAATTTAATTTCACGGGAATTCCAGTTTTCTGCAAGCCCAAAACAGCCTGATATGCTCTCTCATATGCCGATGCATCTCCGCATAATCTTTCATATGTTTCCGGACTTGCGCCGTATAACGTAATATTGATACGCGCCGGTGCGTTTCGCTTCAATCGTTCAATGATGTCCGGTGTGATGCACGTTCCATTCGTATTGATGGATACCGACAGTCCCAATGCCGTGCAGGCATCGTAAATATCAAAGAAATCGCGGCGGACAAACGGTTCGCCGCCGGTCAGCAACAACAGCAGCATTCCCTGCTCCTGTGCTGCTTTCGCAAGCGCAATCCACTGCTCTGTTGTCAGTTCCTCCCGCTTTGCGGCAGGGTCATTTGCTCGTTTATGGATATAGCACATTTTGCAGTCCAAATTACAGCGTGCCGTCAGCTCGAATGTGCCGGAGAGCGGCGTGCCGGTCTGGATTGCTTTATACGTCAAATAATCCACAAATCGCGAATAAGATGTCGACATACTAGTTATTCCCCCAAAGCGTTTTCCAAAACTTGTACTGCGCGGATATCCGGTGTGCAGGCAAGATGATACACAGGTACAGTTTCCAGCAGTGCAGCAATTTGTTTCAGCATCATACCAGCCACCTCCTGCACCGCCTGATGTCCCATACAATTGCGCAGAACGCGAATCACCGCTTCTATGCCCTGTAATCGTGTCGTTTCATTTTGCCGCGCCTGTTCCAGCAGTACAATCGCCCGCAGGGGCAGCTGATACGGCTGGCAAATACCGCTCGTGCCGCAAAACGGCAAGCCATACGCCATTGCCGTTTTCTGCTCGATTCCCACGGCGTTTTTATCTCCATTGAGAATTTCTGCCCGTCGATGCGTGTGCCACAGCTTTGCCTGTGTGGACTTTCCCACACCGGAGGGCGCCGCGAACAAAATCACGCCCTGTTCCGTGCGCACAGACGCGCTGTGCATGACGACACGGCGATGCAGCAGCAACTGATGATTGATATCCATTCCCGCCCATAGATGCACGGAGCGCGCGATATACGGCATATCTGCCTGCGGCAGATACAACGACACCTCACCCTGTTTCACCGCGTCATACACGGATACAGTCAGCGGATGCCCGTCCAGCGGGCTGAGCAGCTGCTGATACAGCGTATCTCCGCTGCGAAACAGCCGCAGCTCGTTGGTCTGCATAAGCTGTGTGCCGTGCACCTGCGGCAGCTGCTGAACGCAGGCAATCCGGCAGGTACTATTGATTTTTTCTCCCGTTTGCCGAAACGCAACCGTATTTTCGTCCTCCACCGGCGGGACATCCGAAAGCATTCGGACGCCCAGTCCGGCGAAACAGTAATCTTTTTGATACATGGCAGCTCCTATTGGAAATGCGCCTGCATCTTGCGACGCAGGCGCATCTCTTTGTTCCTAAGCGATTGACTATTCAGTTAGGAATTGAACATTACATTGCTAGAGGTAAAGTAGCAGTAACCTACCGCACCGTTATCTCCGCAATTATCGCTCAGAAATGTATAGCCGTCCTCTTGCAGGCTTTTGCCCAACTCCGTCAAGCCGCAAGCTTCTTGCGTGTGGTTATACACCTTGTTGCTGCAGTTTGCCGCAATCGCCTCGTGGAGGGAATACTGAACCACTTCCAGCCTTGGAGCTTCGTATGCTTGTTTCATGCTTCTCCTCCTTTCTTAATTCTCTGCTATAACTTGGACTTTTGCTACGACCGGATCACTTGGCTTTCCATCCTTGCTTACTGCATAGACAGAATATTTATGCTCTCCGACAGTCAAATCATCATCCGGATTGATTGCTACACTGTACGAATATGTCTTTGACTTGCCGCGCTTCACAGCCTTACTATTATTTGCTTTCAGTTCTGTAGCATCTTCGCCGTCAATGGACAGATAAACCTTCGCAACATCGGAAGCGGACGCCTTTACCGAAAGAGTCGAAAGGTGACCTTCTACCAATGTTTCTGGTGCAGAAACAGTCAGCGTTTCCGGTACAAAGTCAGCCTTATGATTCAGCTTGTCCAGAACTTCTTCCTTCAGTGTAGGATCAGCCATTGCACTGACACCGCTGGAAACCTTCATCTCGCTGAGAGCCAAGACGCCCTTTGAGCCTGTATTGTTTGTAATCTGCACATATGCAGAGCCATCATCATCCGTAATTACCTCGGCTGTATAATACATCTCTGTTGCGGTAGAAAGCCTCATTTTTTTCAAACCGGAGCAAGAAACCTCTCCATTGATTGCCTTTGCCGCAATCTGAACAGTATTGCCCTTCTTATATCCATCCAGCGCAATCGCAATAGAATGTCCCGGTGTCAGATATACTTCGTTCTCCGGACCCTGCTGCTTGTAATCTGCAATATTCCAAGCATCCTGATTGCCATCATACTCAACGTATACAGCCGCATTGTTCTCGTTTGCATCCAAGCTATTCTTCACGTAATCGTAAACCGATTCGTACTTGACGTTCTGTTCGGATCCCGTGTATTTATTTGCGCCATGGTTCTCACTCAGCGTATTGTATACGCGAACGCCGTCAATGTAAACGTTTGCGCTCGTTGTTGTTGCAGCTGCGCGAGCACTTCTGCTCTTTGCTGCGGTCTCTTCTACGCCGGTGCCGCCCAGCAGAACGCTGTTGTCATCCATGCAGGTTGCTTCTACTTGAGAAGCCTCTACATTCTTGATGTTCAGGTCATCCAGAACCTCGGCAACAGTTTCTTTGCTGACTTCGTTATTCTCCGTGGTTTCTTCCGCAGTCTTTGCCACAACGCCCGAACCATCTGTCAGATAACCACGAGTTTCAACAGTATACGTACCCTGTTCCAAACCTGTGCAGCGCACAATCGGAACCTGATAATCCAAAATACCTGTACCAGAAATAATCTTCTGCTCATCACCGGTAAAGTAGGTATCTACCATGTACGACTTGACAGTCTCACCGTCTTTATCCTTTACAACAACGGAAACAATACCGGTATCCGTGCCGCACTCGGAAATCAAATCAAAGCCTGTGCCGGTAAAGGTAAAGGTTGCCTTGTCCTGTGTCTTGACAAAGTCTTTTCCCTTTTTCAGCGTCAGCTGTGCCTGATACGCAGAGCCGTTGCTGAACTTGGAATCCGCATCGTAGGATTCGTCGTAGCCGTGGATGCCTTCCTTGCCGAGGACTTCCTTTTTCTGATTTTCTGTGCCAGCCTTTCCGGTTGTTGTCCAGTCAGAGGTGTCTCCCAGCTTTACGAAGCTTTCTTCGTACATAACGTTGGAAGCCGGAATGAAGGCAATCTTCGGGGAAACCTGAGAATTATCATTAAACGTAATCTTCGCAGTTACGATAACCGGCATTTTCATAATGCTAGTAGGCGTAAAGGTAATCGAGTTATCCGTTCCGCGTGTAACCGTTGCACTGCCATACTCAGCTTTAAACGTCATATCCTTAATAGTCTTTGTAGCAGCATCGCCGGTGAGAATATCTCCAATCGGCACGTTGACCGGCTTGCCAAAGTCAACAACATATTTCGCTTGAACCTTGCTGTTGTCAACTGCGTAATGCAGGGTCAGTGTCTTACCATTTTCAGAAATATCCGCCTTTTGATACTCATACAGACCGGTTTGATACTTGGTATCTACGTTCGGCAGCAGCGTAATATCCTTGTTGAAGGTCTGATTGATACCAGAACTATTGGTGACATATGCATTATCCGGCAGATAATCCGAACTGGACTTATCGTTGCTATTCCATTCCTTCTTATCGCCAATAACTACACCACTGCTGTTCTTCAAGGAATTCGTGTATGTTGCATTTTCACCCGACATAACAACCTGAATATCGCTCTTGTTAATCTGGGCGTTAATGCTGTCATCCCAGTACACAACGTGCAGGTTGGTTTCCTTCTGAACCGGCTTCAGATAAATCAGAACCAGCTTTGCCGTGTTTTTCGCAGACCATTTAATATTGCTTGTTTTGCCGTTTACCATCGGCGTTGTTCCGGCATTCGTGGTTTCGTCCCAAACGGTGGTTTCATTATACCACTCAGAACCTGCGTCATTGGTCGTCTTATTCCATGTGATGGAGTCACTCGTCTGCCATATAGCTGTGTTGCTGCCACTGCGTTTACCATCTGTCACAGTGATTTTTGAAATATCATAGTCACTGTTATTGATCGGTGCGACAATACCGATGTCTCGATTATCCCAATAGTTAAACATGGTTGTGGACTTCGAATACATGTCGCTCTCTGCCGGAGAAACCGTGCCGTCAGGATAAACAACGGCGACGGTTAAGGCTACCTGACTCGTGTTGTTGTCTCCGATTCCCGGTTCATAGCCCCAGTCCTTGGCATAGGTAGTAATTTCCTTGGTAACATTTGTCTTTTGCAGATAGTACGCTACCAGCTGGTCATCACTCTTGCGGGAATACCACTTGCCGTCCGAGGTCTGATACTGCCAAGCGTTGTTCCAATAGCGAATATGCGTCAGCGTTGTGCCATTTGCTGTCCGATCTACACCTTCTCCTGTCGTTTGTTTATGGTTAGAGTCCAGACGCATGGTCTGCCAGTAGTATACATTATTCCAACTACCACCAAAGTTGGAATACGCCTGATTCGGAGCAAGTTTAGAAACATCTACGCCTGTTTCGGTAGTTACACCATCTGTTCTTGTCGTGATTTCTCGGTAGTAGGAATTTGCGTTATTGCTATTCTCATAAACTTGACGGTTCGTAATCCAGTATTCCAGATAGATGGTGCTCGCAGCCGGTGCGTTGCTCGGTGCATCTCCCACAACATTTACAGTATACGTTGCATCGCCGACCTGAGCGGTGGTTGTGCCAGCCGCTACACCGGTGAAGGTGAGCGTGGTCTGTTCGGATGCTTCCTGTGTCACAGTGCCGCTGGCTGCCATACGGGTAAAGTTGTTGGATGCATCGACATTGCCCCACTCGATTTCAGCCAACTTCCACCAAGTGTTCTTTGCCGTTGTCAGTTCAACTCGAATGTAGCGCACCGTATCCACAGTATTCGTAAAGATCTGCGATTTTCCTGCTTCTCCAGTGTAAGAACCGATGGTTTCCCAAGTGTTTCCATCTGCGGAAACCTTTACATCGGCGTTCGTGCAAACATCGTCTCCTGCGCCAGAAGGTGTGGTCAAGCGAACTGCACCAAACGGAATTGCCGCGCCAAGATCAACCTGCATGTATTTGCCTGCAGTTTGAGCATCAGGATACCAGCAAAATGTATTGGCATTGTTATCAATGATATTTTTTGATGGATATTTGTCATTACCAGCTGTATATCCATCTGTATATTCTTGTCCTTTCGATACGCTTGCACTTGCGTTATACGAGATGCTAGGTGCATCAGTCTTTGTGTACTCAGCCGTTACCGTTGCAATGCTATCGTCCGCAGTTTTTACGTTCGAATAATCGCCGCTTACGGTTTCGGTTGCTGTTCCGCCAACCGAAAGGTTGATTTCCTTATTGGCAGGAGCAGTCGGAGCCTTGTTCGGCGTAGTGGTGCCGGAGTTGGAAACCGTAAACACTTCCGGATTGTTGGTGGCAAATGTCTTCATCAAATCCGCAATGTTTGCTTCTTCCGTGGAATTGTACGATGCACTCGGCGAATCGCACCAAACACAAAGCATGGAACCAATCACTTGTTCTGTTGCCGGATCAGCATCACTTGAATAACGCTTTGGAACCTTATTATATTTGGTGTTCTGTACGCCGTTTTTTGCAGTTGCAATGGTATATCCACTTTTATTCCCAGCCTGACGACCAAGCACATAATACCAAGCGTCATTGGTGTTCAGAATCTTAAAGCCCTTCTCGTTTGCCAGAAACGATGCGCTTGCTACATCATAGCCACTCCAGCCAGACGACCAATAAGAAACCAGAATATTTGTATCAAATGTTCCTGCATTGTCTGTATAGTTGTAGTAAATGCCATCATTGAATGCCATTGGTGTCATACCAGTGCCTTCAATGATTTTAGCCATGTCATTTACATAGGTAACAAAATTTCCATAGCCTTTTTTCTCAATTAAACCTGCAAACCAGCCGCCCGCATCTTGAGTAACATCATTCGCATACTCGTCTGCGCCCATGTTGAAGTACTTGCAGCCCTTGCCTACAAAGTAGTTAACATACTTCTGAATCAGCGCCTGCGTGAATGCAACAGCCTTTGTATTCGTCAAGTCAATGGTTCTCGCCGAATTTTTATAAGCAACTCCACTAAGTCCCAGCGATTCCATGCAATCAATGATGGCATCCATATGACCCGGGGAGTTGATGAGCGGAATAATCGAGATGCCCTTTTTATCAGCATAAGAGATAATCTCATCCATCTCGCTCTGCGTCAGCTCGTCGGTATCGAAATTGTAGTATGCTTCATTGCCTGCGTGAATCGCCTGAGAAACCGCCTCACTGCTGTATGTCTTGTCCTTTGCTGTCACAGACATGTCATCGAGCAGGAAGCGCAGTCCGTCATTGCCCACGCCCAATTCCAGATAGTTATATCCATCTGCGGAAGCGTTGTTAATGATCTTCTTGATACTGTCAACGCTGAAATACTTTCTGCCGGCATCAAGATGGACGACCTTCATGAAGTCCGTCTGCCCCTCGCTCGTTGTGTCCGCCGCAAAGCCTGTGACCGTCATGGTGCACAGCATGCAGAACACAAGGACAAGCGATAAGGCACGCTTGATCTTTTTCATTCGTCTACCTCCTTAATAGGTGTTTTATATTCAATAAACCGGAAACAACCGTTTGATAGCTGTATGCCGGGAATTTTTCAACACATCTCCCTTTTTCGCGCTATTTCATTTCAAAATCACAAAATTTATCGTTTTTTCCTGAAACACACGCGCGATTCCATCTATAAACACATTATCATTATAGAAATGCAGACGGAAAATGTCAATAGTCATATGCACACACGTCTGCCCTTTCTCTCGCGCCATATCGGCATATTCTGCTTAAAAAATGAAAATATCTTCATTTTTTGCCTATAAAGTTATTTTTTGTCTCAGCAATCCCCGCAGAGAAATTTTACCGCCATTTTATAAATTATCTTTAGCTAACTTATCGCGAAAAGAAAACCTCTTGCACGTCATTTCATACAAGAGGTCATTTGGTCCGAGTGACAGGAGTCGAACCAGCGGCCTCGTGGTCCCAAACCACGCGCTCTACCATCTGAGCTACACC
>OQWM01003465.1_pt1 | contig 10518 bp, 9 predicted proteins | sample 1691531 | NCBI WGS metagenome assembly OQWM01 (sample SAMN03418257, study PRJEB22391) | human gut metagenome | biome: human-gut; feature: organic feature; material: feces | host: Homo sapiens | place: Tanzania | collected 2013-01 | reverse complement strand
CTGCTTGTTCATCCAATATACTTTGTTCAGCGACTTCTCTGTCAGAGCCGCAGCACGTTTGTCTGTCTTCTTCACATATGGGAACTCTGCAAGTTCAAAGCCAAAATAGTCCGTCAATACGCTTGCCTGTAAGGCTGCCATCTTTTTGAGTTTGAGCTTCTGCAACCAGGACTCTACTTTCACGAAGTCAACAAGTTGTCCTTTGGTCCTGAGGAATATGCCCAGTTCCATTATTCCTCTCAGCCGGATACCGCTTCTGAGTATAATGTTTGTATTCTGCAATATCAATGACAGTAGGTCCAATGAAATCTTGGATGTGTCGATGCTGTGTTTTTCCTTATATATGATATCCTTCAGCAGATAGCGTTTCAGAGGATAGCTGAGCTTCTGCGAGTCAATATCAGAAAGGTTGAACTGCAGTTTAATCTCGTCAGCATTTGTAAACGATGCCTTTGAAAACATGTCCATGACCATAGGCGGTATGTTGCTCCTCATGTCCTCTCTATGTCTTTCCAGTCCCCTGCATACATAGGGCGCAATGTCTTCTATCTCAGCAATCTTATATAAAATGTTCCATTTGAATGCCGACATAGGTTTGATATCCTCTTGGCAAGAGAATGCCCCCTCTTTGGACAAGGAAATAAGGTTGTTTATTATAGTATTCATATCAACTGTATTTTTTAGGATAACGTATCAATATTGCAATTACAGAGACGCTGAACAGTACGAATGGATAATACAGGTATTTCAGAATCTCTATCGGGCTGACTGCCGCAAGACCTGTAGCCATCAGTATCTGTGCTCCGTAAGGTAATATACTCTGTATGCAGCAGGAGAAGGAGTCAAGTATACTTGCGCTTTTTCTGTTGTCCACACCATAGCTGTCGCCGATTCTCTTGGAGATGGAGCCAACGGTAAGTATTGCAACTGTATTGTTCGCCGTGCATATATTTACTAAACTTACAAGCATGGCTATTGTCAGTTCGCAGCTTCTCTTGCTTCTGATTTTCTTTGTCATGATGGATATCAGATATTCCAAGGCACCATTCTCGGTCATAACCTTCAGCAGACCTCCTGCAAGGACAGCCACTATTACAAGTTCTCCCATCCCAGTGATGCCTTTTCCCATAGACTGACACCATCCAAACAGGTCGTAAACACCATATCCAATACCTATAAGTCCGGTACTTATGATACCCAAAGTCAATACTACAAACACGTTCATTCCACATAGCGCACAGACTATCACTATAATATAAGGTAGAATCTTCATATAGTCTATATCCGGTATTACAGCTGGAGCCTGGGTTCCCGTACCGATAAAGAAATACATCACCATAACGGCTATCGCTACAGGGATGGTGGTGTATGAGTTTACGAGGAACTTGTCGCTTTGCTTGCATCCTTGTGTGGATGTAGCTACAATGGTAGTGTCGGAAATGAAAGAAAGGTTGTCGCCGAAGAAAGAACCTCCAACGATGACAGCCGTCATCATAGGTACGCTTGAACCGGTAGAGTGGGCGAGACCTGCTGCTATAGGAGTGAGGGCAACAATAGTGCCGACGCTTGTGCCTATGGCAAGAGATATGAAGCAGGCGGCAATAAACAATCCTGCCATAATCATACTGTCCGGCATAAGGCTCAAAGTCAGATTGACTGTTGCTTCAATACACCCTGCATCTTTGGCAGAGTTGGCGAAAGCACCAGCAAGAACAAATATGCAGAGCATCATCATGATGTTTTTCTCTCCTGCACCAATACAGAACGTTTCAACTCTGTCTTTGACAGACCTTCCTCTGAAAGTCATTATGGCATAAATACAGGACAACATGAATGCCACCGTTATAGGCATCATGTAGAAATCACCTGCTATTATTGAAGAAACAAAATACAGAATGACGAAAACTATTAGAGGAGATATTGCCAGTATTCCTTGCTTGTGGTTCATTGTCTTATTCCTGATTCCTTTAATGTTATTTGTATGTTGAAATATGAACAAGAAGGAGCTTATGGCTTATATAGCTTTCAGCTCCTTCTCTTAAAGTATGTATTGTTTAAATATACGGTTTGACGCCCTCTACGTATTTACGTTTAGAGAGTTACACCATTCTTGAAGATGGATATTTCGCGGTATCCGTTCTTCTCGTTGCATGTCTTTTCTCCACTTGCAACGGCAATCACCTTGTCGATGAACTTATTGACAAGTGTAGGCATGTCGGTACCCTCTACAAGTTCGCCTGCGTTGAAGTCAATCCAGTTTGGCTTGTTCTTGTACAGGTTGCTGTTTGTGGAAATCTTCATTGTTGGGATGAAGGTGCCGAATGGCGTTCCGCGTCCTGTTGTGAACAATACTATCTGGCAACCTGACGCAGCAAGAGCTGTAGAAGCTACGAGGTCGTTGCCAGGAGCAGAAAGAAGATTCAGTCCCTTTACCTTCAGTCTGTCAGCATAGCCAAGTACTCCGCTTACTGGAGCACGTCCGCATTTCTGTGTGCAGCCGAGGGCTTTGTCCTCAAGTGTGGATATACCGCCGGCCTTGTTGCCTGGTGAAGGATTCTCACCAACTGGCTCTCCATGACTCAAGAAATATTCCTTGAAATCATTTACCAAATCAACAGTCTCCTGGAACAGTTCCGGGGTCTTGCAACGATTCATAAGAATAGTCTCGGCACCGAACATTTCAGGAACCTCTGTCAGGATAGATGTACCACCCTGAGCCACTACATAGTCAGAGAATTCTCCGACAAGCGGGTTTCCGGTAATACCGCTGAAGCCGTCGCTACCGCCACACTTCAATCCGATACGCAGTTCGCTCAGCGGACAGTCTACACGCTTGTCCTCCTTGGCGATATTGTAAAGGGAACGAAGAATCTTCATGCCTTCTTCCACCTCGTCGCCCTGAACCTTCTGTACGACCATGAATTTGATTCTCTCCTTGTCGTAGTCGCCAAGAAGCTTCTCAAACTCGTCTGGCTGGTTGTTCTCGCATCCAAGACCAACAACGAGCACAGCTCCTGCATTCGGATGTAATACTATGTCGCGAAGCACCTTGCGTGTGTTCTCATGGTCTTCGCTCAACTGTGAACATCCATAGTTGTGATGCCATGAATGTACGGCGTCAATACCCTCAAGACCTGTTTCCTTTTCAAGCATTCCTGCCAGACGGTCTGCAATGCCGTTGACGCATCCTACTGTAGGCACAATCCATATTTCATTTCTTACACCCACTTCACCGTTCTTGCGCTCATAGCCTTTGAATGTGCGGTTGTCTTTCTTGATGCTGAGAGTTTCATTCACTGGATGATACTCGTATGAAAGAGTACCGGAGAGATTAGTCTTGAGGTTGTTCTCGTTAACCCAGCTACCGGCAACGAGATCTTCTCTTGCATGTCCGATAGGGTAGCCGTACTTTATGATGTTCTCACCCTCTTTGGTGTCGTTGATAAGAACCTTGTGACCGGCAGGAGTGTCCTGAAGAACCTTTATGTCCTTGCCGTCAACATTGATAGTCTCGCCTTCTTTGAACGGGCGTAGACATACAACCACGGAGTCTGCCGGGTTGATTTTGATAAATGAAGATAAATTCATATTCCTTTTTGAATTATATATAATATTATTTAATGATGTTTTGTTTCGTAAATAGTCATAAGCTCTAAAGCTGTGTCCTTCTGTAGAAGTCCACATTCTCTTTTGTCAGCAGTTCAATAGGCATATAGTTTGTAGGATCCACTTTCTTGTTAAGCACGATAGCTTTAAACAACGAGTCAACACAATTATATCCCTGCATGTATGCATGCTGGGCGATAAGGAAAGAGACGGAGCCTTTTCTTAGGCATTGTGCATTCTTTTCCACCATATCATATCCCATTATCTGTATGTTCCTCCTGTTTGTCTTCAGCAGGAATTCACCTACTATATATGCTTTGGAGCCAAGTGTAATACAATTGCGTATGTTTGGGTGCGTGGAGAAGAAGGCTTCAAGTTTCTTATCGTATCCCAATTTTGATTCTTCTGCAGGAATATCCAGTTCTGTTATTTTCACTTTAGGGAAGTGTTCACTCATATAGTGTCTGAATCCCTGTTCACGGTTTTCCTGCTGGCGACTGGCTACCTTTCCGTTCTTCACCTGCTTCATCAGCATTATCTCTTTGTCATGTCCGGCAATGAGCATCAGCATTTTTGCTGCGAATACACCACTACAGAAAGAGTCTTGCCCAAAGAACGTCAGCGGATTGATGTCCGGTATATATGAGTCGAGCAAAATAAACGGTATTGACCTTTCATGCATAATCTCGCAGAAGTGTTTTGTAACCTGCGTCTCACTTGGCACTACAATGACTCCATCAGGATTCTTCTCCAGACATTCCTTGGCAGTTTGCGAAAAAGACTTGCTGTCATACCTTTTAAAATACATTATCTCCACATTGATATGGAAATCACGTCTTGTCTCACAAGCCTTGGCTGTTCCATCCTCTATTTCCTCCCAATAAGCTTCAGAGTCGTGTTCTGGTATTATACAATAGAAAGTATATGACTTGTTATACGCAAGAGCACTTGCATACATATTCGGCTGGTAATTGATTTCGTTGAGCACTTTCTCCACCTTCTCCCTTGCCGTTTTTGAAACATTTGGGCGGTTGTGAAGAACTCTGTCAACAGTTCCTACAGATACACCGGACTTCTCGGCTATATCCTTAATCCTAACTTTTTCTGCCATATTATAAAATGCTGACTACCCGATTTTATTATATAAGTGATTTTAGATATATGTTCTTTGTTATTTTGCAAAAATAGCAATAAAAAATGAAAATATACATATTGTTGAACTCATTTTTGCTTAAAAGTGACATTTTCTTCAATTTATTTTGTGTGAATGGAGATAAAACAGTAATTTTGTGAACGAAAAAAGCAAATTACATTTAACAATTAATTTATTTATAGTATAACAAATGGCTAAAGTAGTTACATTGGGCGAGATTATGCTTCGCCTTTCTTCTCCTGGTCAGAAGAGATTTATTCAGAGTGATCAATTTGATGTTGTATATGGTGGCGGTGAGGCTAATGTCGCTGTCAGCGCTGCAAATTATGGTCATGAGGCTTACTTCGTGACAAAGGTTCCTACACACGAGATTGGTCAGTGCGCTGTTAACGCATTGCGTCGTTATGGTGTTCACACTGATTTTATTGCACGTGGTGGTAACCGTCTTGGTATTTATTTCCTTGAGACTGGTGCTTCTATGCGTCCTTCAAAGGTTGTTTACGACCGTGCAGGAAGTTCTATCGCAGAGGCTGACCCTTCTGATTTCGATTTCGATGCTATCATGGAAGGTGCACAGTGGTTCCACTGGAGCGGTATCACTCCTGCTATCAGCGACAAGGCTGCTGAACTGACAAAGCTTGCCTGCGAGGCTGCTAAGCGTCATGGCGTTACTGTCAGCGTTGACCTTAACTTCCGTAAGAAGCTTTGGACATCAGAGAAAGCTCAGAGCATCATGAAGCCTTTGATGAAGTATGTTGACGTTTGCATCGGCAACGAGGAAGATGCACAGCTTTGCCTCGGCTTCAAGCCAGACGCTGACGTAGAGGGCGGTAAGACCGACGCTGAAGGTTATTACGGAATCTTCAAGGGTATGATGAAGGAGTTCGACTTCAAGTTTGTCGTTTCTACACTTCGTGAGTCATACTCTGCAACACACAACGGCTGGAAGGCTCTTATCTATAACGGCAAGGACTTCTATCAGAGCAAGCACTATGACATCATGCCTATCATTGACCGTGTAGGTGGTGGTGACAGCTTCGCTGGTGGTCTTATCCATGGTCTTCTCACATGGCCAGAGGATCAGGGCAAGGCTCTTGAATTCGCAGTTGCAGCTTCTGCTTTGAAGCATACTATCCCTGGCGACTTCAACCTCATGCGCAAGGAAGAGGTTGAGAACCTTGCTGGTGGTGATGCTTCAGGCCGTGTACAGCGCTAATATATAATAAGGTCTGGATCGGAACAGAAACAGAGTGTTCCATCCGGACTTTATATTTTATAAGAAATACTTAATAAAAAAAAGAAATGGCAAGATTTGATAAATTGGCAGTCTTGAAAAAGATTGGTGAAACAGGTATGGTACCTGTATTCTATGATAAAGATGCAGAAGTAGCAAAGCAGGTTGTAAAGGCTTGCTATGATGGTGGTGTACGCGCATTCGAATTTACAAACAGAGGCGACTTTGCTCATGAGGTATTTGAGGAGGTTGTTAAGTTTGCTGCTACAGAATGTCCTGAGTTGGCTCTTGGTGTTGGTTCTGTTGTTGATCCAGCTACAGCAGCTCTTTACATTCAGCTCGGCGCCTGCTTCGTAGTAGGTCCATTGTTCAACCCTGAGATTGCAAAGATCTGTAACCGTCGTTTGGTTCCTTACACACCTGGATGCGGAAGCGTATCAGAAGTAGGTGCTGCTCAGGAAGTAGGTTGCGACCTTTGCAAGATTTTCCCTGGTGACGTTCTTGGTCCTAAGCTCGTTAAGGGTCTTAAGGCTCCAATGCCATGGTCAAAGCTTATGGTAACAGGTGGTGTTTCTCCAGACGAGGAAAACCTTACATCTTGGATTAAGGCTGGTGTATACTGCGTAGGTATGGGTTCTAAGCTCTTCCCGAAAGATGTTGTTGCAGCTAAGGACTGGAAGAAGGTTTCTGATAAATGTGCTGAAGCACTTGCTTACATTGCTAAGGCTCGTTCATAATAAATTGTTCAATAGAGGCTTCAAAGGTATTTTATGCCTTTGGGGCCTTTGTCTTTGTTTAGCTTGTTCGAATACGGATAAAGAATTGGTAGACAGGCTAAACGACATATCTTATACTTATCATTATAGAAGTATCGATAGTACACTTGTCTATGCCCGACAAGCCTTTTCTAAATCCTCATCATATCATTCAGGAAAAGCAGAAGCGCTGAATAATCTTGCCTTTGTCAGTATTGCAAAGATGGATTATAGTCTTGCCTCAAAGCAGCTTGACAGTGTTCTTGATATTACGGACAACCAGATAGAACTTCTTGTTGCCGATGTTCAATATATGCGTTTGTGTCAAAGGAAGGCTAAGAACAAGGATTTCTATAATTATAAGGAGCATGCGCGTCAACGCATGAAACGCATAAATGAAGAGCGTGATATTCTTGATGAACGTATGGCAAGGCGTCTTCTGTATGCAGAAACAGAATATCACTTCGTTACGTCCACCTATTTTTATTATGTAGGACTTTATCGTCAGGGCAAGGCAGAACTTGACAAGATAAGTCATGACGGACTGATGCAGAAAGACACAGCCCAGTATCTGAATTGGTTGTATCAGTATGGCAGTGGTGGAATGATTGAAGGAAAAACGAAGTTGCGTGTTCTACAGTTGGAATACGATAAGCTCCTTGAGTGCTATTTGATGTCAAAAAAACTTGGCTACCGCTATTGGGAAGCAAACGCCATGCAGTCACTCAGTGAGCATTTCGTAAATGGTGACAACCGCAAATTCCTTCTTGAAAATAATCCTATTTCCATAGGCTATCTGAATACAGATAATATGCCGGACAGTCTTCTTGCTGGATATTTGGCACAAAAGTCTATGGATATGTTTACCGCTTATGGTGATGTATATCAGACAGCTGGAAGCATAAGAACCTTGGCCCAGTGCTTTTGGGAGATTGGTGACAACAGGAGCTCTATACTTTGGTTGAACTATATCTTTGACCATCTGCCTCAGGTGAAGCAAGCTCCAGACCTTATTGCAAGTATTCGAGAACAGATGAGTATCGTATACTCGTCCATGAATGACAAATACAACAGCGACACTAATCGCAATATTTATCTCGACATGCAGGAGCGTACGCGACAGGATATGGAACTCGATGCCCGTGCAGCACAGCTTGACAGCACATCTGGTGAACTTAATCTGATGATAGTCGGCATCATTGTTTTGATTATTGTATTTTTTATTCTCATAATACTATTGCTGCGCCGCGAAGCAAAAAAACAAGTCAATACTGACAATATAAATAATGCAATACTTAAATGTAAAGAGGACAATCTGCAGCATATCAACAATTTAAATGAAAAAATTGAAGATATTGAAGAGTCTCGTGACATATTACTTCTGGATATAGACAAGAATGAGAGAAGAAATATTGATAATCGTTCCAAGGTATTTCTTGTAGATAGCGTTACACCACTTATAGACCGCATGATTAATGAGGTGGACAAACTTCTTCATCGCAAGGAGTCTAAAGAAACCATGTCGGAACGTCATAAATATATAAAGGAATTATCGGAGAAAATAGATGAATATAACGCAGTTCTTACTCAATGGATACAACTCCGTCATGGAGATATCGGACTGCATATAGAGAGTTTTCCTTTAAGCGGACTGTTTGATATTCTTGATAGGAGTAAGACTGTCTTTTTAATGCAAGGAATCAAATTGGCAGTTGAACCTACGTCTCTTATTGTAAAAGCCGACCGTATACTGACTCTCTTCATGCTTAATACCATAGCGGATAACGCACGTAAGTTTACTCCTTCTGGTGGAGAAGTTACTGTGGTAGCGACAGAAGACAATGATTATATTGAAGTGTCGGTTACGGATACCGGTTGCGGTATGACAGAAGAGCAGCTTACCAACGTATTCAACAGGAAGGTAGCTAACGGACATGGCTTCGGCCTTTCCAATTGTCGTGGTATTCTTGATAAGTACCGTAAGGTCAGCAAGATATTTGATGTTTGCCGGATAACTGCAGAAAGTTCATTAGGTAAAGGTAGCCGGTTCTCTTTCCGTCTGCCAAAGGGAACAATGCGTCTTATTATAACATTGATGATTACGTTCTGTGGTCTTGGAAACAGCTATGCTGCAGACCATAATCTGCAGTGGGCAAGAGCCTTTGCTGATTCCGCCTACTATTCCAATGTCAATGGTACTTATTCCAAGACAATAGCTTTTGTAGATTCCGCACGTACTTGTCTCAATGATTGCTATTTGAAGAGTTCATCATCGGGCAAGTTGCCATTGATGAGTATGAATCCCGACAGTGGTGAAGCTGCTGAAATACTATGGTTCAGGAAAGGTGTAAAGACGGACTATGCCATCATACTTGACATTAGAAACGAGCCTGCCGTTTGCTTCCTGCGCCAATATGTCCAGCTGCAGGTCGTGTCCTGACAGGTTTTTCAGCTTTTGCTGCGTTACAGCTTTTATCACCTTTATCTTATCATCATTTAAGATAATTCGCAATAACAACGCTGTACGCTCCGTATCATTTTCAAAGACCTTGTTCATGAAAATATCATCCATTAAAGTTAACTTGGCAATAGATTCTCTGGTATCTTCTCTCAGATTTACCATTCGTTCAACTCCCTTCTTAACAAAAAACGCCTTATGTACTACTCAATAATACATAAGGCGTTCGTGACGCTGCAGTAACCGTGCTCCAGGCAGGTGTGCAAAATCTTATGGGTTTATCTTAGCAGATAATTACAAAATTGTCAAGAATTTTACGAATATTGCGTAATTGATATTTGAAAAATTAAGGCGTTCTACCGTAGTTCGGTAGAACGCCTTTAGTTTAATGTGCTATTATGCTGTCAATTTAGACGCCAGCTCACGCACCTCTGCTTCCGAAAGCTTGGAGTGACGCACAGTAAATTCAATGCTCATGCCGTCGGCCAAAAGGCCTTTAGCAAACTCAATGTTTTTCTCTTGGGCAGTCTTTTTCGCTGCTTTTTCTGCTGCTACCTTCGCCGCTTTTTTCGCAGCTACCTTTGCTGCCTCTTTAGCTCTTTTTGCTGCATAAAGCTCAATAATATCAGTCATAGTCTTTTCTCCTTCCTTTGTCTTCTTAAAAAAGCTGACTCTGTCTGCCAGCTCTTTATAATGCATTTTATCGGGATTGGCACAGTTGAAATCCTGCATCAAGCGTCCTAATGGTGTATCGCTCTGGCAGGACGCATTTACATAGACTATTTTTGAACCATCGGCAAAGGCGGTGCCATCCTCCCTGATCACTCTTTCTACATTATAGATAGGATGGTTACGGTGCAAGACATCATGCTCCGTAATAAAAATTACATATACATCGTTCAGCTTATCGTATTTCTCGCCTGCATCCAAAAAGTGCACGTCCAGAACGCTGCTGTAATAACGCGCTCTTTTAACCGGGGCGCCTTCATCATCACGCTGGATTTCAACATTGAAACGTCTGCCGTTTTCGTCTGTTGCCAATATATCCAGCTGCGCCGAATGACCATAGAGATTTTGGATAAACTGCTGCGTATTAACTGTCTTTACTTTAATTTTATCATTGTTCAGGATAATGCGCAACAAAAGCTGCGTGCTTTTTACATCGCTGGCAAACACCTTATTCATAAAGCAATTATTCATTAAGGTTATGTCTGCGATGATTTTTTGTGGCTCGCTTAATTTTGTTTCTGCCATTACTTCAACTCCCTTCTTAACAAAAAACGCCTTATGTACTACTCAATAATACATAAGG
>OQWM01003463.1_pt1 | contig 10521 bp, 4 predicted proteins | sample 1691531 | NCBI WGS metagenome assembly OQWM01 (sample SAMN03418257, study PRJEB22391) | human gut metagenome | biome: human-gut; feature: organic feature; material: feces | host: Homo sapiens | place: Tanzania | collected 2013-01 | reverse complement strand
GACCAGGAAGAAGGGCACGAACAGTTCGTCCTCAATCTTGCTGAAAACCACATCGTTCTCCTTGCAGCCAGGCAAGTCACTCTTGTTCACGGCAATCAGCATGGGGCAGGGGTGGAGGACAATGTAGCAAACTGATTGATATGCTGATAATCCAAATTGATAGTTCTTCCATAGGTAGCTGTTACGTCATGTTGTGCTATCCAGTAGGTGCCCTCTTCCAATGCATGGAAACCACCATATTGCATGGATTCTGCACCGTCGGCATTATAGACTTCTTTTCCCGAGGGCGAGAATACCTGTAGTGTAGCTGCTTGACTATTGCGAACAGCCAAACTATCGCCAATGTGCGCCTCAAGTTTAAACCACAAAATGCCATTTGCTTCAGGTTTATTGCTTACAATGCTTCCGAATTTATCAGTAATAGTTTCCACATCTGTTACCTCTCTACTCACCTTATAATCCGTAAAAGCTGCAGATGATTCCGTAATGCGTCCTGCGGCATCAAATGTGCGGAGGTGAAAATCATTTCGTGCATAGAGCATCGGAACGCCTGCTTTGTCCACCTCAAAGGTGAATGAACTGCTGCGGAATGGCTCTGAGGTTACAGGCAAAAGTTGCATTAGCTTTAGTGGATCAACACGTTGTGACAAATCGGTGCGTACTGCGTTTTCTTCATTGTCATTGAGCCAATAGTCGTAGCGAGTGATGCCGTTACCACCTAAGGGTGTCTTCATGAAGAAAGCAGAACTGGCTTTTGAGGTAATGCCATTTTCGGTAATCATCATAAAGCTAATTTGGTGCAAACCATCAGCGAGGGTAGAAAGGTCAAGGTCAAAGTGGAATACCCCATTCTTGTAAACTCCTGCTTCATTTTGGTGACTGCTTCCGTCCACAGAATAGTAGCATTTCATTGAAGCATACTCCTGTGGTGTCATTGTTCGATAGAAGTAGGTTTCGCGCATGCCTGTGGCTGCACCACTGGGTGTAACGGTTAGCACTTGCAACTTGTGGATGCCAGGTGTCATGCCTGCTGCATCAATTTCCCAGTGCAGAAGACCATTTCGAGTTGCCACGGCTTCTTGCTTATAAAGTTCTCCGTCCACAAAGAGCATGCAGGTTAGGCTGTCAATGCCCTCTGTTTGCGGAACCTTGATAAACATTTGCGAACTGGGTGACGAATAAGCGTCATTACCCACTTGTGTATGAAGCAAGTGGACACCTTCGCTTAGAGCGCTGGCATCGAACGTGAGGGGTTGTCCGTTGAATTTGCCACGTTGCAAGGTACTGCGGTCGTTGTCTACCCATAATTCATAGTTGCCTGACTTTTCCGTCATTGGCAGTTTGTAGAATAGACAAGAGCGTGTGCTGCTCACATTGGTTTTGCTCTTGTCCTTGTAATAGAAATGCAAGGTATGCAAGCCATCACTGAGTTTTGACACATCGAGCATGGCTACGGTATTTCCTCCCGAAAAAGCTTGTTCGGTCTTGTCGTTTTCATCCAGCCAATAGTAGAGTTGTCCTTCCGCTTGGTTAGGTAACTTGATGAAGTAGGCAGTATGTGGCGCACTCCATACTCCTTTTTCATCCTTGGCTTGAAAGTGGAAACTGTGGAGCATACAGTCCAACTGACTCACATCAATCTCCTCTTGCCAATGTGCGTTGGCAGAAGTAAGGAGTTGGGCTTGCGAGTCATTCCCATCAAACCAGTATTTATAATCAAAGGTGGCTTGTCCCCTTGCTGCCCAATGGACACAAAGGAACAAAGCCAATAACAATAGTTTTCGCATAGTTTCTTACGTTTGAAAGTGGTAAGAGGCAGTGTTACTCGCCGCTCTTCACTTCGATGTCCACACTGAGTTTGCCGTCGGCAGTTGTCTTCGATGCCACATTAAACTTCGTTATTTGCGGATTGGTGGGAATGACAGAATAGGGCAAACTTCCACCATAGATACCGATTTCTCCACCATCAGCGGCTTTCAACACATCGCGATTTTGGTCGGTAAGCTTATAGTTCTTTGAGTCATTGTAGCCTCTGAGGTAAGCAAAGCGTTCATCGCTTGTAGTAACTCTGAGGTTTGTATTGTTGGGGACGTTTCGTAATATTTCAGTTTCATCAGAAATAAAGAGATTGTTGTATGCGGAGGATGAAGAAGAAAACGAATTTTGATATCGATTTGTGCACAATATAATGCTACTTTTGTAATCATTTCCACTATTATTTAAACTATTACATAAATCATTAATAACGCAATGATTGAATGAAAAGTAACCATAATTAAAGCCATTTATTACAGAATTCAAAAACTGTGCAGAATTTCCGCTGCCCACACTGATAGATTCCGAAATTCTACAATTCAAAACAGTTAAATCCTGTACTTTGCAAGAATTAGACTGGTTTATATACTTAAATCTCGACTTAAGAAACAAAGCATTCTTTACCTGTCCTTCATAAAAATAAATATTCTCATTATGATAAATCCCCTCCAAAGTCAGTCGTCCCGTATCTTCTGCAGGAATCTTAATATTAAAATTACCTGTCAACACAGTGGGTTCATTTACAATGTCATTGATTTTGGTTACATCCATACCCGCACCACGAATGGTTACGGCTTTGGAGATGTCGCAACTGAGGAAGGTTCCGCTTGAAAGCGTAATCACGTCGCCACTGACTGCAGCAGCATGTGCTTGTCGCAAGGCTACAGTTCCATAAAACGTAGAAATGGTACCTTCATGGTTAAGTGTTGCCATTAAAGAGGTTTGAGCGAAGCTCGACACTGCACACACAAGTACAAGAAAAAAAGAAAGAAGCTTCTTCATAACAAAAAAAATTGGGCGGAACTGTTCTGTGTCTTTTCCGCCAATCAGGTACCGCCAAGCACCTTAACGTATAGAAAAGCACGAACAGCTCACGCCCAAAAATAGGACATGAGCCTTCGTCTGCTTGCTCTCATACGTTTTTGAAATTGGCGGTTTCGATTGGTCGAGAAACAAGGACAAAGTCCAAGAATATTAAATATGTCTGCCCAACTAACAGTCTTGCTGAAAGTGGGCACACGTGATTGAATACTGAGTCACATTCCAGTCACGCGAGGTGAATAATGAGTTTAAGTTAGATATTTGCAGCAAGGTTTTTTTATAAATGGGGAGAATCGTGTGTCGTTTTAGTACGTATTCCCTTGCCATATAGTCATCATTTGGCAAAATGCTGCAAAAAATTCTGCCATTTGAAGGACCACTGCGCAAAGTTAGTAAAAAAATGTAATTCCAACATCTATTTTCTTCAAATTTTAAAAGGACGAATAAAAACTCTATCCGATTACCCCAAAAAAACTGTAGAAATATTTATGAATTTTGGTTTCTGAACCACCAATATGGTATAGGGACGCCAACGGATTTTAATATGTTGATTTTTGGGGTATAGAGTAAGCTTGTGAATACAAAATTAGGAGATGAAATAATAAAAATGACCGTGTAACTCTTGACTATCAAGAGAAAACGCGGTCATTTTTTGTTGAACTTATGCAAGTTTAGGAAGTTAACTTTTTAAACTCCTTGTCGCTTCTAAAATATTAAATTCCAATTTCGAAAGTGGTAAGCGAAATGACTTTCTTGGTTTCGCCCAAGATGATGGGAGCAGCAGCAATGGGTTCGCATACGTGATTCTTGTTATAGACGGTTTGTTGTAACTTGCCATCCACAAAAATCTTGATCATGCCATTGTTCTCGCGCAAGCATTGAATGTTGTGTGGTTTACCATCGTTTACTGCGACCTCGGAATTTGCAGTGAGGGCACCTAACTTGAAACGCAATTTGCCACGCACAATGTAAATGCCATATTCATCGCCTTGACGCATGATTTGCGTGTCGTTCTCGGTGGTGGTGAGCGTAAAGTTTACTCTGAAACCACCCTTGCCCACAATGCTTTTTTGAGTGCCAAGATGTACTTGCTCGCGAATGTCGACGGGCTTTTCGATGCGTACAAAGGTGCTATCGGGTGCAAAATAGAATATGGGAGATGAGGCTTCGGTGATGTTTCCGTTCCAATCTTTTAGTCCCTTGATGCGCACGCTATACTTTTTAATGTCATTGAGTTTAGCATGGAACTTCAGTGTGAGGGTGCGATAGTCGGCAGCTGTGGTTACGCTTTCAGCCTTAGCCACACGTTTGTTGCCTGCATAAAGCTCGAAGTTGGCTGCTTGTGCCACTACGGGTTTATCCATTTGCAATAAAACTTCGCCTTGGGCAGTGCTCTCAGCCTTGAAAGGTTGGGCAGCTTGCACATCTTTGGCACCAAAACGCACCAAGCGAATTTCGCCAGGTTGCAAGGTAAGGGTGAGCGTGTCGGCATACGCCAATAATTTGCCTTGGTTGATGTCGGTAAATTGTGTGACCGTTTCGGTGCTATCGGCGTCATTGCCTGTATATTCCATAATCAAAGAGGCAGTAAGCTTGGCTGCATCCTCGGGTACGCCCACGGTATTATTGAGCGTGAAGGTGTAGGTTTGGGCATGGGCTGAGGGGTTGCGGAATGACACAATGCCTTCAGCTTGATTGTTTGCCTTGTTTTTTTGCCAACATGAGTAACCATAAACTTTGCCTGCAAGGGGTGACTCGCCAAAGTAGAGTGAGTGGCGTAGGGTTTCGTAGTTTTTTTCTATGAAATTGAGCGCCTCGGCATTGATCATCCATTTATTGCCCTCGTCCATGAGGTTGTAGCTATAGAGCATTTCCCAAAAAGCGGTGCCGCGTGTTGCCATCATGTAGAGGTAGGCGCGGAATTCGGCATCGGTCATAGCGTTGGGTGAAACACCACCTGTTTTGCCGTAAACGGGGTCGTGGTTAAAGATGTGGGCTTGCGGAAATTGCAACTGCTGGCGGTTTATGAATGTGTAGTAGCGGTCGTCGCGATATGAGAGTTGTTGGTCCATTTCGTGGTCGCGACCTTCTACAACTTCGTGCCACATATCGCGTGAATTTTGAATCCATACGGAGTTGCTCCATTGCAAAATCCAAGGCGATGGATTGACGTAGCAGGTAAGATTAATCCACAGGTTTTGGTTGCGACTATCGGCATCGGCATACATGGCAGAGAGGGTGCGATACCAACGCTCCCAATGCTCGGTAAAGTAGTAGTTGCCATTTTTACCGCCTGTGATGTAACGTCCGTTGGTTGAAGCCTGCGGTTGTTGTGTGGCAAAACCATCGAGTTTCCAATAATTTACACCATAGTTGCGCTGTTGGGTGAGGAAGAAGTCTTTGAGTTTAGACACATAGACAGAGTCGCCCGTTACGGCATCGTAGGTGGTGGTGCTATAGGTGCCATTTCCATTTTTCTCGAGCAACTTTCCCCATTCTTGGTTAAAGTTATATCCGCCACGTGGACCGAGCCAAATGCCGAAACCCGAACCAAAGCGGTGGGCTATGTCGCTGGCACCCTTGAGACCTGTGGGGAATTTTGAGTTAAACTCCCAGAAGCCCGTTTTATTGGGTGTATCGCCCGACTCGGGTGTACCTATTTGGCTATAGTTGTTCCAACCATCGTCTACGACATACGAGTCCATGGGGCGTAAGCCGTATTTGGTAAAGCCGTGTTCCATCTTTACGAACGAGGAGTTGATGCGCTCTTCGGTGATGTTCATCATCCAGTCGTACCATGAGTTATACTGCATGCGAGCTTGGATGGGGCGTGCTATGGTGTTGATGTATTGGAAAAAGTCTGTGCGAATGACGTTTTGGTCGGTAGCTGAGCGTGTGGCACCAATCACATTATTCCATGTGCGGAATTGACCCTCGGCATTAAGTCGATGTTCGTTGAGGTCGAGTGTTTGCAACGATTTGCCACTATAATAGCGTGTGTGGTATTGCCCCTTGTCGTCGATTTCGTTTTCGGCTTGTGGAAATTCAGAGCCAAAGAATAAACCATCTACATACACGGGTTGCCCCAATGTGATGGTGTAAGCCGACATGCCACCTTCGCCACCTGCAGCTTGTTGGCGTGTCCACTTGTTAGTGGTAGCCACTTGCTGAGTGCCTAAATTTTCCATTTCGATGTAGTCGATGGGCAGTTGGCGGGTTGTGGCATCTGCAGCCTTTATGAGCAAATATTTGCGCATAAAGTGATCGTTGTCGTTCATCTCAACCACCATGTCGATATCCCAAGTAGACGTAATGCCGTCGGCGGGGTTGGTGTAGGCAGTGGGAGCAAGGTCGAAAATAATGCGCTTACCACCTTGCATATTTTCGGTGCGCACGTCGTTGAGTTTCATGGCAGATGCCTTGAGACCTGTGGCTGGGGCATTGTTGGTTTTAACGGGCTCGTTTGTAAGGTAGAATTCGGCACAAGCTCCAAATTGACTGCCATTGGTAGAAGAGGTTTCGGTAAGTTTTACGTACTTAGCCTTATACGCTTTGTCGAGCGCCACCCAAATGGTTTCTACGTTGGTGTATTTGAATTCGCCTTTTTTGACAAGCGTCCATTTCTTTTTATCGTTAGAGATATAGAACTCGTAACCCTTGATGTTGCCATTCGACATAGCACCGTATGCGCCAGAGCGGGGCAAGTAGCCAAAGCCACGGAAGACACTCTTTTTGCCCAAAGAGATGATAAGGCTGTGTGGCAACTTGTTATTACCTTTTTTTCCACCCTCTTTGGGGGTTGCATACCAAGTGTGCCACATGGTGCCGTTGTCACCATCGATGGCGAGAGAAGGATTGCCCACCATGTCAGACTCTACGCACCATGAGTCAGCCTCTGCTGTCCATTTTTGTCGGTTGAGGGGGGTGTAGTCACGCTTTTGCGGATTGAGTGCAAACTCCTCGCTACCAGCAGAGGGTGTAAACACAATGCCTCCTGCACGCTTATTGGTGAGTTTGCCCGGTGTAAGACGTCCGTTAGCAATGTGGAATGTGCGCGAAAGATAGGCATTGCCAATGGTTATTTGGTCGTTAGTTTTAGTTACCTGCACCTGTGCTTGTGAGGTTTGCGCACAAGCCGTAAGAAGGAGGGAACACAACCATGTGTTTTTGTTTATATTCATAATTGTAGAATGTAAAAAGTTGAATGAGTTTAGAGGGGACAAAATATCCCCCTAAACTCATTTCACTTAGAATTTTAAAGTTTGGGTCCAAACGATAAATCGCCAGCATCGCCCAAACCTGGTACAATATAAGCTTTTTCGTTGAGAATAGGATCGACTGCAGCCACCCAAAGGGTTACGTCGTCGGGGAATACACTGCACAAGTGGTCGATGCCCTCTTGTGCAGCAATGGCACAACAGATGTGGAGTTTTTTGGGTGTGCCGTGTGTAAGGAATGCCTTATACGAAAGTTCGAGCGAACCACCTGTGGCAAGCATAGGGTCTACCATCAAGAAGGTGCAATCGTCGAGTTTTGGGGCGGCAATATAGTCTACGTGAATTTTAATGTCATCGCGTAAACCTTCGTCACGGTGTGCTGCAACAAAGGCAGAGTCAGCCTGGTCGAATGTGTCGAGAAAACCTTCGTGGAATGCGACGCCAGCACGTAGCACAGTGCCCACTACAATGCGGTCGTCGTAGGTGGGAACCTCTTTTGTGCCGAGGGGTGTGGTGATGGTTTTGTCTGAATAATTGAGTGTGCGACTTACTTCGTAGGCTATGGCACGGGCAATGCGCTGCATGTTGCGACGGAAGAGCGTGCGGTTTTGCTGAATATCCACATCGCGTAACTGTGCCATGTATGAATTTATAACTGAACTGCGTTCGCCAAGATTAATTACTTTCATAGATAGATAGGAATTGTTATGGAAATAAGAAAAAAACTCCCACGCATCTTGTGGTGAAACAAGATGTGTGAGAGCTTTTTTAAGAATTATAAAATTGCTAATATATGTCTGCTGCAAAGCTTTGTGCTATGAGCTTTCATTTATATCAAAATTTTAAATGGATCGAAAATTTATTTTGCAATGTGCTTTTTGCGGTCTGAGGTGATGTAAATGCCTTGACGCGGTGCCTTGTTAAGACGGCGACCTTGGAGGTCGTAGATGGCAGTAGGTGCCTTCTGTGTGATAGCCTCTACTGTTTTGATGTCGGTGGCAATGTCAGTAGGTTCGATATACCAAAGACTGGCACTGGCATCTGCTGTCCAAGGCACAATGCGTGTGCAGTCACCAGCAAGGTGCAAAGCAGGGAAATTTGCAGCAGCAGGAGTGGTGCATACCAATGCGCTAAGACCATTGCTCGAAGAGTTCACCTTATAGGCAGCAGCCTCTGCCACGGTTTTTACCACGGGAGTTTTTGTTTCTGTCTGACCTGTTGCACCGAGGTAAACACCTTCGCCTTCGCTTGTAATCTTCCAAGTGCTATTTTCGGCAGGTACAAACGAGAAGAGTTGGCTTTGGTCAGACTCGTTGAGTGTGGCAGCAGTGGTGCCATTAGCGTTTGCTACAAGATAGAGTGTTGCATTTTTGCGTTCGCTGTTACGAATGCGATATTTAATGCCACGCTCAATTTGCAAGCGAGGAGCATTTGCAATGGCAGCATTCAATGCTTCGTAGTTCTCTTTCGAGGGTGCTTCGGTGTATGCTTTGTAGGCTGTTTCAATGCTTTCTGCGCCTTCCTTGCTGATGCATCCCACGAAACCTGAATTTTTTTTTACACCATCTACTTTTTTATTGATGCCATTATTCACGATTTCGTTGCGCAAAGCCTTGAGTGCAGCTTCGTCTGCTTCGTAGAAGGTGTATGTGCTATCGGTAATCTGCTCGAGTGAGTAGTTTTTGTAAACGATAGTGTAGTCGTAGCCCAAAGTGCTTTCTTCGTAGAGGAAGCCTACTTTGTTGTCCTTTTGCAAGGTCATAGTAGAGTAAGCAGAACCTATGTAGCTGCTTTGGTGACGACCATCCCAGTTAGCAGCGAGGCTGTCAGGGGTGATAAAGTCGTTGAGCGAAGCCAATTCCTTGTAGTAGATACCCACATTGGTACGTCCACCACCGAAGGGAACAGACTGAAGGAAGATAAATACGTTTTTGCCATCCGCCTTGCGTGTGGCAGGTACAATCATTGTTTCGCCATTGCAACTGTTGGATTCGGCAATAACACCATTGTTGCTTGCGTTAGAGTCGGCACGCTTATCCCAATAACCTTCAGCCTTCTCGCTGTTAGTAAAGTGGAAGATGTTGTAAGCACGTCCGCCATAGATACGTGAGCTACAGAGGATAGAGCCATCGGGCAATTCTTCTGCCTTAGGTTCGTCGGCACCACTGGGGATAGGTGCTACGTTTACACCACCCAAAACCTTCCAGTTCATACCGAAGTCGTCTGAATAAATTACATAGTTCTTGTTTGTACTATTCACATCTTGGAAAAGTATAGAGCAATAGATGCGGTAGTAGTCCTTAACCTTTACAGTAGAACTTTGGAAAATACGACCCGAACCAATAAACATAGACTTGGCAGTGCCAATGGTGCAAGTGTCGAACTGTGCATAGATGCTTTCTGAAATTTCAACGGGCTTAGACCATGTTTGACCATTGTCTTCGCTATAGAAGCGAACGATACCCAAGTGATTGTTGCGAGTACCGCTGGGGAATGATACAGAACCCGTGCAACTCATTAACAATACACGGTCGCTTTCGCGGTCAGCAACAAGGCAAGGGTCACCAAAACCGGTGTTGATATAGCCCACGGCGTTGGCACTGCCCTTTTTATAGTCGGCACCATTTACAACAACAATGGGTTCTTTGCTCCAAGTTGCGCCATTGTCTTTCGAAATTTTAGCGTGCAAATCGAGTTGTCCGCCAAAACCAATGTCACCACCATTGTGACGGTAGTCGGCAATGGCAATAATATCGCCATTGTGTGCCTTAGTAATGGCAGGAATGCGGTAGCAAGGCAACTTGGTGCAAGTCATCAAGTTGGTTTGAGGCTCAGGCTTGATAAAGGTGCGTTCAACTTTTACAACGAAGTCCTTGAGCAACACGGCTTCGTTCGCACCTTTAATTTCAAATTTTGTAGAGTTTGATTCCAAACCTTCTACGCTTACCTTTTGGGCTTCAGAGGTTACATCGTATTCTTTATCTCCTGCAACAACTTTGATTACGTTTGCGCTTGCTTTTTTCTTTTCGGCAGTAAAGCTAAAGCTTACAATTTTATAACCTACGGGAACTGTCAAGGTGTAGGGAGAATTCATCTGACCAGAGTAAACTGAGACGTATTCACCTTCAGCCTTCATGTTCTTATAGGCATTTGTAAGGGTTAAGTTGGGATTAGAATCATTCGAGGTCCACTTATTGGTAAAGTTTGCATCCATGGTACCTGTAGAGGTTCTCACAGTGAACTCAGTGTTAACCTTTTCAATGCTGACAACCGAACCATCGTCAAAACCGCCTACCCAAAAGGCAAGTTTACCTTCGCGGTTGTTCAAGATGTTTGAGGAGTGTCCGTGTTCGTTTACAAAATATCCGCCTTTAATGCTAAGATTTTTATCATTGCTTGTTTTTGTAGCAGCATTTTCAGATGAGAAGACAATCGTACAGAATGGTTT
>OQWM01003461.1_pt1 | contig 10523 bp, 6 predicted proteins | sample 1691531 | NCBI WGS metagenome assembly OQWM01 (sample SAMN03418257, study PRJEB22391) | human gut metagenome | biome: human-gut; feature: organic feature; material: feces | host: Homo sapiens | place: Tanzania | collected 2013-01 | reverse complement strand
CTCTTTCCGGGAGAAAATGACAAAATTCGACGTTTCCTTCTGCTATCATGGAAGGGATATCCGAGGGAAGAAAAAGATAGTAACAAAAATGTAATTATTTTCAAAAAAGGTATTGCAATTTGTAAACAGGTCTGTTATAATACCGTTACTTACATAAGAAACAAAGGAGTAAGAGCTTATGAAGAAGAGATTTGCATGCGCGTTGCTGGCTCTCGTTCTGCTGGTCAGCCTGGTGCCTGTCACCACCATGGCTGCCGATCAGAAGATCAGCGAAGCGGCGATTACGGTTTTGAAGCAGTTAACAACCTTTAAGAAGGAGTGCTACTATGTGGCGGGCTCCGAGTACCGTGTGGGCTACGGCACGGTATGCCAGGAGAAGCATCACTTCGACTCCTACGGTGTGCCCAAGGTCAGTGAGAACAAGCACACTATCACCGAGAAGAAGGCCGATGCCGCTCTGCGTACATATCTTGCCGAGCTGGACAAGAAGGTCAACAGCTTTGCTTCCGACAATAAGCTGTCTCTGACCCAGAATCAGCATGACGCTCTGGTGGTGTTCAGCCATGGCTACGGCACCTCCTGGATGTCCGGCACCGGCGCGCTGAAGACCGCCATCGTGAGCAAGGCCGGCGTCAACGAGATGCTGAACGTCATGAAGAGCCTGAACGACAAGCAGTACAACCGCCATCAGGTGGAAGTGAATATGTACTGCAACGGCAAGTACTCCAACACCATCCCCTCTAACTTTGCCAAGGTCACCTATGATGCCAACGGCGGCAAGATCGCCCAGGGCAACGGTGAGACCTATACCATGAGCTTTGACGCCTCCGCCTCCGCAGATCACATCAGCGCCACCAACGGCAGCAACAAGCTTCTGGGCTGGTACACCGATCCCACCGGCGGCGAGTGGATGCCCAAGCTGAACGCCGACTGCGCGGGCAAGACCCTGTACGCCCACTGGCAGGTGGCCGGCAACACCGGCGAGGATGCCAAGTATACGCTGTCCGTCAAGAAGCTGGCCTCCACCACGGTTTACATTGCCGCTGAGGTCAAGCCCACCGAGCTGAAGGACGCGAACGGCAAGACCGTTAAAGTCAGCGGCGATGTGGAGATCACCAAGGACTGCCTGGACGCGAACGGCACCCGCTGGGGCTATGTGGATTCCGTAGGCGGCTGGGTGAAGATCACCACCCCCAAGGCCGATGCTGTTGCCGGCAGCGTGATTGCCACCGCTACCGTCTCCTACAACGGCTATCTGAACGTCCGTGACAGCGCGGGCACCGACGGTAAGATCGTGGGTGCGCTGGCCAAGAGCGCCACCGTGGATATCTACGAGATCAAGACCGTCAACGGCCACCGTTGGGGCAAGTGCGATAAGGGCTGGATCTGCCTGACCTACACCACCCTGAAGGAAGTCTCCGGCAAGACCATCACCGATACCGGTGCCAGTGCCTACGCCTTCACCGGCTCCGTCAACGCCGACGTGACCGTCTACACCGCACCCGGCGATGCCTCCGCCAAGGTCGCCCATAAGGACGCCCAGGGCAATATTTACGACTACGTTCCCAAGGATACCAATATCACCATCAGCAGCCTGTCCGTTGGCTCCTACGGTGCCCAGAAGGCTACCTGGGCCAAGATCACCTGGAAGAACCCCGAGAAGGACAAGAACGGCAAGGCTACCACCGCCGTCCGCAGCGGCTGGATTGCCATCGCCATGACCGGCGACGCCGTGGGCGACGACAACGGCTTCCATGTGGATCTGGATCCCGTGATGTACACCGTGGTCAGCGATACCACCAATGTCCGTAAGAATGCCGGCGACGGCGCGGAGCTGGCTTTCACCCTGAGCAAGGACGTGGAAGTGGAGGTCAGCAAGGTTCGCCTGGTGGGCGAGAACATCTGGGGCAAGATGACCGTGAAGAAGGCCATCGCGTCCGATAACGTGGGCAACAAGACCGGCTGGATCAACCTGGCCAGCAAGTATGTCAAGCGTACCAACGAGATCAAGATTGAAGAGGACACCAAGGACAGCGACGACCATGACACCGGCCTGATCGCCACCGTCATCAACACCGACACCGTCAAGGTTCGGAAAACCGGCGCTCTGTACGGCGCGGTCATCGGCTCCCTGAGCCGGGGCACCACCGTCCGGGTCTGGGAGGCCAAGAAGGATAAGTCCTGGTACAAGCTGGATACCAACCAGAACGGCACTTATGACTACAACGGCGATGGCTGGGTCTCCGCCAAGTATCTGGAGGTCAAGGAAGGCACCGTCGGCGGCAACAAGACCACCACTGACAGCAAGGGCAACACCGTCACCACCGACGGCACCGTCACCGATATTCCCCGGCAGGATTATCTGGAGGCCGAGGCTCGTGCCATTTCCGACATGCGCAAAACCGGAAAGCCCTGGCTGGTGATTCTCAATGCCCGGAATCCCCAGGGGGAGGCTGCCCGCCAGGCGGCGGCGCAGCTTCGGGAGCAGGGCGTGGAGCCTCTGGTGCTGGATGTGGCTGCCATGGGGGCGGGGGACATCGGCCGGATATTCACCGCTCTACTGTATACCTTCCCCATGACGGAGCTTCGGGTGTATCTGCCCAGGTGGCTGGATGCCCTGGAAAAGAACCATCCGGTGAAGCAGGCTCTCTACCAGGCGCTCCGGCAGCATGGGGAGGAAATCCGGAACCTGGGTCAAGCGGAGGGGGCACTGGCTCCCCTGGGAGAGCTGCCCCAGATTCAGAGCTATACCCTCACCGGCATCGATCTGGCGGATGGCACGGTGAGCGTGACCATCGCCCTGCCGGATACCTTATATTATGAGATTCTCAGCAGCAAAGCTGGGGTGCCCATCGAAAGCGATGCCCAGCTGCTGGCTCTGCTGATGGAGCTTGCGAAAATCAAGCAGGAATATGATAAAATCTCCGATGCCCTGGATGCGGTTCGTGCCACAGGCTATGGGGTGGTCAGCCCAGCCGCCGGAGAAATGCGGCTGGAAAAGCCGGAGATCATCCGCAAGGGCGGAGCCTATGGAGTGAAGCTCCGGGCGGGAGCCCCCTCTATCCACATGGTTCGGGTGGACATCGACACGGAGATCAGCCCCATGGTGGGCGACGAAAAGCAGAGCCAGCAGCTCATCGACTATCTGAAGGACGAAAACCCGGATAACCTGTGGCAGAGCAACATCTTCGGCAAATCGCTCAGCGAGCTGGTGCGGGAGGAGCTGAGCCACAAACTCAGCCGTATGCCGGATGACGCGCGCAGCAAGATACGTGAAACACTCGAAAAGATCATCAACGAAAACGCAGGCGGTCTGATCTGCATCATATTGTGACAAACAGGGGCACTTCCGCGCAGCAAACGGAGATGCCCCTGTGCCGTCTTAAAAGTTGGTGACAATTCGTCCGCCCGGCTTGAAAGAAAGAGGTGGTTGTGGTACACTTTACATGTAAGAATACAGTCATCTTTTATGGCTGTCGACAGTTGTTTGGAGGTGTCCGCGTGGACAAGCTGGTAGTCATTATAAACGGCAGCGGGGGAGTCGGAAAGGATACGGTATGCGAGGCAGCAGCCGCCTTCTGGAAGACGAGAAACATCTCGTCCATCACGCCCATTCTGCAGGTCGCACGCGCCGCAGGCTGGGACGGTGTCAAAACCCCGGCATCCCGGCGTTTTCTTTCCGAGCTCAAGCAGAGTTGCTCCGAATTCAACGATCTTCCGTTCCGCTACTGCACAGAGCAGCTTGAAGCGTTCCGCCGGAGCGATGAGCAGCTGCTTTTCGTACATATCCGTGAGCCGGAGGAGATCGCCCGTTTTCGGCAGTCCGCAGGCGAGGAATGCCGCACGCTGCTCGTGACCCGTCCTGCAATGGAGCAGGCGCGCGGTGCGCTCGGCAACCGCTCGGATGACGGCGTAGCCGGCTATCAGTATGACCGCGTATTTGTCAACGACGGCGCGCTCGACGCACTGCCGGACAAGGTGCACGCTTTCTTCGCGGACTGGCTGAAAAACACACAGTAAAGGCAAAGGATAGAAAGGATTTTTCACATGAGCGATGAGAAAAAAACGGACAGACGAAAGCCCGGCGGCTCCGAGCCGCTTGAGCAGACGAAAAAGCTCGACAGCGCGGCGGTAAACGCCGCCAACGAGACGGCGGACAATGGGGGGGCGACGAAAAATACGCCTGCCGCTGCCGTGAAGCCGGAAGCCGGGGCGTCAGCGCAGAGCACACCTGCGCCCAGACGCAACCGGTACGCAGACAAGATGAACAAGGGCAAAAAAAAGCTGAATAAAAAGGCGCGTATCGCCATCGCAGCTGGACTTGTCGTGATCGCGGCCGCGGCAGGCGTATTTTTCGTCAGACACGCGCGGCAGACCGATACCGGCGACACCACGATCCAGACTGCCGAAGCGACGCGCGGAACGCTTGAGACCTACGTCGAGGGCAGCGGCACGACCTCAGCCCGCAAGCGTGAGGAGCTCGGCCGCGACATCAAGGGCAAGGTTTCTCAGGTTCTTGTCACCGAGGGCGATGAGGTCGTTACCGGTCAGCTTCTCGTTGCGGTTGATCCGACGGAAACGCGCAAGGAGCTCGAGACCGCGCAGAAAGATCTTGTCGAGGCGCAGCGCACCGTTGCAGAGGCGCAGAACACGGTAACGCAGGCGCAGAATGCGCTCGTTTCCGCGCAGAACAAGCTCAGCCATCTCAATGTTACCGCGCCGATCACCGGCCGGTTTGTGGCGGCGGCCGATTCAGACGGCAATGCGACGACCTACCGTGTCGGCGAGCAGATCAGCGAGGGTCAGACGCTCGGCTACATGGTAAACGACAAACAGATGAAGCTGTCCATCTACTTCAGCGCGGCATACAGCGGTTCGATCAAGGCCGGACAGTACGCATCGGTCTCCATTCCGTCCGCGATGAGCGAGGTCGGCGGCACGGTCAGCAGTGTGGAATCGAGCAGCCACATATCGAGCGACGGCGTAAAGCTCGTGCGCGTTAACATCACGGTCAACAACCCCGGCACGCTCACCAAGGGAATGGCCGCGACCGCGACCGTAAACGCGGGAACCGCGGGCGTGATCTATCCGGCGGAGTCCGGTTCGCTCGAGTACATCAGTGAGATCGCTGTGACGAGCAAGGTCTCCGGCACGATCACCGCATACAGCGGCACCGGAAACTATTCCGCAGGCGCAGCCATCATGCGCATGACGAGCGACGCGCTCCAGGACGAGGTAAAGAACGCCCAGAGCTCGATCTCCTCCGCGCAGAGCACGGTCGTTTCCGCGCAGACTGCCGTTGCGGACAAGCAGGCCCGCATTTCCGAGCTTCAGCTGCTGATCGCGCAGGCGACCGTCGTCTCTCCGATCGACGGCGTCGTCGTTACAATGAATGCCGTAGAGGATCAGGAGGTCAGCGGCGCCGACCCGCTCGTTGTTGTCGCTGATCTGAGCAATATTATCGTCAATGCTTCCATCATGTCCACCGATATGGGCGCGGTACAGACCGGCCAGCCGGCGACCATGAGCATGTACAACTCGGATGGCTCGCAGCTTGAACTGACCGGCACGGTCGAGTCGGTTGCGCTCGAGCCGGACAAGGACTCCAGCGGCGGGCAGGGCAGCATGCCGACCTTCTCGGCGGTCATCTCGGTCGATCCGATCGACGGTCAGTCCATCCACAGCGGCATGACGGTCGACTACAAGATCACGACAGCCTCTTCCGAGGACTGTCTGACCGTTCCGTCCTCGGCTATCGTCAACACAGAGGAGGGAACTGCGGTATTTGCAAAGCCGCTGACCGACGAAAACGGAAACGAAATCCCGTTTGATGAGACCATCCCCATCCCGGAGGGCACCGAGGGCATTCCGGACGGATTCCAGCTTGTGCCTGTCGAAATCGGCATTGCCGACTCGACCAACACCGAAATCCTGTGGGGCATTGACGAGGGAACAACGGTATTCCTTGCGGGACCGACCGATCTCTACGCCGATATGGATGCCATGGGCATGGGATAACAGGAGGCAGTGATATGTGGAGGGAAAATACGTTTTCCATGCGCTCCGAACAAGGGGGTGAGGAGCGCAGCGAGCTGCTGATCGATGTACAGCAGATGAGCAAGATATACAACGAGGGACGCGAAAACGAAGTGCGTGCACTCGACAATATCTCGCTTTCCGTCCGGTGGGGCGAATTTCTGTGCATTCTCGGTCAGTCCGGCTCGGGCAAAAGCACGCTGATGAACATTCTCGGCTGTCTGGATATTCCGACCTACGGGACCTATTATCTGGACGGGCAGCCGGTGAGCGACATGAAGCCTTCCGTACTCGCAGGCATTCGAAACCGCGAGATTGGCTTCATTTTTCAGGGATTCAATCTAATTCCGGCGCTGACAGCGATCGAGAACGTCGAGCTGCCGCTCATTTACCGCGGCATCGGCAGAGAGGAGCGCAGACGGCTTGCCGCTGACGCGCTCTGCTCGGTGGGGCTCGAAAAGCGCATGGATCACCGCCCGGGTGAGATGTCCGGCGGCCAGCAGCAGCGCGTTGCTATCGCACGCGCTGTGGCGGCAAAGCCGCCCATCATCATGGCGGACGAGCCGACCGGCAATCTGGACTCCGCCTCGGGCCTCGACATTATGCGCAAGCTGACCGCGCTCAATGAGGAAGGCACCTCGATCATCCTCATCACGCACGACAACAAGCTCGCGCAGATGGCAAAACGAATCGTCACCATTCAGGACGGCCGCATCGTCAGCGACCAGGCGAGCGAGGGGGTGAAGATGTGAACTGGACTCAGACCGTTCGCATGGCTCTCAAATCCATACTCAACAACAAGATCCGCTCGCTGCTGACCATGCTCGGCATCATCATCGGCGTCGCGTCCGTCATCGCCATCGTCGCGTCCATCCAGGGCACGACCAAGCTGCAAAAGCTCCAGTACGAAGCGATGGGCGCGAACCGCATCGACGTCTACGCCTGGGGCGCGCGGAACAAGGACTGGCAGGAGTTCGAGGAATACCTTGATTCCCTCGACGAGGTCGCCGCATGGTCGCCGCAGTCGCAGTACTGGGACTGGCAGAACGGCGGCGTGCAGTACCGCAGCAAGAAAATGGACTCGAACAGTTCGGACAACGGCTATCTTCAGATGTATTTCGTCAACGAACACTACGGCGAGGTTACGAGCATGTCGATCTCTGCAGGGCGCGACCTGACAGAGGCGGACTGCAAGAGCCGCGCACGGGTATGTGTGATCGGCGAGACGCTGCGCAAGTATTTCTTCGGCGCGATGAGCCCGATCGGACAGGAGCTCCGCATCGGCGGCAAGAGCTTCGAGATCGTCGGCGTCTATGCAGGCAAATACGGCGGCAAGCTCAACACGAATGATCAGATGCTCATCATGCCGTACACGCTGCAAAGCCTGATGATGAGTTCGCAGGGCATGAGCGACCATCAGTACATCATCAAGGCCGAAAATGCCGAGGACATCCAGACGCTCACCGAACAGACGCTCCCGGAGTTCATGCAGCCGCGCTGCGAGGTAAACGGCGGCTATTTCAGCGCCTACTCGAACAGTCAGTCTCAGCAGCAGCAGGAGGCCTCGAGCAACCTGATGGCGCTGCTCGGCGGCGGCATTGCGAGCATCTCGCTTCTGGTCGGCGGCATCGGCATCATGAATATCATGCTCGTGTCCGTTACCGAGCGCACACGGGAAATCGGCATCCGCATGGCGATCGGCGCACGCAAGCGCGACATCATCGGTCAGTTCCTTGTGGAAGCGGCGGTCGTGAGCTGCTGCGGCGGCATCATCGGCATTGTGCTCGGCTGCTTTGCCTCGGCGGTGCTCGGCAGGTTCATGCTTGCCCGTCAGCTCCAGCAGAATATGTATCTGCCGAACGTAGAGCAGTTCACCGTGCTGCCAAGCGTGGGTCTTGTGCTCGGTGCGTTTCTGTTTTCCGCTCTGCTCGGCATCATCTTCGGTCTGTACCCTGCCAACAAGGCATCCAATCTTCAGCCGGTCGATGCGCTGCGCACGCAATAAGAGAAAGGTAAGAATAGATATGAAAAAACGTTTTATCAGCCTGTGTCTGACACTGGCTCTTACGGCGGCACCTGCCGGAGCGGCTTTCAGCGATATTTCGAGCGGCTCACTTCAGCAGACAGCCTCCATTCTCGGCTCGCTCGGCATCATGCAGGGCACAGGAAACAATCGCTTTGAGCCGAACCGCCCGCTGACCCGGGCAGAATTCTGCAAGCTCGCCGTCACCGCCATGGGCATTGACGATGCAAGTCCCTATGCAAGCTACACGATCTTCCCGGACGTGCACGCTTCGCACTGGGCGGCGCGATACGTCAATGCGGCGCTCCGCCATCCGGATTTCAAGGACAACTACATCATCCGCGGCTATGCCGACGGCACATTCGGTCCGGACAGACAGCTGACCTACGGCGAGGTATGCACCATGCTGCTTCGCATGCTCGGCTACAAGGAGAGCGACATCGGCCCGTTCTGGCCGGCGGACTACATCGCGCAGGCGAACGCGCTCGGTCTGACGCAGGGCGTATCCATCAAGGACGCCAAAACACCTGTCACCCGTGCGGACGCCGCGACCATGCTGCTCAATACGCTCGGCACCTCGACGCGCTCGGACGGACAGGAGGGCTCGCCCCTCATCAGCCGTGTTTCATCCTCGACGGTTGAAAACTGCATTCTCCTCGAAACCAGCGAAACCGACAGCTCGCTTGCGGCAGATGAAGCGCTTTTCTATGAAAACGGCACGCTCTCTGCGCGCAAGACCGCAGGCAAACTCGACCGCAGCCTGATCGGCGTATACGGTACGCTCGTTATTGGCAAAAAGGGCGACAACGTCGCCGTCGGCGTCGTACCCGACACCGCGAGCAGACAGGAGACCTACGAGGTCGTAAATGCAGCCGCTGACCGCATCGTGACCAAAACCGGCACCTTCCGGCCGAACCGCGACACGCCGACTTATCTTTCGCGCGACAGCTCTGCCGAGGACAGCAAGCTCAAATCGCTGACCGAGGTCTGGTCGTCCATTCTGCCGGGCGACACGCTGCACGCTTACTACAACGAATACGGCTCGCTTGCGCTGCTGGCTGTCCTGCCCGGCACGAGTATTTCTCACGCCAACACCTTCGTTTACGGTATTGCCACCTCGGCAAACATCCCGAGCGAATACAAGATCGTCAAGAATGGGGCTGTCATCGACCCGTCCGGCCTGAAAAAATATGATGTCGTGACGCTCGACGCCGCGAACAGGCAGGCGCTGGTCTCGGATACCCGTGTGAGCGGCCGTTATAGTGAGGGCGGCCCGACCGTCAGCTATCCGCAGGAGGTCAAGGTATACGGCAATTCGTTCCGGATTTCCGACAGCGCCGCAGCCTTCTTCAAGGATATGAAGCTCAAGGATTACATTACGCTCCTGTTTGATGCGGACGGAAACGTCGCGGCAGCGTACCCGCGGAGCACGGTCTCGGCTGATATGCAGGGCATCGTGACCGCGATCGACGAGAGCAAGGCAACGGTCACGCTGACGAACGGCGTTACGCTTCGAAATATGGACATTGACAAACTGGACAAGCCGACCGCGCTCATGGGACGTCTGGTCTCGGTCAGCACGAACGGCGACAAGGCGGTTCTCGTCAAGCGCTCGCTCTCGGGCAAAACGTCCGGCGAATGGTCGCTTTCGGACGGAAAGCTCGGCACGAAATCGGTCTCCTCGCGTGTTAATGTCTATGAAGAGGTTCTGTCCGGCGCGCCGCTTTCGCGAATTGCGCTCTCCGACATTTCGCTTGCCAAGGTTCCCTCGTCCGACATCCGTTATACTGTTACCGACAGCGCAGGCACGATCACGACCGTCATTCTCGGCGATGTGACCGGCGACAGCTGGCTGTATGGTATGGGATATGGAGAAAAAATCAAAGACGATTCGTATTTCGATGAACCTGGTGATGACGACATTGTCAATAATAAAAAATGGAGCTCTTATTCTGATGAAGAAAAGAAGAAATATCGTGATGAGCACACCTCCTATTCTTATATTGAGTCTGTTGTCCTTCGTCACTGGTCGGACGGCAAGGAAATAAAGGATAAATTTAAGGTTCTGAGCCTTCCGAGCGGCCTCTCCGGCGGTCCGATCGCCGTTCCGAAGGGGTATTCGACCGATGGAAACGTCGTAAACACCTCGCTCGACATCAAAAAGCTCAAGCTCATCGACACGGTCGACCGCACGGCTTTCGACGGCGCTTCCGGCGTCCGCACGAAGGACGGCTACTATGCGCTTGCCGATCAGCTCGGTATTTACGACACGGAAAACCGTGAATTCATCGCTACGCTCCAGAGTGCGAAATCGAACTACACGAAATTTGCACTGTACGCGAACGATACGGCCGAGGACGGCGGCAAAATCCGCATCATCACCGTCTCGAACAAGTAAACTTCTGCGGCTCCTGCCCTTGCGGCGGGAGATACCTGTCGCAGAGCGACAGCTGTACGAGCGCAA
>OQWM01003460.1_pt1 | contig 10523 bp, 8 predicted proteins | sample 1691531 | NCBI WGS metagenome assembly OQWM01 (sample SAMN03418257, study PRJEB22391) | human gut metagenome | biome: human-gut; feature: organic feature; material: feces | host: Homo sapiens | place: Tanzania | collected 2013-01 | reverse complement strand
GCGTTTTGAGCCGCGCCCCTAAGTCCGCGCACAGCGACGGCGCATATGCGGCAAATAATGTATTTAGTATTGTTTTTTTGCCAATAATATGTTAGAATTATACAGTGTATATTCAGCATTTCTCTTGATGATTCGGAGGATTTTTTATGAAGAATTCAGATGATTCCGGATATACAGGAAAGCACGTGGGTGTGTGTGTTCTGGATACCGGGATTTTTCCTCATATAGATTTTACAGGGAGAATACTTGCGTTTCAAGATTTCATCGGACATCGTATCAGACCTTATGATGATAATTCTCATGGAACCCATGTATGTGGGATCATTGGCGGTGACGGAAGGGCTTCGGAAGGACGGATCAGAGGAATTGCCCCAGGGTGTGGTCTGATAGTTCTGAAGGTGCTCGACAGAACGGGAAATGGCAGGAAAGAAGACGTTTTGCAGGCTTTTCGCTGGATCCTGGAGAATAAGAGATATTATGGGATACGTGTAGTGAACATCTCGGTGGGAACAACCTGCAGGAGAGCAGAAGATCACAGAGTTCTGATCTCAGGTGTGGAACAACTCTGGGATGCAGGTCTGGTGGTAGTGGCTGCGGCAGGAAATCAGGGACCGAGGGCAGGAAGTGTGACAGCACCGGGAAGCAGCCGATGTCGTTGACGACGCCGTCGCTCGTCCACACGCCCATCATCGGCAGCGCGTCCGCGTACAGCACGACGTACATGCCCATTTCCGGCTCATCCGCGGGCTTCGGGTACTGCGTCGCGCGCGCCATGTAGTTGATCATGTCTTTGCCATACTCGTCCTGCTGATTCATCAGAATCCGCATGGGCAGCTGCTGCAAAACGCCGCGCTGCTCCGGCGTATCGGTGTAATCCGGGTTATCGCCGATGAAGCCGTCTTTCAGCGCTTCGCCGGTGATGTAGTAGACGGCGGACGGCGTCGTGCGGTCGCCCGCGCGCAGGCGATTGACTATCTTCTGTTCCTCGGTGATGGCAGTGTCCGCGCCGTCCACCCAGTCCGACACCATGCGGTCGCTGCGCAGGAGGATATCCACGCGCTGGCACAGTTCCAGCATATGGCTGATGTTCGTGTTGTTGTCAGTCGTTTCTTCCGCTGTCGCCATACTGCTGAGCATCATCAGCAGGGCAAGCAGAATTGCAAGCATCTTCTTCATGGGGTTCTTCCTTTCTTTATTTCCTATTTCATTTCCCTTGCAGGATTATTCCAGCACAATTCCCGGCACCTGCGCGTTCAGCAGCTCCGTTTTCCGATGCTCCGCCAGCAGCATCCTTCTGCTCCGGGCGCACCGAATCTCTGTCTGGCTGATTTCATCCGTCCTTTGTCTCTGGGCAAGAAAGACCAGATCGGGGTGTTCTGTTCTTCGGTAGATGGAGGAATCATGGATGCCTACCGGCACGATGATTATCTCAACATGATGGCACAGACCCTGAGCGACCGACTGGCAGAGGCTACTGCCGAGAAACTGCACGAAGAGGTAAGAAAGACTTATTGGGCCTATGCACCCGATGAACATCTTACCATCGAACAGCAGCATCGGGAGGAGTATCAGGGCATCCGACCAGCCATCGGCTATCCTTCGCTGCCGGATACGAGTGCAAATTTCCTCATCGACCAGCTTCTCGATATGAAGCAGGTGGGCATTAGACTCACGGAAAGCGGAATGATGACGCCACATGCCAGTGTGTCGGGACTGATGTTCGCTCATCCCATGGCTAGATATTTCGAACTGGGTAAGATCGGGGATGACCAGCTGAGGGATTATGCCCGCCGCAGGGGCATTCCCGTGGAACTGATGAAAAGGTTCCTGCAGTCGAGCCTGCTGAAATAGAAGGTGAGAAGATGATGTTAGTAATCAGAAGTTAGAGAAGATAAAAAAGATAGTTTTTAACAATGATAGCTAGATTATTGATTCCCGTGATTGTGCTCACGGTATTGCCCTATCTCTGGATAGACCGGAAATACCTGCATATTCGTAAGGGAAAACGAAAGATACTATATTGGTTGCCTGCTGCCATCGTGATAGGATACACTGCCTATCTCACCCTGGAGCCTGACTTCCTGCCTGCCAATCCGGTGTTCATAGACATCTGGTTTGGCATGATGGCACTGCTGGCTGTTCCGCAGTTTGTCTTTGCCTTCACCAGTTTTGTGGGATGGGAATGTATGAAGCTCTCCCGTTGCTTCAAGGCAAAAAAAGGGGATGGCAGGTTTAGAGGCAGTGTACATCGGGCACGCAACTGGGGAAAACTGGTAGGAATCTTCCTTGCCGTATGGGCTTTCTTCAGTTTCATCTATGGCTTTACGATGGGGGTACGACAGTTCCAGGTGAAGCATCTCACGGTCTATGTGCCCGATCTGCCTGAGGCGTTTGAGGGTTACCGCATCGTGCATTTCAGTGATATCCATGTAGGTTCCTATTATGGATGGCGCAAACACATGCCACAGCGGGATGTAGATAGCATCAACGCCCAGCATCCCGACCTGATCTGCTTTACAGGCGATCTGCAGAATGTGAGACCGGAGGAACTGGTTCCTTTCAAGAAGACATTGAGTGGTCTGAAGGCGAAGGATGGCGTGGTGAGCGTATTGGGCAATCACGATTACACCTATTATATGAATGTGGATGACGAGGCAGAAATCCGCAGGATAGAAGAAAAGGTGCAGCAGACGGAACGGGAGATGGGATGGCATCTGCTGATGAATGAGCACTTCGTGCTGCATCGCGGCAAGGATTCCATCTATGTAGCCGGTACCGAAAACTTCAAGAAGCCTTCGCGTGCAGAGGTGGCACAGGCACTCTACGGTATAAAGAAAGGACAGTTTGTGCTGATGCTCCAGCATATTCCGGAGATGTGGAAAGACATGACGCCTTCGCGTATCAACGAGAAATATGGTTCGAAGGACAGTGTGCTGGTAGCTCCACAGCTTACCCTGAGCGGACATACCCATGCCGGACAGGTTTCTGTTCTCGGCTTGCGCCCGTCTATGTTCTCGGCTTTCGATTACGGACTCTATGAGCGCGAGGGTTGCCAGCTCTATACCACAGCCGGATTGGGAGGAACCATTCCAATCCGCATCGGAGCAACTCCTGAAATAGTAGTCATCACATTGAAACGAAAATAAGATGATCAAATTACGATTTTCCAATAATTCATGAAATTGCGATTATGAAGTACTTATATCGATTATATCAGCTTTTGATATGTTTGCCGATTCTTGTTCTGGCGAGCATTCTGACCAGTCTTGTTACCGTGATAGGCTGCAGACTGGGCAATGGTCACTTCTGGGGATATTATCCCGGCAAGTGGTGGTCTATCCTGTGGATCCGTATCCTTCTGCTGCCGGTGAAGGTAGAGGGTAGGGAACATCTGAAGAAGAATCAGAGTTATGTGTTTGTTGCCAATCATCAGGGTGCTTTCGACATCTTCCTGATCTACGGCTTCCTGGGACGTAACTTCAAGTGGATGATGAAGAAGGGCATCCGCAAGATTCCTCTGGTAGGTTTGGCTTGCGAGTATGCTCATCATATCTTTATCGACAAGAGTGGACCTTCCAAGATTCGTGCTTCCTATGACAGGGCGCGCGAGGTATTGAAGGAGGGTATGTCGCTGGTGGTATTCCCGGAGGGTGCCCGCAGCTTTACCGGTCACATGGGTGTGTTCCGCCGTGGTGCCTTCATGCTTGCCGACGAATTGCAGTTGCCGGTTTGTCCGCTTACCATCAATGGCAGTTTCGATGTCAAGCCCCGCATGAAGGATATCTACTGGGCATTCTGGCATCCGCTGAAGCTCACCATCCATGAACCGATCGAACCGATGGGCAAGGGTCCTGAGAATATCAAGAACCAGATGACCAAGAGCTATGATGCCATCATGAGCGGACTGGAGGAGAAATATCAGGGATTCGTGGAGAATCCTGACCAATAAATATATTAAATTAGAACATTATGAGTGACAGTATTGTAATCATTCCTACATACAACGAGAAGGAAAATATAGAGAAAATCATCCGTGCCGTTTTTGGTCTGGAGAAGAAATTCGACATCCTTGTTATCGATGACGGTAGTCCGGACGGAACAGCAGCCATCGTTAAGAAGCTGATTGCTGATGAGTTTGCCGACCGTCTCCATATCCTGGAGCGTTCGGGTAAGCTGGGTTTGGGCACAGCCTATATCATGGGCTTCAAATGGTCGCTGAAGCAGGGTTATGACTTCATCTTCGAGATGGATGCCGACTTTAGCCACGACCCTAATGATCTGCCTCGCCTCTATGCGGCTACCCATGATGAAGGCTACGATGTAGCCATCGGTTCCCGTTATGTTTCGGGTGTCAACGTGGTGAACTGGCCTATCGGTCGCGTATTGATGAGCTATTTCGCTTCCAAATACGTGCGTTTCGTTACCGGCTTCAAGGTACATGATACCACAGCAGGATTCGTCTGCTATCGCCGCAGGGTATTGGAGACCATCAATCTTGATGCCATCCGCTTCAAGGGCTATGGTTTCCAGATAGAGATGAAGTTTACTTCCTATAAGATTGGTTTCAAGATCAAGGAGGTGCCGGTTATCTTTGTGAATCGCCGTGAGGGAGTGAGCAAGATGAGTGGTGGTATCTTCGGAGAGGCTTTCTTCGGTGTGATGAGACTGCGTCTCGATGGATGGTTCAAGAAATATCCGAAATTGAAGTAAAAGTGACATTACAGGAAATTGCAAAACTATACGGGCGTTCGCCGCAGGCGAATGCCCTCTTTGATTTATTGAAGAAGAAGTCGGTTCATTCTGTCTTTCTTCAGGGATTGGTGTGCTCTTCTGCCTCGGTGTTCTTCGGTTCGCTGCAGGCTAAGATGAAGCGCACCGTGCTTTTCGTGCTCAATGATGCTGATGAAGCGGGTTATTTCTATCATGATCTTACGCAGATGCTGGGACAGGAGAGCGTCTTCTTCTTTCCTTCCAGCTACCGACGCGCCATCAAGTATGGTCAGCGGGATGCGGCTAACGAAATCCTGAGAACGGAAGTGCTGGCACGATTGTCGGCTGGCAAGCAGATCTATATCGTTTCTTATCCTGATGCCCTGGCGGAACTCGTGGTTTCCAAGCAGATTCTGGATGAGAGAATCCTCAAACTTGCTGTCGGACAACAGACAGCACAGGTAGATATCGTGCATCAGTTGCGTGATTTCGGACTTCAGGAGACTGATTACGTCTATGAACCGGGACAGTTTGCCGTTCGTGGAAGCATCCTCGACGTCTATTCCTACAGTTGCGAATATCCGTTCCGTATCGATTTCTTCGGTGATGAGATTGATACCATCCGCACCTTCAACATCGAAGACCAGCTTTCGAAGGATAAGCGTGATGCCATCGAAATCGTTCCGGAACTTGCTGCCGAACAGAGCGTGAAGCAGTGCTTCCTCCATTTCCTGGATGCGGATGCACTCGTGGTGATGAATGACTATACGCTGCTGCACGACCGCATAGAGCAGATTTACAAGGATGGTTTCTCTACCCAGAGTCTTACCGAACAGCTGGAAGGTGCCACCGAGATGGAGGCTGAGAAGATAAGAAGGGAGATGAAGGCTGAGCTGAATCTCGTTTCCGCTTCAGATTTTCAGCATGCGCTGGTTGAGCACGTGCGTATTGAATTCGGCAAGCAGTCTGAGGGTGATGTTGCCAGGAAGCAGGAGCATCTGTTGACAGCCAAGGGCGATAACCAGGCTCTCATCGCTTTTGATATGGCACCGCAGCCGCTGTTCCACAAGAATTTCAATCTCCTCGCCCAGACTCTTGAAGATTATCAGCTTCAGGGCTATACCTTATATATATTGGCAGACAGCCAGAAGCAGCAGGAGCGACTGAAGGATATCTTCGACAGTGAGGAGCTGAAAAAGTATCAGATCCGTTTTACCCCAGTGGATAAAACCATTCACGAGGGATTCGTGGATCATGAAAAGCGTGCCTGCTTCTTTACCGATCATCAGATCTTCGACCGATTCCATAAATACAATCTCCGTTCAGACTCGGCAAGAGCCGGAAAGATGGCGCTCACCATGAAGGAATTGCAGGAGATGGATTATGGCGACTTCATCGTGCATGTGGATTATGGTATCGGAAAGTTCGGCGGACTGGTACGTGTGCCTACCGGCGACAGCTATCAGGAGATGATCCGCATTGTTTATAAGAACAATGACAAGGTGGACGTGAGCATCCACTCGCTCTATAAGATCAGTAAATACCGACGGAGCGATACCGGTGAACCGCCACGCCTCTCTACCCTGGGAACAGGTGCCTGGGACCGGTTGAAGGAGAAGGCAAAGAAGCGAATCAAGGATATCGCCCGCGACCTGATCAAACTCTATGCCCAGCGCCGGCGTGAAAAGGGATTTGCCTATAGTGCCGACAGCTATCTGCAGCATGAGCTGGAGGCTTCGTTCCTCTATGAAGATACGCCCGACCAGAGCAAGGCTACGGCTGACGTGAAGAAAGACATGGAAAGCGGTAGGCCGATGGACCGTCTGGTGTGTGGCGATGTGGGATTCGGTAAGACGGAAGTTGCCATCCGTGCTGCCTTCAAGGCGGCTTGCGACGGCAAGCAGGTGGCTGTGCTGGTGCCTACCACGGTGCTTGCCTACCAGCATTACCAGACCTTCAAGCATCGACTGGAGAATCTCCCTGTTTCCCTGGAATATCTGAGTCGTGCCCGTACAGCCAAGGATACCCGGCGCATTCTGGAAGAACTGAAGGAAGGCAAGGTGGATATCCTGATTGGTACCCACAAGCTGATATCGAAGTCAGTACAGTGGCACGACCTGGGACTGCTGATCATAGATGAGGAGCAGAAGTTTGGTGTATCTACCAAGGAAAAGCTGCGCCAGCTGAAGGTGAATGTGGATACCCTTACCATGAGTGCTACCCCGATTCCGAGAACCCTGCAGTTCTCGCTGATGGGAGCCCGCGATATGAGTATCATGCGTACGCCACCTCCTAACCGTTATCCAATCCAGACCGAGGTCATCACCTTCGACAAGACGGTGATCGCCGATGCCATCAATTTTGAGATGAGCCGTAACGGTCAGGTGTTCTTCGTCTGCGACCGTATCGCCAAACTGACCGAGCTGAAAATGCTCATCGAGAAACTGGTGCCAGACTGCCGTGTAGCCATCGGTCATGGACAGATGAAGCCGGAGGAACTGGAGAAGATCATCATGGGATTCATCAATTACGACTATGATCTGCTCCTTTCTACTACCATCGTAGAGAACGGAATCGATATTTCCAATGCCAACACCATCATCGTGAATGATGCCCACCGATTCGGATTGAGCGACCTGCATCAGATGAGAGGTAGGGTAGGGCGTAGCAACAAGAAGGCTTTCTGCTATCTGATAGCTCCGGCTAAGATCTATCTTTCTCCGGAATCCCGTCGCCGTCTGGAAGCACTGGAAACCTTCAGCGACCTGGGTAGCGGTTTTAATCTCGCCATGCAGGATCTGGATATTCGTGGTGCTGGTAATCTGCTGGGTTCTGAACAGAGTGGATTCATGGAAGACCTGGGGTATGAGACTTATCAGAAGATTCTCTCTCAGGCTGTCACCGAGTTGAAGAACGAGGAGTTCAACGACCTGTATCAGCAGGAGATGGATGAAGGAAAGCAGCTCACGGGTGATGACTTCGTGGATGACTGTGCCGTGGAGAGTGACTTGGAGACCTATTTCCCGGATACCTACGTGCCGGGTAGTTCTGAGCGAATGCTGCTCTATCGCGAACTCGACCATCTGCAGAGTGAAGAGGAGGTGGCTGAATTCCGCAAGCGAATGATCGACCGTTTCGGTCCGGTTCCTAGAGAGGCGGATGAGTTGATGCATGTGGTAGGTCTGCGCCGACTGGGCAAGTCGCTGGGTTGTGAGAAGATCATGCTCAAGCAGGGTACCATGCAGCTGCAGTTTGTGAGCAATGTGAACAGTCCGTTCTATCGCAGCGAGATGTTCTCCCGGGTACTCGCTTATGCCACTACCCATATCCAGGACTGTGCCTTGAAGGAAAAGAACAACAAGCGATTCCTTCGCATCCGAGATATGAAGAGTGTGGAACAGGCAAAGAATCTGCTGAGTTTCATTTCTCAGATCAAGGTGAATGACTAGGAATGAAACGTCTGCAAGTTTTTCTGCGTAAACTGAAATCAATAAAAAAAGCATTGGAATTCTGATACCCTTATCAGATATTCCGATGCTTTATATTTTTGTATAAGTAAAAGATGATGAATAGCGTTTCACAACGCCTTTGTTTTAACTGATGCAAAGGTACGAAGAAAAAGAATAATATAGGAGGAATAATTGTTGTTAGTAGGGGTGAAAACTGGTAAAAGTACACTTATAAAACATTAAATAATCCCTGCTCAATAATAATTACTCCTATTTTATACTCAAAATACATCAAATTCGTTAAAAAAACAGGGAATATTTCTGTATTTCATTTTTTATTTGTACTTTTGTAGCTAGAATTAACAATTTAATAAAAACATATACATGAGACAGAAAAAGTTTATTCTCCAGGAGCAGGATATCCCTACTCAGTGGTACAACATTCAGGCTGATATGCCTAATAAGCCTTTGCCACCGTTGAACCCACAGACTCACAAGCCGCTCAGTGCAGACGACTTGTCTCACATTTTTAATAAGGAGTGCTCTAAGCAGGAGCTTGATACCGAACACGCTTGGATTGACATTCCAGAGGATGTACAGGAAAAGTATGCGTTCTACCGTTCTACACCATTGGTTCGTGCTTACGGATTGGAGGAAGCTTTGGGTACTACAGCACATATCTATTTCAAGAATGAAAGTGTAACACCATTGGGTTCACATAAGATCAACTCTGCCATTCCTCAGTGCTACTACTGCAAGCAGGAGGGTGATACCAATGTTACTACAGAGACAGGTGCTGGTCAGTGGGGTTGTGCCCTTTCCTATGCTGCCAAGCTCTACGGACTGGAGGCTGCCGTTTATCAGGTAAAGATTACCATGCAGCAGAAGCCATACCGTTCCAGCATCATGCGTACCTTTGGTGCTACCGTTGAGGGTTCTCCTAGTATGAGTACACGTGCTGGTAAGAACATCATTACCCGCGATCCTCATCATCCTGGTTCTCTGGGTACAGCCATTTCTGAGGCTGTAGAGTTGGCTACCACCACTCCTGGCTGTAAATATACCTTGGGTTCTGTTTTGAATCACGTGGCTTTGCATCAGACTGTCATCGGTCTGGAGGCTGAAAAGCAGATGGCGATGGCGGGTGAGTATCCTGACAAGGTGATTGCTTGTTTCGGTGGTGGTAGTAACTTTGGTGGACTTGCCTTCCCATTCATGCGTCATAACCTGAAGGGTGAGAAGCATACCGAGTTCATCGCTGCAGAACCAGAGAGCTGTCCTAAGTTGACTCGTGGTAAGTTTGAATATGACTTTGGTGATGAGGCTGGATATACTCCGCTGTTGCCTATGTTTACCTTGGGTCATGACTTCAAGCCAGCCAACATCCATGCAGGTGGTCTCCGTTACCATGGTGCCGGTATGATCATCTCTCAGTTGATCAAGGATGGTTATATGCATGGTGTAGATGTAGCCCAGACAGAAGCTTTCGAGGCTGGTATGCTCTTTGCCCGTGCAGAGGGTATCATTCCAGCTCCAGAGAGCTGTCATGCCATTGCTGCAACAATCCGTGAGGCAAAGAAGGCTACTGAAGAGGGTAAGGAAACCGTGATTCTCTTCTGTCTTTCTGGTCATGGTCTCATTGATATGCCATCATACGAAAGCTACCTCAATGGAGATTTGCATGATTATAAGGTGAGCGATGAGGAAATCAACAAGTTCCTCGCGACAGTACCACAGGTAGATTAAAGATTAAAAAGAAATAAGAAAGCCAGCCTACAGGAATGTAAGCTGGCTTTTGTTTTTATGCTTGAAGCCACTCTTCGATGGCCTTTGCGATAACGTCGAAGCTGGTAGTAGGTTCGAAGCGAGCCACTACCTGACCCTTCTTGTTAACGAGGAACTTGGTGAAGTTCCACTTGATGTCTGCGCTTTCCTTGTAGTTAGGATCAGCCTCAGAGAGCATCTTGTCGAGAACAGGGTAGAGCGGATGAGTCTCATCCCAGCCTGCGAAGCCTTTGCATTCCTTGAGGAATTTGAAGAGAGGAGCGGCATCATCACCATTTACCTTGATCTTCTTGTAGCGCTGAAATTCTGTGCCGTATGTAAGTTTGCAGAACTGATGGATGCTTTCATCAGTACCAGGAGCTTGCTGACCAAACTGATTGCATGGGAAGTCGAGTATCTCGAAGCCTTGCTGGTGGTATGTCTCATAGAGCTTTTCCAGTTCCTCATACTGAGGAGTAAAGCCACACTTGGTAGCTGTGTTAACGATGAGCAGTACTTCGTTAGCGTACTCTTTGAGGGAAACTTCCTTTCCCTTTCTGTCCTTAACGGAGAATTCGTAAACGGTTCTCATTTTTTATT